>OGJK01000202.1_pt1 | contig 65965 bp, 68 predicted proteins | sample 1571961 | NCBI WGS metagenome assembly OGJK01 (sample SAMEA2582120, study PRJEB24529) | metagenome | biome: Human gut stool | place: China | collected 2011 | reverse complement strand
TAGAACAGTACATTCGGCAAAGAGGACTGTCAGAGCATTTAAGTGTTCAGTTTTCTTTTGATCATGAATAAAGGAAGGAAGAAAAAAATGGCATTAAGAACAATTCGAGTAATGGGAGATGAAATATTGACAAAGCAGTGTCGCCCGGTAAAGGAGATGACACCTAGGATTAAAACATTGATCGAGGATATGTTAGAGACGATGTATGACGCAGAGGGCGTAGGTCTTGCAGCACCTCAGGTTGGTATTTTGAAGCAGATCTGCGTGATTGATGTTACACCGGAATGTGATCATCCGATCGTATTGGTCAATCCGGAGATCATTGAACTTAGCGGAGAGCAGATCGGACAGGAAGGATGCTTGAGTGTGCCTGGCAAAGTTGGTATTGTAAAACGCGCCAATTATGCGAAAGTAAAAGCATATGATGAAGATAAAAAGCTGCTTGCACATGACAAAGGCGAATTGCAGCTTGTCGCTTCAGGAATATCCGGAATCCCGGTGTTTCAGGTCAGCAGATATATTTCAAGGGAGCTTGAAATGTCAAAAAGACCATATATCGAAGTTGATTTCCTGCCGGAATTTAGTGCGGAAGAATTGTACGAAGAGCTTTTGAGAAGAAAACGGTGCCATCCAAAGCTTGAAACTTCATATATACTTGAGGGTATTATGAACAATAAACTTACAGATGCCGTTTTATTAAAATGTGGTATAGGCAGCAGGACATTACTAAATGAACTTACGGGCAAACAGTGCCAAAATATATGTGCGGCAGTAAAGTGTTTCAGAGCAGATGTAAGCGAAACGGCGGGATTTGACAATGCACAGGTAACATCAGGCGGTGTCAGCAGAAGTGAGATAGATTTTGAGGATATGAGTTCGAAAGTCTGTGATGGATTGTATCTTGCCGGTGAGATAGTTGATGTTGACGGTATATGCGGAGGCTACAATCTCCAATGGGCTTGGAGCAGCGGATATATTGCAGGAAAGAGTGCGGCAGGAGGAAAACAGAAGTGATACATATAGGTCAGTTGAAGATACCTGTTGAAAAAGTTATGGCGGAGGCTTCAAAACAGGATTTAAAAAAAGGAATAATATCGGCTGGTGAGACTGCCGTTATAAAGAGGTATATAGAAAAAAAGCTGAAAATAAAACAGAGTGACATAAAAGAATTTACGGTGCTCAAAAAATCGGTGGATGCAAGAAAAAAAGAACAGATATTTTTTATCTATCAGGTTGACTTTTTTACAGACAATGAAAAAAGGGTCTTGAGCCGTTATAAGAAAAATGATGTGACGATAAAGAGTGAAAAAAAGGAAAACTATACAGCAAAATGTGAAGCTGCGGCAGAAAAAGATACATCTGAAAAGATAGTCATAGCCGGCTTTGGACCGGCAGGACTGTTTGCGGCATATGAACTTGCATTAAGCGGTTACAAGCCACTTGTAATTGAGCGTGGACTTGATGTTGACAGCAGAAAGAAATCAGTTGAGCATTTTTGGAAAACATGTGAACTTGATACTGAGAGTAATGTGTCATTTGGCGAGGGCGGTGCAGGAACATTTTCGGATGGAAAGTTAAATACTATGGTAAAAGACAAGTTCGGCTATAACCGCAGAGTGCTTGAGACATTTGAAAAATTTGGTGCACCTGCCGAGATACTCTATCTTCAAAAACCGCATATCGGGACAGATAAACTCGCCGATGTTGTGAAAAATATGCGGCTTGAAATAGAAAGACTTGGCGGCGAGGTGAGATTTGGTGTAAGATTAGACTCATTAAATATAAAAAATACAGGCAATGGTGATAGCAAAAAACTTGAATCTATAAATGTTACTGACAGATTTTTAGGTAAAGCGGAGGTTATAGAATGTGACAGGCTTATACTTGCGATAGGCCACAGTGCAAGAGATACATTTTTAAGCCTTAATGAAAGCGGTGTCATGATGCAGCCAAAATCATTTGCGATAGGTGTCAGGGTTGAACATTTGCAGGAAATGATAGGAAGAAACCAGTACGGCGAACTTTACAAGGCACTTCCTACGGCAGATTATAAACTTACGCACCAGACGAAAGACGGCAGGGGAGTATATTCATTTTGTATGTGTCCCGGAGGCTATGTCGTAAATGCCTCATCCGAAAAAGGTATGCTTGCCGTAAATGGTATGAGCGATTATCTGAGAGACGGCATAAATGCCAACAGTGCCATCGTCGTGACTGTAGGAGTTGAGGACTTTGACGGCACAGACGCACTTGCAGGAATGAGGTTTCAGAGAAAATGGGAAAAGAAAGCATTTGATGCGGCAGGCGGAAAGATACCGGTTCAACTTTTTGGTGACTTTAAGAAAAATGTTGTAAGTAAAGAGTTTGGTAATGTCAGACCTCAGACAAAGGGTGAGACAGCATTTGCAAATGTGAGGGAAATTCTTCCGGGAGAAGTCGCAGATTCCATAGAAGAGGGAATAACTGCATTTGAAAAGAAGATAAATGGTTACAGCAGGGATGATACATTGCTTTTAGGTATTGAGAGCAGAACATCTTCTCCGGTAAAGATAGTAAGAGACGACACCATGCAGTCTAATATAAAAGGATTGTATCCGTGCGGTGAAGGAGCAGGATATGCAGGCGGTATTACTTCTGCGGCGATGGATGGAATAAAGACAGCAATAAAGATAACAGGAGGAAAATAGCAATGACAATGGATGAAAAGATAAAGAGGATAAACGAGTTATACCACAAATCTAAGGCTGAGGGACTTAATGAAGAAGAACTTGCGGAGCAGAAGCAGCTCAGAAAAGATTATATTGCATCCGTAAGAGGAAATCTTACGAGCCAGCTTGAGGGGATAACAGTAGTTAATCCCGACGGAACAGTGGTTGACATGAAGAAAAGAAGAAAGAAATTGCATTAAAATGTGATTCTCAGGTGAAAAGCAGGCATCAAAAAAGATGATACCATCGTAAATTATAAAGGAAAAGATATAACAACTATGGAAAAATCTGTTTTAAGAAAAGAAATGAAAAGACTGCGCAGGGAAATGACCGCAGAGGAACGAAAGATAAGAGATGAAAAGATATTTGAAAACCTGACAACCCTCAGCCGCTTCAAAGATAAAAAATGGTTTTACATTTACGTATCATATGGAACGGAAACAGATACAAAAGAAATAATAAAATATCTGCTGAGTCTGAAAGATAAGAAAGATATACATATTGCGGTACCGAAAGTGTTAGGCACAGAGATGGAATTTTTTGAGATAGACTCACTTGATGAACTTAAAAAAAGCAATATGGGGATATTAGAACCGAATAACCACAGGTTAGTAAATGTAAAAGATGTGGAATATTTTGAAAGATTAAATCCGGCAGAAAATGTTGTCATGATACTTCCGGGACTTGCCTTTGACATAGAGCGTGGCAGAGCAGGCTATGGCGGTGGCTTTTATGACAAGTATCTGAACCGGTATGGTGCGGATGATTTTTTGAAGATAGGTATATGTTATGATTTCCAGATGCAGAAATACGACACTATCAAGATGGAAGAAAATGATGTGAAAGTAGATATGACAGTGACTGATAGGGCTTATTATTGATATAAATATAATCTCTTTTTTATAATTAATCACAATTTGAACACAATCAATACACAAACTAAACAAATTTTGATTGTATTATTGTACTTGTAATAAAGAAACAGACACAAACAAAAAGTAACAATAAAGATACATGAGTGTGAGAGGAGAGATTTATATGCGTAAAAATAATTTTTTAAAGATAACAACATATGCAGCAGTATTTGGACTTATAGGTGGAATGAGTTTTGAGGGAACGACTTATATTTCAAACAAGTATTTAAATAAGTCAGCAGTAGAGAGCACAAGTTCAACAACAAAGAGTATCGACAATACAACGACACTTTCATCAACATCTACAAAGACAAGTAGTTCTGACGGAGTTTCAGGCATTTCTGAAAATGTACTTCCGTCAATAGTAGCCATTGATGTAAAGACGACGGAAACTTCTACAGATGTATTCGGAAGGACATACAAACAGGATGCGAGTGGAAGCGGTTCGGGAATAATTGTTGCACAGGACAGCAAAAATATCTATATTGCAACAAACAATCATGTTGTTGCTGATGCAAACAGTGTATCTGTTACATTTAATGACAAGAGTGTCTATTCTGCTACCGTAAAGGGAACTGATTCAGACTCAGACCTTGCAGTTGTTGAGGTGCCGGTATCAAAACTTTCAGCAGATACATTGAGCAATATAAAAGTTGCGACACTTGGAGATTCAAGCAAGACAAAAGTTGGAGCACAGGCTATCGCAATAGGAAATGCTCTTGGATATGGGACATCTGTAACAGTAGGTTATATAAGTGCAAAAGACAGGGAAGTATCAAGTGAAGATACTAACATGAAGCTTCTCCAGACGGATGCAGCTATTAACCCGGGAAACAGCGGTGGAGCACTTGTTGATTCAACAGGGGCAGTCATCGGCATAAATTCATCAAAATATGCAGATACATCAGTTGAGGGTATGGGGTTTGCAATACCTATCAATACTGCAATACCTATCATCAATGATATTGTGAAATCCCAGACTGTATCAGAAGATGAACAGGCTTATCTTGGAATAAAAGGAACTGATGTATCATCAGAATACGCACAGTATTACAATCTTCCGGAGGGAATCTATGTATCAAGCGTGACAAGTGGTTCTCCGGCAGAAAAAGCAGGCATCAAAAAAGGTGATGTTGTCGTTAAATATAAAGGGAAAGATGTAACAACTATGGAAGGTCTGCAGGAGAAGATGAGTCGCTCAAAGGCAGGAGACAAAGTGGAGATTACCGTAAAGAGAGCTGATAATGGTGAGTATAAAGAGGTTAAGGTTACTGTTACACTTGGCAGAAAATCAGATGCACCACAGGAAACGACAGACAGCAGTTCATCAGAGGGAAATTCTGATTCAGATAATGGCAGCACAAATAATGGTTCAGACAGTAACAGCGGTCAGAACAGCAGGAATGGAGGTTCATTCTTTAACTAAAAGCAACGATCATAAAGTGCGGAAAAGGTTTAAATATAAGAGATATATGGCAATACAATGAGCAAGTTCAGATATTACCGATTATATTTTTATGGCTGAACTATTACTTGTTCTCACTGAAAATGTAGAATAGATTTCGCTGTCGCGAAATCTAAGGAATAAAAGACTTTCAAAAAACTTCATAAAAAGAATCGCCACAAAAAGCAACACAAACAGTTGCTTTTTGGACGATTCTTTTTGATTTTATACTAAAATACGACCACTATGGTATTGTTCCTAGTCAGCACATGCATTCATTTTCTAACAAGGGCACGCTTTCGCTACACAAACTTCGCAGCAGTACATAGTATCCTAAAAAACAGGATACAAGTACTGGCGAGTTTGAAGTGCCCTATTATAGAAAAATGAATCATATGCTGACAGGTAATTTATGTTGTGTGTAAAAAATATAAAAAAGCACCCTTTCAAACAATCAAAGTTGTATAATGTAAGTGACTAAACCAACATCAGGAAAGGAGCGCTTTTCAATGAAAATAATATCACAATTATCACTGTTTGACGATACTTTTGAAGAAAATTTAGGAGATTTATTTCGGCTACAGACATTTCATCCCAAACACCATGACAAGAGGATTTCTCGAATTCCTTTAAAAACAGACAAAAGAATCTTCACGCGTGTAGCAAGAAATAGTAAAAAGTGGAAAAGACTGTATCGAAAAAGAAGTGGAATAGAACGAATGAATGGAAGAATTGACCGTGATTTCAAGTTTGAAAAGCATACCATACGAGGCATAAATAAAATGAAAATGTTTTTAAAACAGCATTCATTATTAAACTTGCATATGTAAAAGCAAAAATAGAACACGGAATCACTTCTGGATATGGAAAACTGTACGCCTGAGAAAAGATTTTAGTGTAATACCCAATTTCAATATGGCTGTGATAAAAACAGAATTCCCTTAAAGCAGCTGTTAGAAAAGCACTGGTGCTTAATGGACGTAGTATGTCCATTTATGCATCCATTGTGCTTTTCTCCAAGCGAAAGCGTGCTGCTGTAGGAAATCTGTTTTATCACAAGCCCTTAAAAAGGTTACAGCGAAAATAATTCATGTAAAAAATATATTTACAAGCATATGATAATATGTTAAACTACAATAGTTGTGTTCAGATTTATCTGAATTGCGGCATGAAACTACCGGCACTCAGTATAAGGTCGCTCCGTCCTATTCTTAGTGTCAGGTGAAATATTATCAAATACCCCGTAGAGGGACAGGAGGTCAATTATGATTAGCAAAGAAAAGAAAGCAGAGATTATCAAAACTTACGGACGTACACCAGAGGATACAGGTTCTCCAGAGGTACAGGTAGCTCTTTTAACAGCACGTATCGTTGAGCTTAACGAGCATTTAAAAGAGAATAAGAAGGATCATCATTCAAGACGCGGTCTTCTTAAGATGGTAGGTCAGAGAAGAAATCTTCTTGCTTACTTAAAGAAAAAAGATATCGAAGCTTATCGTGAACTTATTGCTAAATTAGGTTTAAGAAAATAATCTGTTTAGGTATCAATATGCTGGAGATTACAGCATAACATAAAATGCCATCAGTGTTGTTTGGATAAATAATGCTGATGGCATTTTTGCACTTTGGCTGCATAAGATAAGATTAATGTATCGCTGTAAATACAGAAAAACAAATAAGCTTGCAAATATTAAAATAAAATGATATACTTATACAGATGTTGTGTAGGCTGGAGCCGAGACTGCTGAAAAGTATATCTTTTTTTGTTTTATGAAAGATTTTATATAAAAACAGTAAATTTTTCAATGAGTGTTAAGGTATATTTTTCAGTTGTTTCGGGACAAGGGCCTACATAAAATAAAATTGGCAGGGCATACCTCGTGTTATGGTAATGTTTTGCATTGTAGAGAAAGGAGATTTTCATGGCATATAAATCATTTTCCATGGAACTTGCCGGCAGAACTCTCACGGTAGAGGTTGGGAGAGTTGCTAAACAGGCAAACGGTGCAGCTTTAATGCACTATGGTGATACTACTGTACTTTGTACAGCTACGGCATCAGAAAAACCTAGGGAGGGAATTGATTTCTTCCCACTTTCAGTAGAATTTGAAGAAAAAATGTATTCAGTTGGAAAAATTCCGGGAGGATTTAATAAGCGTGAGGGAAAGGCATCAGAGAATGCAGTTCTTACCGCACGTGTCATCGACAGACCTATGCGTCCGCTCTTTCCAAAGGATTATAGAAATGACTGTTCTCTTAACAATCTTGTACTTTCAGTTGACCCTGAGTGCCGTCCGGAACTTGTAGCGATGATTGGTTCAGCTATAGCTACATCTATTTCAGATATTCCATTTTATGGACCATGTGCTACAACACAGCTTGGTATGGTAGACGGTGAGTTTATTGTAAATCCAAGTCAGGAAGTATGGGACAGTGGAGAACTTAAGCTTACAGTTGCATCAACAAGAGAAAAGGTTATCATGATAGAAGCAGGAGCAAAAGAGCTTCCTGAGGACAAGATGATAGAAGCCATCTACAAATGCCATGATGTAAACCAGACTATCATTGCGTTTATAGACAAGATGGTTGAAGAAGTAGGAAAGCCAAAGCATGAATATACAAGCTGTGCTATTCCTGAGGAAATGTTTGATGAGATTAAAAAGATTGTTCCTCCTGAGGAGATGGAAGTTGCCGTATTCTCAGATGATAAGCAGACTCGTGAAGAAAATGTGCGTCAGGTAACAGAAAAACTTGAAGAAGCATTTGCTGAGAATGAGGAGTGGCTTGAAATTTTGCCTGAAGCTGTATATCAGTATCAGAAAAAGACAGTACGTAAGATGATATTAAAGGATCATAAGCGTCCTGACGGTCGTGAGATTACACAGATTCGTCCGCTTTCGGCAGAGGTAGATCTTATACCTAGAGTTCACGGTTCTGCAATGTTTACCCGTGGACAGACACAGATTTGTAATATCACAACACTTGCACCACTCTCTGAGAAGCAGAAAGTTGACGGACTTGATCCTAATGTTACTGAAAAGAGATATATGCACCATTACAACTTCCCTTCATATTCAGTAGGAGAGACAAAGCCGAGCAGAGGACCGGGACGCCGTGAAATCGGACATGGTGCACTTGCTGAGAAAGCACTTTTACCGGTTCTGCCTAGCGAAGAGGAATTTCCATATGCTATCAGAAGTGTATCTGAGACTTTTGAGTCAAACGGTTCAACATCAATGGCTTCAACATGTGCATCTTGTATGTCACTTATGGCAGCAGGTGTACCTATTAAGAAAATGGTAGCAGGTATTTCATGTGGTCTTGTTACCGGCGAGACAGATGATGATTTCGTACTTCTTACGGATATTCAGGGACTTGAAGATTTCTTCGGAGATATGGACTTTAAGGTTACAGGTACTACAGAGGGTATCACAGCTATTCAGATGGATATCAAGATTCACGGTCTTACAAGACCTATCGTAGAGGGTGCTATCGCAAGATGCCGTGAGGCAAGACTTTTTATAATGGATACTTGTATGAAACCGGCTATTTCCGAGCCTCGTAAGGAAGTTGGAAAATATGCACCAAAGATTATCCAGATGCAGATTGATCCTCAGAAGATTGGTGATGTAGTAGGTCAGAGAGGAAAGACTATAAATGCACTTATAGAGCGCACAGATGTAAAGATTGATATTACTGATGACGGTAATGTATCTATCTGCGGTGAAGATGCTGAAAAGATGGCTGAGGCTAAACGACTTATCGAAGTCATCACGACAGATTTCTATGAAGGACAGATTCTTGAGGGAGAAGTTATCAATATCAAAGAATTTGGAGCATTTATTGAATTTGCACCGGGAAAAGAGGGCATGGTTCATATTTCAAAGATTGCAAAAGAGAGAATCGACCATATTGAAGATGTTCTTACATTAGGTGATCATGTTAAGGTTATCTGTCTTGGAAAAGACAAGATGGGCAGAATGAGCTTTAGCATCAAGGATGTGAGATGATTAGGAACAATGTTCTTAATTTAAAAGCGGAATAAAAAGCAAAAAAGAGATTTTGATAATATCAGAATCTCTTTTTTCAGTATATTATATAGATGATAATTTTTGTTGCATAAATGCCGGGTGCTTTTTCCAAAACTTACAAAAAATACTCGACATTTTAGCTCAATAGATGTAATATGTAATTAATGGGAGAAAAAAGAGGGATAATAGGAGAAAATAAATACGATAGGAGTCAAAGGTGCATGAAGTCGATTGAAAAAAGGGATTCGGTAAAATTGTATGCGGGTGTTTTACTGTGTACGATTATGTCAGTGGTGGCAGTTATAATTGTTGGAAATAGAGATATACTTTATGACCGGTTTGTGACAGGAGTTTATGGCAATGGAAGTATAATTAGTATTATAAACCAAAAGGTTATTATTGCAGGTACGGAAGTAAAGGTTATACCGTTACTTCCATTTAATATAAAGGCGGTTGCTGTTGCACTGGCTGTCTTTATGGCAGGCTGTACTGCAGTTCAGCTTCGCACAAGAAAAGGAGTATTTGTAGCGTTGTCAGGTCTGCTTATGATTATGGTTGTACAGTGGTGGTTTATATTTAAGAGTGTCCTTTATATTCCAATTGTTGAGATTTTGTCCTTTTCAGGAATTACATATGTAATGCTCAGTCTGATAAAATTTATTGTATATAGATACAACACGAAAAACCTGCCTATAGGTGCAGTAGTAAAGTTTGTTAGAAATATAGTAAATATGGAATCAGAGACTACATATGCTAATTATCTTTTGAACAATAAAAAGCAGATAGAAAAGTCGTTATCGGCAGAACTGATACATCCGGCAATGACAAACAGCTCAGGGTTGCTTAAAAAACTTTCAGATGAAAATCACAGAAATAAAAAGTTTGTGGAAACACAGTTGTTTGGCAGAGAAAAGTCAAGCACGACAACGGTTGTACAGACAAGGACAAAACTTTTCAGGGGAGTATCTTATCTTGCTTTTATACCAATGCCTGTTATCGACAAAAATTCAGAAGAATTGGTTTACACGGTCATAGGTCTTGAACGAAAACTTGGTGTTCAGAGGGCATCGCATATCTCGACAATGTTATTTTCGATGTATATTTATTTCAGGGCGAAACATGAGAGAGATGAACATCAGAGAATTTATTTTTCAATGTTGTCTTTGATGATTTCCGTTATAGATGCAAAAGACCCTGTTACAGCAGGTCATTCACAGAGGGTTGCCGAGTTGTCAAGGGATCTTGGAACATGGCTTGGACTTGACAAGAGACAGATGTTTGATCTTGAGTTTGCTTCACTCATGCACGATATAGGCAAAATAGGTGTATCGGATTATGTGCTTAATAAGCCAAGTGTTTTTACAAGAAGTGATTTTGAACAGATGAAAAATCATACCGTGCGTGGAGCTGAGATGCTTCAGGAAGTTGGTATGAGTGACAATATAGTAGCGGGTGTAAGACATCATCATGAGAGGATTGACGGCTATGGTTATCCTGACGGAGTAAAAGGTGATGAGATAAATCTGCTCGCCAAGATTATTAAAATAGCAGATGTTTATGATGCTCTTACAAGTAAAAGACAATATAAAGAAGCCTGGAAAACAGATAAGGCAATGGACATCATATACAATGGCAGGGGAACAGAGTTTGATGAACATATTGCAGATGTGTTTATCGAACATATGGCACCTGACACATGGATTCCGCCTGTTCAGGTGACTCAAAAACACGGTTCTGACAGCCTTATGGACAAGGCTGTGAGCATTGCTGTTGATTTTTATGGAAAATATAAAAAAGAGATGGACGAGTCTTATGCAGTTTCAAGTAAAAACAATGATAAAGTAGAATTATGTAATAAAGATTCGTTTATGGGGTATGATTGGGGAGAGACATTTAACAATGGAAGATTTCTTGTGGAAAAACCACTTATAATTGCATATGAAAACAAGACCGAAAGCCTTATTTTTGCCCAATCTTCCTCTGATGAATGTGTGGACAAGATTTATTATTACTTTTTTAAGGGTTTTGTCAATCTTGGAGTCTTTCTGTTAAAGAGAGATAAAGTGGGAAGTGTTTTAGATGCATTGATAAACGAATATGGTGTTCCGGTAAAAGTAAGTGACGAATTTATGTCATACAAATGTGATAAGATGAGAATAGTATTTTATCATACAAATGATGATAATTGTCTGTTGTTCTATATACCTGAGTATATGTGTGCAAACTATGTTTTTGAGAATGACAGTACAGATATGGCAGTGTAGAAGTGAGGATTGATATGAGGCAAAAAGAAAACCGCCATAAAAGACTTGGTACAAAGAAGATTTCAGGCATAGGGCTTATGATAGCACTTGCATTTGTGCTAAGCTATATAGAGTCAATGATACCGATAAATATCGGTATTCCGGGAATAAAAGCAGGATTTTCAAATATAGTCGTTATTTTTGCCATGTATGTGTATGGTCCGTTTACGGCTTTTGGCATAGCAATCGTCAGGATAATACTTGTCGGATTTACATTCGGAAGTCTTGCAAGTCTTATGTATAGCTTTGCGGGCGGTATGCTGAGCTTTTTTGTAATGTTTATTTTAAAAAAAGCAGATATTTTTTCCGTGAACGGAGTGAGTGTGGCAGGTGGTGTGAGTCATAATACGGGTCAGATAATAGTAGCTATGCTCGTTCTTAAGACAAAATTGCTAATATATTATCTACCTGCACTTATAATATCCGGAACTGTTGCAGGGGTAGTCGTCGGCATAGCAGGGGGGCTTCTGATAAAGAGGATTGGATTTGTTATTCATTCGCAAACCTGACAGGCGGAATGAGAAGCATATGAGAGATATAAAAAAGTATGGCAGAAGAGGTGTGAAAAAATTATTCCATGAATATGTACTATTCATGGAATAATTTTCTTTGTGCGTAAGTATTGCGGTAATCGGACGGGCTTTGTCCGGTTATTTTTTTGAAAGCACTTGAAAAATTGTGATTATCAGAGAAACCTATTTCATATCCAATCTGTGAGATAGGTTTATTTGTGTCACTGAGCAAAGCCTTTGCCATATCCATTTTTTGATTTAAGATGTAAGTTTTCAGTGAAACACCCGATGCCTTTTTAAAGAATGTCGTTATATATTTTTCATTGTAGCCAAAATATTCTGCTATCTCACTGACTTTGAAATTTTCTCTTATCCGCCATGATATATAATCGACAATATCGGTGTATAACTGCACATGGTCGCCCTTTAGGGAAACTCTTCCATTAGAGAGGTAGAGCTGACTGTGAAGTTCCATCAGTGCCGCAGTTATATTGAGAGAGTTTAATATTTTACTTCCGTATTTTCTGTCACTGTCCTGAAGTTGTTTGAATAATACTATAATCCTGTCAATACGCGGAATCGTGTTTTGCACGGGAAGAATCATATTCTGATTTTTATGTATATTATTTAGAATGTCATTTTCACTCATTGAACAACGGGGGGATATAAGTTCGTCAGGATAAGTAAAATGCGTCCAGTAGAAAGTACATTTTGATGGCTTATATCCGTACTGTTTAAGTGTCGGCGGCATAATGAGATATTCTCCCTTTTTTACCACATACTGTCTTTTATCATCCGCTATATAAAGTTCGCCGTCAGTCATAACGATAAATTCATAATCCGTAAGTGCCCTTGTAATGTGTGTCCAGTTTTCGTCAGGTGCAATAAACTTGCCTGTCCAGTTGAACTGTAAGGGTTTTGATATTTGAAAATTTAATACATCCATATGTTTTACCATACCTTTCATATCCTTTATATACATTATATATTATGGGATTTGTGTGTGCAATGTTTAAGGGGGATTTTTTATTGTTTATGGATTTGTTGCGTTTTGCAGCGGATTTTTTTGAAAAAACTGCACATACTTTTATTGTGCAAGAGGCAGAAACAGTTGACGATACTTGGAAAATTTAGAACGAAATACCTTTTGGTAAAACATTGTTGATATGAATAAAAACAGCACAGAAATGAGGGGAATATGGATAATATAAGAGAATATGGAATGATTGAACTTGACGATGAAAAGAGCGGAAAACATTTTTTGGTAATCTCGATAATCGGGGAGATAGAAGGACATAACAGTGCATCTGAGAAGGTAAAAACAACGAAGTATGAACATCTGCTGCCTATGCTCGTATCAATCGAGGGCGATGAGGATATAGACGGGATACTTTTTCTGATAAATACGGTCGGCGGTGATGTCTCGTGTGGACTTGCACTGGCGGAGATGATAGCATCACTTACAAAACCGACTGTTTCGCTGATAATAGGTGACAGCCATTCAATAGGGGTACCGCTTTCAGTCGCCGCAGACCACACTATCATAGCTCCTTCCGCAACGGTTGTTATACATCCGGTGAGAATGAGCGGCACGGTGCTGGGTGCTCCTCAGACATATGAGTATTTTCAGCTCATACAGGAGCGGATAACGAACTTTATCGCAAAACACAGCGTAATTGAGAAAAAAGAGATAGAAAAGATGATGGTGACACCGGGGATATTGTCAAGGGATCTCGGTACGATACTTGTTGGAAAAGAAGCCGTAAAAAAAGGACTTTACGATGAAGTTGGCGGGATAGCCGAAGCAATAAAAAAACTGAGACAGTTATAAATGGCAGACTTCTTTTTGCTGAATATATAAAAGCTTGTAATTCAATGTTACATTACAGTGAGTTTCTGCAGAGTAAAATAGAAGATTCAATGTTTTTTTACAATATCCTTAAGAATTGCGTAAATTTATTGCAATATGAGAAAGACTCCTATATAATATTCAAAGGTAAAAAATAACAAATAAAATCAGATGATATGGTGCAAAAGTTAAAAACAGATAGTAATCCATCGGTCTTAGAAATATTGTTTAGCTTCAACATCATAATATAAATATCTGTGAGTAAATGGGAGTGTATATGGAAGAAAATCGTAGAAACAGCGACAGAAACAGTTTTAAAAAGAGAAGCAGAAAAAAAAGAAAGAAGAAAGTATTAAAGAATGTTCTGTTAAGCATCTGTCTTATAATAAGTATTGCGGCAGGCTATTTTGCGGCAAGGGCACAGGTTATGTTCAACCAGTCATTAAATCATGTAAAGAGAAATTATGACTCGGCATTAGCTACAGTTGATTTAAGTGGTATTCATGTCGATTCTGATAATGATATTGTAAATCTTCTTTTTATAGGTAATGACCACCGAAAAGAGTGGAATGGTTTTGTTGAGGAGGGACTTCCGGATGTTATGATGATAGGAACTCTCGATAAAAAACATAAATCATTAAAACTTACATCACTTCTCAGGGACATGAAAATTTATTCGTCATCATCAGGAAAATACAGAAAGTTAAATGAGTGTTTCAATGATGGTGGCATAAAGGGCATATATAAGGCTATTGCAGAGAACTTTAACATAAAGCTTGACGGATATGTCATGGTCGGCTTTGATGCGTTTACGCAGGCAATAAATACGATAGGCGGAGTTGAAGTAGAGCTTACGCAGACGGAAGTAGATTATCTGAGCAAGACAAACTTTATCAGAAAGAAAAAATATCGTAAAGGTTTAAAAGTCGGAAAGCAGAAGTTGAACGGTTATCAGGCACTCGGATATTGCCGCATACGAAAAGGATATGATGTAATAGGAAAGCCTGTCGTTACGGCAAACGGACTTACCGATGATTACGGTCGTACATGGAGACAGAGAACAGTTATCAGTGCCGTGTTTGCAAAGATGAAGAAACAGCCGCTTTCAAAATGGCTTGAAGTTGGAAATAAGGTTCTCTCTAATATTGAGACGGATCTTGACAATGACAAGATAATGTCTCTAATGAAAGATACGGTATTTCTTGGTACGGCTGATGTAAAACAGCTTCAGATACCTATGGAGGGATATTTCACGACAAGTTCTGACGGAGCATATCTTCTTTCAACAAATTCAAGTGAAACTGACTGGAGCACAAATGCTGATATTTTGAAAAATTTTATATTCAAATACAATGGCAAAGGTGAATTTAAGTATGGAAAGTAACAGTTACTGTTACTATGGAAATAAAAAGTAGTCAGAATTTTATTGCAATAAAAGCAGTTTTCGTGTAAAATAACATTTTGTAACGCTGGAATGTTTTATGTACTCTCAGTATCTTCTTAAAATTCTTCGTTCAGAAGATTTCGAGAGCACATTTTTACGGAATGGAGGAAGATGAAGATATGTGGAAGAAGATTATATTATCACTTCTCATAATAATTAGCGGTGCAGCCGGATTTTTTGTGGCTAAGGCACAGGTTACATTTAACAATACATTAAATCATGTCAACAGGGATTATGATACGGCACTTAAGAATGTAGACTTAAGCGGTATTGAAGTAAATTCTGATGATGATATTGTAAATATTCTTGTAGTCGGCAACGATTACAGAAAAGAAAAAGGATATGATGCGAGCGGTCTTACAGACACTATGATAATCGCGACAATGGACATGAAGCATGGAATGTTAAAACTTACAACATTGATGCGTGATATGATTGTAGACATACCGGGACATGATCCAAACAAATTAAATTCACCAAATTCATTTGGCGGAATACCGCTTCTCTACAAGACAATAGCTCAGAACTTTAATATCGAACTTGACGGTTATGTGGAAGTTGGTTTTGATGCATTTGAAAAAATTGTCAATTCAGTAGGGGGGGTGGAAGCAGAGCTTACTGAGTCAGAAGCAAACTACTTAAACACTACGAACTATATTTCAAAAAAGAAATACAGACATGTAAAGGTTGGAAAGCAGAAGCTTAACGGAAATCAGGCACTTGGTTACTGCCGTATTAGAAAAGGCGGCACATATACCATAACAGGACTTACGGATGATTACGGCCGTACATGGAGACAGAGAGCCATTATTACAGCAGTTTTTGACAGAGTAAAGACACTGCCTGCAACAAAATGGATTGATATTGCAAACAAGGTGCTTGATGGATATGTTACTACAGACCTTTCAAATGAAAAGATACTTGAATATATCACGGATGTTGTCAAGATGGGTACTACAAAGGTAAACCAGCTTCAGATACCTATAAACGGATATTATAGAGCATCAGCAAGAGGCGAGTACAGTTGTGGTTCTTCTATCGTTATGACGGACGGAGTAAGCTCAACCAGAAACTCAAGTGCAAATGCTGAGGCACTTAATAAATTTATATTTGATTATGATGGAAAGAAAGCATTCCAATACGGAAAATTTACAAATAAGTAAAGAAATAAGGAACTGCGATGATTAAAATAACAGACTGCCTTTATATTTTGGCGGTCTGTTATTTTTACAATATGCGAATTTTTTGGAAAGTAAAAATCATTAAGAAATGGAATGAGAAGTATATTTATGCAGCGTATGTGGAAAACACCAGTTTTTTAAATGATTTTAATATATAATCGAGATAAGTCGCACGATTAACGGACTCGGACGCGTATATCGGAATATCATCAATTTTTGTATCATTGAGAAAATAGGTGATTTTTCCTATGTTTTCACCTTTTTTTACCGGTGCAGTGAGGTTCTTTTTAAGATAAACCTTTCTTGATATTTTTTCTGAACTTTCATTTTTTATAAGTATATATTTAAAATTACTTTTTGTGCATGAACTAAGATATTTTTTTCTGCCTCCGGCTATCTTTATCTTAGATGGAAGCACTTTTGAGGTCTTTTCCGAATAATTTCTGCACAGAGAAAAACCATAGTCTAAAAGACTTGCAGCTTCGTTAAATCTTTTTTTGGGGTCAGGTGATGCCATCACAACGGCGGTCAGACTGATACCGTTGCGGCTTGCCGTAGCACTGAGACAATATTTGGCTTTTGATGTAGAGCCGGTTTTAAGTCCCGTTATACCTGTATAGGTTCTGATAAGCTTATTTGTATTTGTAAGTCCGAATTCTTTTTCACCTTTTTTTGTCTTGTGGGTTATCTTATCCATCCATGTAGTAGAATATTTTGAGATTTCGGGGTGTTTTGTGATAAGTTCTCTCGACATGAGTGCAACATCATAGGCACTGCTGTAATGTCCGGATGAGATGGAGTCATCAAGACCGTTGCAGTTTTTAAAATGAGTATGTTTCATGCCGAGTTTTTGAGCTTTTTGGTTCATAAGTTTAACAAATTCCGTTTCGCTTCCGGCGACAAATTCAGCCATAGAAACAGCGGCATCATTTGCACTTGCGATGGAAATACATTTTATCATTGTCTCTACATTTTGTGCTTCGCCAGGTTCAAGAAAGACCTGTGAGCCACCCATTGAGGCAGCATATTCACTTGTTGTCACCTCGTCAGTCAGCTTGATTTTTTTTGATGACAGTGCATCGAAGATTAGATTTAAGGTCATTATCTTGGTTATGCTCGCCGGTATCATTTCCTTATCCTTGTTTTTTTCGTATAGGATTCTGCCGCTGTTGTTCTCGATAAGAACGGCAGTCTTTGAGTCTATTGATAATGCGGCTTTTGCAGTGGCACGAGGTATATAAATAATGTTTGAAATAAAAAGAGTAAGGGACATTATAAATAAAAGATTTTTTTTCACAGACATATGGTTATCATCCTTTTATACAGGTAAAATATGTATTAATCCATATTTATTCATAAATATACGGTTATATTACAAAATTGTATTGTTTTGGTGTGGAAAAAAATAATTTTTTTGTGTATAATAGTTTTGCTGTTCGCATTTATTGAGCAGATAGCAGAGCGGATTGAAAATATCTGCCTGACAAAAAGTAATTTTATAACAAAATTAAGAAAGAAACGGGTTGTTATCGTATTCTAAAGATAATGACAGAATGGAGAATAATAATGACAAGTAAACAGAGAACAGAATTAAAGTCACAGGCTATGAAGCTTGACAGCATTTTCCAGATAGGAAAATCAAGTCTTACTCCACAGTCTATAGAAGCTATAAGAGCAGCATTGAAGGCTAGAGAGCTTATAAAGATAAATGTATTAAAGAATTGTGATGATGATACGAACGAACTTGCAAAACTTATCGCTGAGAGAACGGGAGCGGAGGTTGTGCAGGTTATCGGTAAAAAGATAATACTCTATAAACAGAATATGCAGAAACTTGAGAAACGCCGTCTTGCAGAAAAAAGAGCTGAAAAGAAAAAAGAGGCAGCAAAAAGAAAAGCAAAAGAAGTCAAGCGTGGAACAAAGTCAGAGTGGACAAGGGCTGACAGCATGAGAAAGAAAAATCAGGTAAAAAAGAATAAATAATAGATTAAAAACTGAAGATGCAGGTGGTGTATAAGACAAATGAGTAAAGTAGGTATTATGGGAGGAACATTTAATCCTATCCATCTTGCACATACGGAGATGGCAAAAGTGTGTCTGCGGCAGCAGGATTTAGACAAGATTTTATTTATGCCGTCAAAAAATCCGCCGCACAAAAAAGACAAAAGTATATTGCCTGAAAACGAGCGTGCCGTTATGGTAAAGCTGGCGGTTTCAGAATATGATAAATTTGTATTTTCGGATTTTGAGCTGCAAAGAAAAGGTACGACATATACGGCAGATACATTAAGACTGTTACAGGAAGAAAATCCGGACGATAACTATTATTTTATAATGGGTGCGGATTCGCTGCTCTATCTGGATAAATGGTACAGACCACAAGAGATATTAAAGAGGGCGGTCATATTAGCAATAGGGCGTGACGGCTCAACACCTGATGAACTCAAAGAAAAAAGAAAAGAGCTTATAAAACAGTATGACAAGGCGGATATACGCTTTGTGCATATGCGGCAGATGGATATAAGTTCGAGCATGATACGGGAAGGTATCGCACATGGAGAAAACATGGAAAAATACCTTGACAAAGAAGTATGGAACTATATAAATGAAAATGGATTATATGATGCGATATAGCAATATGTGAGATGGCTTTGATATACAGAAGTAAACGGAATAAGGATGAAAGACTGAAAGACGGGTGTATAGGGATGAAAGATGAATATGTAAAAATTCAGGAAAAACTAAAAAAGAGATTATCTGAAAAAAGATATGCACATACGATAGGTGTAAGCTATACTGCAGCGGCAATGGCAATGCGTTATGGTCTAAATGTTGATGACGCGGCAATGGCAGGGCTGTTGCATGACTGTGCAAAATACATGACTGATGATGAGCTTATCGAAAAATGTAAAAAATATGGTATAGAATGTAGTGAGACGGAGAAAAGAAACGGATATCTGCTCCATGCAAAACTCGGTGCATATTATGTAAAAGAAAAATACGGAATAGACAATGATGAGATATGTTCGGCAGTCAGATACCACACGACAGGAAAGCCTGTTATGTCGGTTCTTGAAGCCATTGTGTTTACGGCAGATTATATAGAGCCTGGCAGAAAGATACTTCCAAACTTTAAGCTTATAAGAAGCATGGCATTTGTTGACCTTGACGAAGCCGTATATCTTATACTTAAAAACACATTGTCTTATCTGAGTGATGAAAAGAAAAGTGAAGCAGGCAAAGAAAAAGAGATTGATGAACATTCAGTTGAGGCCTATAAATATTATAAAAAAATTCATGATGAAAAAGGAGAGAATATATGACAAAACAGAGAGAGATGGCAAAGATTGTTTTTGATGCACTTGATGAGAAGAAAGGCGAAGATATTAAGATAATTGATATTTCCGAGATTTCAATCATGGCAGATTATTTTGTGGTTGCAAGCGGTTCAAGCTCTACACAGATACAGGCACTTGTGAGAAATGTTGAGGAGAATCTCCACAAGGCAGGATATGTGATGAAGAGGATGGAGGGTGACAAGAACAGTTCATGGGTTCTGCTCGATTTCGGTGATGTTGTCGTTCATGTGTTTAACAGGGAGGACAGGCTTTTTTATGACCTTGAAAGAATCTGGTCTGACGGAAAGATTATCACACCTGAGGAGTTGTGATGGTTATAGTTTAGTATGTGAAAAATGCTCTCATATTTGAGGGCATTTTTTATAGAAACAGTTCAGCCTTGCATTTCTTACATTCATAAACCTGCCAGCGAGCTGTCAGTCGCTGCTTTGCAGCTTATGTTTACTCATTTCAGAAATGAAAGGCTATTCTACCATAAAAAGGTACTTAACAATACAATGAACAAGCTCATTGTATTGCCAATTATCTTTTTATGGCTGAACTGTTACTTTTTATAGAAAATTCTTTGAACATATGTTTGACAATGCCTTGCAAATATGATAAAATATACAAAATTACAATACATATTCGGGAGGGCAGTGTTATGGCAAAAGAAAGAATATCTGCAAAGCAGAAAGAAATATTAGACTTTATCAAATCAGAGATTATAAATAAGGGATATCCGCCAGCAGTTCGTGAAATTTGTGAGGCGGTCAATCTCAAATCTACATCCTCGGTTCATTCTCATCTTGAGACATTGGAGAAAAACGGTTTTATCAGGAAAGACCCTACAAAGCCAAGAGCCATTGAGATTATTGATGATGACTTTAATCTGGTGAGGAGAGAACTCATAAATGTTCCTATCATTGGTTCAGTGGCAGCAGGAGAGCCTATCTTTGCGGAGCAGAATATAGAGGGATATATGCCTGTACTTCCGGGAGATATGCCAAAGGGAGAAGCGTTTATCTTAAATGTCCGTGGTGAGAGTATGATAAATGCAGGTATCTTCGATGGAGATAAGGTGCTTGTTCATAAGCAGAGTGTTGCAGAAAACGGTGAGCTTGTAGTGGCACTTGTCGATGATTCAGCCACGGTTAAGACATTTTATAAAGAGGACGGTCATTTCAGACTTCAGCCTGAAAATGATACTATGGATCCCATTATCGTAGACAATGTCGATATACTTGGAAAAGTAGTAGGTTTATTTAGAACATATCATTGATTTAACACTATTTTTGGAGAACTTATATGAATCGTATTAAGGATGACATAAAGCAGAGGAAGTTTCACAATCTGTATCTTCTTTACGGCAGTGAAGAATTGCTCAAAAAAAATTACAGGGAAAATCTTAAGCATTTTATTCTGGAAAACAGTGATGAGATGAATTTTTCAAAATTTGAAAATAGAGGTATTGATTTAAGTGAGGTACAGTCCATAGCCGATACATTGCCGTTTTTCAGTGATTACAGGCTTATTGTTATTCAGGACAGTGGTCTTTTTAAAACATCAAATGATTTTGCTGATTATCTTGAGCATATGCCTGACAGTACGATTATTATTTTTGTTGAAAAAGAGATCGACAAGAGAAACAAGTTATATAAATATGTAAACAAAAACGGAATAGCTGCTGAGATTAAACTTAAGGACGCACAGGAGACATTAAACTGGGCGGCGAGAAGATTAAAAGATGCCGGAAAAGTGTTCACCAGACAGACGATGGAGTATTTTTTGCAAAGAGTGGACAATAATCTTTACAGTCTCTCAAATGAGATTGACAAGCTTGTTGCATATACAGGAGACAGGCAGGAAGTGACGATTGCCGATATAGACGAGATATGTCCTGCATTTCTCCAAAATCATATTTTTCAGATGGTGGATGCAGTCGGTGCATCAGATGCAGATAAGGCTTTGAAATTGTATAATGAATTGATTGAGTTAAAAGAAGCTCCATCTTATATTTTGTATATGCTCATAAGACATTTTAATATACTTCTTCAGATAAGTTCACTAGGAGGAGCAGCAAAGAATGAGATAGCAGCAAAGATTGGTATTTCACCTTATTTTGTCGGCAATTATCAGAGACAGGCAGCAGGTTTTAAAAGAGAACAGCTTAAAAATGCATTAGAGAGCAGTCTTGACACGGAGCAGAAGTTTAAGACAGGAATATTAGATGACCAGATAGGTGTAGAGCTTTTGATAGTCGGGCTTGTAAGCAGATAGTTTTTGATTTTGTGATAATTGTGTGATAAAGAGGCTTATCAGCTTGTCATTTTTGTAGCTGTATGATAACATTATATCAATTACAAAGCAAAAACCAGGAGGAAAAACGATGTGGTGTCCAAAATGTAAAACTGAATACCGTGACGGTATAACAGTATGTGCAGATTGCGGTGAAAAACTTGTTGAAGGTACAGCGGATGACTTTGATGTAGTTGAGATCTGTGATTTAAAAGATGATGAAATGGCAGAAAATTTTATCGAGTATCTCGGATATTCAAAGATTGAAAATGCTAAGAAAGTCATAAGGGACGGAATTACTATAGTGACCGTGCCATCAAGATATGAAAAGCAGGTTGAAAAACTGTTTAAAGGTTTTCAGCTTGCATTAGAGGAAGACAAGGAAAAGCAGAAACAGGAGGCTTTAAAGAAAGCACAGGAAGAAGCATATGCACAGCAGGACTCAGAAGATGTTTCAGTTGATGGAACAGAAAATGCCGATTTCGACCAGACAGAGGAGTCCTCTGGTACGGATATGGAGAGTGCAATAGATGCTGATACTCAGGCTGATGAAACAGAACAGCAATGGGATATAAACAAGGATGAGAGTGAAGATGATGAAAAACTTGTTGAGGAGGACGATCTTCACAATAATGTCATCACTGACGATGAGATAGAAGAAGATACGGCGGACATCTTATATACACCGTCAAAGGCATATGTAAAAAAAGAAGATGAGTATAAGGATGTTAAATTTTCAGGGATTACATTTATCATATTCGGTATTCTAGGTATAGCATATCTTACATTATGTAAACTTGATATTATCGCTATTGATTACAATATATTTGTATTTTGTGTCATAGCGGCATTATTTGTCGGATTTATAGTTATGGGAGTTGTTTCAGTAGTCAAGTCGAAGAAGATTAAACTTCAGATTCCGGAGGAAGAAATCCTTACAGAAGAGTTAAATAAATGGCTTGAAGAAAATATTACTAAAGAGAGTGTGGAAAAGTGGATTGACGATTCTGTTTCAGATGAGGAGAATGACCTTATAGTTATGGCACATATCAGATCAATCCTTATAAAGAAGTATCCGGATTTAAATGTTTCATTTATTGAGATGCTGACAGAAGAATTTTTCAATTCTCATTTTGTTGAGGATGCTGAGTAGATTAAAAATCAACAAGTAAAGAAAAAAGAACAGGATTCAAAATATGTTATTATAAGTCCTGTTCTTTTTATTTCATAAATTTTAAATTTTCTTTTTGAAAATATATTTTTTGTTACAAATTCAACTATATTTCTAACACATAATTGTATTTGGTAAAAAGTTTTTGACAAAAACGATTATGTATCAGTGTGATACATAATAGCTTTTGTTATAAACATCGTATATTATATGGATAGTTTACAGTTCTATGCCGTTTTCCTTAAGAAGTTTTCTTGCACTTTCGATGGAATCGACACCTGTTTTATTTTTGATAGGTGCAAATTCTTTATTTCTTTCAACCTCAAACGGAAGACAAGTATCAAGCATATGAATCATATCAAGGATAAGAGTTTCAAACTTATATCCGTTTGGAGATTCAGGTTTGATAAATTCACCGTTTTCATTCATATAAGGTATTTTCTTTTCTACGATATGAAGTGGGAGTTCGTTGTTGCATATCTCCTCAAGTTCAGGTTCGTGGAAAAGATAATTGAGAATAACGCCAAAGTTATATGCAGGGTCACCGTTTTCATCTTTTGTGTTGCGAAGTTCTTCTGTCTGCTCATAGTATTCGACGATAGATGGTCGTCCATCCTCAAGGCACATAACACCGACTTTTTCGTCGGGGTCTGCTTTCCTTACAACTTTTGCACCGACAGTGCATTTCTGGTCTATAGTTGCACCGATAAAGCATGGGTCAGCAATACGCTGGAGAACATTATCAACAGCAAAAACATTGATCCACTCGATATTTTCTTTGTGGATTATATCGACAATTCCCGCATTTTGCATAGATGAGAACCAACCGCCATTTCCATTAGGGGAAGTGGCAATCTTATCCTTTGCTTCCATATATACCTTGCCTTCATAAGTTGCGGCAGGGGCCATATCCCGCTTGAAAAAATGAATATAATCAGGGTTGTAGGTAAAGTAATTTTGTTCTTTAAAGAACGAAGTTGTAGCTTCATGATTTTTATCACTTGTCATAATAAAGAGGTGAATCCATACACCGGCTTCGTCAACAACATCAAGAAGATTTCTGATAATACGCTGGAAAATATAGACTGGTTTTGTGATACCTATGTCATACATACCTTTTGGGTTGTCCGAACCAAGTCTTGTTCCCATACCGCCCGCTAAGAGAACTGCACTGACTTTGCCGGCACGAATAGCTTCAAGACCTAGTGATTTAAAATGTTCTTTTGAAGCATTGATTTCAGTCAGCGTCATAGCTTTTATAGGTGTTATAACTCCTCTTTTATCCTCGGCTTTACCATTTATTACTTTAGAGGTAACTGAAAAATCAGTCTCGTCAATTTGTTTTAAGAGAGCCTCTTTTTGTGAGTCATTTAATTCATCATAATAGTCAAGAATGTGTTCCTGTGCATATTCTTTAAGTTTGTTTTTTGCATTTTCAAAGTTCATAAATTTTTGTCCTTTCTCCGTAGTTTAAGTATTTGTTCCAATTTACATTGTTACAGTTACTATTATACATAAAAATGAACAACTATGCAATTGACTTATGTTAAGTGACGGAATATAATTAAAAATAAAGCGACTGCATTAATGAGCAAGCAGCGAAGCGGATTGCGAATGTCCGTTTTACTTCGGGAGGAAGATTTTAATGTTTGGCAGAAAGAAAAAGAAACAGAGCAAGGATATGACTTACTTTTATTTAGATGCACTTAAGAATAAACAGATTCCTGTGTTGGTATTAGACCCAAAGTGGCATGAGTTATTTCCAGACTTTAGAAAAACTGATAAAATAAAAAAACTTGAAGAACATCTTCTTGATCTTATCAAGCAGCAGGGACAGTCCTCAAATGATTTAAAGGAATATGAGAAAGCCAAGAAAGTCGTCATGGAAAATATTGTAAACAATATGACGGATGGGCATGAGCCTGACGCAGAGCTGAGAAATAAAAAGCAGGATGCAAATCAGAAGATGATTGATGAGATAAACCAAAAGACAGCCGAGGCACAGCAGCTGCAAAGACAGCTTCCGGCAGAGATACAGATTGCAAATAAAGAGCTGCTCATTGCCTGCATGGATGTATGTTACAGGGAACTTACGGAAAATACAGCCGTTATAGAGGAACTCGATGCGTGGATAAATGCGGCAAGAGAAGAACTAAAAAACAGGATTCTTGCCAAGCAGGACAAGGAGATGCGAAATACGGAGTTGTATAAATATATGCATAATCTTCTTGGAGCACAGATAGTAGAAATTTTTGATAAAAACAATCATGTATGGAAGGGAAATGTAGAAGAAAACATTTCAAGTAAAAAATAATGAGTAAGATTATTGGTGTCGGGACAGATATTGTTGAAGTTGGGCGTGTGCTTAAAAGTTGTGAAAAACATAGTTTTTTAAATAAATATTATACAGAGGCAGAAAGAGAACTTATAAAAAGAAGAAAGAGTTGTGCTGCCACTAATTTTGCCGGAAAAGAAGCAGTAGCAAAAGCTTTTGGAACCGGCTTTTTAAATTGTATGCCTGAAGATATTGAGATACTCAGAGATGAAAAAGGAAAACCATATGTAAATCTTTCCGAAAAAGCAGAAAAAATTGTAAAAGAAAAAGGCATAACAAAAATTCACATATCATTGAGTGATACGGATAAATTGGCAATGGCATATGTGGTAGCAGAGGGGGATTAAGACATGAGATATATAACTGATGCAAAAGAAGCAAAGCAGATAGATAATATTTCGATAAATGAGATTGGTATTCCGTCACTTGTACTGATGGAGAGAGCTGCACTTGGTGTTGTAGAGGAGATTGAAAAGGTATATGGAGAATTGTCTGCTAATGCCTGTGTTAAGAGAAAAACAGAAGATAATTTTTTGAATTCGCAAAGGTGCAAAAAATCTGCGGAACTAAAAAATGTTAATTCAAAAATACTTGTAGTTGCAGGAATGGGAAATAACGGAGCCGATGGAGTAGCGGCGGCAAGAATGTTAGAACATGACGGGATAAAAACTGCGATAAAGCTTGTAGGAAATATTGAACACGCAAGCGAAGAAATGAAAAAACAGCTTGAAATAGCAAAAAATCTTGGAATTTCTTTTGTCACGGACATGAAAAAAAATGAATATGATATTATAGTAGATGCCATTTTTGGAATTGGTTTGTCAAGAGAGATAACAGGTGAATATAGAGAAATTATAGAGAAAATAAACGGCAGCAATTCTTATATTGTTTCTGTTGATATTTCGTCGGGAGTAGATGCCACAGGCGGGAAAATACTTGGAACAGCCGTAAAAGCAGACATGACAGTTACATTTGGAAATTTAAAAAGAGGAATGTTGCTGTTTCCGGGTGCAGTGTATTCAGGCGAGATAAAGGTTAAAGACATAGGTTTTCCGGATAAAGCAGTAGAAAGCGTGTCACCAAAAGCATATACATTTGAAAAAAATGACCTTTACTGTATGCTGCCACAGAGAAAAATGCGGACAAATAAGGGAAGTTACGGCAAAGTTCTTGTGATAGCGGGATGCGAGGCAATGTGCGGAGCCTGTTATTTCAGTGCCGCAGCAGCCTATAGAGCAGGATGTGGTCTGGTGAGAGTCCTTACGGCAAAAGAAAATATGCAGATATTAAAGACAAAACTGCCTGAAGCTATAGTGGGAAGCTATGATGAAGAATTTGAGGATGGCATAGATTTTACACCTAAAAAAGAGGTAGAAGAGGCAATCGGCTGGGCTGATGTTATTGTGATAGGTCCGGGACTTGGAAAAAGTATTAAAGCAAAGTCGCTTGTAAAACGCATATTAAAAGTGAAAGACAAAACTGTTGTCATAGATGCCGACGGATTAAATATTTTAGCTGAATTTATAGAAAATAAAGAGCATGACCTCGGTAATCTTGGAACAAACTTTATATTGACACCGCATTTAAAAGAAATGAGCAGACTTGCAGGGAAGACAACGGATGAGATAAAAAATGATATGCCGTACTATGCAACGGCACAGGCTGAATGTAACATAGTCTTAAAAGATGCGAGAACAGTTGTCGGTGAGGGAAGAAACATGCCGGACGGAAAGATATATATAAATACATCAGGAAATAATGCACTTGCAACAGGCGGTTCAGGCGATGTATTAAGCGGCATAATAGCAGGCATTGCGGCACAGGACATAAAAATGAAGCCGGCACTTGCTGCTGCATTTGGGGTATATGTTCACGGACTGACGGCAGAAAAATACACTGAGACAAAAAGCAGGTACAGTATGACGGCATCTGATATAATAGATATGCTTCAGGATGTAATGCCTAGGTAGATAGTGGAGATTATGGTAAATAAAACTGAGAAATGAGGATTAAAATGAGTACGAATAAAATAAAAGAATACTACAGAGTGAAAGCTGATATAGACCTTGATGCGATACATGAAAATGTTGTAAATGCAAAAGCACTTACAAAACCCGGAACAAAACTTATGGCTATAATAAAAGCAGATGCATACGGTCACGGAGCTGTCATGGTCGCACAAACATTAGAGGATGTTGCGGATGCATACGGTGTTGCCATACTAGAGGAAGGAATAGAGTTAAGGCAGGCAGGCATAAATAAACCTATACTTATACTTGGATATACGCCGGCACCTCTTTACAGTGCAATGATAAAATATGATATAGCAACAGCGGTATTTGAATATGATATGGCAAAAAAAATGTCGGATACGGCAGAAAAAATGGGGAAAAAAGCTAAAGTTCATATAAAACTGGATACCGGAATGAGCAGGATAGGATTTAAGCAGGACGATGAAAGTCTTGCGGTTATAAAAAAGATAGCAGAGCTTCCCGGAATAGAAATCGAGGGCTGTTTTACGCATTTTGCGACAATGGATGAAAAAGATAAGACAAAAGCCATGAAGCAGTTTGAGAGATATATGGATTTTGTTAAAAGAATAGAAGATGCAGGCATTAAAATACCTGTAAAACATGTGTCAAACAGTGCCGGAATAATAGAAAAGCCGGAAGTAAACCTCGATATGGTAAGAGACGGAATATGTGTATATGGAATGTATCCGTCTGAGGAAGTAGACAAAACAAAATTAAATCTAACACCGGCGATGGAGATAAAATCTTATGTGTCATTTGTAAAGACACTTAAAGCCGGAGTAGAGATAGGTTATGGCGGTACATATACGACAACCGGTGAAACGGTAGTGGCAACGATACCGGTAGGATATGCTGACGGTTATTCAAGAGTATTGTCAAACAGGGGCAGAGTTCTTATAAAGGGAAAAAGTTTTCCGATAATTGGAAGAATATGCATGGATCAGTTTATGGTAGATATAAGCAGCCAGCCTGATATAAAACAGGGCGATGAGGTAACTCTTGTCGGCAGGGACAAAGATGAGTACATATCAATAGAAGAAGTGGCAGATATGTCATATTCATTTAATTATGAATTTGTTTGCGACATAGGAAAAAGAATACCGAGAGTGTATTACAGAGGCGGAAAAGTAGTTGCGACAAAAGATTTTTATCCGGAGTATTAGAATAAGTCTCTGGCTATAGTAAAAAATTCATGCTTTTTAAAGATACATATGTATAAAAACGATAAAGATGGAAAGAAATAACATTATAGGATGCATAAAGAATTACATAAAATGCAATTCCGGATTATGAGCAGTTGCAAGAGTACATTTTATTGATGTTAAGTCAGGAAATGTTTTCAGAACTGCTAAGTCAAATCCAGTTTAAGAGCGATTGATAGAGTTTGTCTTTTTGGATTTCAATGAAGAAACAACTCTTAAAGCTGCTCAGTCAATTCCAGATTATTGTGATAGGAGCGTGAAAATTTTGAATATAAAGCGGGGAGATATATATTTTGCAGATTTAAGACCGGTAGTAGGTTCAGAGCAGGGAGGAATACGCCCTGTGCTTATAATACAGAACGATATGGGAAACAAACACAGTCCGACAGTTATATGTGCGGCAATAACATCGAGAATGAACAAGGCAAAACTGCCGACACACATAGCACTTGAGGTGAACAGGTATGACATAATCAAGGACTCAGTGATATTGCTTGAACAGATAAGGACTATAGATAAATCAAGATTGCGTGAAAAGGTCTGTCATCTCGATGATGAGATACTTGAGAGGATAAATCATGCACTTTGCATAAGCCTTGCACTTGAGGAAGGATGCTTAAGATAATCAAAACAATGAAAAGAGGGAACGATGAAAATAACACTTCTGACGGTAGGAAAGATAAAAGAAAAATACTTTACAATGGCAATAGATGAATATAAAAAGCGGCTCAGCAGGTATTGCAAACTGGAAATAATAGAGGTTGCAGATGAAAAGACACCGGATAATGCCAGTGAGCATGAGGAAGATATAATAAGGGCAAAAGAAGGGGAAAGACTCACAAAATACATAAAAGACGGGGCATATGTTATCTCACTTGCCATACAGGGAAAACAATATTCATCAGAGGAATTTGCGGACAAGATAGACAAGCTTGGGATAAACGGGGTAAGTCATATTATTTTTATAATAGGCGGCTCAATAGGGATAGATAAAGATATACTAAAAAAATCAAACGAATTGTTGAGTTTTTCAAAAATGACATTTCCACATCAGCTCATGAGGGTGGTTCTGCTGGAGCAGATATACAGGGCATATAGGATAAATGCAGGGGAACCATACCACAAATGAGAGGGCAGGACATCCGTATGATAGAATGTGTACAAATTCGGAATTTGTTGAATTAAGAAAATCGGGATTTATATATAATATGGATAAAATCGAAAATTACAGTGCAAAACATTAAATGAAATTAGCCTATTTTTGATTCGTTGATGTAGGTGTATTTTGATTAAATGTAAATAATTTTATAATTTGATATTATGGTCAAAAATTAAATATAATGTATATTAGTACAAATTTTTCGTAGTAAAAATACTGAAATTATACTATTTATGATATGCACAAATTTAAAATAACAAAGGAGAAATATGATGGATTATTCAATTTCAATTGGAATAGGAAAATATTTAAATTTGGAATCTACTAAATATGCATGTGAAGATGCAGAAGAATTTCATAAAATTATGCAAGAAGTATATGATGTAAAGAATAGATTTATACTTAAGAATGAGAAAGCTACTGTTGCACAGATACAAGATATGATACAGAAAGTCGTAAAAAGTATGAAGGAAGGGGATAGATTGTTCTTTTACTTTGCTGGTCATGGAATTTCTTTTTATGATGAACCACGATTATCCTGCTATGATTCTTTAGAAGATGTATCAGCTAGTTATAATACATGGTATAGCTTAAGGAATTTGTTGAAAGAAATAGAGAGAGCAAGGATTAATGCTCTTGTATTTGTTGATGCGTGTGAAAGTACTATTTCTTATAAACGTGGAGTTACTGCGCTTGAATCTGAATATATGACTGTTTTTTCGGCGGCAAATTCTAATGAAGAAGCTATGGCAGAAGATGAATTCGGTCATGGAGTATGGAGTCATTATTTATTTTCTGCATTGAAGGGTACAAAAGAGGCATTAGATAAAAACATATTGACATGCACATCTTTACAAAATTTTTTATATGAAATGGTAATAGAGTATTATGAAAAGAAGAATGGATATCATAAACAGACTCCCTATGTATGGGGAAAAATGGTTAGCAATATAGAAATTAAAAATTTTAATGGCTATAAACGGAATAATAATATAAAAATTTCGGATGTTTATTTTGGCATTATTGATGCAGATAATGAATACAAAAAAGACAAAGAGGTATTTATAAATAATTTTTATGACTTAAATAATGCAGTGAAGAAAATTGAGGAACAAGCTAATATACAATATATACTTGGGAAAAAAGGAACTGGGAAAACTTATATTGGTCGCTATCTAGAGGCGAAAAATCCGAGAGAAATAAAATATTTATCATTTAATAAATTCAAATATAAGGCATTTGCAGCATTGGCAAAGGATGGAAAAGGATATGAACCGTTTATGTCTATTTGGCAATATGTAATTTTATCGTTTTTTATGGAATATATAGGAAATGAAGAGAAAAGTGATTTTATAAAAAATTATTTAAAAGAATTATTTGGTTTTAAAGTTACTTTGCAACAAATATTAGATAAGCGATTTAAAAGAGGAATACAAATAGAAAATATTCGGGTGAAAGAATATTTTCCGAAGGATAAAGTAAATTATGAAGTAGAAAGTATAGTCGAATCATTTAAATATATAATTGAACAAGAAAATATGCAACCTCATCAATTGATAATTGATGGATTGGATGAGAAGATGAATGAACATTCTAAATATAAGGAAATAATAAATGCTCTTATTTGGTCGATTCAGGAATTAAATGATTATTTTTTTGAAAATGAAATACAATGTAAATGTATATTATTACTTCGACGGGATGTTTTTGATTATGTTTCAGGTGCTAATATAAATAAAATTGTTACAGGTAGCTCAGTTACTTTAAATTGGATTAATGAATCAAATGAAAAAGATACCTATCCACTATATGATTTTATAAATATTAGGCTTCAGAACAGCATAGGAAAAGAGATTACTTTAAAAGATATTCTTCCAAAATCAATTTCAACAAAGAGTGGAGAATTTTATAATCCGTGGAGTTGGTTGTTAAATTTTACAACATATAAGCCAAGAGATGTCGTGGCATTTTTGGATTTTTGTGTTGTTCATTGCCATAAGGGAGAAAAGGTTTTAACAGAAACAATTTTGTGGAATGCAACGAAAGATTATTCAGAATATTTTTACAAAGAATTGCAAGATGAACTATATGGTTTTTTTACGGACAAACAAATATTCTATTTATTTGATGAAGTGTTTCCTAAAATGGATATGAGATGGATTGATTATCAAGAGTTAATGGGATATATAAATAGAAAAGAATTATTTATGGATATGGACAGTGATCGTATATTGGATCGGTTATATTCAGTGGGGGTGCTAGGAGTAAGATTGGATTCGGGACATGAACATTGGTCATATAGAAGTAAAGTAAATTTGACAGAGTTTTATAAAACTGCAAAGTTTAAGCTTCATCAAGGATTGTGGAAAAAGCTTTCCATTTGGTAATGTAATGTTCAACTATAAATGTTTTATTTTGTATAGGGACTGTAAAAACTTTATTAGGAAAACAGAGGTGCGGTGAAAATATTTCCTAAAATTTTATTTTAACAATCTGATCAGGAGACGGAGAGGAAGTTGTAAGAATATGGCGATGATGATAGAATGATAATGGTGATGCAATATATAGCGAAAAATTGAAATTTGCGGAGGATATTGATATGAAGTACAAATATATGAGAATTCAAGGAAGAGAAGATTCTTATGTTACTAAGTACCCAAAAGGTGTGTTTAGCCTTTGCTGGAATTTGATTAGGGATAATATATTGAAAGAAACAGAAAAAGAGTTGTTTATTTCTATTGATGAATGGTTTAAGGTAAATCTTCCAGAACCAGAGCCTTGTATTAATCACGAAAAAGTAATAACATTTTTTAAATGTGAAAGTACAGAAGAAATGCTTTCTAAACTTGAACCAGCAATAGCATTATTGGATAAGTACGAAAAAGCGTATGATGTGGTTTATACAAATTTTGTTGGAACAATTGTTTATGAAGATAATTGGCAGGTGGCAGTCAAAGTAGAAAATGGCAGAATGGTATAAGTGAGCGACAAATTCAAGTTTGTGGAGGTTAAAGATGAAAGATTTTATATTTATTACCGGAGCGAGTGGAGTGGGCAAAACTACCTTGTGTAACGGATTGCTTGTGCACTATAAAACAACCTGTGTAGAGCAGCATATGATACCGGAGTTCATTTCACGGGATGGTACAGAGCCGATGACAGGAGAACTAGAAGAACTTACTTGTTGGGAAAATCAAGTTGCAATGCTTATGTGTTTTCGTAAACTTGGTTATAAAAATATAATCGCTTCTGATATTGACGATTTAAGAACCGCAGATATTCCTATTGTTTTTAAAGGAACTGATTATATTACGATTAAGCTTATATCAAGTGATTTGAAGCAAATTCATGAACAGATGAAAAATCGTCCTAATAATGGGCTTATAGATTATGAATTGCAGGAAAAAATGAACGACAAAAACATTAAAAGAAGTCCCCTCGTTAATGAAGTGGAAATCGATGTTGCAGGAAAATCAATCGAGGAAGTGCTTGAACAGGCTATAAATATTATAGAGACTACACCTTCTAAATTTGAATATGAATACACAAAGCCACCAAAGGAGATGTTTTATTCCTGGGTTTTTGCAAATGGGTTAAGATGATTATATTGCAGAAATGAAAAACAATTACATATTATGAGGTATGGATGTTTAGAAGATTTTCGGGTGAATATTAAGAATTTATCACAGGAAATGAAATGGTTTTGTGATGATTATAAAGATGTATGTAAGCAGTTAGGTATTAAATATGATGATAAAATTTCCAATGAAATAATGAATAATTGGAATAATGAAATAGATATAGTAAGTTAATAAATAGTGTTCGGAGTGATAAAACAGATATGGATTATATTAGGGATAGGAAAAGCAATTTTTCGTTTAGCTTGCACGATAGCAGGATAGTACAGATTGAAATTGATGAAAAAAAATTATCTTTGAAGATGGATCGAATATTTCAATATGCCGAGGATGAAGAAAAATGGTATCAGGGAACAATTGAATTTACAAAGATTGATAAAGAGGAGTGCGATATTATGGTGTTTAACACTCCGTATGGGTATGAAGGTGTGAAGACTTTTTCTGGAAAAGAATTGTCTTTTGAGGAATTTAAGGAGCAATACCTTGATGCAGAATTTGAAATTGTTACAGAGGGATATTGTGGATATGATACAATTTTTCAGGGGTACATATGGCAATGTGAAGATGCTCCTCTTTTTGGAATCATGAGAATATGGAATATGGGTGATATGATATATCGAATTTAACAATTTCCAATTGAGTAAACACATAATTTAAGAGCTCTATTACATGTTATAATTTATTATTAAATTCTTAGCAAATACATATAAATACTAACTTTTCTGTATGTGTGCTTTTCCTTATGTGTTCCCTTGTGTTATATTGTTTCACAAGGATTTGCGAACCCTCATAAGGGCAAAAAAAGGAGAGGTGAAAGATATTATGGAACGAACTGTAAGAAATGCAGCAAAAGCATTGATTATTAAAGATGATAAGATGTTGGCAATCAAAATAAGTGATGGAAAAGAAGAATGGTATATCATGCCGGGCGGCGGACAAGATGTGGAGGAACTTCTTCCGGAAACAGTTTGCAGAGAAGTGGCAGAAGAAATGGGATTGCAAGTAGAGGTGAAAGACTTAGTGTTTGTTATAGAGGGGTTACATGGAGAAAAATTTCATCGGGTAGATTTGGTATTTTTATGTGAATATATAGGAGAACTGGAAAATGCCATTTTGCAAAGTGATACAAATCAAGTTGGATATGACTGGTTAGATATTAAGACATTAAATACAACACCGTTATATCCGTCAAAATTACGCCGACAGATTATGAATTTGTATGAAGGAAAAGCGTATAAAGTGTATTTAGGTAATGAAGAAATTGGAGACCCAGAAGTAACAGACTAAATAATGAAGGGACTTGTTTATGAGAAGAGTGATACCAGCTAATAAAGTAAGTCATGATTATGAGAAAATATTGAGTGAGTTTGTGTCAGCCTTAAAAAATAGATTAGGTGAGTGTTTATTAATGGTTTATTTGACTGGAAGTTATGCGAGAGGAGATGCAAATGATAATTCGGATTTAGATGTGTTCTGTGTTTTTAGTACAATAAATCAATATGTCTTAGAAACTGTTGGGAATTGTGCAAGAAACACATCAATCCCTTATGATTTGTTGGAGATAAATACTCAAAGCCTATCCGTAGACGAATATAAAAGTAAAATATTTGGAGAGTGGTCAGAATATGCAGTTACAGAACTAAATAGTGTTTTATTGTATGGTGAGCAATTGGTAGAAATAGAAAATATAAATGAAAAAATACAGTTATCTTATAAGAAAAATTTGGCAAATATTTTAATGAGTGTCCGCCATTATATATGTGTTGATGAGCCTAAGGAATTACTAACACACAAAAAAATTTCTACATATATTTTGAAACCACTTATGTTTGCATTAAGGCAAGAACGCTTTTGTGCAACAGGCGTTTATCCCTTGACGATAGAAAGTTTATTAGAATCCTATCAAGATGATAATAGAATTATGGTTGAATACTTTCTAAATGAGGAAAGATTTGAAACGGATATTTTGTCTAATCATAAGGATGTTCTTATGTTTTTTCATAATAAAATACAAAATTTTCTTGAAAATGATTTATAATTAGCGAGTTGCTCTTTAGCCAAAACTTGTTAATTAAATATAAATATGCTATGCTTAAAAATAATTATAGCTGTTTATTCTATATTAAGGGGGCGGTATTGAATATGAAATATAATCTGTCAGATAGAATATTGAGGGAACTTTCCGGTTTTGCACAGGAGTATTCTGTCAATAAAATTATACTATTTGGTTCCCGTGCAAGAGGTACAAACACAGAAAGAAGTGATATAGATATTGCGGTATATGGTGGAGATTTTGATGGGTTTTATTGGGATGTAAAGGAAAAAGTACATTCGCTCCTGATGTTTGATATTGTGCAGGCAGATGCGGCAATTTCAAATGAATTGAAACAGGAAATAGAAAAGGATGGTGTCACAATCTATGAAAAAACTAGATAACTTTTCAAATTGTTTGTCTATATTGGAAAATGCGGATTTTAAACTTGCAGAAATGAATGATATATACCGAACAGGGATTATTGGGCAGTTTAACCTTACCTTTGAACTTGCATGGAAAGCATTACAGGAAATTATGAAAATGCACAGTGTGGAGGGAGCATCTACAGGCTCTCCGCGTGAAATTCTACAGCTTGGTTATAAAATTGGATTTATCAATGATTCCGAGGTATGGCTTCTTATGTTAAAAAGACGTAATACCTGTTTTTATATATATAATGAAGCTGAAATTGATGAAATGATTATGCTGATACATGACAGTTTTATTCCGGCTTTTATTGTTCTTAGGGACACGCTGGTAAAGAAGCTGGATGAAGCTGAAAGCGATTGGATATAAGACAGACGCAGACCATATTTTTGTGACTTACAATTATCTTGGGATGATTTTCAGAAGTACATTGAGGTTATATGTATATCATGATATAATTTGTGTATAATATTGACGGAGGTGATACAGTGACTCTTTCATACGATGAGTATAAAAATATGAAGTCGCGTATAGAGTTACTTGAAATATTAGCCGAAGCGGATGACGATGTAAAAAATGATAGGGTTGCACCTGTTGCTGAAACATTTGATGACTTGCGTAAAATACTTCTGTAGGGCTGATTATGAAATATACGGTAATGCGAACTGATACGGCAGATGCAGGCATTAGAAAGATTATTTTATATATTGCTCAAAAACATCAGTTATTATATTGCATGAAAGATTGATATTATTAGCAGTAATAGGAACAGCTTTTACTTTGGCTGGGCTGGTACTGTCAGAATACAGGGGGAAGTGCCGTTGTAGTTATATTTATATGTGTGGTACAATGATATAAATTAAAAATAAGAAGACATGGAGATGAGAAAATGAACATTAGGAGAGCAAAAGAAAAAGATATAACAAGACTTATTGAATTATTGGAACAGGTGCTTCAAATCCATGCAGATATAAGACCAGATATTTTTATTCCGGGGACAACGAAATATACAGATGATGAACTTAGGGAAATGTTGAAAGATGACACAAAACCTGTTTATGTTGCTGTTGACGAGAATGATATATGTCTCGGATATGCTTTTTGTCAGTTGAAGAAACAGCCGTTTTCAAATAATATGGTACAGTTTACATCATTATTTATTGATGACTTGTGTGTCGATGCCAAAGCAAGAGGGCAGCATATAGGTGAGAGTTTGTTTGAATATGTAAAAAGTGAGGCGAAACGCTTAGGCTGTTATGAAGTGACACTCAATGTGTGGGCGGGAAATACCTCGGCGGAGAAATTTTATGAAAAAATGGGACTGAAAACAAAAGAAAGACAGATGGAATATATATTGTAAAAAGGTGAGCTAAAGAAAAAGAGCAACCATCTGGGATAATAAAAATTTTACTTCCGGAAACAAAAAATTTTTCTTGACATATGTTAAAATAGGACTATAATAAGTTATTGAAAATACAAAAAAATATGTTCACCAAAATTCGTTGATGAGAACAATGCCTTATTTGGAGTTATTTACAGAGAGCCTGTGGCTGGTGTAAACAGGTAATGACCGGATTTAGGATATCCTCTCTAAGAAGCGGGCTGAAAACAGTACATAATATCTGGTAATATATAATATTTAACAATATATAGTGCTTAGCGATACATGATATATAGTATTTAGTAATACAATAGTTATTTGTTACATTATAATGTCAAATAAAGTATTGTTGGTAAACCTCGCCGGTGTCCACCGTTATATGGATAGCATATGTTGGTATGTAAAGAGCTGTGGCAGATGACCGCAGAAACAGGGTGGTAACGCGGATTATATTCGTCCCTTTTTTAGTCTATGAACTAGAGAAGGGACTTTTTTAACGCTATCAAGGAAGTCCACACTTCTATTGCTTAGAGTAATAAGTGGCGGGTGGGGACTTGCAAGTAGCAGAGCGGATTGCAAATATCCGCTTGATTGCATCTATGAACGTTTTATCGACAGGAATTTTAGTGAACGGATTCTAAGGAGGAACTCATAATGAAAGCATTACAAAAAGTCAGTAAATTTTTATCGGATTATACATCTATTGTTGTTATAGCGATTGCAGTTATAACATTTCTTGTACCGGGAATGATGTCATGGGTTAATTATAAGCTGTTTGGTGATTTTGTAGCAAATAAATTTACAAATCAGTCTATCATTATCGGAATTATCATGTTTAGTATGGGTCTTACATTGACAGCACAGGATTTTAAAATATTGGCAAAAAGACCATTTGATATATGTGTTGGTGCAATCGCACAGTATCTTATAATGCCTTTCCTGGCTTTTGGAATTACAAAGGTTCTTGGACTTTCTGATGGAATCGGACTTGGACTTATACTTGTCGGATGCTGTCCCGGAGGTGTTTCTTCAAATATCATGTCATATCTCTGTGGTGGAGATGTAGCTTTTTCAGTAGGAATGACAACAGTGTCAACAATCCTCTCTCCATTTATGACACCGCTTCTTGTATCATATCTTGCAAGCGGAGCACATATTTCGATTAAGGCACTTCCGATGTTTGTTTCTATCGTAGAAACAGTAATTTTGCCGGTAGCAATCGGATTTTTACTCAATTATCTGTTTGGCAAGAAGAAAACTTTTATGGAATTACAGAAAATAATGCCTGGTATCGCTGTTCTTGGTCTTGCCTGTGTAGTTGGCGGAGTTGTTTCTTCACAGGGTTCTAAATTCTTTGAATCCGGTGTAGTGATATTTGTAGCTGTTCTTTTACACAACGGACTTGGTTATTTATTAGGCTATGGTGCAGGAAAACTTGTCGGAATGAACACGGCAAAAAAGAGAACAATCTCCATCGAGGTTGGTATGCAGAATGCAGGACTTGCAACTAATCTTGCAACAACAACGGCGCAGTTTGCTTCAACACCTGAATCTGCCATTATATGTGCGGTATCATGCACATGGCATTCTATCTCAGGAACACTGCTTGCCGGAGCATTTGCATTGAAAGATAAATTAAGCGAAAAAAAGCAAAATAATTAGAGAAACTAGTGTAGTGTATCATTGATACAGTACACTAGAGCAAATTTTGAAAAACATAAATTTGATGGCTGCATTTCTGTCGAAATGGAATGTGCCGCTGTTCAGGCTATGTGTGATTGTAGAAAACTTAATGAAAATATGTTCCTCAGGCTTTAAATGGAGTTAAACATTTAATTGTTGCCGAGAACGAAAATGCAAGAGGTGCAGGTATGGAGGAAAATATAAAAAAAGAATATCACATAACAGTAAATGACAATGTTTTTAGAACGAAGAATGTAGGATTTCATGCTGTGCTTCTGTTTATTATATGTTTTGCTGCACAGTTTATCATAAGTTGTATTCTTGAACAATTTAAAATTGTCGGTAATGAGCATATCAGAGATAATCTTCCTGAAATCGCACTTGTGATTTCGGTTATCATAGTTTGTGTATATTATTATATCAGGGAAAAGCGGACAAATGGAGTTATGTGTTTAGAAGTCAGTTTCTTAAGTGATGCTATTAAGATTTTGATAAACGGCAGGGAATACGCAGTAAAATATGACGAGATTGCGGAGGTTGACAAAATGATGGTTATCGACCGCATACATGATGAAAAGGGCTGTTATAGAATGAAGATAAAATGTCATGGCAGGAGTAGTCTTGAATTTGAAACGACAGCACAGGAATATGAAAAACATCTGGATTTTGAAGATACGGAATTGTTTGTTTTTTATGATGCGTGTAAGAGGGCAGGAATTAAGTGCTGTTGAATCAGTCTGCCTCACGGAAATACAAATTGGAAATGGTGGTATGACTTATGGAAATAAAAAAGATTGAACAGGATTTTTCAGTGTGTAAAGTAACGGACTATTCTTCTGTAAATTTGGATGATGAATATGTCTTTGTCGGAAAGACAGACGAAGAAAAATCATTAGTGTGTATTACGGATAATGTCCCGGAAAATGTTATTGAAAGAGATGATGGTTGGAAAGCATTTCGTATTCAGGGTGTTTTGAATTTTTCATTGATTGGGATTTTGTCTAAAATTTCAGGATTGTTAGCTGAAAATAAGATTGGGATTTTTGCTGTTTCAACTTTTAATACGGATTATATTTTGACAAAAAAAGAGAATTTTGAAAAGGCATTAAGTGTTTTAAAAGATGCCAGATATAAGATTATTGGCTAAAAAGGAGAAAAAGATGTATAAATTCATACTTGCGTCACAGTCACCGAGAAGAAGAGAACTTTTAAAAATGCTTGGAATTGAATTTGATATTAAGGTTTCAAACTGCGAGGAGATAATTACGAGCAGTGAACCGGCCCAGGTTACGATGGAACTTGCAAAACAAAAGGCTTTGGCAGTTGCAAATGAACTTGTAAAACAAAAGGCTTTTGAGACGGAAATTGCAGATGTGAGAGCTGCATCAGATACAAAAAATGAAGAAAATATTATCATAATCGGTGCAGATACGGTAGTTGCAGCAGATGGGGAGATACTTGGAAAGCCAAAGGATAAGGATGATGCAAGGAGAATGATAAATAAAATATCGGGAACAAGTCATCAGGTATATACAGGGGTAGCACTTGTACTTGTTAAAGATGACAAGGCTGCCTGCATAGAACTTTTTGCTGAAAAAACAGATGTTGAAGTTTGTGAAATGAGCAGTCAGGAGATAGATGACTATATAAGCAGTGATGAACCGTATGATAAAGCGGGAGGTTATGGAATACAGGGGATATTTAGCAAATTTGTATCCGGTATTAGAGGAGACTACAATAATGTAGTCGGTCTTCCGGTGCACAGGTTATATTATACATTGAAAGAATGTGCAAAAAGTATTGCAGACATTTAAAGAATAATATATATTTTTAGCCTTAGGGTATAGAGGCATTTCTATATACTAAGGCTAAAAATATATTAAAATCTAAAATTCGCATGATTTGAATTTTAATCGGAATGCATTGATTATGAGGTTTGCTGTTTGCTTATATCCAAAATCACTAGAGCGTATCATTAGGTTGTAATTATCAGCTTTTCCCCAATTGGTTTTTGTGAAATATTTACAGTGAACAGTTCGTTCATGATTGACCTTCTTTACTTTGTGTTCGGCTTCTTTTAGCTGTAGATTTTCACGCTGCATTGTCTTTTTGATTTCAGTATCTATATCGGCACTGATAAATACATGGTACGATTTTTCGTAATCTTTTAATATGTGATTTGCAAGTCGACCTACAATTACACAGGAAGATTTTTCAGGAAGTTCTCTTATTATCTCTTTTTCTTTCTGGTAGAGTTGGTCAACTTTTGGAAGTTCGGATTTATCAATAGGTGTTGCATACCACTCAAAGAAGTCGTGTAGGATTGGATTTTTGAGCGACTGTTCATTTGCCTGGACAAATTCCGTGGTAAAACCACTTTTTTCAGCAGCCAGTTTGATAAGTTCGGAGTCATAATATTTAAAACCAAGTTGGTTTGCTATAAGTTTTCCTATATCTCGTCCACCACTTCCAAATTCTCTTGATATAGTGATAACATAATTTTGTTTTTCATCGTCTTCAAGTACATTTTCGTCAGTGTTTTTATCAGGTGTTTTTCCAAGTAGACGGTCACGCTTATCTCCGACAAGTTTGTTAATAAATCCAAGAACCGTACCGACAAGAATGGCGGCTGCGATAGTTCCCACACCGACACTTCCCAGACTGTGAAGTGCGATAAGACAGGTTGTCATTGATATGACTACCATGCTGCAGTCAAAGCGTACTTTTACCTTTGCAAATTCCATTCCGCTTATTTGCGAAACGGCAGACATTGCACCCTCTCCGGCAAGTGGGATAAGGTCGGCGGGAAGATATAAAAATATTCCGAAAGCAACAAGGATAGTGCTGACAAGAAGCATTGCTATGCGGACAGGATAGTTGTCAGGCGTTGGCAGGAATGAAGCTATATAGTTGCAAAAAGTTGTAAAATAACCGAAGATGACACCTACGACTACTTGAAGCAGACTTTTGGCTTTAAAGTTTTTCCTAAGTAAAAGAATTTGAAGAATGACAAGTACGATATGAAATAATATCGTTGCCTTACCCATTTCTATGCCCCAGACACAGGTTATCGTGTAGGGGATTGAGCTGACGGGAGACACTCCAAGATTAGATTTTACCGATAATGCAACTCCGGTAGTCATTATAAAAAGGCCGATAAAATACATCGGAATCCTGATATGCATATGTTTTTGTTTCATTTTGTGGTACCCTCCTTCCTTATTTCTGAAAGATTGTCATAGAGTTTTTCAAGTAGAAAAATAAGTTGTTCTTTTTCTGTGTCCGTAAATGTTTTTAATGCCAGATTTTCTATTTTGGCAAATTCTTTTTCAAGACGTTCTACATATTTCCAACCGAGTTTGGTAAGATGCACATTTAAGTATTTTCTGTTTTGTGTGCAGATGTTTCTTGTTATGTATCCTTTGTTTTCCATGCCGTTTAATATTGTCGTCAGAGAAGCCGGTTCTATGTGGCAGTTTATGGCAATATCTTTTTGAACAGCACCATCATGATTTTTGAGATAATCGAGAACTTTTGGCTGACCGGAAGTAAGTCCCGTATCTTTTACACTTGTGATAAGTGATTTCTGAACCATCAGATGATCTGTCATAAGAAGGTAATGAAGCGATTCACTCATGATATGTTTTCCTTTCAAAGATATATTATAGTTAGATTACTAATGGTTAGAAAACTAACTATTAGTAATCTAAGTGAATATTATGAATGAAAAAATTTAAAATGTCAAGTTTTGCTAAAAAGTTTAATAATATCAAACAAGCAGCAGAGCGGATTGTAAATATCCGCTTGGCTTATAAAGATAATAGTTCAACGGCTAACAGTTGTGTTGCATACGGCTGTTGCAATAAAAATATAGATTTGTTAAAATACACCATGAGGTGAGTTCTAGTGAAATGTGTAACTAAAAAAAGGGCTATCAGTTTTCTGATAATAATATTTTTAATAGCAGGAATGTGCTTTGATATTCCAAAGGCAGAGTCCTTTTTTGAGTACACAGATAAAGGAAAACATGAGATAATCAGTATATCTGATACAATAAGCCAATGCCGGGATATATGCACGGATGAGCTTCTTAGGATTGGCGGAAATGAAAGTTATATAGTTCAGGAGATTATTCAGTCTATAAGATTAAATGCAAGGCAAAATTACAGAACACGTTTTTTGACGGGATATATTCGGGATTTAACTTATAGTTTTGCTTACATGACTTATGTATCACTTACAATACTGTTATCAGGCATAATATTTTTCGGTATTACGGTGATAATGTATATACACGCAAAGGACGGCGAAAAACAAAATAATACCTTATAACCTGCATTTCGGGTTTTAAAGAAACAGACAAAAGCTTTGATAAGACAGTGTATCATATATACTTATGTCATGGCACTGTCTGGCATAAGTTGGTATGCGGTCTTTAGAAACGAAAATTAATCGGACAGTGCAGAATAGAGGTATTATTATGAATATAATCATGTGGATTGTTATTATCTTAGGCGGAATTTTAGGAATTGCAGTAACTCTCGGTACGGTAGCCGGTATGGTAGGTGTTATAATTTACAAGATATGCCGCAAAATAAGATATGGTATTTCTCTGTATGATTGATAAATTTTGCACGAACTATGTAAATTAATACTTTTCGCATACAATGATTTTACATATTATGATAATGGGGTCAAAAGCTATTTTGCCCCAACATCATTTATATATTAGATAAAAGTCTTTACGGATATTTTTTATATACCCGTAAAGGCTTTTGTTTTTTATAACATAAAAAACACTTCGTGAGGATGCAGATTTTGCAAAAAAGAAATAAATGCTATGTATTCCGCTCAAGTGCGAAAGAGCCACTTGCGACTCTTTGTTTGTATCAGAAGCGTAGCTGCATACAGACATAATTTTTCCAGAAGCCATTGCTTTTATTGGCTGTTTCTAGAGTGGGAATAGTATCTATATTGTAAAAGGAAATCTTATCACGCAATGACAGTTTATATTCGGTAAAAATATTGTCAGTGTCAGCTTTGTTTTTTTTACAAGTTTTTAAGGTTGGTATAAAATATCCCTGTTTTTTAGTGTAACAGGTTGTGGCAGTAGCCTTTTTTCTGTATTTTTTATCCATGTAAGCAGCAACGCTTTTATGTAGTGCCGTATCTTTATCAGAAAAATAATAATAGTCTTTGTAGTTTTTTATGTAATTATATAAGACACCCGATAAGATAGGAACTTTAAGTAAAATGGTATCATTTTCAAAAACAATCAGCATATCATCTGTATATTTATACTCTTCGGAATTACTCTCAGGAAAAGTAATACTGGTTTCAAGACTTTTAGGAAAGATAAGTTCCGGAAAAGAGCAGGATATATTAAGCATACCATCGTCATCAATAGTAATTTCTGTAATATCAAAATGCTTTGAATATCCGCTGAAAATAGTCTCATCGTCAGAAAACGGTGAGAGTGTCGAAATATCATTGTATGACATGATGCTTGCAACATTTAACATATTTTCAATATCTTCATAATTGTGGAGAAGCAGTATTTTTTCAAGTTCTTCAGCCTTTTCAGGAGCAAGAATTTTTTTCTGCATAAAATCTGTATAAACAGGAATAAGCTTTCCTCCATCAAATTTATCATCCCTTATGATACCAAGCCATCTTTCAAGAGCCGTCTGGTTTGCCTTAGTAAGACCAAGCATTTTCTTGACGGGGCGGATGCCGGCAAGAATATCAATTGAAAAAGAGTTCTCCTTATCATTTAAGATATTATCGCAGTGCTCAGAAAGAGAAATGCTGTGCTTAGAACACTTATTTAAAACATAAGGAATATCAAAGGTCTTACCGTTAAAATGATATAAATAATCATAATCTTCCAAAATATCAAGAAAAGAATTTATCATATCAGCTTCACTCTTATAATTATCAGCAAAAAACTGTTTCAAATGCCAGTTGCCGTCACTGTTGTCAAAAAACATAACACCAATCATATAGAGTGAAGAAGCATTAGGAGACAAACCGGTAGTCTCAATATCAAAAAAAAGGATATTATCTGTCGGATGTTTAAAAAAATACTTAAACTTAGGCGACTTGCATATATAATCAAAAACTTTCATAAAAACCTCGATTCAAAAAATAAAAATAATAACTTCTTATAATAATACCACATATATAATAATATCACATAAAAAGACGGACAAAAAAATAAAATTTATCAAAAGACAAAATCGTTTGTTTCCCATAGTATTATAGAGAACATTTATTTGCCAAACCCATCCCATTTGTGTTAGAATATTAAGTAAAGCGTTTCAGGAGGTAGTCTAATTGGAAAAGTTTTTTAATTCAGATTCTGCCTATGAAAAATGGGTAAGGAAAAATAAAAAAAAGAAAAATTCACAGCACAGTGAAAGTGAAAAAAAGAGATATTTAAAGGGACTTAAGGGTCGGGTACAGAATAATCTCAGTGGATTTTTAAGAGTGCTTGTCACTGCATTGATAGTTTTTTTACAGGTATTGCTTATTATTTTCCTGCCATTTTTACTCAGACAGTTTACGGTATTTTTCTATTTTATAGTAGAAATTATTTCTGTTATAGCTATTGTAACACTGGTAAACCGCAACCAGAGTCCGTCATACAGGCTTGCGTGGATATCCATTGTACTTCTTTTGCCGATAAGCGGTTTTTTTATGTATTATCTTTGGGGAAGATCAAGTAAAAAAAGAAAATATCTTGACCGCCATATATTAAGACAGATTTCATATGGAAATCAGTTTTTGCTGGAAGACAAAAAGGTTACGGCTGAATATATTGCTAAAAATCCAGTTGCAGGGCGTATGGTGAAATATATGTCTGCCGAAAAATATATGTTTACCGGTGGAAATGAAGTCTCGTATTATCCTATGGGTGAAGATGTGTTTGAGGACATTTTTGCGGATCTTGAAAAAGCGGAAAAGTTTATACTTATTGATTTCTTTATTGTTGCTGAGGGAGCAATCTGGGATAAACTGCATGAGATACTGCTTAGAAAGATAGACGAGGGTGTCGAGGTCAAGTTTATGTATGATGATTTCGGTGCAGCTATAAGAACAGGCAAGTATTTCAAGCGTGTTTTAGAGGATGAGGGATTTGAGGTAAGGGTATTTAACCCTATTCACAAATATACCGGCGAACTTTACATGAATTTCCGTTCTCATCAGAAGATACTTATAATAGACGGAGAAGTAGGATATACAGGAGGGTTTAACCTTGCGGATGAATATGCAAATCTCATCGAACGCTTTGGAGTGTGGAAAGATACGGGTGTCAGGATATGCGGTGAGGGTGTATGGGGACTTACAGTTGTATTTTTGCAGATGTGGGAGGTCTGTGGCAGAGACGAAAAACATATAGATTATCTTAAGTATAAAGCAATATATCCTAGAGTTGGAAACACATATTGTCAGGTTATATCAGACGGACCGGCAAATAACCCGAGAAATCCTATAGAGAGTATTTACAATCAGATGATAATGTACTCAAACAAATATCTTTATATAACGACGCCATACCTTATAATAGAAGATTATATGAAGCAGTCTCTTATAGAAGCAGTAAAGAGAGGTGTCGATGTAAGGATAATTACACCAAATATACCGGATAAAAAGCAGGTGAAAATGCTTACGAATTACAATTATGGAGTTTTACTTAGAGAAGGTGTAAGGATTTATGAATATACACCGGGATTTATTCATGCAAAACAGATACTTACGGAGGATGCCGTTATCGTCGGAACGATAAATATGGATTACAGGAGTTTTTATCTGCATTATGAAAATGGTGTGTGGATGTCAGGCAGACAGATACAAAATGAAGTAAAGAAAGATTTTGAAAAGACATTTGAGGATAGTAAGGAAATAACTTATCAGGACTGGCTTAACAGACCAAGAACATGGAAGATGGTTCAGCCGATATTAAATGTATTTTCAACATTGATGTAAGTATAGCATTACCTTTTTATGTTATAGGAAAATGCTCGCAAAGTAGTGTGACACCAGGAGCAAAACGCTGGTTTTGCTCTTTTTTAGAAAGCGATGTAAAGGGGGAAAATATGATATATACAAATGTATGTAAGCATTGCCATAAGGTTTTTAAGTCAAAGATAAGGACATTGTGCTGCAGGGATTGCCGAAGTGTTGATGATTCACAGCTTGATGATATTGTTGCATATCTGAAACTGTACCCAAACAGCAATGCACTCCAAATATCGGAGGAGCTTGGAATACATCCTTATGAGATAATAAAATTTATGGATGAGGGCTGGTTGAATACCGTAAACGGTAAATTCAGCCGTCTGGAGGATTAACGATGATTAGTTTTGTAAAAGGAAAACTGGTATATATATATGAAAATACAATTATAGTAGAAAATAATGGAATAGGTTATGAGATATTTGTTCCAATGTCTGTAATAGGAAATATGCCGCAGATTGGCAGTGAAGTCATGATATATACATATATGAATGTGAGGGAAGATGCACTTCAGTTGTTTGGATTTCTTGACAGAGATACGCTGGAAGTATTTAAACTGCTTATTACAGTCAGCGGCATAGGTCCTAAAGGTGCGATAGGTGTACTTGGAACATTGTCAGCGGATGATATAAGATATGCGGTTATGGCGGAAGATGCAAAAACGATAGCAAAAGCTCCGGGAATAGGTGCAAAAACAGCGAGCAAGGTCGTTATCGAGCTTAAGGATAAACTCAAGATGCGTGATGTTGCTCCCGATATTAAATCAGAAATTGACGGGCAGCAAAGCATATTTGAAGATAATTCAAAACAGGCTGTTTCAGATGCCATAGAGGCACTGGCTGCACTCGGTTATTCTGCGACAGAAGCCACAAAAGCAGTCAGAAAAGCAGATACAGGTGAAGATACAACAGTTGAGGAACTGCTTAAACAAAGTCTTAAATATCTGTATTCGTAGTATTATGAATAAGTGGCAGAGCGGGTTGTCAATATCCGCCTGACTGAATTAAATAGAAATCTGCATGGAGAAAAAAGATGGCAAAAAGGAGTATAACAACAGAATTTACGGAGGAAGATGCGGGCATAGAAACTACCTTAAGACCCAAGTTTTTAAAAGATTACATAGGGCAGGAAAAGGTAAAGGGCAATCTTAAGATATACATAGAAGCCGCAAAGCAGAGAGGCGAAGCTTTGGACCATGTGCTCCTGTATGGACCTCCGGGACTTGGAAAAACAACGCTTGCAGGCATTATCGCAAATGAGATGGGAGTTAATTTTAAAGTGACATCAGGACCCGTTATAGAAAAGACAGGTGACCTTGTTGCAATATTAAACGGACTTGCGGAAGGTGACTTGCTGTTTATAGATGAAATTCACCGTCTAAACAGGCAGGCAGAGGAAGTGCTTTATTCGGCAATGGAAGATTATGCGGTTGATATAGTCATAGGAAAAGGACCTACGGCAAGGTCGATAAGAATGGATCTTCCCAAATTTACGCTTGTCGGGGCAACAACGAGAGCCGGAATGTTATCCGCACCGCTGCGTGACAGATTTGGTGTCGTAAACAGGATGGAGTTTTACACGACAGACGAACTATATAAGATTATAACAAACTCGGCGAAAGTGCTCGGTGTCGAGATAGAAAAAGACGGTGCAGTCGAACTTGCAAGACGGTCAAGGGGAACTCCGAGACTTGCAAACAGGATGTTAAAGCGTGTCCGAGACTTTGCACAGATAAAATATGACGGAAGGATAACAAAAGAGGTCGCTGATTTTGCACTCGACCTGCTGGAAGTAGATAAACTTGGACTAGACAATACGGACAGACAGATAATACTCACGATGATAAACAACTTTGGTGGCGGACCTGTAGGACTTGAAGCACTTGCCGTATCAATAGGCGAAGATGCGGGGACGATAGAAGATGTGTATGAGCCGTATCTTGTGCAGAATGGACTTGTCGCAAGGACACCGAGGGGAAGAAGCGTAACAAAAGCAGGCTATGAACATTTCGGAATTGCGTTAAATGAAAATCTATAGTATAATAAAATGATGCAAGGGTCAAAAGCAGATAATGACACAGAAAAGTTTTTTGACTGAATTGTTATGTTTTTGCCGGGTATATTTGCCGGCGTGTGAATAGAAAATATAAATTAAGGAGAATTATATAAAATGGAACAAAAGCAGATAATATTAACAGGTGACCGTCCTACCGGTAAACTTCATGTGGGACATTATGTAGGTTCATTAAAAGAGAGAGTAAAATTACAGAATTCAGGAAAATTTGATGAGATATATATTATGATAGCTGATGCACAGGCACTTACAGATAATGCTGAGCATCCTGAAAAAGTAAGACAGAACATCATTCAGGTAGCACTTGACTATCTTGCCTGCGGTCTTGACCCTGATAAATCAACAATATTTATTCAGTCTATGGTGCCTGAACTTACCGAACTTACATTTTATTATATGAATCTTGTAACAGTATCAAGAGTTCAGAGAAATCCTACCGTAAAAGCAGAAATAAAAATGCGCAATTTTGAAGCCAGCATACCTGTTGGATTTTTCTGTTATCCTATAAGCCAGGCAGCAGATATAACGGCATTCAGAGCTACAACTGTTCCGGTTGGAGAGGATCAGATGCCTATGATAGAGCAGTGTAAGGAAATCGTACATAAATTCAATTCGGTTTATGGAGAGACACTTACAGATCCAAAGATAGTTCTTCCGGACAATGAAGCCTGCCTCAGACTTCCGGGAATAGACGGAAAAGCAAAGATGAGTAAATCACTTGGAAACTGTATTTATCTTTCAGACGAAGCAAAAGACATTAAGACAAAAGTAATGTCAATGTACACAGATCCAAATCATATCAGAGTTGAAGATCCGGGACAGGTAGACGGAAATCCTGTATTTATTTATCTTGATGCATTTTGCAAGCCTGAGTATTTTGAGGAGTTCTTACCTGATTACAATAATCTTGATGAATTAAAAGACCATTATAAGAGAGGTGGCCTTGGCGATGTAAAAGTCAAGAAATTCCTCAATAATGTAATGCAGGCAGAGCTTGAGCCTATAAGAGAGAGAAGAAAATCATGGGAAAAGCGACTTCCTGATGTGTATGACATCTTAAGAAAAGGCAGTGAAATTGCAGAGAAAAAGGCTGCGGAAACACTTAGTGATGTAAAGAAAGCAATGCAGATAGATTATTTTGATAATGGAACATTATAGGAAGATTATTAAACATTCCTGAAATAATAAAAATCCGGATATCATCAATGATGTGGTATCCGGATTTTTTAATAAAATAATCATATAGATGCTCGTATTAAAAACTTCCGGTAAAATTTTATTATTGAGATTTTACCATATGATGAAACCTCATTATATATACTATTCTTCCGGTAAAAGTTCAGAAAAACAGGATCTAAAAAAATCAAGCGGATCATTTGCGTGTGCGGAACAAAGAAAAATCCAGTCATAAGGATTACCGGCATATAAATCTTCATAGCCGCAGTCATAAAGGCAATTATTGGCTTCTTCAATATAAATCTCCGTAAGTTTATCTTCATCCAAAGTTTTATAATATTCAGTTTCAGAATTTAATTTTGCATTTACCCAAAAACGATAAAAATCAAGAAGAATGATAAGTTTTCGTATCGAGTCATATGATTTAGAAGTTGAAAGTTTATCTTCTGACAAAATATCCGACATTGTTTTTTTTGAAGGAAAATTATTTCTGACAATGTATGGAATGGATGTATCTTTCCCGGCTCCTACAGAAGTTGTGATAAGGTATCTCAGTATAGAAGCATTTTTCATAAAATTTCTATTGTTCATGACATCTTTTATATATTCACACTGAGATATAGTATCATAACTGTTATGCATGGAATCATAAATAATCTCTCTGACGATAAGACCGCAATCAGTATAATCTTCAGGGTGAATTTTACCTGAGAAATTATTTTTTTTACAGCTTGTTTTGTCAGATGGAGCGGATAGAAAACGGCTTATATTTCTTTTGAGTTCATCAGTTTTTTTCTTTGCTGATTCGGGGATTGTTATCTCGGCAGCAAGACTTTTAAGCATATTGCCTGCACTTTTATTCCATGATTTAAAATTTTCTTTATTGGAAATTAAAAATGTGGTAAGTTCCCCGGCTGTTTTCATTGAGTTTATCTGATTTTTGACAAACAGCGTATAATTGCCCTCATAATTTGTGGCAGCAGGAGCATCCGCCTCATTTATCTTTTTTATGATATTAAGTGATTTTTGGTATGTCAGTCCGTTAGAAAAGGCAAAATAAAATACTGCTTCATCGATAGTATGACAGTTGAATGCCCTGTCATAATAAATATGCTGAAAGAACCATGTGGTTTCAGTTTCGTTTAAATTAAGAGCAAAACATATCTCATACATTTTCAGGCGGCTGCCGGCTTCTACTTTTGGACGATGTGTGCCTGAAAACCATGAAATTACGGTTTCTTTTTCTACATTGGCTTTAATGTCTTTTAATTTTGAATAAAGAAAATCAGCCATCACTTCATTATCTGATAAGTCAATATCAATATTTTTCATCCTAAATAGTTCTTTAAGACCATCCTTAAAAGGTCTAAATGAGTCTTTATTTTTTAAAAATGAGATTGCCTGATCAGAACCATCTTCATCATTAATAATAAAGCAAGATATTTTGTCGGCATTAATCTTTGTATAATTGTTATCCATAATATCCCCCAAATTTATGATACAATGAGCACAAAAGTGCTCATATTAAGAGTTTCTAATGAAACTTTGTTATATTGTATAAAATATTCAGTTTATTTAAAAGTTTCTAATGAAACTTTGTTATATTGTATAAAATATTAAGTTTATTTAAAAGTTTCTATGGAAACTCTATTATGTGCAAAATGCTTGCACAAATTTATGATATAATAAATCGTGAAAAAAAGCAACGAATCACTTTTACAAACCGTTCTGATAAAAAGTGATATGGTATTTTTATGTATTGTACCTAGTGTACTGACCTGTTGATATTTTGCCAAATAACTTGTATAAATTTCCATCTGCTTCGTTGTCATCAATCGCCGTAGCCCGCTACGGCTCATTCTTCCGTCTTGCAGACTGAAAATTTATCCTAAGTTATTTAACTAAAAGTCATCAGGTCAGTACACTAGTTTAGTTGGTATGAAATTGAAATAATCATGGGAGTGGTAAAAGTATGGCTGATAATAGAAAAGCATTAAATATTGGAAGTGTGATTAAAATGTCGGATGATATAAACATTGAAATAGTTTCAGAGGTGGGCAGAGGAGCGAATTGTATTGTTTATGGTGCTGTTTATAATGACAGTATCGGAGTAAAACACAATGTAAGGTTAAAAGAGTGTTATCCGGCATATCTTCTTTTAAGCAGGGCAGATGACAACAGTCTTTCAATATCTGTAGGAAAGGAAAATGAGTTTGAAGATATAAAAGAAAAATTTATACAGTCATACAGGAAAAATGTGGAGATAAAACAGACCTTGGGACTTATAAATTCAACAGTAAATCCGGCAGAGATAATAAGAAAAAACAATACAGTTTATATTCTTATGACACTGGATGAGGGTGAAGATTATGCAAAGTATGATGATAAATCTTTAAAAGAGGTATTTACGCATATAAAAAGTCTTGCATTAATAATCAAAAAATATCACGAACAAGGTTATCTTCATCTTGATATAAAACCGGAAAATATATTTATTCTTCCTGAGAGTGCCGAGCATATTCTGCTTTTTGATTTTGATTCATTGATGGTGGCAGATGAGCTTGTGAATGGTGGACAAAACGGGTTGTCATTTTCAAAGGGATTTTCTGCACCTGAACAGATTCAGGGAAACATAAGGAAAATGGGATTTCATACGGATATATATTCTATAGGTGCGGTGCTTTTTTATAAAATGTTTGGAAGAACTGCGGAAATAAGTGACTGCAGAATATCAAGTAAATATGATTATGATAAAATGCAATTTGCAAGTGAAAAATATCAGCCGGCAATATACAGGGAAATAACAGTTTTTCTGAAAAATACATTGTCTACGGCAACTGCATCACGCTGGCAGGAGATAACTCCGGTCATAGAAAAACTTAATGAACTTATAAGATTGTCTGATATAAATAGTGTATATCTGCTTGATTCATTTCAATACAATTCAGCATATTTTGTTGGCAGGGAAGATGAGATTTTAGATATTGACAAAATACTTTCTGATAACCAGCTTGTTTTTTTGTCAGGAATAGGTGGGATAGGAAAAACGGAAATCGCAAAACAATATGTAGCAAGGTACCACGGCAAATATAATACAGTTACATTTGCTATTTATGAGAAAGATATAAAAACACTTGTAAATGATGAAATAAATTTGAATAAAGTTGAGCGTGATGAGAAAGAAAGTGAGGATGATTATTTTAAACGAAAAATTAAAATACTTGAAAAGACGGCAACAGATGATGACCTTATAATAATAGATAATTTCGATGTGGAGTTTGACGAAGAACTCGAAAACTTATTTAAATGTCCGGCAAAGTTTATTATAACGACCAGAATGGATTTTAGGGATTACAATTATAAGCAGATAACTATAGATAGAATGTCCGATATAAAAGATTTACGGGAATTATTTTATTCATATAATGATACTGAATATAATGAGGGGGAAACTGATTATATAGAAAAGCTGATAGAATATGTTGACAGACACACAATGACAGTGGAGTTAATAGCAAAATATCTTAAAAATATTTGTGATGAGCCGAAAGCACTGTACGAGAGATTTCTTGAAAAAGAAGGTGTGACGAATACCGAGGACATAGGTATAAAACAGAGAAAAGACCGGAGATTGAGATTTAAAAGTATAAACAGTCATATTGAGATATTGTTTGATATATCGGATTTTAATGATAATGAGAAAGAACTTATAAGCAGTCTGTCATTATTTGCCGGAATGAGAATTTTAAAAGAAGAATATGAAAAAATATATAAATCAGATTCGGTAAAAACTGATTTAGAAAGGCTTATAAAAGGAGGATGGATAGAGTATAACGAAGAAAGTAAAAAAATATCACTCCATCAGGTTATACAGGATATTTTGTATAAAAATATCCTGCCAAGTGCTGAGAGATGCCCTGTGATAGTCGATGGAATGATTGAATATATAAGTAGAAAAGCTAAGAGTCATAGTGAAAAAGTTATCAGACGCAATATGCTCAAGATATTTATGGAAAGGCTTACGGGAGAAAATAAAAAATATGCAGAACTCTGCCTTGAGTATGGAAAAGAACCGCAGCTTGAAAAGGCACTGGAAATTTGCAATAAATATGATGATGAAAATGCAGCAGATATAACTCAAAGGATATATAGAAAAAAGATAAACAATACTTTAATAAACAGTGGTATGGAATTTATGGAAAATAATTCCGCTAAAAATAAATTATGTGACATAAAAAGTATGCTGGAGCAGATTATATATTATATCAATAAATATAATGGAGAAAAAAATTATGCGGCAAATGACTGTAGCTATATGGTAAAAGAATATATAGATACAGCAAGTGAAATATGGCATTTATTAGAGGAAAATATACACTTGCTGGCAATGTATGATGCGGGACAGTCGGGATGGACTGATAAGATAAAAGAAGGTGATTATACAGGTCGGAATAACGAAATTGAAAAAACAGATATGGCAGAAAATAATAATGCATTAGGAAAAATCAGGGAACTGGATGAAATTTATGATTTGGTGGTTTGGATGTTTGAAGAAGCGGCAGAAAAAATGTCACAGACAGATTATGATATTGCCGCAAAAGAAAATTTTTATAAAAAAATATTTGATTTTTATTCGGACTCAGATTTTATATCAGTTTACAAAAATAAGTATTATGCTGATATGGATAAGGCATATAAATATCAGAAAATACTTACTGAACTTAGGAAAAATGAAGATACAGATACATCTGATATGAGTATAACCGATAAAAATGGTACAACAAAGTTGTGGTTTGATGATATAACCTGTACGGAATATGCAAAAAAACTAGAGAAAGACGGAAAGTTTGCAAAGGCAGAAAAGTATTATAAAAAGGCATATGAAGATGGGGAAGAATTATTAGAAACAGCTATGGATAATATAGCCGAAATGTATAAAAAAACAGGTAAATATGATAAAGCTATAGCTGCATATAAAAGCGTGCTTGATAACGACAGAAAGCGTTTAGAAAATAAGAATTGTCTGATAGGTTATTCGTGCAATATATGTCTTAAGCTTATCAATATTTTTATGAAAATAGGGAATGAAGCGGAGGCAGAAAAATATGCAATGGAGCTTATATTATTTGAAAAAAATGATGCAGAAAAAGAAAGAGATGCATATGCAATCAATTATGTAATAGCAGCATATTATAAAATGTATATTATTGAAAAGAACACCAAAAGAAAAAATTATTTTGCTGAATATATAAAATATGGTGATGAAAAAAACATTACAGAAAATATCGGTAGAAGAGAAAAAAACAGTAACACTGGAATGATAACACGAAATAGAGCAGAGAGTGAAAATATAAAAGAAACAGACGATTTATGGGAAGAATGTATAAAATATTATGAAATGCTGGGGGATAGTGAAATAGAACCGGAGGTATTTGATTTTATATATGAATATGCACAAAAAGAGGCTGTTTCATATGAAGATATTATAAAAACTATTGATAGGATAGATAACTGGCAGAATGAAGAATTTAAAGAAAAGCTGGTGAATTGTATAATACAAAAGTATAAACAGGATGATTCGTTTGTAAAGTATCATATAATGCTGCTTGTAAATCTCTCGGAAACTTTAACTGATTATAAAGATGATGATGCCAGTGTAAAAAAAGCAATGGATTATATAGAAAGAGCAAAAGACTTATACAATGCAGGAGGTATAAGTGATGAATATATTAGAAGTATTATTTGCAAAGCAGAAATAAAAGTAAGATTATCTGCAGATATAGATATAGACTGCGAAGAATACGAAATAAATAACGAACGGATTGAAACACTTAGAAAAGAATGTAATTATATGATGATAGCAAGGTATTTGTTAAAGTATAGAAAAAACAGCACAGAAGAAGAATTAAAGATATGGCAGGAGGCAGCAGATGATTACAAAGATGCAGAAAAATATGGCATGGAATATATATGTCTTGAAAATGCATATAAAATAATGAATGATATGTGTGATAATGGAATGATGAAAAAGACGGACGATAATTATATGAAACTTCTTGAAATGATTGTTAGGGCATGGATAAAGAGCCATAAACAGACTGAAAGATTAGTACAGAAAGATTTATTGAAAGAAAGTAACACATCAGAAAAAATATATATGGATTCATATTTGGCTCATATTGAAAGTAATGACAGCTATAATAAAATCAAATCGTATGCCGGAAAATATTTAAGTTCTGCTATGGCAGGATATGAAAATGAGAAGAAATCTAAAGCGTGGCGTAAAATAAATGAGATAATAAATGCGGGAGATATGTTTGTGCTGATAAAAGAAGAACTTCATGCGATGGAAATATATCTCGAAGCAGGAAAGAGGTGCATAGAACAAGAAAAGGATGCCGAAGACAGCAGGATTAAAGGAAAAATAACAGATTTGCTGATAACGATAAAAAATAAAATGACAGAACAAAAAGGCATCTGGGAAAACTTTGCTGAAACTAAAAAAGAGGAGAAAAATAAAAGTGAATACAAACAGAAAGAAAACTTAAAAAGGGAGTGTGATGCATTTATAAGAGAGGTAAGCAAAGAATACGAATATAAAAAGATTGAATTTAAAAATAAGAAATGACGGGTCCTTGAAGTAAGAAAAGTTGATAATCTTAAATCCCAAAAGCCGGGAAAAGTCCCCCTGAAATCACTATTACAAAGTCGTAAAGCTAATTTGTTAGCATATGACCATCAAGTGATACAGGGGGATTTTTTTATGAGATACAGTAAGAGTTACAGGGTGCTCAGGCTTTATACATGGCTTGAACAAAGAAAGACCATAAGTCTGTCAGGTACGGCAGCAGATTTTGGGATAGATGAAAGGACGGTGCAGAGAGATATAGCTGATATAAGAGCATTTCTGGCAGATTTTAATACTGAAACCGGAAAAAGAAGAACAATCAGCTATAACAGGGAAAAAGACAGCTATGTGATGAAAATTGATGGTATGTAAATGAATGTACTACAGAAATTCTTTGTTTGGAAGATTCCTAGAGCACATATGATAAAAGGGGAGTAGTGTGATGTGGATAAAACATTTTATTAAAGGTGGTGTTAAATATTTCGGGACAAAAAATTTGACAAATTAAAAATAATATTCCGGACGACACATAGTGTCGTGGACGGGTAGTATAATTGAGCAGAAATGAAAAACGGAAGAAAAGGAGTGGATTCAACTATGTTATTATGGATAATAATTTATATCGTTGCATCATATCAGTGCCTTAATTATGTATGGTATTCAAGGCGTATTTATGTTATTTCAGATACTTTTGGTTTTTATATGAAAAAGCTATTGATATCAATCTTTTTTGGATGGGCAATAATACCGTTGGCATTACTTATGAGTATTTTTAAATTTTAGTTTAAAGAAAAAAGTGAGGTAAAAATATATGGATAGTACAAATAAAACCACATCAAATTTTTGTAGTAATTGCGGAAATAAACTAAATGAAGGTATGTTGTTTTGCGATAAATGTGGGATGAAAGTTGGAACGGATAAAAGTGATTTAGTGAGTTCTTCTGTAAATGAAAAATCAAAGAATGGCACCAAAAAGTCTAAGCCGGCAAAAAGAATTGTTTTGGTGGTGGTGATAATATTAGCAGGAATGTGTGCGATGCTTATTAAGGGGAATAGTAAAAAATACATAACACAGGTAAAAAAATCACATTACTCAAAATATAACAGCGTGACATACGAAATGGCATTTAAATTGTATGGTAAAGGGGAAAAGTGGTCATATTTTAAATCAGATAAACATGAAAATATTGTTGAGTATGAAACAAAGGCTGAATATCAGGGAAAAGACGCAAAGATAGTATTGCAATTTATGTGTCAGGGTAACAAGGTAGAATGTGTGTATTTTGGACATGATGGGAAAGATGGAACTAAGAATGAGATAAATTTATATCTGGAAAGTGTTTTTGCAAGTTATATAACAAAGGGGGCAAAACGAGATCTTACATCATTGATAAATAAAAACATTGACAGGGTAGGGATGGATTATTGTCTGGTATCTGATGAAACATTTGATGAGGCTGATGGAATAAAAATGTTGAAAAACGGATGTTGGAATATTACGGATGCAGACGGTGATGGTTCAATAGATATGATAGCGGTCTCAGCAGAAAATAAATACAATATATTAGGATTACAATATGGTGAAAATTATAGTGATATAAGTAAAAAAATTTCATCAGATTATAAAGTGAGTAAAATTGAAGATGGAGGAAATGGTATTACATACGCAAAAAGTGATGATTACTATTTAAGAATTAAATATCAAAATTCAGAAATTACAGAGATTGTTTTTACTAAAAATGATCCTGAGATAATCGGCGAAGAATCAGAAGACGATGGTTCTTTAGGAGAAACAAGTGATAACAGCAATACAGATGAAAGTGACGCATCTGATTTTTGGAGTGATTCTGATTCGGATGCCGGCAGTGACGACGCCGGCAATAATGATGAGGATGATTCAGATAAGAGCAGCACTGAAACTAAGACAGATGACAAACCGGATTTATCGGCAGAATTGGAATATGATGAGCATGATGATTATATTCTTGATTCAAGTGATTCGAGATATGTCAAAAAATCCGAAGTATCCAAAATGTCAAAAAAGAAACTCAGACTTGCAAGAAATGAAATATTTGCAAGACATGGCTACATATTTGATTCAGCAGACTTAAATAAATATTTTAATGACAAAAACTGGTACATTCCATCAATCAAACCGTCAGAATGGAGCGACAGTTTGTTAAATAAATATGAAAAGAAAAATATAGCACTGATAAAGAAGTACGAGTAAAGGGTTTTATAAAATCAAAAACGAATAAACAGGAGGAAAAAACAATGAAGATTAAGAAGATTTTATGTTTTTTATTAGTAGCAGTTTTAGTAATTGAAGGTGGTGAAGGATTAGTAAGCAGGAAAGCAGAGGCGACAATAAATTATACGGGAAGTTATTATAAACATATAAAAACAAAAAAATATGAAGAAGAATATGGAATATCAATGAAAAAGAAAAGTGCATATAAAGGAAAGATAGGTCTTTTTAAACAAGATGCGTATATGGGAGGAGATATGAGAGTTGTTTGTGATATAAATATAAATCTTTACAAGGTTGGAAAGAACAGTTATGAGGGAAAAAAGGGTAAGGCTAAAATAAAGGTTAAAGTATATAAAAACAAGATAGTGATAAAACAAAAAGGAAATACGGAAGGGTTGTACACAGATATGAGTGGCACATATAAAAAAGTGAAAAAATAGCCTGCGTAAATCTGAAATTTATTCATATTTACGCATGGCATGAAGCGTTTCGTTGATAATGTTTAAATCACGGTCAGGGCATTGTCTTAAGAGATTGATGGTGTTGTTAAAAAGTCTTGAATTTTTAGGGGCATCAAAAACAACATCATCAAATGACATACCAAGAACAGTCATTATTTTTATAAGCAATGGAACTGATGGAAGACGATGTTCTGACTCGATATGTTTAAGATGGGTAACAGATATACCGAGTTTTTCAGACAGGTCTTCCTGTGTAATATTTGCTTTTAGGCGGGCATTTCTTATTGCATTGCCAAGACAGCCTTTTTCCATAGGGTAGTCCTCCTTGATTAGTAATATGATAGGATTTTATAAAAAGCATATGATAAAAGTTTTATTTTATGACAAGTGTAACTAAAACATACATAGATAATCATATAATGAGATTAAATTATTGACGATTAGCTTTTAGGGATATTATCTATATCTAAAAGAGAAAAACAGGTACGAGCAGGAAAAGAGATTAGTGTGAAAAATCCATATATGCAAGATTTTTCGCACTATGCACAAAAAACGTGTGCAGAAATGAGGATTATTATGAAGATTAAAAAAATTATTTCAATAATATTGGTGGCGGCACTTTGTTTTACGATGGCACCACTCAAGGCAAATGCAAAAGAGGAAACAGAGAAGGAATTTAAAGAGATAAGAACTATAGAAGATTTATATGCGATTAATAACGACACCAGTGGCAATTACAGACTGATGAACGATATTGACATGACAGAGGAAACAGCAAAAGGCGGTTCATGGGATACGGGACACGGCTGGACACCGTTAAATGATTTTAGCGGCGAATTTGACGGAAACGGGTATCGGATTAAGGGGATGAATATTTATGGAAATCCCGGAAAATATGTAGGATTGTTTAAAAGTATTGCTTCAAAAGGAAAAGTTTATAATCTTGGAATGGTAGATGTAAAGATTGGGGATTTAGACGAAATTAAAAAGGAAAGTTATATTGGAACTGTTGCGGGAGAGATAGATAGTGGCTGGGTATTAGTATCAAAGTGTTATTCAAGCGGAAATATTGTATGTCCTAAGAGTAATGGAAATAGTATGTATGTAGGAGGAATAGCAGGGAGCGTTTATAGTGGTGAGGTTAGTGAATGTTATAATACATTGAAGATTGATAATAGTATAAATTCTGATGCTAATAGTGAAAATGTTTATGCTGGAGGAATTGTAGGATATACAAGATTTTATGATTATGGTGGTGCGTGCATAGAACAATGCTATAATGCAGGAGAAATTTCAGGTTCAGGAATATTAAAATATTCTTATTCTGAGTTTGACTCTGACAAAGTCAAATATTGTTATTATCTGGCAGGAAGTGCCACAGATGAAAATAAGTATCTAACCAAATTAACAGAAGCTCAGATGTCTAAGCCAGGGGTGTTTACAGGTTTTGATTTTGAAAATACATGGGAGATTGACCCTAACTCTACTTATAAATATCCTCAGTTAAAAGGAAACCGCCAGCAGCGTGTGGAGGGGATTTCGATTGAATCATTGCCAAATAAATTAGATTATGCTCAGGGCGAGGATATAACTACAGATGGTGGAAGTATAAAGATTACATATGAGGGTGGTTATGATACAACGGTACTGCTTACAAAAGATATGCTTTCAGGTTATAATATGTCGATTGTTGGAACACAAACTGTAAAGGTCAATTATGGCGGTAAAACAGCAGAATTCGAGATAAAAACAGGGGAAATTGCTGTTACATCAGTATCAATTATAGGAATTAACACGATTCCAAAAGGAACGCAGATGAAATTGAGCGTTTCGGTAGCTCCTGAAAATGCTACTGACAACAGTGTAAAGTGGAGCAGCAGTGATGAGAGCAAAGCGACAGTAGATGCTGCCGGAAATGTGACGGCACTTGCCACGGGAGAAGTGACGATAACGGCAACAGCATCAAATGGAGTAAGTGCTGCTCATAAATTAGCTATAACAGCACCATGTGTATTGCTTATGCTTGACGAGTCATCGGTTACATTATATAAAGGTGATACGAAAGAGATAGGGACAAAACTTTCACCGATAGATACGACAGATAAAGTTGTCTGGAGCAGTTCAAATTCTAATATTGCTTCTGTAGGTGATTCAGGCGTGATTACGGCAGTATCACCGGGAGAAACAACAATAACTGCAAAAGCAGGAAATGGAAAAGCAGTGTGTCAGGTAACAGTAAAACAAAATCTGAGCAGTTTTTATATTGTAGGAGTGGCGGACAAAACATATACCGGAAATTCGATAGAACAGGATATAAAAGTTACTGACGGAAATGTTACATTAAATAAAGATGAAGATTATACTGTTTCATATTCTAACAATATAAATGTGGGAACGGCAGAAATAACAATATCCGGACTCGGTTATTATGAGGGTTCAATAAAAAAGGCGTTTAATATAATGTCAAAGAAAAATGATAATGTAATTAGTAAACCTGACAATACAAATAATAACAATGATAATACAAACGATGATACAAATGATGATGCAGACGATGACAGTGATTATGTTTTTGGTGTAGATGACAACGAAGATAATAATACAGCTAAAAAAATAACTGTAGGAAAAGTTACTATATCAAAAGTAAAAAATATTAAAGGCAGAAAGATTGAGATTAAATATAAAAAAGTAAGTAAAGCAAAGGGATACCAGGTGCGTTATTCACTGAAATCGAATATGGGTTCAAGCAAAACAAAGACTACTGCTAAGACAAAATATACTTTAACATCATTGAAGAAAAAGAAGAAATATTATATTCAGGTGAGAGCATACCGTTATAAAACTTCAAAGAAAAAAGTATATGGAAAATGGAGCTCAAAGAAATCCGTAAAAGTAAATAAGTAAATTTTAAAACCGAAAACCTGTTGTTACTTATATAAAAACAATAAACATTTTCGATAGTTGACAGTTAGCTGTACGAGATATATAATATCCCTTAAAGAATGGAGGGAGGTACATTGGCAAGAGAGATTGACGATATTGCTAAGAGAAAAAAATATAAGCAAAACCAATATGGAGATAGAAAATCGCGAAAGGACGATTATACCGGTGAACGTGTTTTTAGTGGCAATACTGAAAAAGCGATAAAAAAACATCCAATTGATAAAATATCAGATACAGATCATGTTACACCGATAAAAGTAGTCCAAAGCCGGTATAAAGGGCTTTCGGATGATCAGCAGAGAATTATTGCAAATAGTGAACACAATTATGCGATTACAAATTCTAAGCTCAATAGGAGCAAAGGTGGTCTTGAAAACCATGAATATTTGATGCGGCAGACTTTAAAAGGTGAAAATCCCGGTTTAAAAACATCTGCCAAAATGCTGGAAAAAGAGGCGGAAAGCCGCATTGCAATGCGTGTGCAGGCAACTGCAATGTACACTGAAAATGTTGTGCATAAAATAAGTGATACAGATTTTGCAATGAAAGCTAAGGGAATAAATCAGGCAGGAAAAGAAGAAGCTGTTAATTCGGCAATATTTGCTTCTGCATTGTCAGTGACAACAAATGCGGTTTCAGTTGTAAAAGGAGAAAAAGATTGCAAGGAAGCGGTTAAGGATACTGTTAAAGACACCGTGACAGCTGCAGCCGCAGGTTATGCAACAGGAGCCCTGATGAAGCAGATTGCATTAGAACATACAGAAGCTTCAATCTTAGTAAATGGTTCGGTTCAAATAGCAAAGCAGGTGCTGTCTCTGGCAAGCGGGGAGATAACAACGGATGAATTTATTGCTAAAACAGCGGAGACAGCAGCCTATATAACAGCCGGATATATAGGTAAATGTGTTGGTGGTGCGATAGGAGAAGTGCTGATTCCGATACCTGTTGTAGGTGCATATATAGGTCAGTATGTAGGAGAAGTTGTTACCACACTGATATGTTCTAACCTTATTGATACAATTCGTTTTTCTAAAGAATTTGAAAAAAGAAATTCGCAGGTTATTGCTTTATATAAAAGAGCAGAACATGAAATCAGAGCATCTCAAAATACATTAAAGTGTATTATCAATAAGGAAAATGGTAATCTTGTAAAAAATGTAAGTGATGGTTTGCAGGATATATTAGACGGCATAAAAAATAATTCCTATGATAGTATTTATGGTGGAATAATAAGCATTGGAAATGAGTTTGGTATGACAGAAAATGATTTTAAAAAGGATTTAATAACTAAAGACAATATTTTTTCAGGTTCAGATGAAACAATAATATTAGAATAGGGGGGATTATTATTACGAGTGAAGTGCTTTTGGGAATATTGTTCGCACAACAGATTAACAAATCAGCTAAGTTAGATAAAGAGGCGACAAAGAAGAATATAAAAGCGTTTACAAAGATAGCAGATGCAAATGCCAGGCTGGAAAAATGTCAAAGCGACCTTTTAAATCAGTTGCAAATAAATGCAAAAAGAAAAAATGGATTAATAACATACCATTTGAGTATGTTTCAGGAACAATATAGTATTATAAGAAAAATTCAGTTTGGCAGGGGAAAAGGAATTGAAGAAATTGAAAAATTAGATGTGATACAAAATCAAATCAGACAATATGTTGAATTGCCGGCCGTAACAAGCGGAATGATAATGAAAAAATCGCAATATGCTGTATCGTTTGCACTTATGGGAATTGGAGGTGTAATGATAAAAGAGTCGAAAATGAATTTAAAAACCGCTTCTAAAAATAAAGCAATGGCAAGTGCAGTGACTGCTCAAATTGATTCAATATGTATAGCATTAGAGGGGATTACACAGCATACTATGATAATTACAGAACTGCTGGAAAAACTTGGAATGTTGTATATGAAGTCAATAAAAAATATAAGTATTATTTTAAAAAATAATGGCTTGGATTCAGAAAATTATTCAGAAGATGATATTAATGCATTAAATGTATCATTGTCATTAACAAAGTTAATTTATAGAATAATAAATACTCCATTATTAGATGAAAATGGAAATATTGAAAAAGAGTCCATTAAAGTAATACAGCAGGGAAGAGATATGTTAAAACAGATACAGTAGAGGAGGATGAATATGAGAGGAAGCTTAAAAATTAACAGCAATTGTGTCGGTTGTGGAAGTTGTTTGGGACTTGGATATAATTTTTTGGAAACATCATCAAACGGAGATCTGAATGTAAAATCCGGAACGATTCTTGATGATGTCAGCGAAGAATTTAGAAATTTAAGTGAGATATGTCCCGTAAAAGCATTTGAATTAGATGAGGCAGATAACGAAGAGAAAGTATTAAGTGATTTGATTAAGCAGTTAAAAGAGTACAAAGGTTTGGAAAATCCAAACGAAAAGCAGCTTAAATTTGATAAAAATGAATATACGATTCCGATACCGGCAGCGTCAGGAGAATACAGATATGATTATTCAAGTGACAGAGCGGCTGAGAGTGCAGCATTGCGTGAGTTCGAGAGAGCAATGTACTCGCAGGTAGACAGTATAATTTTAAATATTATCACTGAATACAGAGTAATTCATTTGAAACCATATTATACAGAAAATCCTGAAGAGGGAAGTGTATATGCACAGTGCAATGAAAGAGTAAGCAAAATACTGGAAGGAATAAAAACAATACTTGGGGACAGGCTGCCGCAGGATTTTGTAAATGTTGATGTATTTCCAAACAGGGATACAACATGGAAAATGCTGAAAAAGGGCGAACTTGTTTCGGATGAACTTATTTCAGGTGTGAAATCAGAATTTGACTACCCGGCTTCACAGTATGACTGTTATTGGGATACGGATGATATGGAAGTGGAATGTGGAAGTGACTGGAGAGGAAATCCAAAATATAAAGACAGGTATTGTTACCAGAATATCAGAGCGGCATTTCAGGAATTAGCAAAAGATTTATTGACATCATGCGGTTATGCATCAGATAGGATAGAAAAACAGGCAAAAGATGCTGTTGAATGGCTGGTTAAATTATATAATGACGAATTGAAAAAGGTTATAGCAGATAAAATTAACCAGATAGAAAAAGCGGATAGTTGAAGATGCAGGGATAAGGGTATCACTTAATCGGTATATGCTCAAAGAGCAAAATATATGGCTGGGTAGATGGAAAATATGTAAAAAAATTATAGTGCAGGAAAAGGCAATTATCGCAATAACATAACAGTTGTGATAGTTGCCTTTTGTATTTGCTGTCTTTACTTTGTTTTAATGTAATGTTATCATAATTACATTAAAGTGATTTCGT
>OGJK01000198.1_pt1 | contig 66651 bp, 58 predicted proteins | sample 1571961 | NCBI WGS metagenome assembly OGJK01 (sample SAMEA2582120, study PRJEB24529) | metagenome | biome: Human gut stool | place: China | collected 2011 | reverse complement strand
GGACAATCGCTAATGTGATTTTAGGTGGATCGAAGCACACTATGAGGGTGATTTCTTTTGGCAAGCAGAATATTCAAGAAGGTACCGGTGCTGATAATAGCAATCTAAGACGGATGGGCGGTATCGAACACTGGGCATTAGATATGTATACTTTTCTGTGTAAAAGATATGGTGAAAATTGTATTGCAGCTTTTATAGTCCATTTAGATGTTGACACTCCTTATGCAAACTGTATCTTAGTTCCTATTATAGAAACGAGGAAAGGTACAAAAAAATCGTGGAAGATGACTTTTGTCGGTGGAGATGGCAAGATCGCCGACTTCAAAAAGAGTATGTCCAGACTGATGGACGAGCTGGCAGAGGTGAATATCTAGGCAAGCAAACTTTTTCTACTGCTATTTTGCTTTTTTTTGTTTTATGGGGGCGCTTCGCAAGCTTGCTTTGCCGCCATGGCGGAACAAAGGATAGCAGGCCGGGCTATGCCACGGCTTTCCTTGCTTGATTCCACTCACCTACTTGGTGAGTGGAAAAACTCACAAAATTTACAACTACTTGTCGTCATAATGTCCCATAGTCGAAATTATAAAAACAATCACCGTCGTATCATTTACAATATATCGCAAACGGTTTTTCTTGTCGAGCTTTCTCGACCAAATACCATCAACATGTCGAAGTTGGTGAGGATGTCCTGTTCCTGTATAAGGATGCTCCCTAAGTTCCGGAATAAGATTTTCGAACTTCTTATAGGCTTGCACATCAGACTTCATCATTTTGATAAGTTCCTTTGTGGCATCCTCTGAAAATTCTATTTGATACATTTCTCTGTGCGATTAAGGAAATCCGTTAGGCTCTCACCCTCCATCATCTTGTAAGTCCTACCGTTCTTGATGTCCTCCAACCCTTTCTGAATAGACAAGAGTTCAGCCTTTGAAAGGTAGTCGTCATCATCCGCAACGCTAATGACAATAGGACGTGCGTTTTTACGAGAAACAAAGACTGTTTCACGTTCGGCCAAATCAAAATACTTCTTCTGATTGGCTCTAAATTCTCTTGTTGATACGATCTGCATGAATTTACACTTTAAAAGTTCGTGGCAAAGATAAAAAGAAAAACTCAAAATCCCAAATGTTTTGTGTACTTATTCGTGTATACATGTTTAAAAGAAAAAATACATGCAGAAAAGTGCGCAAAAAAATGTATTGATAATATACGCCCCCCGTGAGGTGCTGAGCGTAGCGAAGCAACCTCTGTTAAGGAAATAATGGGTGCGTGGGGTGTGAAGTTGATGCTCTTTGATGCCTTTCGAATGAAACAAGGGGACGCTTCGCAAACTTGATTTGCCGTCATGACGGAACAAAGGATAGCAGGCCGGGCTATGTCACGGCTTTTCTTGCTTGATTCCACTCACTATGGAAGCGAAAAAAATAATGTTACACAGATGTGTAATTCTATTGTCGGGAATAATTCAAATGCTTGTCTTTGCAGCATGAAAAGTAGGAAAAAATATTGATGATATACACCCCCGTGAGGTGCTGAGCGTAGCGAAGCAACCTCTTTTTTAAAATTTCTTCTAGTTTTTGTTGGTTGATATTATTTTTCTTCTTATCTTTGCAACGTCTAAAGTGGGGGAAAAAAATGTATTGATAATATACGCCCCCCGTTGGCTGCTGAGCGGAGCGAAGCAACCTCTGTTTTAAATTCCTTCTGATTTTGTTGACTGGCATTATTTTTCTTCTTATCTTTGCAATGTTAAAAGTGGGGAAAAAAACTTCATTGATAATATACGCCCCCCGTTGGCTGCTGAGCGGAGCGAAGCAACCTCTGTTAAGGAAATAATGGGTGTGTGGGGTGTGAAGTTGGTGCTCTTTGATGCCTTTCGAATGAACTTTTTCATTGAAAGTATGCTCAGCCCATAGAGAAGAGATGGTACGATTGTTCGATGTGGAGTTAAGTAGTCTTTTAATTGTTAAAGGATAGGGCTGAAGGCAAAATGTTAACGGATCTTGTCATTTTGTTAAGCTATGTAAATTATGGATATGGTAAAAGGTTTTAGTGATGATATATTATCCGACCATTCGGTTAATGGAGCCTCTGGATGGCGACCTTCTGATGAAGACCGCCCTAAGTCTCGACACATCATTGTCAAGAGCATGGATAACGAGAAGAAGGAGTTCGAGGAGAGGAACCAGTATCTTGCCAGTCTTCCGGCGAACTTCCAACTTGATTTGGAGGAGATTGACTGTCGGGAGTTTCTTGCTTGGCTCTTTGAAAGGAAGATAGACAATGACAATGATGTGGTTCCGTTCGAGGACATCATGAGCGATGAGTATCAGCTCTGGTTAAAGCAGAAAAAGGCCGGTGTGGAGGACATTGACTATCGTGGCTATAGCTGTTGGAGATACAATCCTGTCCTCTTCTACTCTGAAAACAAGAAAGGCCATCACCGAATCATACTTAAGGATGATGAAGAGACCATGTCATTTATTGAGGGGCGACAGTTCGCGCTGATAGCTCCTATTACATATGTGGGTAGAACCAACACGTCCATCAATGCCAGATTTCTCTATGCTTTTGGCTTCGATTTGGATGGTGTTGGGTTAAAGCAGCTCCGTATACTCGTGCGAATGATGCAGGACGACTATATGCCCATGGCCAATATTATCACTTCTTCTGGACATGGATTACACTTGTATTACCTACTCGACAAGCCGATGCCTCTGTATCAAGAAAATCTGCCGATCCTGAATAAACTAAAGCACGGCTTGACAAACCTCATATGGAACGACAAGACTTCTATCTATGAGGATAGGCAACACCAAAGTGTTTTCCAAGGATTCCGCTTGCCGGGAACACTCACTAAATTTGGCGAAGTTATCCGGTGCTTTCATATTTTAGGAGCTCCTGTATATTCTATTGAGAAGTTGAATGAATATCTTTCTGCATTCAAACTTTCGGCAGACGAGTTGAAGCAGCTGCACAAGGCTCCAACATATAATCCTGATCGGACACCCATGGAAAAGGCAAAGGAAGAATGGCCGGAGTGGTATGCCGCCAGAATTCTACGAAAAGAACGTGTTGGCAGAAAATGGCACGTGAAGAGAGATGTCTATGACTGGTGGCTACAGAGGCTCCGTGATACTGATGACGAAATTAAGGTTCATCACCGCTACTGGTGCATCCTTACACTTGTGGTATATGCTGTGAAATGTGATATTCCTCGAGAGGAGGTGTATGCTGATGCATGCAGCCTTGTAGATAAGATGGATTCCTATACAGAGGAAGAGGATAACCATTTCTCTGTAGAGGATGTGGATGACGCTATGAAGGCCTATGACAACAACTATAACAAATGGCCGATACATACCATTGAAGCAACGACGCTGCTGCATATTGAGCGGAATAGACGTAATGGTCGAAAGCAAGATGAACACATCAAAATGATGAATCTGATAAGGGATAATATAGCTTTTCCTTCAGGGGGCTGGCGTGGAAATGGCAGGCATAAGGAAAGCTTTGTCAGCGTAGAGAATAGCAAGAAAGCTCAGAGAATTACGCAATGGCGTAAAGAGCATCCTGATTCTAAGAATAAATCCGCTTGTGCTCGTGACTTAGGACTTGACCGTAAGACTGTTTGGAAGTGGTGGGACGGTACGAATAGAATTGCAGAAAAACAATGGGAACGGCAGAAAAGCAATAGAGCTGATTCCTTACCAATAGGGGAATCTAATGATGTCGTAGAGAAGAAAGAACCTGCCAAAAAAGAGTATAAGTTCATCAACTATCAGGATGGAGTAATAATGTTAGACCCGGATAGAATAAAATCCGATGAAGACCTGCAGGAAGCTTTGAGGGAGTTCAATGAAGCCATGAGGAAAAAATAGGAAGACAAGTAGAAAAAATAATGTGCTATATTCTGCTATATTTGCAATAAATTTGCTATATTTCCGTTATAGCAAAAATATATCACCAAAATATAAAACTCTGTATTGCAATAAGATATGGATAATGAAAAGAAAAAACGGGAAGGCTCGACCATCTTTGTCGAGAAAGAAACCGCTGATAGGCTTGACAAATATGTGAAGAAGCATAATCTCACACGAAAGTCGTTTGTCGAGAAGGCTCTCGCATACTTTGAACAGACTGGATTGGACATGGACGTTTGGGCATTCGAGAAAGAAACAGCCGTTCCCTTGTCGCAGCTCACTGCCAGACTGGAGGCAGCCGTGAGGCAGACCGAGGAAGAACAGGCATTTCGCCATTCTCTCAAATCTTTTATGGAGGACTTTGCCAGTCATCAGAAAGCGTTGCCTCTGTTGGATGATTTGCAGCAGAAAGTCAATGACAAAGATAAAGAACTGACGACCCTCAAAGAACAGCTGGCGAAGCTCAAAGAAAGTATTGAAAAAGAATCAGGATGGGGAAGCAAAAAACGAAAAATAGCGATGATAAATAACTTCCTTAATTCTCTCAGCATAGAATGATCATGGACTACAAGGAAATAGAAATATTAAGAGAGCAGCTGCGTGAGAAAGATCGTCAGATTGAACGACTCCAGCACATCATCGAAAACCTCACCAAGAGAGAGTATGAGGAAGAAGAAACCAAAGAAGAACCTGAACCGCACGTACCAACATTCTGGGAGAAGCATCCGAAAGTGGCATATGCTGTTTTTGGACTTGTCCTAATTGCTGCCATTGCGATTTTCTTTTTCCCAGTTTGGTGGAAGTCACTTTGGTTCGCTTTTGGAAATTCGGCAGGAATGATATATACGTTTTCGACGCTAGCGGCTTGTGCATTCGCTTTTCTTTGTTGGATGCAGATGACACCAGCAGGAAGGAAGTTCACGAAGTAATTCCAAACAACAGTTTTTTAAGTTACGTATTTGTGTAATACAATATTTAACTATTACGCATTTGTGTATTAACTTTGTTTATTACACAAATGTGTAATGATTGGACCATTTTTCGTATCTTTGCAATGTAAACCAAGAGGCAACAATTATGGCACAGGCTACGTATAAGAATTTGACCAAGGACTATCGCAACATGAACCTCATGCAAGCAGTCGGGATTGCACTCTCTGGATGGAGAGAGAATCTTGGATCTAATGATTATGGAGAGTTCGATGATGCTCACAAGCAAACCACCGTCAATGCAGTTGCAAAGGCGATTGGCGAGCGGTACGAGGGGGTGTATCGGCTTGAACATGGCGGAGGAACGGCAACGGTCCTCGTGAAGTATCTCCTGTTCATCAAGCAGCACGATCCAAAGTTTGACCTCGATACTCGCATCAAGGAAATCATGGGTGACAAATATCCGAAGTATTAGATTAACATAGGGTGTCATGCCAGCCCCGTGGTGTTCTCAGAATGGGCCTGAGGTGGCATATCGGGGGCGGGTGTGGCTTCCTCTTTTTTTATATTAAGCGCCGAAAACCCACAAGTTTTTAGCTTGCGGGATGTAAGGCGCTATCCTTGTTGTCTGATGTACTCTCTTATGGTGTTAGGATTAGCCTCACCGATTGAACAAGAAAAAATAGGTTTAAGTTGATAGTAAAATGACTTTCAAAATAGTAAAAATATATGCAGAGAATAGAATTTGTAACTATGTCGTCAAGCTCGTCATGGACGAATAGTTTCGGTTTGGTATAGGAAATTAAAGATATACAACATCCAACCCTAACCTAACGGAGTTACACTTATAGATTTCACATTGCAGACTTAACAGAACATGATGAAGCGAGCTGGCAACTGTCTGGGGATGGTCTTACCCTACCGTCTCCGCATTCATTCGCAGACTTGAATCCTTTGGCCTTGTCACAACATCCAAGATAGGCAACTGCAATTTTGTTGCTCTAAAGCCCCAGAATTTCGTTCTAAGCGGTCGCAGTGTACAAGACGGGCAATTGTGCGACCAGCACGAAAACAACGCCGCAGGGCGCATAATTTAGCCTTTTCTGGCAAAGCCACGATAACGCCATGTCTTAATCAAAAACGAACAGCATGAAACGAAAACATAGTGAAATGCGCTTGCGCTTATACAGAGATTTTCAATTAGGGGGTAGCCTAATACCAAGTTTGAGCTCAAACTTGTGGGATTTTGCTACCTGACGGGCGGCAAGCCGGGCAAAATCGGGTATATAATAATATACCTGCTTTCTTGCAGAAAGGATATACCCCCTAATTGCCTGGTTTTGAAAACAGGTATAATATTATACCTGGTTTTGACTAGGTATATAATATACCTGCTTTGTAGCGATACGTTGACGTTCAAACATAATAAATCACACTTGATTAAAAAGCATAGCAAGGTATAATATTATACCCGGTTCTGACTAGGTATATAATATACCTGATTGGCAGTATCAGTATGAAAGAACAGCAGAATCAATTTCTCCGGATAGAACCGCTGAAGAGAATAACAATAGAGCAGAGCAATACCATCCTGAGAAACATGGTTAGCGCTGCTAAAGGCAAGTCAACCCATGGGACATTTGACAACAGTAGAACCGATCTCAATTTTGAAGTTGGAAAGGGTGGGGTGATTTCTGACGTAGACAAGACAAATTCTATTCCGACCAGAATAGAACATCTATTGAAATCGCAAGATGTGGAAGATCCAAACAAGGGAAAAGATACACCTGTTTACCGGACAATCGCTAATGTGATTTTAGGTGGATCGAAGCACACTATGAGGGTGATTTCGTTTGGTAAACAAAATATTCAAGAAGGCCCAGAGGCTGATAACAGCAGTGTCAGGCGCATGGGCGGTATAGAGCACTGGGCGTTGGATATGTATACTTTTCTGTGTAAAAAATATGGTGAAAATTGCATTGCAGCTTTTATAGTTCATTTAGATGTGAATACTCCATATGCAAATTGTATTCTGATTCCTATCGTAGAGACGAAGAAAGGAACCAAAAGAATTTCTTGGAAGAAAAAATTTGTTGGCCGACATGACTCCATAATGGCATATAAACAAAAGCTGATAGAACTTCACAACGAACTGGCAAAGGTGAATTTGAAGTATGGATTGTTGCGTGGCGAATCATTTCATTCAAAATAATAGTTTACATAAATATTATGAACAAGAAGCAAACACAAGTTCTTGATATAAAAGCTGGGAAGGGCTTTTCTATGGGGCAAAGCAATGAGCATCTGCGTGTGGCCTCTATGGGGGCATACATTGCAAAACTGTCCAATGCCTTTGATCCCACAAGAGAACATCTCGACTTCGAGGTAGGAAAGGGTGGAGCGATCTTGCCTCTTGACAAGAAAAAGTCAATCCATAAACGCATAAAGGAAAACTTAAAAAAGAGGGGAATAAAAGACCCTAACTATGGCAAGAAGGAGCCTACGTATAGAACGGTAGCCAACATTATAATTGGCGGTTCACGAGACATGATGAGAAAGCTTGCTTTCGGCAATCAGTATGTCGATTTTGAACACGGAGCTGACAACTCTAAAATCACCCGTAATAAAGATATTGAGAAGTGGGCTGTTGATATGTACAACTTTATAGGGAAGAAGTATGGCGAAGAGAATATAGCTGCCTTCATCGTACATTTAGATGAGACAAACCCTCATATACATTGTACGCTCCTGCCTGTCTATAACAACAAAATTTCTTGGAGGAAGGTATTTGTGGGTGAGGAGAACAGCAAAGCTGCGTATCAAAGAAACTGCATCCAACTCCATAATGAATTGGCCGAGGTGAACAAAAAATACGGATTGGAACGTGGAGAGCCTATTTCTGAGACTGGTGCCAAGCATAGAACGACAGAACAGTGGCACGCTCAAAGACGTATTGAACTTGCCAAAGAAGTTGAACATAAGGAGAATGAAGTGCGTCATGCCTCTGCCCGGCTAAAAGCATTGTCCACTATGATTGCTAATCTGGAGGCAACAAGAGTTGCATTGATGACTGAAATCAAGCAACTGGAAAATGATAGAGATTCAGGCAAAATCTCTACTGTAGAAGCTGAGAGAAGACTTAAAGAACTTAATGATCGTATAAAGCAGAATCAAGATATGATTCTCGACAAGACAGCAAAACTTAAGATTGCAGAAGAACAGCTTCAAAAGGTTCAGAATCAAACCAAAGAGTTTGAAGCTAAACAGGAACTATTCAAGAAAGAGCTGTCAAAAGAATCTCCAGTAGTGTCAAAGAAAATTATGAATGAAATGAAAACAGTAGGATGGGACATGGCTCTCGTTGACACGAAATCTAAGTCTGAGAAATATAGTGAGATACGAGAGAATTGTACAGAAGAACAAAGAAATTTCCTTGACAAAACAATAGGCGATCTTTTTGATGGATCTTTCTTACAGGATATCTCTGATAGAGGTGTAGAGATCATTCAAGTGTCAGCTTGTCTCTATCTGGGTTATCTTGATAAAGCGACATCTGTTGCTCAGTCCTGTGGAGGTGGAGGAGGATCACCCGGATCCGGATGGGGTAAAAAGGATGACGAAGACGACCTTGCCTTCAAGAGAAGATGCTTCCTCATGGGGATGAACATGGTTAGGCCATCTAAGAAGAGAAATCTCAAAAGATAATATATTTTCTTCTATACGTATTTATAATAATATGTATAGAAGAAAATATCTATAGTTTTATAACTGTATTATTTGTAATAGAATTACTGGTAGAATTAATAATGATACTGCTTTACTCCATACTCGCATCCATAATAATTGGAATATTGGTATTCCGATTGTATCTTGGTAGTCAGGCAAAAAAGTTGTCTGTGGTTATTGCCTTGTCGGCAGACATCCCAACAGAAGTAGACCAAGCTTATTCAAGTCAAGGCAAGAGCATCAAATACATCTCCAATAAGATGGGACGCAGCCAAACGTCAATCATCATGAGACTTGGAAAGCTTGGTGTAAAATAACACACACATAGAACTCTTAACTTTAATTCATCCGATAACCATGGCATTTCAAACTCTCAACATCAACGGCAGAATCCGAATGAATTCCCGAGTTCTCAACGAGAACGGACGGGAGGGTTGGACGGAAAAAACTTACCAAGCGAAAAACCAGGAAAAGGGAAATCACTACGACTTCTCTCGCTTTGGTCGTAATTTCGAGCTTACACAAGGCGGTCATTTGTCATTCCTCAATGACACTCGCCATGTTCCTATCGAGCAGCGTATCAATGCCCGACTTGCTTTTTATAGCTGTAAAGAATCATTTATTTTTTGTTTGTGTACACAAAAAGGACACATAAAATTTGGAGGTTATCTATAAAGTTCTTATCTTTGCAAAAAAAATAATTATGGCAGTATTAACTTTCACAGCAAGAGAATTCAGAAGTCAACAGGCGCGTGCTTTAGATTTGGCCGACCGAGGAGAGAGGATTCTCATTCGAAGAAGGAGCAAGCAGACTTATGCGCTTGTCCCCGTTGAAGACGACGATTTAACAATCTCTCCTGAGTTACAGGCGAAGATTGACAAGGCAAGGGCGGAAATCAAGGCTGGCAAGTGCATAACCGTGCATGGAAGAGATGAACTTAATGCATATTTAGAATCCCTATGATTTACGATTTGAAATTTTCTTTGCAAGCTGACAAAGTTGCAAGAAAATGGAAAAAATCAAATCCCTTGGTATACAAGAAATACTCGAAAATTCTTGCAGAGCTAATAGAACATCCTAAAACGGGACTAGGACATCCAGAAGCATTAAAGGGTGGCAAGAGCGTGACATGGGCTCGCCATATTACAGCACATGACCGAATTATCTATGATATTCACGATGAAGTGGTGGAAGTCTATGTGTTGGAAATAGAAGGGCATTATAATGATAAATAGCTTTGTCGGAGTTACTGGGTATCAGCACTTGAAATGCCTGTGCCTTTTAAATGTGTTTTTTCACAAAGTAGTGCGATTTCAAGTGCCCTTTTCCGCCCCCCCCCGGGTAGGGGAGCAGAATAAAACAATATAGCCGTGGCGAAGCCCGGCCTGCATTCCTCGTCCCCGACCGCAAGGGCGGCAGAGCAAGCTTGCGAAGCGACCTCTAAAGGCCATTTAGGTTTGAACCCCAAAAAGATAATCTATCTTCTGAATCCATGTCCTCGTTCCTGCTCCTGCTCTTGTTGTTCTGCAAACAAGTCACGTGCTGCAAAGCTGAAGAGATGTTGATGAGCCGTGTCCGTCCAACCTTGATAATGATTGATTTTAGCAATCTCCCAAAGATTTTCAAAGTTTTGCAGGCTTTTTCTCCTGTCTGGGTCATAGATAGCACAATAGAAGAGCTTAGTTTCCTCATCATTGGCAAGGTCATGGAAGTTATGGTGGGGCCCGCAAATCATGTCTTATTATTTCTTTTTTTTAGGCTTATCATCCGAAGTCTTCACTATTTCTGACATAATTGTTTTGATCATGTCATCAACATCTTTGTTAACCTTCTCAAAGTTCTTATACAGGATGCGCTCCTTCGCATCTCTTGAAGGGAATGTGTAGAACTTGGGAAGTGGATAGTTCTTATAGTCCGCTTCCTCTGCTTTGATAGCCTTCATGTCAAAGTTCGTCTTGCAATAGAACTTTGATGTTTGGAACTCAGCAGACTTCTGAATATCCATAGTTCCTCCGCGACCAGTTTTTGTTACTTGGAAGTCTCTGGCCACCTGACCACACACCCATCCGGAAGGCATATCACTGATCTTAGAGGCTGGTACCAAATTATCCATGTTCTCATTGAGATTGATGGATGTCTTCTCTCTGTCAATGGTGATGCCCTTCTTCATCTGAACGACTTTACCGAAGATATCTCCAGAAAGCCAGTCAAGTGTTTCCTTGGAGCGAGCAGAACCACTAACGACGTTACCGACAGTGGTGATGATCTTATCCTTACCAACCTTGCCATAATCAGCCTCCAACTGAGGAACTTCCTGAAAGCCTAATGTTACTGCTACTTTATTACTACGTGCGGTACCGATAAGGCGGTCAATCTTATGAAAATACAGTGTGGGCAACTCATCAACGATGATACTTACAGGAATATTTTTTCCTTGGCCGCTGTTGACACGGGTAACAAGACGGTTAAGAATCAAAGCATTCAAAGCTCCGATGATACTCTCCATCTCAGGATCATTAGCAATAAGCAGATAACTTGGATGCTTGGGATCTGATACCTTCAAATCAAAGTCGTCTCCAGTAAAGACCCAGTATGATTCCTTTGTAGCCAAACGGGATGTCTGAACACGTAAGGTACCAATCATACCTTCCAACTGCTCCATGGCTTTGTTATGGAAAGCTGTCATAAACGGGCCAAGGAGGGGATATACCTCCGGATCAGTCTGGAGAACCTCAAAAATTTCTTCATAGTCATGGTTAAGGAAACTGAGCACGTGCGGCATATCTGAATACTGCCCTTTCCAATATGCTGGATCCACAAGATAGTCCGGATCTCCAATATGATCTTTGTCTTTATACACACGTCCTGTGGGACGAAGATGTTTTGTACCCGGTACCATTGACAACTGTGCAAACAGCTCATTTCCATTTGCATCGTAGGGCTTCTTGTTGTAGTTGACGAAAAAATATATACACGCTGCTAAGAAGTTTGTGGCGGATGTCTGGAAGAACTGGTCACTACCACCACCTCCTCCTTTTTGACCTTTTTGCAAAGATTCTACAAGTGTCTCCGCTGTCTCCTGTGCTGCTGCTAGATTAGAGATATATTTTTGTTGTATTGGATTGACACGACGACTGTACTCAACGTTTACAAAGTTGATGACATTAAACTGACAGCCTTTAGGAAGTCTGTCTGCTTCTTGATTTTTCTTGTAATGGTAGTACAGTTTTGTAGCAAGGGTAGGGAACTTATAGTCGTAAACGACCATGGCAAAGCCTTTGGCACAATGCTGCCTGATGAATGGCTCTATAACCGAGAAAGTCTTACCAGAACCAGGAGTACCGACAACCCATGTACCTCGAAAAGGATTGACTATATTGATCCATCCTTCACGAAAATGTCCCTTGAAGTAATAGCGCATGGGAATGTTAACAGAATATTGATTCTTTACCAGTTCTTCTGTCTGCTCAAAGCTCTCATTTTCAAAGTTGAAACGGTCTTTCATCATTCCATCCTTGAAGTACTTCGAGACATTATCTAAGGCTACATGCACCAGAATAACTCCTATCACCGACAATATCATATAAACCCAGTAGTTGGTCTTAAAGATCCATAGTCTGGTATGCCAGTTCATCTTGTAAACAAAACATGAAAGGACAACCAGTGTAAGGCCTATCGTGATTGGCCAGAAGACCATCTTCCGGGCATCAAATTCTAACTGCTTTTTGTTCGTGGTACCAATACAAGTAATGATGACCAACATCAAAGTTACCAACTTGCTATAGATTAAATTCTGATAGATAATCATGTTAGCAAGCCGGCGGTGAATGTCGACTATGAGCTCTCCAAAGACTGTTGCATACGATGGATCGTACGCAAAAATAAAGAACTCTATGAACAGTGACACGTAAATGGTGCCACGAAACAATGTATAAAGGCTTTGTATCTCTTTACTTTCTTCCATGCTATTCTTTAATTACCACGATATGTATTAGCAGCCTTGCTGTAAGAATATGACCACCGACGGGTACAGTCATTTACAACTTCTTGGATCGTTTTCGTTCTGTATCTTTTTCTACGACCTGCGTACTCATACCACGTATCAAGCAAAGTTGTGTACTTGATATGTCGGCTCAGTCTGACGATCTTGACATTCAAAGCATACAACTTCCTCTGTATTTTGGCCTCTGTCGTCAATTTCTGATACTCTGTGCTCTTAGTATTCTTTGACTTCTTAACAGGTAGAATTTCATAGAGATCATTGACAAGACTTAAGCCTTGGTCAAAAACCTCTTTGTACATTCCTTGTTTCTTCTCACTGAGTGCAACAGCCGCTACGTTTTCAGGACAATGTAATGTGAGGTTCTTCAAGTAGGTTATGTTATGCGTAAGCTGATCAACCTGATAATAGATACCATACATATTGGCACAGAAATTTAGCACATTTCCTAAATTGTTGAGATAATTATTGAACTTGCGCTGAAAATTTGCGATTTTCTTACTGTCTTGCTTGATGGAATGATGCTCACTGTAGCATAACATCAGAAGAGCGTCTTGTGCAGCAAGGGTGGAAGATGTGTAGGTTCCATATTTGCCAAACAAGACTGCTCTGTATCCGTCTACCTGTGCAAAGCTTGGAATAGCTGTCAACAACAGAAGTGACAGTATGGCTATAAACTTTTTCATAGGCATTATATGATTATATTTTATTTTGATAGGCTTGAACTACTTTGCTATCATGTAAAACTTCGATGTGTTAATGGCAGCTCGGCGGAAACGACGGATTGCTTCCTCGGCAAGTTGCTTATTGCTTTTCTGTACCATACCTGCTGTTGCATGATTCCAGACATCATCAAAGGAATATACCAGAATGCTGCTCGCTAACCTACGCAAGCGAGTATTCAGATCTTCCAAGTTATACGTGATCTGCCATAGACACTTTGTACGCTCAGCTCCATTCAGCAAATGGGATCCACCACCTCCGGCAACAAGAGAATCAACAGCCTCGAAACTCTTCAAAAACTCAACAGCTGTCTCTACATAGAGGTTATTGAAAGGTATTGACGCTGCTATGCCTTGCGGATTGATCTTGCAAGCGGCATGCACATTATAGAGGCATACAAGAGTTTGCATTCCTTCCGCATAAAGCGAACATGCTGCTTGTAACTGTTTGGCATAGCCTTCCGCTGTACTCAGATACTCATAATATTTTTGTTCCCACTTGCGCATCTTGCGGTCGGCAAGGGCAATGCCTCCTGCTGTCACATCAATGCCTGACAGATAGCCTGACTGAGTACCATAGGTGCCTAAGAGAGTTGAATATCCCTTAATCATGGCACCGTACTCCATAGGATTGGAAGATACAATACTTATCGAATATGCCTTGCTAGATAACATAAGAGCAAAGGTAAAACACACAAATTTAAAACCTATTCGTAATTTCATAAATACCCTTCCTTTTTTTATTAACTTCTACCCTCCAGCGAACCAGACCAACAACGTCTGTTTTCATTGGAATGCCAATCATATCTAACTTTGGATTGTTCCTGTCTCCTGAATAGATACTGACAGTTTTAACCCCAAATATTTGTTGGAGGAGTGTCTGGTGCTGACTGTAGTCAACGACACGGTACAATTCAATATAATCTGTAGAATGCGAGAACACTCCATGATGAATGATGATCTGCTCTTCTGTAATGACGTAACGCATCCTTTGCATATAAAAGGCACGATACAGAAGATATATTATCATCACTAACCACGGAATTCCAAAGAGATAGTGATACGGAAATGTCATATAGTAAAAAACAGCAAACAACCCGGCACAAAGCAAAATGCTGGGTAATTCAATGATGATGTACTGCAACCAACTTGGTTGCAGTACAACTGTATCAAACATATTGGCAGATCCGTTTATATACATTACTTACTATCTATATTGTAATTGATCTATACTCCCATTCCTCTTCCATTGCCGAGACTTTCATCAACAGCATGGTTGTGCATCTCGCTCTCGAAAATTGCAGAAGAAACTGCTTGTGGTGATACTACTCCGGGCTTGTAATATACATTCTTATCCAAATAGATATCTGGACGGGGCTCGGGACGACCGGCAGAAAGCGCATAAGCTGCTACATCAAGCCCTACGGTAAGAGCTGACATGATAGCTGCTCCGAAGTTGAACTTATGATCCGGGTTGGTTTTCATCTGTACTTCCGGGAAGATTTTGTCGAACAACTTCATTCGCTGATAATCGTTGACGGCAAGAAACTTGTTGTAGTCCTTCTGAGTGATCTCATGTGATATGACATTGCCGTCGATGACAGCCGACATCTTATATTTTCCCTCAACTACATTTCCTTGTGCATCTCTAAGCCGTGCTACTGCGATAGAACCGACAGTAGTATCTCTACCATGTTCTCCTTCTCTCTTCCACAACTTATGATGTTTGGCAAGTGAGTCGTCCTCACCGTCTACGGAAGCATCTCCGATGAGCGTAGTCTTTACACCCTGTCGTAATGCATTCAGATCGGCAGTGGACATAGCTCGACCATCGGCAACCTGCTGGGCTTCACTATTTGCAAGTCGAACAACATCCTTGTCTGTCATAGCTACAGCTCCAAAGCCAATGGCTTTACCTGCGAGGTTTTTAGCATCCTTGTCCGTTTTCTTATCAGCCTCTTTTTTGTCCTTGTCTTCTTGCTTGTCCAATGGCTGACCCTCATCGGCACCAAAGCCGACCTTTCGGGCGTTAGATGCTTCCTTCTCGTTGTAACGTCCGTTATCTAAACTTTTATCGACAATAGACTGAGGCAACTGCTCTGTGCGGACGACTTTCAGATTCTTACCATTCTCATCCTTGAAAGGGATGAGCGTTGTAAGCATCTTTGCTTTCTCGTCATCAGAGGCATTTTTGAACTGCTGGAACTGCTCGGCAGTAATCTTATAAGACCACATACCTCTGTCCTTGTCATCACGAACATTAATGTAATACTCCTTGGAGGCTGTATCATACCACGCCATTGCTCCTGTAATGGCTGCGTGCATGTTGTCACTGACAAGGCTATAATGACCATTGAGAGTTGCTACATTATCTGCATACTTAATGGTAAAACCATATATGTACTTTCCAAAAGTGAAGTCTTTATCCTGACCTTTTTTTAAAGCGTCATCAACTTTGTTATAATAATCTTGAAAGTATTTGGCATCTTCAAATTTCCCATTACTAATAGACTTAATCTTTACTTCATCAAAGTACTTATCGAAAAGCTTCAAACGATGCTCGTCATCATAGTTGACGAACTTCATGTAGTCTTCTTGCGAAATCTCGTGAGAGACAATTTTGTTGTTGATGACGGCTGTCATACGATAGCCTCCATTCTTTCCATCCCTTTCATCACCAACATAATTGTAGGCAATAATCTCACCAACTGCAACCCTGCGACCATCCTTGACAGGAAGATAATAACCTTGCTTGTTACCAATCATACCTCCATGAACCTGGGCAATGGAATTCCACTTATCAACAAAACCAACAGTATAGTCGGGGCGAATATCACGAATGTCGATTTTTGGGTCTTGTACCATCTTGGTTCCATAGTCGACGGCTTGCTGATGACGTGCATTCAGCTTAGCCTCCAACTCTGGCTTCAAATGTATGTCAACATAATCATGACTTTCCAACTGCTTATATGTCACCTTATCAGAGAAGTCTTTACTGATGATATTGTTTAGTATTGCCAGCCTCTCATTAAGTGACACTCCTCCCTTGTTATACTCCTTGCCATGAAGCTTATACTCTACCTTCGGTGCAAGGAGTTTCTTCATCTGTGCGTCCGTAACTTTAAGACGAACATCTACCTGCTCTGCAGAAGACTGTACGAGAAGGGTATTAGTACTCTTATCAAGAACGAGACCATGTGAGGCAAGAAGTTTTTGGAACTTTTCGCCTGTTAGTCGGGGAAGCTGGTAATCATGGTCGTTAAGGGAAATGGATTGTCCTTTCGGACGCTCTAATTTGATCTCGTCAACTTTATAATCCATTTCTTTCAAAGGCTGGGTACTTGTCTGAATACTGCTTTGATGCTGACCTTTGTCATAGAAACCATAATCAAAGGATTTTGACTCTCCTGGCTTAATCCGCTGGTCAGGACGCTCAACAACCATAGGACGATCCTGATAAAGGAAGGGACGATCATTGATTCGACGAATATGATACCCTCCATTCGCAAAAGCGAAAATGCCTCCCATAATGCTGTCAAAGGGGCCAAATCTTGGGCCTCTGAAAGGACGGAAAGGAGGAGTGGCTATAGGTGGAACGGGCTCCATATGATGATGAGCGTGCCAAACGGGATCGTAACCATATTCACCGGAATTAATACGATATCCATACTGACCCATATTTACAGGGCTACCTGCATTGCAGGCAGCTACATACGAACCGGGAACATAATAGTCTTTGCCAACAATACCGACAAAGGTTTGGTATGCCTTCTTGTTGGTATAGTTGGTGCCACCATCTCGTAACAGATCTGCCTGATCTTCTGAGATGGGAAAGAATTTAGGAGCTTGCGTGTCATGTGACATCGTAACTAACTGTAACTGCCCTTTCTGATCATACGAGATATGGGCTTGCAATCCGTTCTGCTCCAGTACTCCTCTTAACTGGGGTGAAATGTCAAAAGCATAAGGATTTCTACTTCTGATTGACATAGTTTTCTACTTTAATATGAATACTATTTGGCTTTATAAAGGATTACACATGTATGACGATTGGCTGGGTAGGGGGAATAAACATCTATACCTCCTTGATTTTCACCAAGCATCTTATGCTTGTCAACACCTGCCTTAACCAGCAACTTTGCGATATACAGACATCTCTTGCGCCCAAGAATGCGGTTGTGCTCTTCGGTACCTGTTTTACTATCGGCAGCGCCAATGACTTTTACACGCAAATCATATTGCTTGACAGCACCGGCAATCTCAATAATATTGTGTTTCTGCTGGGGATCTATAAGCTTACAGCTGTTTTTCTTGAAAAAGAACAAAATAGGTGCATCGAACTGGGCAATATTCTCATCACTTCCAATTAATTCTCCGGCAGATGACTGATTTTTTAAACGCTCTCTGAGTGACTTCAAACCTTCATAATCATTAGGGGTATAAGGAGTATTGTCTGTTGGCTCATAAGTTGCAATATGAGGATAACGACGGTTGGCCTTGTATCCTTGATGTCCTAAAGACAGACTGACTCCAACTGACACATGAAAGAGATTGTCATCAAAATGATTGCCGGTACCCGATCCGTCAAAGTATCTCTTGGTTGTAGTCCCGCCTACTTCAAAAATTAAACCAACAGAACGGCAGAAATTATAAGTGGTGAAGAAACCATAAGAAACAGCGAACGAATAACGCTTTGTGTCTTTATGAATGACTCCGGCACCGACGAAGGGTACAAAACGCCAACGGGGTAGTCCGTAGTTGTATAACTTGTCTCGATGAAAGAACATGCCAAGGTCGAAAAGCAGGTCTTCATGGTAGTTTTGGTAAGAAAGGGAGTGAATGCTTCCGTCAACGAGTTGGAAACCGTCAGCAGAGAGTCTCGTTCCAAAGAAGGGTGAATGCCATTTGCCTAACTGTACAGAGACAGTAGGCTTGATACGGCCAAAGAAGTCCTCGCAACCCTTTGGCATTCCAACAAAGCAGTTGGCTCCTCCTTGAATAGACAAGAACCAATTGCTGCCGATAGATGAAAGACCGTAGCTGACACTCTGATCGGGTAGTGGGTTAACAGTAGTCATAGAAACCGGACTCTCTTTATGATCAATATAGGTTTCCTTGACAAACTTGCTCTCTTCCTGATCATACACTACTTGTGCCATAAGTATATGGGATGTTAATGACAGGAAAGCTGTTAATAACAAACTGATTTTTCTCATATTTTACATTCTGTCTGCTACCTGATCATACAGGTAAAGTTTATGTTTTAATATTATTGATTCACACTTGCGTACATAGTCTTTTGCTGTGGCATAACCACTAGCCTTAATGGCTACAAGCCAATTATGAAAGTCTGTAGGGCTGTACTTCCAGCATCTCCAGTAGTTCTTACTCATCAATAGACGGGAATGGTATTCGATACTTGCCTCCGGGTTGCTGAAACTACAGAACTTCTCATTTGGACGATCATCATTATGTAGGCTGTAAGGTAATCCCTGAGCAAGCCAATTCTGACTACATTTGATACCAAAGTAATTATAACCGGCTTGTGCCAGATTACTGTTGCCCCAGCTGCTCTCGTAGGCCATCTGTGCAAGAATAACACTGGCAGGTATACCATACTTTCTTTGCTGTCTCATGGCTGCCTCTGAATACTTTTTAATGAACTGGGAAGGACTTAATATCTTGTCCTCGTCCAAGTGTAAAGCAGCAATGGCCTTGGCCTTTACTCCTTTTATATATAGAAGTAACTGCAAAGGATCGGTTAATCGCCCATTCAATCGGCATGTTATATGCAAATGGGGACCGGTGGAACGACCGGTGCTGCCACTGACTCCTAACGGATCTCCTGCAAACACCATGTCGCCCGGTCTAACCCAAATCTGAGAGAGATGACAATAACTGATAGTATACTTGCCATACTTGATGATGATATAATTCCCGGAGCCTTTATCACGTCCGGTTTCAAGGCACTTACCATCAAACATGGACAGAACTTCTTCATAATGTGCTTTCAAATCCAATCCACAGTGATCCTTTGGACGACCGTTGATAGGATCTATACGTCTTCCATACAGTGAGTTAATACGGATGCTCCTCAAAGGAAAACTCACGCTGAGATATTTGTCAATCCAATAGTCCTTGATATCCTCTCTATCCTGTGAGAAAGTGACTTGACTACAGAAGAGAAATAATGCGATTAATATATGCTTGCATGTAAAGTTCATTATTGATATTGTATTTTGCCTACAAAAATAAAAGTATCTTTTAAGAATAATGAACATTAGAAAATAGAAGACTTATATTAACACTTTTACGTTTCTCATCATAGGAGGATGTAGACTCAAAAAGAATCTTGATTATGTTAATATAAGAGATTTATTTTCCTCATGTAAATCTCTTCATAAGATATTCCTATCTTTGCAAAAAACAAAAGGATTCACAATACCGCACATGAAAAGAATTTTCGATGAAACAGATATTCCATACGACATTTTATCTAAGTATGGATTGAGTCAGCAGATGATAGATGACTTGCCAGAGCAAGCTATGGACAGTCTGTTGGGTGGCTGCATGACACCTCTACTTCCAATGATAGGGAAAGATAAGAATGGCAAAACAATCAAAAGAAAAGCAGCTATAGCTCTCGTCAGAACTGACGACGGTATCAATGTCATTCTCTCTACTCCATGGAAGGAAAACTCCTTGGACGGCTACACAGAAGAGCAACAGCATGAGCTGCGTGCCGGAAAGGTGCTACTGATCAATGAACAGGAGGATAAGAGTTTCTATGTTCAGCTCGATGACACTACTAATAAGGTGATGATCTCCCCGGCAGAGACCATACAGCACAATATCCTCATTTATAAGGAAAAAATTGGTTGGGATGAACTTACTACTGACAATATCATGCTTGGCAAGGTGGTAACCTTCCATAGCGGTAGTCAGTTTATGACTTATGGCGTTGATCTGCATAGCAACACTGGCATTCGTGCCGTTGTCGGAACTACAGTAGATTGGGAAGAGAAGAATAATAGATTGCCGCTTCACGGCTTTGGTATATATGGCTGCTGGGTAAGCGACGGTAATAACTCGCTCAAAGAGTATATACCAGAAGAAAACTACACGGAAGAAATGACCCGTGAGTTTAAACAACTTGGGGATGAAAACGCTAAGAAAGTTGAACGTACAACTCCCCACTTCGGTTATTAACCGCTCTTAATCTGATTACAAGACTGATTGACTAATTCCGAAAAGTAATATATAGCAAATGAAAGACTTGGAAGGCTATTATGATGAGCTCCAACTTCAAGAGATGCTGATTAACGGAGAAATCAAGAAGATTGATTACATTCTCCACCATGATGAAAATATGACGGAGGATTATCGTGACTTCTGTAAGAAGGAGCATCTCGAATATGGATCAGACGCCTCGGCAGATGTATACTTCTCTTATCTGACAGAAATGGAGGAAAAGGAGATGATGGAGGCCAATAATTATTCGCCTGATGATGACATGGAAAACGGTAATCCCGACCATGTGGATAGCAAAGAAGTTCCTTACTGCGTAAGGATCTATAATGATTGGAATCAAAATCCGGATCTTATCGAGGACATGAAAGATAATATGGATGCGGTTCTGGTAACTCGATGGAGATTGCTCAATCCAATGGACACAAACATGGATGACTGCGAGAAGAAATGCGATCTCGACGAAGTTATAGTCTCAAAATGGTGGGATGTTATCAACTATGTCATTGGTGCTAACGATGGATATCCGGTGACTCCTTTGAACTATAGTATGAATACCATCAAACAGCTCATCAACAACGCTGTCCCAAAACAGACGAGTAAAATATGAAAGAATGAACGCATGATAGATGTAATAAATAAGAGTGAATAAAATAGCTCAGGTTATTGTTATAATTACTACCTATGGATAGATAGCTTGTCGTGAGACAAGTATAGTTGATACTAATAAGTATAGTATAGCGTTTGTGTTATTTTTTTGTAAAAGTATAAACAACGTTTTAATTTTTACTTAGACTCATAAATGGTGCTCTGCTGTGAAGTAGGACACTTTTTATTTGAAAAATAATACAGGAAGGAACATCTTTTTTGGAACAGAAGGAAGAGATTAAACAGCTCGCAAATGATGGCGCACATATATTCCAATTATTTATTTCTGATGAAAAGAGAGTGATTTGTTTAGTGCCGATAAATAGAAACTCCTTGTTTTATTTATTGGCAATAAATAAATAGGTCAAGAGCAACATTTCATCGGCACATAAATGAGAAAAGATTCTGAATAATTTGCCGATAACGGAAAATTATGCTATCTTTGTCGCATTAATCAATAATAATTATTGCCGATAACGGAATATGAAAACTTTGTCATCATCACAGTTTGCAGAATTGTACGGCCTTTCCGACAGGACTGTCCGAAATTATTGCCGTCAGGGAAAGATTGCCGGAGCGTTCCTCACGGGGAAGACATGGAATATTCCTGCCGACTCGTTGCCTCCGGAGAGAAAGATGAAACGTCTGTTTCCATTACTCAAGGTACTGCGGGAACAAAAGGACGGTAAGGTAAAGGGCGGTATCTACCACCGTGTGCAGATTGACCTTACCTACAACTCCAATCACATAGAGGGAAGCAAGCTGACCAAGGATCAGACACGAATGATTTTCGAGACGCACACCATCATGCCACAGGTGGATTCGGCGGTTAGGGTTGACGACATCATAGAGACGGTAAACCACTTCCGTGGTGTCGACTTCATCATCGACCATGCCCTTGACCCACTCACTGAAGGTATGATAAAGCAGCTACACAGAATTTTGAAGACTGCCACCGTCGATAGTACAAAGGACTGGTTTGCCGTAGGCGATTATAAACGTCTGCCAAATGAGGTAGGCGGTATAGAGACATCCCCTCCGGAGAATGTGGCAAAGGACATAAGGGCACTACTTGACTGGTACCGACAGGTGAAGCCCAAGACGGAGGAGACTATAATAGAGTTCCATAAGCGTTTCGAGACAATCCATCCATTCCAGGATGGCAACGGTAGGGTAGGGCGACTTGTGATGTTCAAGGAGTGTCTAGCCAATAATCTTGTGCCTTTCATTATTGATGAAGATCTGCGTTTCTTCTATTACAGAGGACTGCGCGAGTGGCCGCACATTAAAGGCTATCTCATTGACACATGTCTTACCGCACAAGACAAGTTCAAGGATCTGCTTGACTATTTTCGGATTAAATACTAATCTTGTTATATTTTGGGGTTAGCACATATTTTGGCCTTTTAAATTTTGGGAGGATACGGGGTTTGCTTAATTTTGCCCTAAATTAAAAAACAAGTATAGTTGATACTAATAAGTATAGTATAGCGTTTGTGTTATTTTTTTGTAAAAGTATAAACAACGTTTTAATTTTTACTTAGACTCATAAATGGTGCTCTGCTGTGAAGTAGGACACTTTTTTTTATGAGAAAGTGTTATCTCATAAATACAATCTTCTTTGCGATATTTTCCAGTAGGTACCACCCAAAATGGTGGTATATATTAAAAAGGTGGTTAAATAATTGCATTTCTAAAAAACAAATATTATCTTTGTACAAAATTTTAGAAGAGACTATGAGTAATTTGACAGATTTATATTACGTGCCGTAAAACCCACAGGTCTTTAGCCTGTGGGTTTTACGGCACGTAATATAAAATGTTGTCTATCTTTTAAAATGGTGCACCTCTCGTATCTTTGAAGATTCCTCGCTGGAGTTTGAAACCTTCTTCTTTTCAGGCGCATAGTTCTCTTGGTCGTCTGCTATGCCGTCACCGTCCTCATCTCCTGTGCCGGGTGTCGTTGTCTGAAGATCCAAAGAATCACTTTCTTCACGATTGTCGCTTTTCGCCACTTCTTCGACTCTTGAATACACTCTGCTTGCAGACGCTTCCGCTGCTTGTAAGAATGACTTGGTAGTATTGGCATTGTTCCGGATCATCTCCTTCCAGAAGTGAGACACGTCGGGATTGTTGGCATTGAAGCTGAAACGGTACTTCTGTGATAACATTGCACTTCCGAGATGGGAGATCAAATCTTCTTTTAGATAACGCTTGAAGCCACTGTTGGTATTGTTGAGACGTGTACTGCTCACCATGGCAATGGTCAGGTCACGATAGTAGTTGTCCCTTTTTTCTCGGTAGTCTTCCATAGGGGCTATATGAATGGCTTTGTCTGCGAGACTGTAAACGGCAAGGTTTTCCTTTCCGTCCTCTTTGACAGGGACATACCAAAGGCCATTGGTCGCTAAGGTATTTAACGAAATTGCTTCGTTTTCCTTGATTCGTATCTCGGCAGAGTTGTCATGCGAAAACTGCTCATACTGTCGAGGATGCTGCTCACGGAAATCTGTCTGGTCAATATTGTACAGCTCAGTAACTTTTCCATCTTTCCCGATGACGGGAAAGGTTACAGCAAAAGGATCTAACTTTAGCTGCATAGAAGATGCTTCTTCTTTATCAAGGTAGATAGGCAGATCATAGCCTTCTTTTTCCGTATTCATGGCCAACATCAACCCTGAGATCCCTTCATAGGGCTTCCCTTCGATCGACTTAGGTATGCCGGTTGTCTTTGACACCCACGGCATGCTGTCATTGTTTTCCTGCAAGCTCATCTTGGCAATCAGCAAACGAGAATAGGCTCTGTAGGCATCTGCCTCTTTCATGGCCTGTGTGTGCCAACGTCCTGATACCTCTTCAACATCCTGCGGATCCTGCCATCCTCGACGCTCCAAAACAGCATCGTCAGCCACTTCCCGATCAGGCAATGGTAAATCAGTCGTATATCCCGACTGAACACTTTGCCCATCCTTGTCTTGTGTCTGCGATGTACTCTCCGGACTCTCGGTGGTAGAGTGCAAGGTGTCTTTTGATTCTGCATTTTTTTCTTCATTTGCAAGATCCTCCTTATTCTTCTCGATAAGCTGATGGAATTCATTAACCTCCTGCTCGTTCATTTGACGAAATACCGTCTTGCCAAAGGTATCAACGCCATATACAGAAGGTTTCTCATCCCGATCACCCATAGGTAACTTAAGCTCATACAAGTTTAGGATTCCATGACCGATCTTGTTATCAGCACTTGCCTCTGCATAGTAGACTTCTCCGGAAGGTAGCTTGAAGTATTGATGATCGTATTTTTTGAGCTGAGCATACTCTTCTGCGGCTGTGAGTACTTGCTCCTTCTCATGTTTAAGATCCATCTCCAGCTCTCTTTCCTTGTACTTCATTGCGTCAAGGACTTTTCTGCGTCCTTCCTCACCGAGTGAGATGAGCCGGTTATCGTAAATGGCGCACTCCACAGAACGATTACCAGTAATGATAAATGCCTTTGCAAGACGTGCCTCTCCGTATTCATCATGAACATAGAATGAAATATCACCGTTTTTCGTAATGTTCGAGGCATCGAATGCAAGGTTTCCAGTGATATCACGTGTGGGGAATTTCTTCTCCTTATCCTTGGTAAGCTCTGCAAGATGGTCAGCCACCTTATTCATCTCTTTGATGTCTTCACATTCTCTTTCAACAACTGATTTACGGAATGCTTCTAACTGTGGAAGGCATTTCCAGGCATTGTTTTTGTTGATTCGCAGAACTGCCCACCCTTCTGTGAATACGTCTTTATTGGCATACAAATATATATTATTGTCCGTGACCGTATAAGTATCGGCAATATAGTTCTTGGAGGGATTGCCGGCATGAAAGTTAATGCCATCCTCAATAGGTATATTTCCTTTGAAGAGATGAACTTTGGAACACTTATATTTCAAGGCTTCAAAAATCTCAGCCCCTTTCTGCTGCCTCTCCTTCTCTGGTAACGCCCACACTAACAATTCCTTCTCCTTTGCCTTCAAAGCATTGAGAAGAACCTGACGTGTTTGTGAATCAGCAGTAATTGTATGAGTATCAGGGTCTTGTAAATAATCTTTATCACCCCATGCATCCACTAAAGATTGACCATTCTCGGTCAACGAACCTTCCAGTTCTACACTCCGATTACCATGAATACAGAATTTGTCAAGCGAACGCTCATATGCACCTGCATCACGGAACAGCAATTCCTGTCCTTTGTCAGAAAGGGTATCGTAATCTACTACAACAGAATCTTTATCCTTCCGGGTTATGAATTGCTGGTCTGTGTCTTTGGACAACTTTTCCAAACGACGGACAACATCGTTCATCTCCTTGATGTCCTTATTGCCCAATGCCAGGATATGATCATCAAGTTTTGAAAGAATATTTGTATATTGCCAAGCATTGTACTTGTCTATGTTGAGATGTACAGGCGATCCGTTCTGCATAGCTTTATGGCTAAACAGAGTAAGGGTTTTGTCAGATGCGTGGTAGGAATCAACAGGAAATGATAAAGGTGAACCGTTGGTATTGAAACACAAGCCTAATGAATCCGGTATATTTTTATTGAAGAGCCTCGTAGCCTTGATATCATCTATGACTTGTTTTAATTGCTTGTCTCCTTCAACAGCCTTCTGTGATCGCTCCTTGAAGTCGTAGACTTCTTCCATACTCATAGGAGACAGCTTGATCTTACTAAAATCCTCCATCGTAATATTGCTGTATGCTTTATTACTATCTTCCGGTAGAAGATGAAGATTATTTAAATTCAAACGAAGGTCACCACTGGGCTCAGGTTCGTATATGTTACCTTGATTGTCCTTGTAATAGTGATGAAGTATCTTATTAAAACGATCACGCAATACCACATCCTCTGCTCTGTCAGGCAGAGAATAACCATAGTGATTGCTAAGCTCTATCAGACGACTTACTTGCGTTTCTTTATCGTCTGTCACTTCCTTGCCATTCACATTATAGGTGAACACGCCATTATTCCATTGAACGTCAGGAAGAAAACGGAAGTCCGGCAAAGAGACATTGCTTTGAAGCTGCTTTGAAGCTTTCTTACTTGTTTCCAAAGCCCACTCGTCTACAAGTGTCTTCGCTCCTTGATTAGCAATATCCTCCAGTTCCCTGGAATAGTAATTGCGCTGATCAAAAAGTGCATTGAACTCGCTGCGAGACAAAGCTGGCCTTAATGGGCACAAGAAGTCAAACCAACCTTTTTTCTTGTTACTTTGGTCTTCTTTCATAAATCAACTGATTAATATATTTTCAATCGAAAAGTATCAGGCTGTCTCCTTCTTTGTTTACAGCCTGCTTATCTCCTGCTTACTTATTGTCTGCTTGTTTGCCGTCGGTCTTGTTATCCTCAAAAGTAACAACTTCAACGGTGTCGGCAACACAGTTGATGTTCGCATTGCCTTTGAACACGTCGATATCGAGTTTTCCTGTCACGTGGACGTAGTTTTTGGGCGTAAGAGCCGGAAAGTCTTTCTGAAAACAGATGAAATGCACCCATGTGTACTCCGGATCCTTCTCTCCGCTCTTGTCACGTGACCAAGCATCGAAAAGATGGTATTTGGAGCCTTTCTTGGATGTCTTCTCTGTCACGCCCTTGGTACCGACTCCTCCTTTGAATTCGAGATCTCCTTCAAGGGAATCGGGCTCTGAGGTCTTGACTAACTCGACTTCTTCGTCAGAACGGACATTATAGAAGACGGTACCCTCATACTTGCGAACGTGAAGAACACCATGAACGAGAACGTGACGGCCGTTAGTCAGCTTGCTCTTCATCTTTGCATCCATGGGAACACTGACATGAATGATGAGCTCTGCAACGCTCTCATCCTTGCCCTGCAAGGGTACGACCATGCTGAATGAGAGATACTTCTCATTCTCCTTACTTGTCTTCTCTACTGCGGAACTGTTGATAGTTCCACATACTGTTACATTTCCTTTAATCATAATAATCTGTTTTGATTGCTTATATATATAGTTACTGATACGACATCTATGCAAGCTTGACGTTCTGCTGCTGCGTCTGCTGCTCTTGTGTCTGAGCGTCAAAAGCTAAGGATGCTGACTTATGCAACTCGTCGGCATCCACGACTTCACGCTCTTTGTTCATCTCTTTCTCATCTATCTTGACATCCTTCGACTGCTCTTTATTATTGTTCTGATCATCATTCTGTGACTGATCATCATCGGTAGGATGGTCAAGACGCATAGCGAAAAAGACAGCTCCTTTGAAAAGGGTGGAGATAAGATTAGTAATCATATCTTGCCCATCCGAATTTTCGTTACCGGTAAGAGCTGACAACCATTTGGTGGGATCGTTGGAATTGGTTGAATCGGCTAACCAGTTATATTGATCTGCCTGTGACCATGCTCCATCCTGATTGACATTGTTGGGCTCTACCATCATTGTAGAACGTGCAATAGCCAACTCATCCTGTCCTTTACCATTTACCAGATGTGTGTCCATTCCTCCACGGACGGATATCTCTCCCAGATAGGCCAGAGGATTGTAACTTTTCCACTCTTGACTGCCCGGTGCCTGAGCCTTGACCATAAAGTGAAGATGGGGGCCGGTGGAACGACCGGTGCTGCCACTGACTCCTAACTTTGTACCACCCTGTACAGTTTGATTCTTAGCGACGCTAATACTACTAAGGTGCATGTAAGTACACTGGAACTTAATGCCATCAGCACGGTTATATTGTACTGTGACATAATTTCCAGTTGAACTGCTCGATCCTGTAGCTACGACAACACCGTTGTCTTCTGTTGCTACAATATCTCTATATGTTCCTTTAGTGGAAATATCAATACCTTCATGCAAATGATTTGAACGTTTTTCGTGATATTCACCGGTGATCTGTGTACCTGACAAATCAATAGGCATATACCAATGTCCTTGTAGGTTATCAAGATGTACAAGATTGTCATTCTGATAACCAATCGCCTGCCCACGCTGGGTGGCCAGCTGCATGGCCATCTGGTCATACTTTGCAAAACCATTCGTCTGAATGACATTCTGCAACTTGAAAGCATAATTCCTTTCTTCGGCATAACCCAGACTTTGAAGACCTTTGCACCAACCTACATAGTCAGTAGGACTCAGACTATGAAGTGGCTGGTATCGCTTGCCACAAAGGAAGATGGAGTGGTCTAAGACGCTATTATATGCACTGGAATAGGCACGATAGTTACCTGTCCCTGTACCGATATAAGGTCCCGTCCAATTATACGCTTTCATTCCAAACAGGTTGTTGGAACGTTGAGCGATGGACGATGTACCCATGCCGCTCTCCAACTGTGCCTGTGCTAAGGTTATGGAAGCCGGTACTCCGTATCTAATCTGCTGCTCGATGGCTGCGTTGATGATTTCTTCTTTTGATATATCCATAAGATATATAAAGTATAATATCCGGGCGTGAATAATCACGCCCGAATTTTGGTTGCTAATGTTATTTACATGTGGAAGCCACGTGATTTATTCTCTTCCTCAGGCTTGCTCTTGTCAGCTTGCTTGGAAGGTGTGTCTTCTAAACTCTGATCCTCACTCTCTGACTTGTCAGAACCGCTGGTTCCTCCATCAGAATGAGACTCGCTGCGTCTCTGAGATTGCCTCACGGTTGGGCCAACTACTTCTTTGACATTGTTGCTGTCTACGATCTTCAAATCATCATCGGTCTCCTGCTGTATTTTTGCAGACTTTATAATGGATGCAAAAGCATTGGCTGCAATGGCTTTCTTGTAGTCTTGCATGTCATCAGCAAGCCACATGCGCTGATATTGTGTCATAGTTATTGGCGCCTTATGGAAAGTACCGTCTATGGTACTCTGAACATACACCTTACTGTGATCTTCTTTATCACGAGTGATAGTGGTTCCGTTCAATTTGCTCATGTCTACATCTTTCGGCACCTTAGGCATGATAAGTTCTTTTTTTACCTCCGGATGCGCCTGAGCAACTGCATAGTAACGCTGGGCAAGAGAAGACATCATCTTGGCCTTCTCAACCTTATTAGGATTGTCTCGGGCTGTAAAGTAAGCATTCAGATACTCCTTGGCTGGATAAACCGAAAATTGTCCCTCGCCTTTAGCCTTTATATTAAATGCCCATCTACGTGAATCGTCAGGAATGGCACGGAAACGCTCAATAAGAGGCTTCTTCTCGACATTCAAATACTGAGAGGAGATGTCTACTACATGGCGGGGTAACAGTTCCCACTGTTTCAGCTTGGTCAGTGTGGCTGTCTTCCCTGCAAAATAGTCATTATCCTTGTACAAGCCTTGTGCGCCACCTGCATTGTAGAAATGGACTTCGTTGATATTCTCCTTAGCCAAAGCATGGGCGATTCTGTCTTTGTTCATACCGGGAAGGGAAGCTCCTTCGGGAAGGATGACATCAGCAGCGGTCTTCTCCGCATTCCGGATGACAACGAACTCCTTTGTCTCGGCATTAGGAAGCTGTGCCATCTTACTGGCCACGGTGTAGTCTTTCGCATCAAACAGAGCAGGACGGGCACCACGCACTTTCGCATAATCAACTTCCTGACCCAACAAGTGCTTCTCTATCTGCTCGATGGAATTGTTGACATCCTTCTCCAATACGGCCATCATCTTGGGATTCTCCTTAATCTCTCGCTCCCAATAGGGGATAAGTTTTTGATTGTCCTCGGAAATGATAGCTGGCAAACCATGAGCTGCCATAAGGACTCCGGAAGAAAGCTCTTGAACGAGCTTCTCATACTTGGCATTGTCCTCCGGAAGCATGTTGAAACGTGCCTCTCTGTCAAGACGGTTCTCACGTCCTGTAGCTGCTACTACGGCTCGATAGATGGCATTAGCCTTCTGTACTGCTGCCAGATTCTCACGACCGGGCTGACGAGCGTTATTGCCGCTATAAGTAAGAACGTCTTTCTCCTTGTCATATGATACTGGCACATCGTCAAGGACTCGCTCCAAAGTGAAACCGGCCTTACGACTCACCTTTTCTGCCACAGTAGCAGCATCCCGAACAGTGTTCTTGGATATGTTGTTGGAGGCTTCAAACTTGGATTCCAAGACGTTGCTATAAAGAGCTACTTTGTTATGAGAACGAATCATCTTTGGCAAGACGGTATCAAGGGCGTTGTGAGGAAACTCAATATAAGACACTTTCTTGCCATCAATGTCCTTGGACTGTACTGGAGCTCCCATAACAGAACCTACCTTTTCGGCATGTGCTCCATAGGCGAAGTATTTATCGCCTTCACCAAGAATAATTGTACAATCCTTATGCTTGCCATGTAATCTATTAGTAAGGTTCAAAAAGTTCTTGTCGGAAGGAAGCTCAGGAATGTCTTCAAACTTGGAACCATTATCCTTGACCAACTTGCTATAGTCTGCTACCTTCGTACCGGCCATGGCAGTTTGATCTATGTTGTACAAATGACGTGTCTGCTTGGTGTTATGCCGTGTATAATTCTGCTGCTCATCCGGTGTAAGCTTGGCATACTGATCTTTGGTAATGACTATATTTGTGGCTGCATTTTCATAGTCCCAGCGTGTCCAGTCGATAGGTAACGAACTCTCGCCATGCTTGACGGGCATCTCTTCCTTATTGGCAAAATCGTAATAGGTGAAGACATTTGTCTTGTAATGGTTCTTGTCAGCGAATAAGTCCATCATCAGACGGTTGTAACCTGTGATCATTTTGCCTTGTTCAAGTAAAGCGGCTCCGTTCTTTCCATGGGGATTTAACCAAACTCCATCTTTGGCAGCTTGTAATGCTCCCAACAACAACCCGGCATGAACAGCTGCGGTACTGACAATTTTCTCATCTTCTTTATCAGAATGTTTGTCGATAGATTTCTGCTTGCTGGCTTTCTCCTGCTCTTCCTTGGCAGCCTTTTCGGCTTCGGCTTTTTCTTGCTTGGCTTTTTCTGCTTCGGCTTTTGCCTTAGCTTCTTCTGCCTTATTAGCTCCTTCTTTTGCACTCATATCTTCATTCTTGGCTTCAACTTCAGATTTGGATTTTTCTTCTTCATCAAGATGATGATGGTACTCTTCGTGTTTCTTGTCATCGACAATTTCCTTGGCTTCTTTCTCAGCCTCGGTCATGGGCTTATTGGTAGTCATGGCTATTTCCTTGGCCTTGCCAGTGACATCGGTAGTGATATCACTGTCTTCATGGGGCGCATCCTGCCTTGTCTTAGGCAAGTCATTTTTTTGTTCCTTCTCTATATCAAAAGCAGGATAATCAAGCAAAATACTCCTCTCTCCTGCACGGATAAGCATGGGAAGATTGGTGTCAAGGGTATATTTGGGGAAAGTACAGATGTCAACAAACCGACCATCCTTGTCCTTTACTTCTTCACTCTTTTGCAATGGAAGGTTAAGTATCTCTGACACCCTGAAAGCATCTTCCTTGTAAGAGTCGTAGAATTTACCACTCTTGCTATTAAAAAGAAGTATGGTGTTAGGATGCTCAGCCTTCATTTGGTCATATACTCTCATAATGGGATTCTCGGCCTGCTTGTTTTTGCTTTCCTCGGCAGACTTGACAGCTTCTTTAGGTACTTGCTCGAGAAAGTTCTTGGCATTGTAATATAAATTGACAAGCTGATGATCGGTTTTGCCCTTGGCATATTTCTTATACCATTCCTTGTCAGTGTTGAAAGGCGTGCCGTAGCCATCGGTGGCCTTTAGCCATTCATCCAAAAGTACAGTTATATCAGGGTCGTCAATGTAAGGCTGAATGGCATTAACAATGCTCCAAGCTTCCTCACGTGTGCCATTGAAACGTTGATCATTGACTTGCTTGTTATCATTTTCCTGCTGATGGTCAACAGATTCAGAATCACTAGACTTGGTAGTTCCCGCTTCCTCACTAGTGTCATGGGCAACATCTTCCGCTTTCCCCCCAACATGCTGAACTTGGGGACGGTTCATAGGAGCCGACTCAACAAAGGAAGCCCACAAATTGTTTAACGATTCCTGACTAATATTCTGATTATCTGCTCCTATCTGCTTACTAACACTGTCAATGATGGCACCGTCTCTGACACGAGAAAGTTCCTGAACATCCTTGACAGAATCATCGACAGCTTTTAAATAATCGTTTGCTTCAAGAACAGAACCATCTGCTAAATTCAACTGGGAGACTGTATGACTGTTATACATTGCTCCAGAATTAGTTTCTGAATCAGCACCTAATTCTTTCATGCCTCCGTTAAGATTGACAAAATCGTGTATAATATCGAACTTGTCAGAATGCTTAACAGAGTCCAATGGCTGTCCGGACGCAGCAGCGGTAAGCTGATCAAAAAGATTTTCATCTTGGCTATACATCTTCACTACTTCATCCCACTGCTTTGCCATATTATTAGCATAGCCGTCAGCAATGGCATCCTTGTCAAGAGTGCCATCGACAGTATGCTGTTTTTCCTTGTCCAACTGATCTCCCTGATTGTTAACTTTCTCAGATAAAGGCTGAGCTTCTTTGGTATTAACAACCGCTTGCTGCTGTTTTACGGAGTCCTTCGCCTGTATAGTGTCTAAATCTATTTCTCCGCTACGCATCAAGGGCTGCAACCCCAGTGCAACACGCTGTTTGTCAATATTCTCCAAAACCATCTTTGAAGCACGATTAACCTGAGGCATGACTTCACGTATATAATTGGGATCTCTGCTTAACTTGTGTACCCAACTGACCAAGTAGGCAGCACTGTTGCGGTTTATACGCTTGTCGAATCCTAAAGCAGAGCAGACCAGGGCTGATGTCAGCTCTGCAATCAACTCTTCTTTAGCATATTCCTTTGTGCAAAAGCTTGAAACCGGGCGATTCAAACGGCTCTGATGACCAGTTGAGTGAGCCATCTCGTGCAAAGCAGTAGAATAGAACTCCTGCCCGTCCTTAAAGATTTCGTCAGGAGTGTCGCTGACCTTAAACTGCTCTTTCATCGGGATTACTATTTGATCCGTCGACGGTCTATAATACGCACTATCTGTGACATGACTACAATCAACAGAACAAACCCATTCCTGATTTTTAAGCATGCGATCTAGCTCTGGGCTTGCAAACATTCCCTCCCGATCATAAGAGGGGGCTTCGCCGTGGAACAAAGAAGCTAACTTGTCGTATAGATCTTTGTTGACTTCCTTCAAATTGGTCTGGTCTATATTGAATTCTGCAAATGAAGTAATATGATGCCTCTTGTAAACTTTGTCCTTTTCTTCGTCTGGTAATTGATCATATTCCTCATCAGAAATGGGCTTACGATTGTAATACTTATGAACACCTGCATTAATAATAGGTATTGCTCGTTCTCCTTCCTTTACGTGACACCCGTACTTACTAGCCTGTTTAAATGTCATATAAACAGGTGCAGTGTAGCCATTATCCAAAGTGTGAAAACTGGTTATCATGGCATTGACACCTGAATATGTGAAGCCTTTGATATTCATTGGTAATCCAAACATTCCGTTTGATCCCACCGACCAGCCTTTCTTCCAGTCAGAACGCTTCATATCCTCCATGACTTTTACCATATGATCGGCAAAAGCTTCCATGGCATTTTGAGCACCCGGAGAAATCTTATCTTTATTATTGCTCATTACTTTATTTTGTTTATCATTATGTAACTGAAACCTTATATCCTCATCTCTTTCATTATATCTCTGACTCAATGGTATGAGCTGCCCTTGATCGTCATAGGTAATGTCAAGTAACTTTCTGTTGTGCAAAACATTCTTCTCTGCATCTCCTTGGCCATCGTCAAAGCCGAACTCGCGCATATCCTCATCACCCATCCATAGGTTTTTGATAGGTGCCTTAGATTCTATGACATGATAATTGCCGTCACCATACTTGTGCTTACCTAACTCGTCACAATAAGCCTTGGACAATGCTACCCAGTCGCCTTGCATGATTTGACTGCCAACAACATCATTGGGAACAACACGATAGATGTTTACCTGTGTGTCTCCATCAGCTTGCTGGTCACGAAGGTTACGCAAAATCTCGGCAGTCTCCTCGGCTGCTTGACCATAAAATCCGACAACATCAGGGTTATAATAGTAATCTGAATCATGTGCTTGAATACCATTGATGATGCCGTAGATATTCGGTTCTCTACCGAAATCATCAACCATCTGCTGCAAGGCTTCCTTATTATCAAAATCACTGGGCTCAACTTCTGCAACAGGAGCTGACCAGCTGTCCTTTCCTTGATAATCGGTGGGCAGATAGCCCTTGCTCTTGGCTCTGTCGGACAACAACAGACGGGCTTCCTCGAAATGCCCTCTGGCTACTGCCTCGGCATAACGACGGTCAAGAGAAACTTCTTTAAAAGTGTTGTCAAAATTTTCCTCTTGATATTTGGCTTTCTCAAAATTATTTATTATATTTGCAGCTGAGGAAAGTTCTTCTGAGTTTATTTCGTTTTCAGAATGGGTCTGAAGGGACGAGATAAAGCGAAGGGCTTTCTTTTTATCTATATTCGTTGCCTTATCTGTGTTATACCAGTTAATGATACCTTTCTCTTCTTTGGGGAAGAGTGTCATGATATCATTAATTTCCATAGTTACACCATTCGAACGTTGCTCGTTGACTGTCTTTACAGCAACAATAAAATTATGATCGTCGTCCCTTAATTCTGTAAGAATGGTACTTCCTGCTTTTTTATTGTTGGTATCTTCAAAAACAGTAATTGGACAGGCAATGGCCATCGGAAGATTCCTCAGACTGCCAATATTATAAGGATGATTATTCTCATAACTTTCTGATGATTTCCTCAGTATTTTGTTATACTGCAAGAAAATCATGCCGTCTGCTAAACCTCCTTCACGAAGAAAGGTGCTGGCGTACCCCAGACGTAAACGCTGATCTTTCTGATGAGAATCCTCCATCAATGAAGATAAACGCTCATTAAACTTCTTATTTGAATCGACTAAGGACTCAAATTCTTGTCTGACAAATGCTTCTCTCTTTACTTCGTTTGGATTTACGCCATGAAGCATGTCTGACATAACCTGATTTGCTACCTGATCGGAACTGGTATAATGAATATGAAGCATCTCCGCTACATCATGCCAGAAACGCTTTATGGCATCCTCAAAGGCAGCAATCATGGAAGAGGCTTTTTCATCATTTTCTCCCATGATACCTTTCATCTGCTCACGTAAAAGCTTTGCACCTCGCTGACCAGAGTAGGTTGCCAACACTTCATCAGCAATATCGTCATCAGATGACAACTGAGGATATCTGCTCCTCACGGAATCCCATAAGTCTGTCTGTTGCTTCATCAGGGCAACAACATTGTTCCACTCATGTTCGTTACCAGCACGCAGTGCTGATGCCCAGAGATGGGCATACTCGTGAATCGGTGTCTCGCTGTTGGCAATGTTGGTATCAACATATATCTTGTTATTCACAGTAAATCCATAAGCCTCTCCGTCGGATGTCTTAAAGAACTTTATCTTATCCTCGATATTCAAGTCCTTATCGGCAAAGATAACATAACAGTCTCCATCCTCACGGCCATTATAGTGAATGCCTGTAAACCCAGCACGGGACAGAAACTCGCTTGCGGCTTTGGGCGAGCCTAATACACGTGTGAGCTCATTGCGATACAACCAACGCCCATTAGAAGCGGCAGCATTGAGCACTAAGTTTCCTTTCTCGTCTCTGTATGACAAGGTGTAGTCTCCAAAGCCCTCTTTCTCAGCTTCCTCAGCTAACATCTTCTGCTGTTCTTCGCTAAGTGGGCCTTCCTCTTCAAGATAGTTATACCCTGTATTATCAGGTATATCCACTGTATACAGAAATCTCGATCCTTCAAGGTTATCAAGTTCTGCCTTCAAGTCTTTGAGTTCCTTCTCTTTTGAAGACTTGACTTCTCCACGAAGAAAAGAAAGTTGGTCTTCTGCACGATGTATTTTAAATTCTAATTCCAGTCGTTTCAATCCCGTTGCCTGATCAGATTTAGAAGCATACTTCTTGCCTACCTTTCCATCCAATGTCACATACGTTCCCCAACCATGAACCTGGGCACCCTCGTCCTCTCCCATGTGACTGTGATCAAAATGGTCAAAATTCGCTCCGCTGCCATAAGATGCGCTCTGATACCTAATATCACTATTTTCTAAAGATTTATAGGAATCTAGTAATTCATTAACTTCTTTCTTGTCAGTAATAACCTCAATACCATACGACCGTAAACGAGCAATGAGCAAATCACGCAAAATTGCTTCATTGGAAGGAAACTTGCCTTCTTCTAATATCTGATCGTTTATATGTTCCTTGATGTCTGCCATGAGGGTAATAATTGGTTTCTTTAGCTACAAAGTAAACCATTTCTACACTGATAAATGGTCTATAGAAAATCAAAGTCTTATATTAACACTTTCAAGATACTATACTCGGCTTTTTGTGAAATATTCAGTCTTTAGTGTTAAATTTCAAATCTTAATTTTCCAGGCTTATTCAACTTCTAACTTTTATTGTAAGTTTTATACTGCAAAGATAAGCATCAGGAAAAGCCATAATTTCGGGGTAAGCACATATTTTGCCAAAATATATTTTGGGGGAATGCGGTTTTAATCTTTTAAAAGTTAGAAATTCAACATAATATTTGGATATTTCTCTATTCTGCTACAGACAAAATTATAGATCGGAATCTAAACTTATTATTATATAGAAAGATAGATTTCTATCTATATTACTTTATTTGCGTGAAGGCAATGACGGAATGCTCCGTCACCGTCTTTACGCTTACTTATGAAGCTCAGTGCGCCTGCACGCTGTTCTGTCACACTGAGCTTCTTCTTGTTCTACCTAAATTCTATTGTTGTCTCTTGGCCGTCCTCGCTTTTTACAAAGGTCATAACCATCATCTTACGCTTTTTCCTTGCAAAGTTAGTCAGTCCTCGCCCACAGCAAGCACCGGTCATTCTTCCCTATCAGAGAAAAATCTTTCAGACAGTCTTCCACAATCGGAGATTGGGTATTCCTGAAAGATTTTCCACTGATTGCTTGCCTTTGGGCTTTGCTGGACTGTCTCCTTTTTGCGCAGAAAAAGACTCAGAGATGACGGATATGTCGATGTAAAAAAAAACTCGGACGACCAGAACAACAAGTTGAAAAAGACCAGGGAATCTGGAATGCCGATATAAAATATAAGTTCAACCCTTTAAATTCGCAGATATGGAGGCAATGGTACAAGACATGAAGGACATCAGTAAGATGGAGGCTTTGCGTCATGTAGGTTTTTTGAAAGAGTATGGCTGGAAGGCTTGTAAGGTTTTCCCCATCTCACGGACATTTTGCGGTGATCCCATGAAGAGTGTGGTGCTTTGGTATGGACACCGGATCTTGGCCACTTTCAAAACTTCCAAGGAAGCTTATGCCTTTCGTCGTGAACTTTGGTCTACATTCTAAACATTAAAATAAGGAATTATGGGAAAAAGTACGAAAATGTTCTTTGAGAACAAGATTAAACAGTTTGATCACGATCTATCTGTATGTCTCGACAGCAACGATGGAGATATGCGAACTCACGCTGAGGAAGTTCTGAATGCTGAGATGATAGAGAAGTTCAAGACCTTCTCTAAAGAGATGAAGGTGGAGCTACTTGTCTTTCTCTTCCAGAAACGCTTCCGTCGCAAATGGATCTTCAACGAGTTCAGATTTTTGTTGTCCAAGCTTGTTTCTTTGACTTTACTGACAGATTCGTCGATAGCAAAGACAAGGCTCTCACAGTTTGGGCTTTCCGCCCCGATGATGTGCGAATAAAACTTATCAAGGAAGCATAACAATTACCCACTCATCCAATGCGGTGGGTGTAACATAACTCTAATAAAGAATATAATTATGAATAAGATGAAATGGCACAGAGCAGAAAAGCTGAATGAGTACAGAGCAGATGGTAACATCGTCTTTTTAGACCGACAAGGATGGGTTTAGTGAAGCTGGATTCTGCGGATGGCAAACAGATGGGATGCCTGTGTTTAGATGTAATGGTGAGATGGTCGATAACAATGACATTTTCTTATGGTGCACACGAAAAGAGTTACTGAAGTTGACGGACTTTAATGAGATCTTGCGCTCTATTTTATTCAAGTAATAATTAAAACAGATAACAATATGCAATACGTATATCAAATTTCAAAAGACTTGCACTTACAACAAGTGAGTGCATTGAAGGCAAAGAAACTATACATTGAAGGTAAGAGCATCTTTGTCATTCCCAGTGCCTTCACAGTAGACATACTCTTTTATGGTGATGCCGTCAGGCCATCCGTCTTAGATTGCCTGTCAAGCAGGAAGGAGCAGTTTGAGAATTTTGTCCTCCGCTATAAACATCGAAATTGCTGTTCTCTGCTCGGCCGGGGGCTGCACTATTTTGTTAAGGTCACAACTAATTGATAAGATATATGAATAGGTTTGAAGCACACATGCTGGCACAGGAGATCGTGAAGCTCATGCCAAAGGATTATAGCAAGGACGAAATCCTGACAACCATTCAGTTATCTGAACGGACAGGGATCTCTGTAACGTGGATCCGGCGGAACAGCAATAAGCTGCCACACTTCCGGGTGGGAACAGATCTCCGCTTTTCCTTAAATGAAGTGATGAACTCCCTTAAAGAGCAATGAGAGAAATGTTATGAATGTAGTGCCATGTAGTCGTCTACATGGCATTTTTAATTTATATGTTTTGTATTTTCCATCTTTCTTATTACTTTTGCAGGAAAAAAGAGAATGACAATCGTTCTGCAACATAAGATAAAAGATTACTTGCTGCAAAAAGAACACGCCTGGGCAAAAATCCCTATCCAGTACTGGTGTATGGTTGCAAGAGTGAGTATATGGAAAAATCTGGGGGATATAAGGAAAACATTTCCTAAAACGGATATGCCGGGACAACATATATATGTTTTCTCTCTCGGAAAAGACAAGAACAGACTTCTCTTGTCGGTTCTTATGCAAGATGGTTACATCTATATCTTATTCATTGGAACATACGAGGAATACTGCTTACAATTCACAAAATGATAACTGACTTTTCTATATCTAAAGCACAATACATATACGCTGTTAAAAGAGTAAATACATTGCTACTGGCTGTTACGGAAGAAACAGCCAGCGATGATGATAGTAGAATAGAATTAGGGTTGATGACAAAAATAGTAGCTCTGTATGAAGAAAATCACGATAGAATTGAAGCTCTCCCCGTAGCAGAACTTATCAGATACGGTCTTGAAAAAAAGAATATGACGCAGAGGACTTTGGCATCCTCTTTAGGGGTAAGTTCTAGCCGTATCAGTGATTTCCTGAGAGGACGGAGTGAACCAAGCCTCTCTGTGGCAGGCAAAATATGTAAGATTCTCGATATACCTACCGACGTTATGCTGTCTCTTTAAATTGTTATTTTATAACGGACAACCATCTATGTAAATATAAGAAAGAACAAGAATATGAAAGTATCAGTAAAACAAGCAGAGAAGATTACCGATATGAAGACGCGGATGAGTGACATCTATCTCGCCGTGTCATGGAGGGAGATAGCACGCACTTACTTTGACAAGTCCGTGCCATGGTTCCAGCATAAGATGTACGGCATCGACGGCAATGGCGGTGTAGGCGGCTTCACCGAGCAGGAAGCCGGACAGCTCAAGGGCGCACTCCTTGACCTTAGCGAGCGCATCCGCCGTGCCGCAGAGAATATTCCAGCCCCGGCCACTGTGTAGCCGTTTTGAACAAAAAGCCGCCGCCGGGCTGGCGGCGCAACAATTTTAATGCTTCGATAAGCACTTTTCATAATTAAATGAACTCTTGGAGCCTCCTGCGCGTGATGCGTGGGAGGCTTTTTGATACGGGAATGTTAAATCTTCAATTGGTAGCAAAAAAGTTACGCATAAATTTTGTAGAATGTAACTAATTTGCTACCTTTGCAGTGTCATTAAGGCAAAGAGTTCTTTATTTTATTTCATTTGTTTTGCGTATGAAAACCAATGAATTGAAGAGGCTACTCCTTAAGAAAGGATGTCGCCTGCAAAGACATGGTTCTCGGCACGATATGTGGTTAAATTCTAACAATGGACACACTGCAATGGTACCGAGGCATGACGCACAGGAAGTTGGTACAGGTCTTTACAAAAAGATTATGATACAACTTTTTGGTACTGATTAAAAGGAAACCAGTGCAACCGCACTGGCAACCTTTTCAGTAATGAACGGAATGAATGCGAGAACTCTTTTATTGTTGAATATTAAAAGAATTATAGATATGAAAGTGACAGTCGTCGTGGAGAAGCAGCCAGGAGTAAGAAATTGCTCCTGCTTTTTAGAGAAAGACGTTGATGACAAGCATGGTCTTGCCGGATATGGACCAACAGTGGATGAAGCAGTAAAGGACTTGCTTGCTGCAAGGCAGGAATATATCGACATAGACGGAATAGATATGCCTGAATTAGAAATGTCATTTAAATATGATGTATGGGCATTCTTCGATAAATTTCCTCTAAATGCAAGTTTGGTGGCAAAACAGATCGGAATAAATCCCTCTCTTATGCGCCAGTATATCTCAGGCAACAAGAAACCCAGCGAGAAAAGGGTCGATCAAATACAGAAAGGCATACGAGAATTAGGAAAGTCACTTTCAAATGTATCATTAGTACGATTTTAGCTGTGCGTCATGCGCAGATGAAATAAATAATGAACTCTTGAAGCCTCCTGCACGTGATGTGTGGGAGGCTTTTTAATAATAGGGGGGAAAAAAGGTCTCCCGACATCAACGAGGATGCCAGAAGACCCGAACGCAAGTAATATATATAAAAGCTTTATTTAATGCCTACAGTTCTCTGTTGTTCTCCTGCCGCCGCTATGCCTCTGTCATAAGATGCGGAAGCGCTGGCTTGCTGTCTATCCATATCCGCTAATATAGCATTAACCAAAGTGTTCAGCGGCAAAGCTCCCTTTTCATAGGCATAGATGGTTTCGTTTGAATTGATGGTGATGCACAAGGGCTTGCCATCGAAAGTTCCCAGTAGAGAACGCCCTTTGATAACAGGATTCTTGATTCTGCTGTTCAGTGGCTCATCCGGATAGGACTTCAACTGACGTATGGGGGTACTACTTTGCCCATCATGTTTCATGGCGTGATTGGCATTGTTAAGCAGATTTGCACCGCCGAGACCCAAAAGCAGCATTTTCAAAAAACTGTTCTTTGTAAAGAACATACCAGCGATGATAGCAGCCAATGGCATGTAGTTGTTTTCCAGTTTGAAATTTTGATTCTTCCCTGTAAACATTCCAATAAGCATGTCCGGCAACATGGCCAATACATAGCCAATGTTTTGCCATGTGGCACCAAAATCACTCAACCCCATCTGCTTCATGGCATTGTCCCAGCCACCCATAGAAGGAGGCTGATACCCCATACTCTGCTGCACTTGCTGGGCTTGCGCCCCATACTGAGGTGTTTGCTGTCCATCTCTCATGTTTGGCTGAGCAGTTGATGCGGACTGACCGTACAAGGCTCTTGCATCCTCACGTGGGGTGGCAGCTGTGGATGGAGCATGATTGAAGGTATGATGATGTACACTACCAGACGGGGCTCTCTGTACTGCGTAAGCAGCACGACGCTGCGCAATCTTAGCAATATTGTCCTCAAAATGCTGCCGCTTGATGGCTGCGGCATGGGAATAGTCAAAAGCACGCTGGGCAACCTCATTTAAAGTCATCTTCTTTCTTCCTACGACAACAACCTCTTTACGTGAACGTGACATCTCCATGGCTATGGCATAGAACTTACCACCCAAGCCACGGCATTGCCGTTCACTCATTGCCGTCATCCATCCCGGTACTTTAGCATTTGAGTTATAGCGGATGGCTTGATGGTCGAAAGTCTTGGCAACAGTACGTAAAAAGTTCTTGGAATTTCGATTATTGGAGAGAACCTTGTTCGATACTTGATTGGCTCTGTCGTCAAAACCAAGACTGCCTACCTTCACCTTTTTATGAAGCATAGTATTGGTCTGTAGAAGCAACAGTGATCCTTGCGTACGGTATTTCTTATTGGAGGCTGCCCAAGCCTTGTCTGCGGCATCAGAAGAGCCATAGGCGTAGTTCATCACGTACTGGCTGCCTTTGTCATACGTAATGCTTTGTCCACCACGATTGTAATGCTCCATGCCTCCAATTATTCCTGCTCCTATTAAGAAATTGACACCAGCAGATTTTGCAGAAACAGGACCTCCTGTGGCTAAATCAATCAGTGCGGATGTGCCGTAAGAAGCCCATCTCTCTTTTCGGCTTTTAGGATCTCCAGCCCTCTTATTGTATGCTTCTACCCTTTGCTCAAATGCAGATACTTTACGACTACCAGGGGTCATCAACCTATTGGTTATATCGTGCACAAAACCAAAAAGGCTATTCTCAATACCCTTCTTTATAATTCTTCCTGCGGCTGTCTTTGGTGCTCCTTTTCTGCCTACTTGATCGCACATCAAGTTGGCGAGACGCTCATTCATGTAAAAAATACCGGGAGGAATTCCGTTACACTTCTTTTGCAGCTCTTCATATTTTACTTTGCCAAGCTTATTATATAAGGCTGTGTTCCATTGATAAGCCAAAATTTGCCAATCGGTGTACAAGGTTTTATTGTTCCCGATTTTTTTCAGGCTGTTGTCTACAACAGTACTGATGGATTGAGAATTCCACTTACCGTTTTTAAGAACTTCCCTCCCGGCTACCACTTCGCTTTCGAGATGACCAGCAGAGATAACTCCCCATATGTTTTTAGGCGTAACAGCATCTAAATATTCTTTGCTCTGCTTCTTCACCAAAGCAGAATACTCCTTCTCCACTATGGGAGCAATATATCTCCCATAGTAGTTGTTAAAGGCGTAATCTATCTGTGCAAGCTCTGTATTGTTTGCCATATTCTCTATGTTATCTTTACATACCTAACAATTGCTTTCTTGCCTCGGTCATCACTTTCTGGTACACGGACATCTGCTTGGGATAGAACCGTGCCAGCCATTCGTCAAGGCTGATCTCGTCATTATCAAACTGCAATGCCAAATGCAAAGGTATGCGCACTGAGCGCTCCCCTTTCTGATGCTCGTTAAACCATGCCTTAGTCCAGCACATCGTAGCCTCTCTGTCATAATAAATAGAAGCTTTACGCTTAACATCGTAATTCTGTATATCTACTTTCAACTTTCCAAGAGGATCGACAATCATTCCGTCTTCGGCTGCTCTCGCAAGAAATTTTTTTTTTCATTCTCATCCATCTCAGGCATTACTCTTGAATGTCTGGTGAACATATAACTAAGGAAGTCCTGAATCAACAGATTTTGAACTTTCTCTATCAGAGGAACCGCACGGCCGCCAAACCCCAGCGGATTGGCAATTGAGGGTATCGCTTCATAGAAATAATCTTTACGTGCTGCCTGAGCAAAGATGTTGCGCAAGGTGGACTCCGTACCAAGTGATGGTGCATAGGAACCATTACGCAACTCATTCATGTATTCGGGCAACCAACGTAGCATCAGCATCAGTATTTCGTCTTGATGTGCATCATACTGAGTATGAATATTGCGACCCTGTACGTTATCATCGCCTTTTTTACCATGAATGCCCATTACTGCAAGCTGCTGGATGTTACCCCAGATGACTTTCAAAAATTCCATGGGATCCATGTCTCTTCCAGCAAATCGAACTCCTAAATGCAGGAAATCTCCTGCCCTGGCAATGGTGTCACCTGCTGAAACAGTAGTGCCATAAGGAGTGTAGGCTTCCGAGATATGACCATAGGTAACTTCGTACTTGCCATATTTGACGACAATATAATTGCCGTGGATGGCATTCTCTCCTGCTCCGATGATGGAACCGCTGGCCAACGCCCACAGCTCCTTGTCCTTGACGGCCAGGTCAACGCCGAGGTGGTTGAACTTCTCTCCCGTCTTGGGATGGGTCTGCTCGCCATAGGGGAGGATGACATGAAGTTCTTCCTCATCCTTCAACTCGAAAGGCATGGAGAAGCCGGAAGGCGACTCCAAGAACATATCCTTATAGTTGGGCTTTTTATTACTTGTGTTATTTGCGTTATTCTCCATTGACATGATTTAAATATGACGTGAATGTTGTGTGCTCTCACTCTCATCAAAACTGACCTCCGGGTGCTGATAGATACTGGCATTGTATTCCTGTGTCTGCCGAACTGCCTGACTCTGGGAGTGGGCATAGACCTGCGATTGCTGAACCTGCTGGGTGGATTGCCCTCGCTTGTTGATGTTATGAATGGTACTACCTGCCATCACAGCTCCGATAGCCTTGCCAATCAGCCCAAATCTTCCAAAGCCAAGCAAGGAGGCAGCAAGCAACGACCCCAAGTCCATCTTGGAGACATTGCCACCACTGAAAGAATCCATTGTGTTTTTGGCAAGCCCCATGGCATACTGGGCGGAAGAACCGTTCTGCGGCACACCCTCGTATTGCTGGGTGGTGGAGTCATAGTAGCCTCCCTGACCATCGGAAATTTGCTGGTTGCCGTGGTAAAGCCCGGTAACCGCTCCTTTTATATTATTATACGCATTGCCTGCCTCTTGGTTGATTGCAGCAGCATCATCTGCAATACCATTATAGATTCTTCCTACTTCCGTTGCGACCTTTGGTGCGTTCTCAGCAACAGCATTACCTGTTTTTTGCCCAAGCTGAGAAAGTTTATCGGCAGCAGCTTTTTGATTCTTCTCACCAATGACTGTCTTGACGATAACACCACCGAGCCCATTTTGCTCGTATTGCTGCCCGAACAAAGTTTTAAAGAAGGGGTCGAGAGCTCCCTTGCCCGAAGCAATGCCAGAGACAGCCATGCCGCTGCCTAGTATAGCTCCTGACCAACCAAGAAGTTGCTTGGGATTTTGTACAACCTTTTCAGCACCTTGACGGAATAAGGTCTTGTTAAGGTGGCCAGCCAAATCCACATGCTTCTGCATAATTTCGGCAGCTTGTTTCTGCAAGGCGGCACTCTTCTCAGCTGCCTCGCTGGTTAGCTTGGCAGATTCCCTAAGATTGGTGGTCTTGGCGGCTGCCTCATAGAGTTTGTCGACAGCCCTGCGTTGCTCCTGCAAGCCTTCCCATGCCGCTTTGTTCATATTCCACTGAGCCAACTCCTTGGGACGGGATTTCAAACGATTCATAAGCTTTTCCGGCAATTCAAAAGGATTAGCTTTCTCAGCAGCCTTCTCTGCCTCCTTACGAGCGGCAAGTTCTGTTTCTTGTGCCACACGACGATCGACTCCTTCTATGAGCTCTTTCTGCTTTTGAAGGTTTTCTGCGATCTTAAGTGAGAGAGCTGTTTCTTTTTCTGTTGCTCCACTTAACATTTTTGCAGCAGAAGAAGGATTGGTCTCTGCTTTGGCAGCTTCATAAAGTTTATCAATGGCTTCTTTTTGTTTGGCAAGGCTTTTGTCCATCATCTTGTTAACTTTCCACTGGAAAGTCTCAGCTTCGTTCATCTTTTTCTGAAAGTCCTCAGTGAGGTCAAAGAGACCGCCATTCGTGGCTTTCTTTTCAAGAGTCTCTCCTGCTTCTTTGGCACCATTCTCTAAGCCTTCCTTACCTGTGATTTCTGCACCATCTCTAAGTCCTTGCTTTGCACCTTGCTCTGATGTGTCACGGACTAATGTCTCCTCCAAACGCTGGATAGCATTCTTCTCAAAAGTCTGGTTTGGAATTAATCCTGAACTTTTAACGGATTCAACCGTGAATTTTCCGTCTTTTATGTCTTTTATGACTACTTCTGAACCATCTAATGCCTTTCCTTCTTTATCAACAAGTCGAATATGATCGCCTACTTTAAGATCGTCTTTTGCAACATTCTTCCATTCATGTACGATAGTATCAGCTGCTTTCTTACCTCCATCTGCAGCAGCACCTTCGCCTGCATGAGCAGCTGCTTTTTCAGAGGCATGCTCCACTGCTTGCTCAACTGTATTCTTGACTTCTTGACGAGCTGCTTGCTCCGTGCCTTCCTTGATGCCGTTCTTGACCATATTCTCAGCACCCTCCTTGACAGTCTGGATAGCCGCTCCCTCTCCTGCTTTTGAAGCGGACAATAAAAGTTTCTCTCCAGTAAGACGCTCGTAACTCTTGTCAACCGATTTCTTGGCAACATCAACAAGCGCATGACCACCACGGCTTGATGAATTTACCAACTTTGAAAGGTTTGACTCAAAAATATCTTTGAATGAACCCTTTAAGCCGTCACTAGTAATTCCTTCTCCAGTCCTCAAACCATATCGAGTTGACAATTTAGTATCATCTAAAGCTAAACGTCCCATACGGTCTGCAAACTGCTTCATAAACCCTGTGTTTATACCAAACAGGCGTGATAACATATTGCTCAACTGTACCTGAAAGTTGAAGAAGAAACGCTGGACCGGATTCATTTTCGAGAGTATTCTCTCCATTTGCTGCCCATAACGGGCACCGAGAGATCCAATCATTGAATGAGATGCTTGTGTAGCAGCCCGACTTATGGATCCTATAGATCTTCTTGCAGCGATACTACTGGCTCTCTCCACGGTACTCACAACAGGACGCAAAGCTTGACGACCTGCTTTGGTAGCAACTTTCACACCGTAGTTGCCAACATGGGGACCTACCTTTTTGGCCATACTCTCAGCCATCCTACGTGTTTGCTTTGCAACAGCGTCTTCGCCAAACCTAACAGAAGAAACGCCACGTTCCTTAGCGAGCTTCTCTGTAAGTTTGGTAAAAGTTCCCTTGCCCTCTTCGGCCATCTTGGCAAGAGCTTTTGCTCCAGTTGTGCTGACTTTCTCTCCACCGACTTTAATGCCGACTTTGGCAAGTCCCTTTACAGCGGTGTTGCCAAGAAATTCAACCGGTCTTTGATACCAAGGCATAATAAATTGATTTTAGATTTTAATGAATACTATTCGGAACGCCCCTACTCAGGGTAATTAATTTGTATGATGGTACGCACTTTGTGCGCCTTGATTTTTGACGATTCCAATATACTGCCATTCGGTGCCGAACAAAGCCAAGCCTGATTGTTCTCGTTGCCACTGACTTCATTGCTTGTCCAGTACCAACAGTCTCCAGTAAGGGCAATCGGTGTGCCTCCCATCCGCTCTATGATCGGATTTATGTATGGTGCTACCTGACTGAGCAAACGCATCTCCATCACACAAGGAATATACTCGCTCTGACCGTCAGCATGTGAAGTAAAAGCTATCTGTGCGATCGGAGAAGATCCCTTGCCATTGCTGCTTGACGACATCGCTACTGTATTGGAACGTCCGTTGATTCCCTTAATATTTGTGGATGTGCCAAAGGTAATTGGTACGGTGTCACTGTAAGCTCCCGTATACTCATGTAACATGACTGCTAAAGCAGGTACGGTGTCATTCTTCTCGAAGAAAACGACTCCAACACCTTTCTTTGCCGTTTGACGGAAGTATGTCGCAGTGTCCATACAACTGTTGTCCTCACACAAGACATATCCTATATGCATGTTTGTGTCAACTGCTTCATGGTTATCACATGAGAGTATAGACAGCCCGACAAAAGCTGAAAAAGCAATTAAGGGAATTATATAGGCTTGTCCTATCAGAGATGACAACATTGGTTTCTTTATTCTCATAACTTTTTCGTTTTACGTGAATACTAATAGAGGAAGAATCCTCTTATAGAGGAATCTTGATACCGATCGTACCACCTGTACGGAAGCGATCCTGTCCATGTAAGACAACATCTTCCTTGACTTGCCAGAACACACTCCAACCGTTATAGAGGTTGTATGTATGCTCATAACCGGCAGTGGCAATACCGATAAAACGATTAAGATCACTACCGACAGCAGCGCCAATACGGAAGTTACCATGATGATTACGTCCTCTTGTCACACAGGGCTTATAGCCAATACCCACATCCCATGTGTTGTAATTGTGCCAGAAGCTATCTTTGGTGATATGCCCGGCCTCCGGATCCTTATCCCATTTGAGATAGTAAGACCCAAAATACTCCCAAGCACTGTGGTAATCCATCTCGTGTTCATAAGAGATGGTACCTTCTACACCGTTGGGATAGGAAGCTCCTACACCTACCATCAGATGATCTCCGTGTGTCTGCCCTGAAACAGAAAGGGAGTAAAGGACGACGGCAACAATGGCCGCCATCCTGAACACACCCTTCGGAAAAATATGTGAAACGAATATTCTCATAGCTCTGTCATTTTAATCTTCACGAAGAAGAAGTGTATCAAAGGAATCTGCGGAAAGCACATCCTCGTAATCAAGATTCATAGTGATCGTTCTGCCTGAAATCTGCTTCTCACTTAACTCTATAGTCAAGACCTTATCGTTGGGGAAGGTCATCTTCTTCACAACGATGACATTGCGATAACCGTTCTTGAAGGAGGGTGCCCTGTTCAGAATAAGGGAAGGCTGCAATTCTATGGTTTGCACATTGGTTGACTTCTCGGCTTTCTTATCCTGTAACTTGACACGCAACTCGTCAATGTCGAACTGCAGGTTGCTGTGATTCTCTACTGAGAAATCAATAAAAAAGTACTCGCCTACAACATAAATGTTGTTCAGACGCATTGTCAGACGGTTGGCTTTCGTGAATGTACTACGATAGTGAGCAGAAGAGTTCCATACTTTCATGGCATAACCTACCATATCTGATGTGGACATGCTGACATCAGGGTTGTGGAAGGCATTGCGCTCTACAAGTTCTACTTCCTTGTCTGAGACGGCTTCCTCTATCTTGCTTGTATATACAAGGGCGTACTGTACACGATAGCGCTCTGTAATGATGGTGATGATGCCTAAGAGCTCTCCATCATGGTGATTGCCTGTTTTGGGCTTCACACGAACGACGTTATCAAGTGGCTTGTCACCGGCAACGGAATCCGTTGAGATATCTACCATCCTGATCGGTTCAGAAGCCGTGATAATCGTCGAGACGTGTTCATTAACGGTGAGTTGATCAATATTGACTAACGTCTTCTGTGCACTCACTGTAATGACTGCCATCAGAGCAATCAGGAGTAGCAAGACACGCTCCTTGAAGCTACCCCCCTTATGTTTGATTTGATTATTTGCTTTCATAATGCTTACTTTTTGTTTTAATGTTATTACTGACGTTGCTTTTTGCTGTTGTTATTCTCTCTCTGACTGCTGTCAATAAGATAGACCTTGGTGCCATACTTCAAACGGACAACGTTACGCTTGAACACTTTGCCGAAAGCATTCATGACTTTTGTTGAAGCATTTCTTACGGCCTGCGATGCCCATCCTTTGACACCGGTAGTTGAGCCATCGCTTTCTGTGATATCATTGCCGCCTTCCATCGCTGAACTGGCTACATCCTTTGCTGTCTGCCGGAACTGACTCTGCGGTACATACAAGCCTTCCAATCCGTCAGTATCAAAGATAGACAGACTGACAGGAATGATATCGTCATGGAAGAAGATACTCTGTACCGTTCCCTTGACACGCTGTGAACCGAAGCCACTCATAGAGGCATACAGGTAGGTGCCTTTCTTCACAACAATATCTCCAATCTCGATGTCATCCAACAGACGTAAACGAACTCGACTGCCATCCACTGCCTTGATGTTCTCGTCAATGATGGCTGTGATGAGCTTTGACTGATCCTTACTGGAGCTGATGGTGTTGAAATAGTCGGAATTCTGTCTGACTTTCTTTACTGCCTTGATAGGTGCTTCTTGACCTGTAATCTCTCCGGCCTCGGACATGTGTCCATTGCCACCCTGACCACGGTTGTCGTCATAGCCGCCGTTGCCGCTTCGATAGTTTCCACGAGATCCGTTACCGCTGCCATCGCCATAGCCGTTGCCATAACTGACGTCGGTACCGTCTGTACTGCCGTTTCCTCCGTTTCCATTCGGGACATAGCCTAACTGATTAACGACACGACCATAGTCGCTGCCATTATAGGTAGGTGACGATGAAAGATTACGGTTAATGGCTTCCATCTCCCTTCTCCGACGCTCTCTTTGTGCATGGGCAATTTGAGTATCACTATAAGGATCCGTGAACTCATCATCCGAATCGTAAGATGTACTGCGACTTTTGTTATACGAACGCCGCTTCAAGCTCTCTTCCCTGACACGGTTTTGCATGGCTCTCAGCTCCATGGCTTCCTTGGTACGGTCGTCCTGAGCTGATACCGCACGGGCTTCACTCTCACTGTACTTCGACTCGTAATCTTCTTTTTTCTGTAACGAGTCGTTATCATTCTCAACACTCTGGACACCGGAATAGTCGTCGATGTTTCCATACTCCTTCTCGGTGTTGTCCATCTTGGAACCCAAGGTGCTGTCAGTATATGCTTCCGGCAGATCGGAATTGAGATAAGTAGTAGACCGTAATCGTGAATTGCCCGATGTGTCAGTATGCAAAGACGATATGATCATATATCCCAAGAACAACACGATAGGATAGATGCAAGCCGGAATAACATATTTCGGCTGCTTTAAGTCTATACGCTTTATATCCATCTCTATCTATTTTTTATAGTGTATACGTTGATAGTTCATGGCTGAGTCTACCTGCTCAACAGAATTGCTATTCTGGTTGTTACTATAGCTGTAGTTTCTCACCAATCCAATGATGTTCATCACAAAGAAGCCTATCACAATACCAAAGGAAATGATGAGAAAAGCCATACGATGATTATTCGCCCACTTCTGAATCTTCATCACCACCCATGTAAATCCACTCTTCTCTGCAAATTTACGACCGGCCTCTACCTCTCTCTCATAACGCTCCTTGTAACGAGGATCATTCTTATCAGGCATCGGCTCTCCTGTAAACATTTTCTTCCAACTCATAGTTCTTTAGTTAAGGATTAATAATCAGTCTTCTGTTGCTCGGAAAGATCCTTGTTGACGAGGGTTCTCCAGTTGATGATGAGAAGACCATGTGGGTTGTTTTCTGTTCGTGGTACTCTCTTCAACCCTCCGGATGTGATGAGTTGCCTGTACAGAATGCTGGTACGACGCTCAATACGCTGACGACCGTAATAGGTGAAGGTCATCTTCTTCTTGTCAAGCCTGATGCTGTCACAGAAAATACTACATATCGTGCTGGTACCAATGACATTGGAGAAGAAACCTTTTTCCTTCAAGGCGTTGTACTGGGCAAGTCCACTCTCATCTACGAGATACATGGCCTTCTGCATGGTATATTCTATGTACTTGTCATCAGGTGCAAGGGTGAAGAAGAGATAGTGAAACATCTCGATATCACTCTTTGCCTCTACATCAAAGGTCTCATCCATGTCTGTCTGCTTGACAAGCACCGGGACGGTGCCGTCAAGGACATAGATCTTCTTGTGAGCATCAGCAACCATCATCCTTGCGGTGAAAACACTGCCCAGACTGATCACAATACAGCCTGCCATGAAGAAGCAGCTTACTATGGTAACCAGTTTTATCTTGTTTTCCAAATGCTTTAATACTGCCATAATAAAATATTTTTAACGTGGCAAAAGAGCCATTGCTCCCTGTTTGACAGAAGAAGATACACCCTCACCAAAATTACGTGTAGAGAATGCGGTATCGCCCTCCGGAATCATCCATGCTGCAAGGTCTGGAACAAGATTCAGACATTTCAAAGAAACTACAGAGGCAACCAACAGGTATCCTGCGGTCATGAAGGCACTCTGGAGATAACCGGTAAAGGTAGCATCACTACTGCATATAGCTGTTAAGTTCTCGACCTGTACACTCAGTACGATATCAAAGAGCAATAGAATGTAAAAGCCTACAAAATATAGCATAGCTCCATAGAAATGGACGGTGAGATAACGAATGATCCACTTTGCCCACGCTCCTTCCCATTTGGGAAGTATGCTGAATGCCCATTGAATAGGGCCAAAGATCGTGAGCATTCCCAACAATATCTGCTGGCAGAATATCGTTGACCACCAACCGATACGATAGATGACGAGACTTAAGAACATCACTATCTTGTCAAAAGCTACCATCAGGCCGGCAAAAGCCGCCTGATCTGCAATTTTATTGACTTGCTTCTTACTGTCCAACTCTTTCTGTACGTCAGTGATTCCGCCAACAGCATCGGCAGTCTTTTCGTCTTTAACTCCCTCTTTTGCAACTGATGTCTCTGTCTTGGCCTTCTCCATCATATCATCCCGCTTCTTCAACAAAGGCAACAGTTCATTGTACTTGCCACTGACCTGCTCTGCCTCATTCTCATACAGATCATGGGTGTAGCTACCAATGCAGTTGGGAATGTAAGCGAGGACATCAAGGATGTTGGCATCTCCACCTACTCCTCGGCCTGAATACGATGGCGGATACCAAAGTAACATGACTAAGGCTATGCCTAAGATCTTTAATATTTTAAACACATCTACAGGCTCGCCTTTTGCCATCATGCGGTAGGCTATGTTACCTGCCACGATGAGTGCGAACAGGGCACCTAATGCCATGCTCATCTCCAAAATCCACCAAAACGGGCCGTGACTGCCGATAAAGGTGGAATTACACAGGAAGGAATTGGTCTGGAACACTACATTGTCAATGGCTTCCTCAAAGAGGTCAACACCTAGCGTAGATGACAAATCAGAGATTGCGTCTGACGCTCCTTGATACGCATTACCGCCACCGGCTCCTCCCGACGTTTGTAAAATTAATGGTGTGAATAACATTCTAAATACGTTTTATGTTTATATTACTTGCTGTTAATAAACTCAGTTCTGACTTGACATCACATTCGTTGAGAACTTACTCTGCCAATCATTAAGACAGTCATACGCAATGACCTTGGTACTCTTGTTCTTCTTGGGCTTCATGGCTTCCTTGATGATCTTCTTGCCTTGCTTGATATTGTATAACTTGTACAACATTGAACCGAGGTCTCCGTTACGCTTTACCAAATCATGGTAAATGGAAAGGTATTCCTTTTGCCGCTGGCCACTGCTCATGTAGGCTTTTCCCGTTGCCTTTATGGCATCGTCTATACAATAGTAGATGGTACGCCAATCCATATACAGACTATGGGTGCCACCAAACTCTACTATCTTGTTGATGTTGGTCATAAACTTATACTGCATACCCTCAATCTTACTTTTCTCGGTCAGCCAAGCGGCATCAAGAGCACCGGGCGATCTGTCTATTATGTTCTTAGCCTCTTCTTTGCCTCGATGTATGGCATCAGAGTCAATACGCTCAGCAAACTTGATCTCTTTCTCCGTCTGTTGCCGAAAAAGCTCACGATGAGCAAGCTTGGGACTTGTTGGCATATAAGCATAGGCCATATAGTCCTTGTGTAAATGAGTGTACCATTCAACAGCAAGAGGACTGCCACCGCCTAAAGCTCCGGCTCCTGTCTCCATAACCGTGAACTGGTTCAAGATCTCCGGCTCATAGTGATACGTCACCTTGACGTATGTTTGTGCATGTCCTCCCATGGGTAATAGAGTAAGGACGAAAGCACTTATATATGCTAACAGTATGTTTGCTCTCATAAGTTGTATTCGTTTAAAGGTTCATCTTTGATTTTGTATTTTTAGTTACCTATCAAACCGCCTCTGCCTTCCAAACTGTTACTGTTTACGTCGGAACGGTTGTTGCTTCGTATGCCATTCGCAACACGAGTGGCTGCCCTCATCCACGCTGACAGACAAGCCGGAGCATCGTCAGAGAGGTGAACGGCATTGAATACTTCATCCTTCCAATAGCCCCTACGACAGATCATATAGATATTCATCTTTGAATAGGCGTTCCAAATGGTATTGTGGAGACAGTCTAACTCGTAGTTGATACGATCCAAAGATTCAAGGAGGTCGTACATCGAACAGTGCTTGACACCTGTAACATACAAACCTACATCATAATATGACTTCTCCAATGCCTTAACTTGCTCTACAACACTCTTGCCTGTATCATAAAATGTATTGATAAGAATGGTATCTGATGAATAGATATTGCGGACAGGATTTTTTGCAACTATATCAGCGTAGTCCTGTACAAGCCCTTTGTATGCTTTCCAAATATCAAACGTCTCTGAGATGACTGCAATTGAGTGCAAGCCAACGGAACTGCCCTTTAAGATAAGGCTGAGCTTGTCAAAGGCTCTGTCATACTTGTCAAGAGAATCGCTCATCTCACGACTCTCCCGGACAGCTTCCTTGCTCTCCTTATGCTCGTTACTTACTGATTCCTCTTCAATAGTACGGGAAAGCATAGCGGAACTTTCAAGTCTATGATTAGCTATCATAGCCCGAAGCGACACGAAATCCGGCTCCAGATAATCAGCACGTGCTCTCGTCGGAAAGAGCAACAGCACAGCGAGAAACGCAAGGATGCTGACTCGCATAAGGCCTTTTATATGTATAATCTTGTATTCTGTCATAAAATTTACCTCCTGCTTAAACATTCTGTCTGTTACTAATTGCTTTCTGCTACTGGTGTTCCGAAGAATCACCAGTATACATATTCTCTGTATTCTTGTAATACTCTAACCGTTTCTGTTCTGACCATCCTTGCATGTCATCAGCAGCCATCAGTGCCTTGCGCCAACGGGAGAAAGCGTAGTTGGCAAGGAAGCCTCTGCTCCTACGATCAATCATCGAGAGGAACGTACGCTTCAAATATTTTTCCAGACTCTCCTGTTGCGTCAGGTACTTGTCAATAAGCACCAACTGTGCATAGATGAGTGTCAGCTGTGCGTCTACTTCACGGGCTACGTCGATACGGTCACTCATCCATAAAAGATGAATGCCGTCTTCATCGGTAATAGAATCATTGCTGCTCACATAGTCATACTTGGTTCTGATACTACATCCGGGCATGTCTTCCATCAACTGCTGTACTTTCTTATTTACCGCATCAGCACGTGACTGGGCATCTTCTTCCTTATCAAAACGCATGACATCTACAACGGTCTCAGAAGACTCGTGAGTGGTGATCTCATAGTCTACATTCAGCACAGCTCGGTGTATCCGTATTTTTATAAAGTGCTTTAAAAGATACTTGGGAGGACTGGCAACTCTTAATCTTGCCGTGTAAGTAACCTCACTCTTTATGGAAGGACAGTAACCTTTTACAGTGTAGACATACTCCTTGCTGTCGCTATCATCCCATGTACCCGGCAATGTCCAGTTGATCTGATAGGCTGCTCCTAACTCTTTGAGGTTCTTCATGATTCTGTACCGTGTGTTGTCATCATTATTCTGATCCTGCCAGTATTCCTGCTGTGCTTCCTGTGTTTCCCTTATTTCATTTTTTATGTCATTCAACTGACTGTAATAATCATCACGAGCATCTCTTAACCTATTTTGCTCGGCTCTGATACCCGCAATCTTTTTATAATCTCCTGACAGTTGAGCCGCTTTGAGCTGGTCAATGAGGTCATTGAGCTGTTTGTCAATATCGGCAAGCTTGGCTTCCAGCTGTTTCTGCTTTGCCTCTTGCTGTGCCAGCAAATCCGCAAGTTGTTGACCATCATTCCCGTTCGGGTATACAATGGTGTTACCGATAGCAAAATCCTTTGACTTATCATCCAAATCTCTACCTTGATTTCCGTTCTCTTTCCAATGAAATGATCCTTCGGCAAGCTTGGCTCCGTCATGGCAGTTGGCAAGGAAGGTTACATTGGAGGCTCCTTTGACTTGCTTGGCATCTGCTTCTTGATAGTAGGCAGGCTCATCCTTGCCTAACTTGTATTGTGAATGTCCGGCAGCTTCGTTGGTCTCTATCGTACTGTTATAATAATCGAGCTTGCCGTGCATCTTCTGCGTGAAAGCATCCAAATCCATAGTCTTGGAGTCATACATCTCTTCATAGACATCTTGCTCGACATTCCACTTGTCTTCGACAACTGCGGAATAGGAATAGAAGCAATGAAGCTTCCGGTGTCTTCCTCCAAAACCGTGCTTGTAACTTTCAGTGTAGTCTTTGTGGTTGAGAGTGTAGGTGATCTCGCAATGATGATTGGGATGACTCTTGTTGTACTCGGCAACTCTGTCTTCATCCCAACCGCATTTGTTCTTTGCCATCTGCTTCAACTGGTTGCGCTCAGCAGTAGTCAAATAGTGGTGCTTCATCTCATCCTTTTTTCCTTGAAACTCCAACCACTCGCTGCTGTTGTAATCATTGCCATCTGCAGGAGTAGGGGTATAGTCACAAAGAATTTCATCTCCCTTATCTTCTGAGTAGATGTACCAACGTTGACGATAGTACTGCTCTGAGAGATTTTTCAAATAATCGCTGATAAAACCTTCTATACTATAGTCATCAAACATAAAGAGCTTATATACTCCCTTGGGCGCAGAAGTTCCGATAACGGCAAGAAGGATGTCCTTGGCGTTATCGGCATGGTGAATGTTCTCATACAAATCTTTGTACTTGTAGTACAAACGGAACACTTCCTCTGGCTTGGTCTTGAAAACCTTGCCTATCTTGGAAATCTCAGCATAGTTGCTCTCTCCGATATTCTTCCCGGCTGTGGCAATAGCAGCTCCAATATTTTTGAACTCAGAAAGAATCTTCTTGATATTAATATTCTTTGCTACTGTTATAGCATCATTGATAGCTTTGCGCCAGTTGACTCCATCAAACTTGGACAAGTCAAAATACTTGCGCAAGGCGGTATTGATCACCAGGAATGGTACATCCTTGAAGCTGAGCTTGCCGTTAGTGACTACCAACTCAAACTCTTTGCAGAGATTTTCGACATTTGTAGTGACACGAAACAGATATGGCCCCCATTCCAGACAGCCCTGCGGATTCTTGATGAGTTTGATGGCGACATCTAACAGCATGGGGTTGATGCCGTTCATCACAAGATTTCTTATTCGTTGGTAGTAGAATTCTTCTGAATCTGAGAAAAGTCCCACATTCGTCAAAGAACGACGATCCTTGTATTTTGACAAGTAAATACCGGCAGTGGCAATTCCTGCGCTGCTATAATGGGATAGTATCTCGTTAAGATTGTCAACAGCCCTCTGCTCTATGGCATTTTCTACATCAAAGGCTCCTTCCATGGCTGACGTAGTAGCATAATCCAAGTTTACCGATGCCAAAGACGCTTGACCGTAGCACCGGAAACTACAAAGAATGAGCAGTAACGCTGTTAATATCTTTTTCATGTCTGCATGTTTTTTACTTTTGTATTTTTTCAGACCTCAAATTTATTCTTAAATCATTTGTTGATGTTTAAGACTCTTCCTTCTTTGATTACTTTCTTTGCAAAGTCGATGGACTTCTTAATGCCACTCCGTTGCCAGTCTCGCACAAAAGCTTCTACTGCATGGGCGTGATCGGTGTAAAGCTGTCTCTTGTAAAGCTTCAAAGCTTCCTTTTCTACCTTTTCTGTAGTATAGCTCATATAACACTCTGGAGGTTCTTCAACTCCGAAGACTTCTCCTGTGGTGCCTCGTTTGATGAAGACTTCCTTGAAAGGTGATCTGCCATCATGGTTGTCCAGTCTGTTGATGGTAAATATCTTCTTGCAGTCGATGTCACTTAACGCCAATGTGGCCTTGATTTCATCAAACTTATCCATGAACTTGCTCTGGTCAAGGAGCATGAAGACATCGGAATTGCTGATGATAGCTTCCTTGACAATAGGGGAGGAGGTGATATCCTCAATCTCCTGTGTCACCACACCGACCATTGCCCAGTGCTTTCTGGCTGTCTTATAGAGGTACTTAATGTACTCTGCCATGATAGGAGTGGCGATGGCTTTCCATGCTTCCTCGATAACCAGACACTTGCGTCCTTTCTTCAAGCGCATCTTCTGTGTGAAGACATCCATGATGATGAGCACAATGATTGGGAACAACACGGGATCGTCCTTGATCTTGTCAATCTCGAAAACGATGAACTTCTCATCAAAGAGTGAGGTGTCCATGTCATTGTTCAAGGTGTACTCTTTCTCTCCACCTTTATAGAAGGGTTTTAGAATGGTCGCAAAATTGTTAATGGCAAAGTCCACATGCTGCTGAGCCATAATCTGGGGTATGCGCTCCAGTGCAAACTCGTAATAACTGTTGAAACTCAACTCAGTGACCTTCATATTCTTCTTCTGGTGCTCGATCTTCGCAATACGACGCTCGATACGCTGGAGATAATGGTTTTCGATAACTTCCGGGGTAAGCTTCATCAGCTGATTCTTGGCTGCCACCTTTTCTCCGTCCGTAGAAGCTTTGTCATCAATGACTGCTTGCAGCTTTCCTTTCAGACGCTGCTCACGCTCGCTGATGGAATTTTGCTTATCACCTTTCTTGGTCAAATCGTCAAGTTCATAGTCATCGCCATAACGCTCTTCCATCTCTTCCTCAAACTTCTCATACTTGCCGTTCTTCTTGTCATCAAGCAATAGGATATCACGCATGTTTTTACGCTCTTCCTCAGAAAAGCCGTTGAATGGATGGAAGTAGGCTTCATAATAGTCGATAATGGTCTGGTTGATGATCACATCCTCCAGTTTCGTAGGCAATGACGTTCCCTTAAAGATCAGGAAGATAAGGGACTTCAAGAAGTTTTTCTTCTCCAAGAAGTTGCCCTTATACTCTTCCTCTGTGATCTTGAAGGGATTCATTGAGATGGGGTGATCCTTGCTGTAAGTAATATAGGTGCCGTTGAAATAGGAGCAGAGCCCTTCATAGCTGTCACCGGTATCTACGATGACAATATCTGTGTTCTGCTCGTAATACTGGCGCATAACGGTGTTCATAAAGAAGCTCTTGCCACTTCCACTGGGGCCTAACACGAAAAAGTTGGAGTTGTTGGTATACTTGATATCTCCTTCCTTTCCTGTCAAATCAATAGGCATGGGCAGTCCTTGTCTGTCTGTGTAATAGCACTTGACCGGTGTCTTGTCTCCATGCGTTTGGCGCTCCTTGTACATAAGACAGAAGGCTGGCTCAGACAAAGTAAGGAAACGGTCATACTCCTCATTTGTTTGAAAGCAGTTACCGGGGAAGGAACAAACAAAGAGCTCTTTTTGATTGTCTGTGCGCTTGGACAAGTGCATGTTGTTCTTTGCAAGGGTGTTCTCAAGATAGTTGGTAATCTTGTGGAAGTCTTTGTCTGCATCTGCCGTTACAACAAGGCTGAAATGTGCCCATACCAAATGACGGCCGTTACGGGCTATCTCTTCCTTGACAGCCTTGATATCATCAACACAAATCTGATTACTGGGGTTGGGGATGGAAGCGTGATGGTTCATCTCCTTATCCAAGTGTGCCATAACTTTTCTTTGATTGGGTACAAAGAATACTTGGTTGTAAACAACTGTATCGGTGTCTACTACATGGTCAAGACCACTCAGCAGATCTTCCGAGGAAACGATATTGTTGATGGCCATCACTGAATAAGGACGGAGATTGGCAGGGAGACCTACATCGTCGATATCCAACAGACTGTATACCTTCATGTGACGGTCTCCCATGCCTATCTCTTCCTTGCCTACATAGAAATCTGAAAGAGAATAATTCTCATGGCCAAAGTCTTGCGCAAGATAGCGGTCTGTATAGTCCTGACATGCTTTGCTGTCGAGGAAATGACAGTTGATCTGGTTGATTTTAAGACGATCATAGACTTTGTTGACTTTCACGAAGAAGTCTTTATAACGGGACGCATCGTAGGTCTTGAAGCCTCCCTGACGACCTTTCTGTGTAACGATGAGATAGGTCTTCTGCTCTACATAGGGACGACCGTCGAAGAAACGGAAATAACAGTTGGATAGGAAATGCTTGCTGTCTACTCCCCTTGAAGCGTCCTTGGATAACAATGAGGACATGCGAAAGTGCTTCCGCACAAAGATGTCCTGCTTCTGGATTGCATAGCCGTCTCCTAATGACTCCATGATGGAGGACATGAGCGTAACAAAGTTATAGTACTTATCGGTATCTGCACTGTACTTGGCAATAGGATTCTCTAAGCTGATGATACAGGAATAGTCCCCGGACATCGTATACACAACGCCCTTGCCTTCTACATCCTCTACACTAAAATAGATGTTATTGAAGATCTTGGCACGCTTGCCCCCCGTACCAAATGCTTTCACGGAAATGGCCATGCCAAGAAGGATGCTCAGAAAGATAAGTATGACAACAACAGCAAACATTCTATATGGTTTTTATGATATATTACTTACTTCTTGCTACTAACAATGAATTACTGATTGGTTACTAATTTCTTACTACTTCTAACGGATGATTGGTCGTGGAAGTAATAATTCAGAAGCGCTGCTTGGTTGTTCTATGATACCTGATATTACTACATACTATAAACAAACCCTTCTCGGTATTCTTTGTATGTAAGCCGTGATGTTGCTTGACCAGAATCAACACTCCTCCAACGCCTAAGATAGTTCCTGCAATGATTAATGAGGGCAGGAATCCGAAGATGGCATAACCCCCTAGGAACGATAGCAGGGTGCCAGCAACGGTTCCTAACCCCCAAAAGACATATCTACCACGGAGACCGAAGGCTTCAAAGGGCCGTTGAAGCCCTTTGAAGACCGGGTACTCCTGATTGTTGTCTGTTAGTTCTGGCATGATTAAAGACCAAAGAACTTGGGCAGGAAGGTAGCAGCGGCAATGAGGAAGATACAAGCTCCGACGATCATCATGATGCTCTTCTTCACGTCCTGCTCCTCGTTGTTCATCTTGATGTACACGCTGATACCGCCACCGATGGCGATGATACCTGCAAGAGCGTAGCAGAGTACACGGACGGGCTCGATGTATTTCTTCAAAGACTCGGCAACAGAGTTAATAGCCGTAACACCTGTATCGGTATTTGCAGTTTGTGCGTTGGCAACCACGACAAACAGCATACACAGTGCCAATGCCAGAGGGCGACGGTTGGCAGAGACAAAGGCCGCAGTCTTGTGAAATCCCTTAGTTAAACCTGAAACTAACGTAGTAACTACTTTGTTGTTTGAAAACATAAAAATTAAATTTGAAATGAAACTTATTTGGATATATAATTGTGTTATTATCAATGATGTAAATTATTGAAATCACCATACTGAAAGCCGAAGAAACCAGGAAGAACGATACTTGCCGCTAAGAGGAAAATACACGCTCCTACCAATGTGTAGATGGCCTTCATCACACCGTCCTCACCGGACTGCATCTTTATATAGATGGTGGTGGCACTGTATAATCCTATGATTGTAGCCAACACGTACAGAACAGTAAGAACAGAGGTCATCACAGCTAAGATGTACACGACCATGTTATACAAAGCATACGTGTGACTGGTATAGTCTGTCGCTCCGCATGCCGGAGTGGCATTGACTATAGCCGTAGATGCTGCTAACAGCACCATGGACAACATCAGCTTTTTATTTCTGTTCTTCATAGCTCGTCCTCTCCTAAATCTAAATCATAAGATGCATCCAAATCGTCAAGAGCTGCTTCTAACTCGTTGGAAACGGTAACAGCTCCCTCGATCGTGACATTGATAGGGGTGGATTCCTGCTCTGCTTCCTCTGTACTTGCCAACAAGTCACTGTCTGATGCTCTCAACACATCTTCCGGTGTATTAATGTCGTGAGGCTGAACAGCAGACCCGGTAGTGTCACCTAACGGTGCTTCTGACTTCTGATCATATCCGTTATCGCTGCTTACTGCTTGCGCCTTTGACAGATCGCCTTCCTCGTCAATAGAGAAGGATCCGTCCTCGCCCTCACTGACTACTGTCGGCTTGCTGTCTTCATCAATACTTTCTCGCTTGTCCCCAATGGATACGCCTCCTGTACTGATGACTTCTACATCATGTTTCGTGGTCTTTCTTCCGCCTGAGGCATCCATGGCCATCATTACTGCGAAATAGACTACGAAGATAAATGTCACTATCGACGCAAAGATTGCAAATGCTCCCATATATACCTTTTTTCGTTCCTCTTTAATTTTTTGTATGCAAAGTAAATAAATGTTAGACACATCAAAGGTCTTTAGAAAATAAAAGACTTATATTAACACTTTCAAGTTTCTCAATACATGACTTTGAGCCCGTTAAGACGATTGCAATGAAAGATGATAGTTAAAATATGTCGTGCTTTGCTTGCAAGGATAAGATTAATTGTTTATTTTTGCATAGTTATAAAACTAACAGCAAATGTCATACAGCAACAATATACGAGAAGAAGAAATAAAGAATCGCCTAAGGAAAGACTTCTTTGAAGACTATGACGCTGAACAAGTTATCGGCGACATTGACTTTGCAGTCGCTGTCCCTATATCAGAGCCTCATTTTTTCGAGACAGAATACTTACTTTGGGCAGAAGCGAAAAAAGGCACTCAGCATGACATATATGAAAGCTTTGTACAGCTTATCATTACAATAGGAAAAGCACGCACATTTGACAAGGTGCTGCCTCCTTCGTTTCTCGGCGCATTTGATGCTGAGAAAATCGCATTCATCCCATATAACACGGTTTTGGATATATTCTATCAAAATGACTTTAACTGGAATGTAAAACCTTCCGACCATGAGACAAAAGAATTCAAGCAGGTTCTTGACAAAGTAAAAGAGTCACTGCAAGAAAGTCTATTGGAGTTTAACTATGATAGAGATGAGAAGGACCTACGACTGTTTATCAAGAATAACTTCATTATAGGGAAAAAAGGTGTATCAAGAATACGAATCAACAAAAACAACTTCACTTCTGTCTACCAAAAATGGCTGCAAAAGGTTAAGCCAAGTATTGCTGTAGATTGGGAATTGGCGAAGAAGCAGGGTATCATTGATGCAGACTTCTACTTGGCGGACATCCTTTCGGAACATAACGTGTCTTTGCGAGAGAAGTTATATGTTCTCCTCCGTAATAACTACTATGAACTGGATAGAAAAATAGACGCAACAGGATTTCTTGATTCCAAAAAAGCGTGCTTTAATGATAAACAAGTGGCTCATACTCAGTTCTGGAATCATTATGAACGTCCTCCAAAACGTGAGTACTGGGATTATATCGTAGAACGACGAGACTTGCTCGTACCACAAGATGTCAGGGAGCGCAAAGGCTCTTTCTTCACGCCTCGTAAATGGGTAGACTTGTCGCAACAATACCTTGCAGAAGAACTGGGCGAGAACTGGCAAGACGAATACTATGTTTGGGATTGCTGTGGAGGCACTGGCAACCTTGAAGCTGGACTGACAAACAAATATCACATTTGGGTCTCTACACTTGACCAAGCGGATGTCGATGTCATTCACGACCGAATCCGGCACATGAACGAGGCTTCAACAAACGGGCAAGGTGCCAACTTGCTCGATAAGCATGTGTTCCAGTTCGATTTCCTCAATGATCCGTTTGACCTTGACAACTCCGAAAGCAAACTGCCGGATTCGTTAGGGGAGGTGCTCAAAAATGACGAGAAGCGCAAGAAACTCGTCATCTACATCAATCCGCCGTATGCGGAGGCAAGCAATTCCAGAACCATTACAGGAACTGGAACTAACAGGGTGGGCTTGTCTTTTTCTCAGGTCAAGGTCAATCATGCCAAGGAATTGGGAAGAGCCGGAAATGAACTCTTTGCCCAGTTCTTCGCACGTATTTTCGACGAGATTAAAGACTGCCATGTTGCCATGTTCTCTACACTGAAAATGCTGCAAGGCCCTAATTTCGCCCGTTACAGAGTGCGTTATCCGGCAGCTGTCTGTCGTGTTTTTATGGTTCCTGCCAAGACTTTCGACAATGTTTCCGGAGAGTTTCCGATTGGGTTCCAAATCTATGACACTTCGATAAAACAGATATTTCATAGCATTGAGGCAGATGTCTATAACGCATCCGCAGAGTTCATTGGAAAAAAGAACATATATTCATATAGCGATAGAAAGTATATCATCGACTGGTTGAGACAGTACTATGACAAGACAGGTGAGCATTTGGCATATCTCCGTTATCTTGGCACTGACTTTCAAAATAACAACGGAGTCTTTATAACATTGTCGCCATCGCAAAATGACATTAAACAGGTCAAGGGCACGTGGACGACGGCTAAAAACATCGTCGAATGCTGTGTGTATTTCTCGGTTCGTCTTTGCATACCTGCTACATGGCTGAATGACAGGGAACAGTTCCTTTATCCGAACGACGAATGGGTCAAAGATAATGCCTTCCTTTCCGACTGCATTATTTATACCCTTTTTCATACTCAAAATCGGATAAGTTGCCAGCATGGCACCAACCACTGGATTCCTTTTACCGAGGATGAGGTAGGTGCACAGGAAGCGTTCGACAGCCATTTTATGAGCAACTTTCTTCACGGAAAAGCGGCAGTTTCCGACAAGGAAACGAAATCTTTAAAGGTTGTGCCCATGGAACAGGATATGTTTGCAACCGAGCCGTTGGCAGCGGCTAAGATTCAAGCACCTATTGCGGATGAAAAGGAATTCGTTCCTTTAGAAAATCTTACACCCGAAGCAAAAGCTGTGATGGACGCTGGTCGTGAGTTGTGGCGCTATTACCATCAACAGCCCGATGCTAATCCCAATGCGTCGCTTTACGACATTCGCCTGCACTTCCAAGACTGCAAAACCACTAAAACTGGAAAAGTCCAAATGAACACAGATAGTAAAGATGAGCAATATACGGCATTAATAACAAAATTACGTCACTGCTTGAAAGAACTGGCAAAAGACATTGAACCCAAGGTCTACGAATATGGTTTCTTGTTGAAATAAGACAATGGCCTTCTGAGAACTTCCTATTGAATTACTTTATTCCATATGCATTCTTATATTCTTCCATGGCGGCCTCGCTGTCAAACGATAGACCATTACAATAGTATTTCCCTTTAGTTTGGTAACCCATTCGGTTCATAATCATCATGGCCAAGAAAAAGTTGGCAAAAGCGGCTCCGTCAGCATTAGAGACACGACGCTGATAGGCTTCCTGGGCAGTTTTCTTGTTGAAAGGCAATACTCCAGAACCTGCAACCATGGGGTCGGGAATAGCTTCTGGATGTTTGTCGGTGAAGACATGGCGTTGTTTGTAATAAGTCCAATACTTGTTGCAGCGATGGTAAGGGCCTAGTTCTGTGAAACCTGTCCTGTCCAGCCATGTGGTGAACCACTGGGAACGTTCTTCCTTGCTGCCATAGTTTTCATTGATGGTGTTCTCGACGAGGATGGTGGCATCTCGCTCGTTCAACTCCATAAAGTAGAAATTGCCGTCCTTTTCCTGATCTGTGACAAGTTTCACATAACATAAGGTATCTGAGTCATCGAAACGATCTACAGAACATTCCTTTAATCCAACAGCATAACGACGATTATAATATTTGGTAAGATTATAACCGTCGGCAAAATAGTCTTCGCGAACTGGCCCTTCGGCGGCTTTCCTTGCCTTGTTCTTAGAGACATTTTGGATGATACTGGATATACCAACCACTCCTGCCAAAGCTAGGCCGGGTATATCATCACCATGTATGGTTCCACAGCCAACCATACTGAATGTACTCACTCCTAACAGTAACTTATAAATGGTACTCTTTATCTTTTCTTTCTTTGCTCCCATCATTATCTGAATTCTTAAAACATAAAGTTAATGTTTTATGTGTACAAAGGTAGATATAATAATCAAAATATGCAAACATTCTTCAATAAATGTTTGAGTTGTAACGTTGGACATAAATAATGGGGATGCGCAAGCGCCCTTGCCACATCCCCACTAAGTGAAACTACTATTTTAATCTACGACTCTATTGTTAGTGAATGTTACCGCTTCTGTCATCACGACAGAAAATGATAAGTCGGACATCTAACATATTCCATAGGTCTAATAATAAAGTTAATAATCATAACATTCTTGAATCATACTTGGAACGTACTCTAAAGCTCTAAACTTAAACTTACTACTACTTTTACTTATAACCTACTATTTATACGTTGATTTATAATCGTTGCCTATTTTTCAATTACTTGTGTCGTAGACAATGACAATGCCATGATAGTTATTGTCTATCTTTACCCCATTCACATTGTACATGGCATCTTTGGCTGTCTGTCCTAAGACACTATCCTTGCCTATATATTGATTTTTGAATTTTGTAAGTCTCAAACAAAAATAAGCAGTACTGTTTTCACAAACACCTGCTTATCTTCGTTGTTCAATTAAAACTGACTTGTTTTAAATGCGTTTACTCTACGCCTTATGGCGTTCTTGACACGGCAAAGATAAACAGAAAAACGAGACTATAAGGTATCAAGAAAATAAAAGACTTATATTAACACTTTCAAGTAACTCAGACTACAATATTACCTAAAAGCATTTATTGATAGATAAAATACTTACTATATTTTTTATGCGTGAAGACCGTGCCGGAATGATCTGGCACAGTCTACACTCTTACTTATGAAGCTCAGTGTGCCTGCACGCTGTTCCGTCACACAAAGCTT
>OGJK01000188.1_pt1 | contig 68557 bp, 86 predicted proteins | sample 1571961 | NCBI WGS metagenome assembly OGJK01 (sample SAMEA2582120, study PRJEB24529) | metagenome | biome: Human gut stool | place: China | collected 2011 | reverse complement strand
AGCTAGTCGATTTAGAAATCCGGCAGATATAAATATTTGGCTTTTTAAATATTGGCAAATTGCGAGTGGACAATATGTTATTGGTGATTCAAAAATTGGTGGACTATTTTCTTTGGATGACGTCAATTCAGATTTCTGGAAACTTTTAGTTTCGAAGAAATATAAAATTATGTGTATTAATGATGGCTTTAACATTCAGAATGAAAATAAGGTAATGAAGGAATTCATTGCAACATTTGATGGGTTTCTACCTGAAAAGAGTACTTTTGAATTATAAAATATAGGTAATTAGAGAGATTATGGGAAAAAATCACTAAAAGATAGAATAAAACCTATGATATTTGTTAAGGAATCAAAATATCTCAAAGACTTTGATAATGCCTATCCCCTGGCTCTTTTAGATGATATCGAATTGTATTTCTTACATTATGCAGATGAGGAAGAAGCAACTCAAAAATGGAACCGTCGTTTAGAAAGAATTCATTGGGATAATTTGTATTTTAAGTTCAATGATATTGATGTCTGTACTTATGAATTGATGAAAGAGTTTGAAGAGCTTCCTAAATTATTATTAAAAAAATGAACAAAATTACTTTGTGTTAATAATGATTTGGGGATGACTGAAGATGATTTAAAGAAATTTTCTAAGATATTGTCTGAACGTTATCCAAAAAGGTCTTAATTTGAATTATAACTTTACTGAGTAGTTATTGGAGTAAATAGATGAAACCTAAAATTTTACAAATAGGAGCAGAAAATTTTGGAGCAGGTGGTAGATCTGTAATAGCATATAATATGACTCGCCCCTTGACGAATGACTTTCAAGTTGATTTTTTAGCAATTGGAAAATTGAAGAATCCTGGTTTTCATCAAATAATTGAAGAAAACGGGGGACATGTTTATCATGTCAAGGGAGTATCAAGTAAAATAAAAAGACTAAGAAGTATTTACTCGATTTTAAAAAAAGAAAAGTACGATATTGTTCATATTAATGCAGATGATGCAATCGAGGGATTGTTTAATATCATTCTGTCAAAGTTATCGGGTGCTAAGATAGTGGTTCATGCTCATAATACTTCATCATTTTGTGGTGACGGATTTGTCGGAAGAGTTAAGTTATTATTGGCGAGAAATATTGTCAATCGTTTGGCAGATTGTAAGTTGTCCTGCTCTATCGAAGCAGCAAGATATCTGTATGGTAAGATTAATTTCACTAATGTAGAAGTTTTGAACAATGGAATTATAATCAATGATTTTTTATATAATGAAAAGTTAAGACATATTGTACGAGGTAAATTGAACCTTCCAAAAGAGGCTATTGTTTTAGGCACTATTGGAAGGTTGTCATATCAAAAAAATCCTGAGTTTATAGTTAACCTAATACAAACTCTTTTTCCAAAGGCACCTAATTTTTATTTTATTTGGATTGGTGATGGTGAGGAACGAACTAATATAGAAACGATGTTAGGCGAAGAAATAAAATCAGGAAGGGTTCTATTACTTGGAAAACAGGAGCAACCGGCACAATATTTACAAGCAATGGATGTTTTTTTGTTACCTTCTCTTTATGAAGGATTTGGAATTGTGAATATTGAAGCACAAGCATCTGGATTGCCTTGTGTGGTGAGCTCTGCAGTTCCAGAGTCAGCTTCGGTTAATTCGAATTTTTATAGATTATCATTATCTGATGGTGTTGAAAAGTGGACGGATTTTATCATCTCTATGAGTTATAAACGTCTTCCATATGATTCCGCAGAAAAAATAAAAGAAGCTGGATTTGATATAGAGGATAGCGCTAGAAAATTACGAACAATCTATCAGAAACTGGTGAAGTAAAACAAAAGGAGATTCTATGTACTCATTAATTATTACTGATTACAAATCAATGAGTGATACAGTAGATTATATAAAAAGGTTTATTGATATATATGTAGGGAATGATGTCCATTATATTATTGTAGATAACAGTGCGGAAGAATTAGGAAAACATTTCTTACAAGATTCTAAAGTTGAATTTACTTCCTCTAATTTTAATGGAAAAAGAGTCTATTCTTTTGAAATATCACAAAGGAATATTTATATAATTGATTCCGATGAAAATGGCGGATATTCTAAAGGTAATAATCTAGGTGCTAAATTTGCAATTCAGAATTTTGATACACCCTATCTAATTTTTTCAAACAATGATTTAGAGTTTCCTAATGGTTTGCAGTTGAAAGAATGTAAAACTATCATTGAAACGAGTGATAATCCAGTAGGTATAGTTGGTCCCAAGATTCTCACACCTCAAGGAGATATTCAAAGTCCTCGTAAGCGAATGAATTTCTTAGAAGAGATGATACTTCAGGATTATAATAGACAGTGGTTTGATAGTAAGATACAAAAATGGATTGATATTGACTATACTGCTCCTGAGGGTGAGACAGGATGGGTTAGTGGCAGCTTTATGTTTGTTTCTAGAAAAGCTTTTGAAGCTGTATCAGGATTTGATGAAAATGTTTTTCTTTATTGTGAAGAGATGATATTAAGTGAAAGAATGAGAAATAAGGGATATATGACGTATTACTATCCTGAATGGACGATTTATCATTATCATAGAGGAGCGCATAATCCTGAGTCAGAGAAGATTGGCCGCGTATCAAAAAAATACTATTATAGAGAATATAGAGGAACCTCTGAACTTTCTTTAAAAATATCTGATATGTCTTACTTTTTATGTAAAAAGATATATCGATTGAAAAAAATATTGGATGGTACGTATTTCAGGGAGAAAAAGCATTGAAATTTAATAAATATCTTTTTCTATTTTTACTATTCTTTTTAGTTGAATTTAGAGGCTTTTATCTAGTAAGTTGGCCGAGTTTACTAGGAGGAGCTGCTAGTAACAAATTGGGTATTGCATTTTATGCCATACTATTATTTTTGGTATATTTTATCAAAAATAAAGGAAAACTTAAAGTAGGTATTTTTGGAAATTATATCCTGGTTTTTTATCTAATTCTGATTTTAAGTTCACTTGTGTCCATGTATTTATTTGGCTATTCAATTACGCAAGTATTGTGGGATATCCTGCCTTTTTCAATCTTACTTCTCTATTTTCCTCTTTGTGAGGTATTTCAAAAAGATAGTAACTATGCACTTTTTGTTAAAATAGGTCAAATAACAATTTCAATAGTATCAATACTGTTTATTATACAAGTATATAAATATCAAGGTTTACCAACAGTATTTTTGAAAATTGAAGATATCATACCTTTAAGCTATATTTATAATTTGACTGTACCGTTACGTATTTATAGTGTTTTTGAGGGGCTTGTTCGGATTTTTGTCATTTTAGTTGCATGGAAAATTATTGCAAAACAATTTAGAAGATCTTTTTGGGACATCATTAGTTTATTATTGATGTTAGGTGCTATTTTTTATGTCGATCAGTCTAGATATTATTTAGTAACAGTGCTAGTAGCCATCTTATCAATGTACTTGATTTATAATAGGAAGAATCTAACAGTATCATCATTGTTAGGTACTCTGATTTTTAGTACGGCGGGTTTCCTCATTATTTTTAATAGATTTGGTTCAATTTCTGATAGTATTTCAGATAATACTGGTTCCTCGTTTGCTCGGACAGGTGCCATTGAATATTATTTAGATAAGATTTTCACTTATCCATTTGGGTTGGGGTTACATACTCCTGATAAGGGAACTTCTTTGTATTATTTGATTAAAGGACCCGACGGATATTTTAATTATGATGATATCGGGTTATTTGGAACACTAGGTTCCTTGGGACTCCCTGGATTTATTTGGTATATCTTTTTGACTATAAAATTAGTTATGACATGGATAAAGAGAATCAGTTCTAACGCATTAATATCAGGACTATTGATTAGTTTTTTGATGAGTCTTACTATCATGTCTTATCTTGATAGGCAACGGATTATTGCGCTAATGTTGACATTGGTTATTGTCAATAAAGAATCTTTAAAATTAAATAGAGATGGAGATTTAATAAATGACTAAAAAGATGGGAGTAAATGCTGCTTTAAATTTATTTAAAACAGCACTTTCAATTATATTCCCTTTAATCACCTATCCCTATATCAGTAGGATATTAGGAGTAGAGAACCTTGGGAAAATTAATTATACAGCTTCTATTGTAGGTTACTTTTCTTTAATTGCTGCCCTTGGAATTTCTACTTATGCTATTAGGGAAGGAGGTCGTATTAGATCTAATTCTGAGAAGCTAAGTCATTTAGGTAATCAAATTTTTACTATAAATATTTTATCGACGGTAGTCTCCTATCTGTTGTTATTATTAGTTGTCTGGTTATTTATTCCAAATAGAGAATATCAAATTCTGATTTGTATTCAAAGTCTAACAATTGTTTTTGCAACATTGGGAGTGGATTGGATAAACGTTCTTTTTGAGGATTTCCTTTATATTACGATTAGAAGTATTATTATACAAATCTTATCGTTGATATTGATGTTTGTTCTTGTTAAAACAGCTAACGATTTATACCTATATACATTTATCTCGGTAATTGGTTCAGGGATATCTTGTATTTTAAATTTAATCTATTGTAGAAAGTATTTGAAACTCTCTCTAGTTTGGAAACTTGATTTAGCAAAGCATTTTAAGCCAATTATGGTCTTGTTTTCTGGTGGTCTAGTGATTAGTATCTATGCTAATTCTGATATGCTAATATTAGAGTGGTTCAAAGGCGCATATTACGTTGGATTATATGCTGTTGCGGCTAGAGTGTACACAATCTTAAAAAATTTATTGGCTTCCATCTATTCCGTTACAATACCTAGATTGTCACATTTGTTTGGTGAACAAAAAATTGACGAATTTAAAAAAAGTTATACCCAAATACTTTCAGTTGTAACTCTAATCTTAATTCCAATGAGTGCAGGACTTATTGTTTTGTCTCGGGAGATTATCTTATTTTTAGGTGGAATTAAATTTATTGATGCTACTTTAACATTACAATTATTAGCTATTAGCTTAATCGGAGCTATATTTGGTGGAATATTAACCTATGGTCTTAATATTCCTATTGGACGTGAGTCTGTAAACCTAACAGGAGCGCTATATGGAATTATTGTGAATATCGGAATTAGTCTTCTTTTAATTCCCGTATTTAAACAGAATGGTGCAGCAGCAGCAACAATCGCTTCAGAGTTTTTTATTGTTTTATATAACTTTCTGGTTGTAAGAGAAAGTGGAAAATACATTGATTTTGTAATATGGAGAAAGAACTTGATTCAAGCTTTGCTAGGTTTCTTTTCTATAATAATCATTGGTTTTGGGGTTAAGTTATTCGTAACTAATTCACTTCTTTTAATTTTTAGCATTACTTTAGTTGGCATAATCGTCTATTTATTAGAGCTCAAACTTTTAAAAAATCCATTGTTAGATCATATTTTAGATATGGTTAAACATAAATTTAGGAGGGGTTAGTTTGAAGATTGTAATTCCAAGAATTATTCATAACAAAGAACAACTGACCTGGGATTGGTCGGGGACAATAACTAATATAAAAAAATATTTAGGAAAATACGAGATTGTTGAGGAACAGAATATTTTCTATACTTTTAGAATGAATATGCACAAAATGCTTGTTCGTTTAGGTATTAGAAAATCCGATATGAACATGATGTATATAAAATATGCTGAAAATCAAGTTCATCTCTCTCCAAAGGATGTTTGTCTTACATTTGATGAGTTCCCTTTATCTTTTCCTAATAATCCAGTTTATATCTATCAAGACTTGAATCTTCATTATTTGATAGAGAGTTCTCAAAACAACAGTCAATCGTTCAAATATAGTGGTTTTCAAAACGTCTCGGCAGAAATTCTAGATAGTCGAATGAGAAAACAGGAAAAATTTTATAATCAAGCCACTGGAATATTTACTATGAGTAAATGGTTTTCAGATTACTTAATAGCTCAACAAGGGCTTCCAGCTGAGAAAGTTCATTATGTGGGAGCGGGAACAAATATGGATAATCTATTATTTGAGGACTCACATAAGGGACGTAATAAATTTTTATTTATTGGCAAAGATTTTTTGCGTAAGGGTGGAGATCTTGTTTATAATGCTTTTGTTTATTTGCAAAGTAATCTCATGCCAGAGGCAGAGTTGTACATCATAGGCCCTTCAGATGCTCCAATGGAATTTAACAATCCGAATGTTTATTTTTTAGGGAATCTACCAGCAGATAATGTTCAATATTATTATAATCTTTGTGATGTATTTGTTTTACCTTCTCGATTTGAAGCATTTGGAATTGTATTTGTTGAAGCTCTTAGCTATGGTTTACCATGTATAGGACGTAATTTAATGGAAATGCCAAATCTAATTCAAAATAATGAAACAGGATTATTAATACCTGCTGAAGAGGAAAATCCACAGGTTCTAGCTGATAAAATGTATAATCTAATAAAAGATGAAAGTTTCTTTAGAAATGTTCAGATGAAACAAGATTATTATAAAGCAGAATTTTCGTGGGACACAGTTGCAAAAAGAATGATTTCAGTGATGAAACAAGATTTAGATAAGATGTAGTTATCTCGTATACATAGTTACTGATTCGAATTAAATTTAATCTGTATTTTTATGGCTCTTTGTCAACTGTAGTGGGTGACGAAAAGCTAACATCTAGAGAGGACCGGATAGGTCCTCTTTTTATGCATGTTCAGTGTGATGAAGACACGCTTCTTAAAGTTGATAAAGTTTCTAAAACCGAAGCCCAAGCGTTTGATGTCTTTGATCAACTTATTAGTCGCTTCAAGTTTCGCGTTTGAATAGTCCGTTTCTAGTGCGTTTTTGATGTATTGCTTGTGTTTAAGAAAAGTCCTAAAGACAGTTTGAAAATAATGATTGACCTTGCTCCTATTTTCCTCTATCAGTTCAAAGAACTCATCTACTCTCTTCTCCTGAAAGTGAAAAAGCAAAAGCTGATAAAGTGTATAGTAGTCAGTAAGCTCTTTTGAAAAGACTAGTGTCTTCGCAACAACTTCATGTGGTGCTAAAGTTTGGTGGAAAGTCTTTGAATAAAAAGAGTTGAGAGATAGTTTACGGCTGTCCTTTTGGAAGAGTCGCCAGTGATTTTTCAAGGCTCGATAGGGTAGTGACTTCTTATCGAATTGGTTCATGATTGCAATTCTAGTCTTTAAAAATGCTCTACCAAGGTGCTGGATAATGTGGAAACGATCAAGAACGATTTTGGCGTTTGGAAAGAGTCTGCGGGCTAGTGGGATATAGGCTCCAGACATATCCATCGTGATAAACTGCACCTGTTGGCGAGCTTTCAATGGATACTTCAGAAAGTAGTTTCGTATAGTAGTTTGGCGGCGATTATCAAGGATGGTTATGAGTTCGTTTGTCTCATACTTTTGAGCTACAAAAGCCAACTCCCCTTTCTTGAAACCAAACTCATCCCAGGACATAACAGCAGGGAGTTTGTCATAATGTTTCTTGAAAGTGAACTGATCAAGCTTACGATAGACAGTGGACGTCGACACGCGAAGTCTTCTTGCAATATCAGTTAGTGACACCTTCTCAGTTAGGAGTTGTGTAACTTTTTGTCGGACTAGATTGGAGATTTGGCAGTTTTTTCTCAACGATAGATGTCTCAGCCACCGTTACTCTCCTACAATTTTTACACTGGAAACGACGTTTTTTCAGACGTAGTAGAGTTGGAGTTCCAGCTTGCTCGAGAAGAGGGTTTTTAGAAGGCTTTTGAAAGTCGTACTTGATCATCTTTTCTTGGCAATGAGGACATGATGGTGCAGGGTAATCAAGTTTTGCTTGAATCTCGATATGAGTGTCAGTTTCAAAAACAAGTGAAATAATGATATTTTGGTCTTTAATTCCGATTAATTCTGTGGTATTCTTAATAGGTCTCATAAGTTCTTCCTAATGGTAGTTTCGTCGCTTTTCATTATAGGTCATATGGGACTTTTTTTCTACACTAAAAAAGGCTCCATAATCTCTACAGTGGATTTACCCACTACAGAAATTATAGAGCCTGTTGTTCTTGCTTTTTTGATGTTCAAAGCGAGGTAAATGCGTTTTTTAAAGTTGTCAAATTTCCTATAACCAAAAGCGTTGCGTTTAATATCTTTGATGAGTTTAGTAGTTGCTTCAAGTTTAGCGTTAGAATAGGGAAGTTCAATGGCATTGGTAATGTATTTCTTATACCAAACGAAAGTTGTTAGAGTTGTTTTTAATGAGTGATTGAGTTGATGTAAAACTTCCTGAATTAATCCAAAAAATTATTCGGTATGCTGTTCTTGTAAGTGAAAAAGAAGTAATTGATAAAGGTTGTAGTATTTTTTAAGTTGGGGAACGTGTTTAAAAATCTTGTCTAAACACTCTTTAGGTGTTAGCGTTTCCCTGAAAGTCCTCGAATAAAAGGCATTAGGCGATAGTTTTCGACGATACTTTTGATGAGTTAGAACGCTGTAATGGATATTTGGATGTTTTAGAACATGTGCTTGATGTAGCTTCTTTTTGATATAAGGTCGAAAAAAGAATTGTTAAAGCTTGGAACAGTAAGCATCTTTGTTAAATTTTTAGAATTATTTCTAGGAATTTCTGCTCCTTACTGCTTTTTCTGAAAAAATAGTGTAAAATAGTAGGGGATAATTTAAAAGGTTTACAGGCCTTTAGATATTAAAAAACGAGGAGTGCTAAAATGATTTTAGTTACAGGTGCCAATGGGCAATTAGGGACAGAATTACGTTATCTTTTGGATGAACGTGGTGAGGAGTATGTAGCGGTTGACGTTGCAGAAATGGACATCACTAATGCTGAAAAAGTTGATGAAGTATTTGCACAAGTAAAACCAACACTTGTTTACCACTGTGCGGCATACACTGCGGTTGATGCGGCTGAAGATGAAGGTAAAGAACTTGACTACGCCATCAACGTGACAGGTACTGAAATCGTAGCTAAAGCTGCAGCAAAATATGGTGCAACTCTTGTTTACATTTCAACTGACTATGTTTTTGATGGTGAAAAACCAGTTGGTCAAGAATGGGAAGTTGATGATACCCCAGATCCTCAAACTGAATACGGTCGTACAAAACGTTTGGGTGAAGAAGCTGTTGAAAAATATACTAAAAACTTCTACATCATCCGTACTGCTTGGGTATTTGGTAACTACGGTAAAAACTTTGTCTTCACAATGCAAAACCTTGCCAAAACTCATGACACATTGACTGTTGTTAATGACCAACACGGTCGTCCAACTTGGACTCGTACGTTGGCAGAATTCATGACTTACTTGACAGAAAACCAAAAAGAATTTGGTTACTACCACTTGTCAAATGATGCTGATGAAGATACAACTTGGTATGACTTCGCGGTTGAAATCTTGAAAGATACTGATGTTGTCGTTAAACCAGTTGATTCAAGCCAATTCCCAGCAAAAGCAAAACGTCCATTTAACTCAACAATGAGTCTTAAAAAAGCAAAAGCTACAGGCTTTGTCATCCCAACATGGCAAGAAGCTTTGCAAGAATTCTACAAACAAGACGTTAAAAAATAATCTTGATAAATAGAAGAAACTGAGTTACGACTCGGTTTCTTTTTCTTTTTTTGTTTAAATATATCGTTCGGTTTTTCTTTTTATTTTCAGGCTTCTTATCTTTTTTTATTGTCCTTTTACCTATTATGTGATATATTAGTAGTAACGTACTGTAATAGAAATGTAATATAAGTTATAAGGTGAGTGTGGTGGTAGCGATGAAAGATACAAATTCAAATGGGCATCGTTTATTGATTCAAAAATTACTTGTCAGCATTCATTACCTAACACTTTTCAGAGATGAAATTGTTTTAGTTGAGAAGACCCCATCTTTATTGGGGGCTTCTTTTTCGCCAAATATTGTGCAATCAGAGTTATGTGAAATTTTGGCAGCAGTGGATGCGCTTTCTAAGCAAGAAAAGTTGATTAAGTCAACTTTCTGGTATGATGAAGCGTCATTCAGATTGATGAATCACTCTTTGGATATTGTCGGTACTTGGGTTCGTGGGATTGATAACGTCTTGGAAATTTGTGAGTCTAAGTCTGTTTTCCATGCGATTTTGGGTGACAATCGTCAGCGTGTTTTTGGTGTTTTGATTGATGTCTTTACCTCTCTTCGTGTGACAAATTTATCAATCAAAGAAGAATCTGAATACCCTCTTTTGGTTGATCCGCTACAAGTTGTGGGATACAAGAAAAGAGAAGTCAAAAAAGCAGAGCTAATGGCTAAGATTGATGCTTTGACGCCAAGAAAATCTGAAGAAGTTTATGATGACAGTAAAGACGAAAAAGTTGAGTCTATCCCAGAATTATTAGAAAAAGAATTAGCTAAAGAAAAAGCAGCTAAGTCCGAAAAGGTTCTTGGACCAGGTGAATTAAAAGAAGTTGTTAAAGCAAATGACGAAGTAACTGACAGTCAAGAAGATGATGAGGAAGTCCTTGAACCTGTCGTTGCTGACGAAGCAGAAACTGTTGAAACTACTGATGCTGAAGAAGATGCTCCTCAAACTGAAGTAAGCCCAGAAGAAGTAAGTGAATCAGTCGATCAAGAACCAGCTGTTGAGGTAGAGGCGGAAAATTCTGACGAGGAGAATGAAGAGCAAGTTCAAGAAGAAACTAGTCAATCTTTTGAAGAAGATGTTGAACAAGAAGCTATAGAAGAATCTGAGCTTGAGGAAGTTTCTGATGAAAATGAAGAAATTGAAGAAACTGCAGAACTAGAAGTTGAAGACGACCTTGTCGAGGCAGAAGAGCCTGAGACAGTTGAGTTGGAAGAACCAGCTGATGAAGTTGCCACGAGCGATGAAAAACAAGTTAGCGATAACAAAGTGGTTGAGAAAGTCCTTCTTGACGAAGAATCTGAGAAAGAAGGAGTCAAAGAGTCTGATTTTCCAGTAATCAGTCGTGATGAGGCTGTTAAGCAGTTCCGTCACTTCCTTTTCGACCATAAAGGCTTGGTATGTGTCTTGGATGCTGGAGATGATTTGAAGCGCGAGATTAACTTCTACAATGCGTTTGATCGTTTTTATGGTGCAGTAGATAATATCTCAGATTGCTTGGTTATCCTTGAAAATGTTTTAGATGAATTACGTCGCCGCAAGAAAGAAGTCTTTGATGCAGAAGGAAACTTGATTAGCGAACCGACTGAACCAATCAATCTATTGATTTTTGGTCAAAATATCTTGCTAAAAGATAGTCGCTTTGAAACCTTGATGTCAGAAATCGCCCCATTTACTGGACGCTCTGATTTAAACATCTATTCTTATGCAGCATATCTAGATTAAAAAAACAGTCCAGTGGACTGTTTTTTCATGAGCCTGAAAACAGAAAAGCGAATAAGTCCAGTGGACAGTTTTTTCATGAGCCTGAAAACAGAAAAGCGAATAAGTCCAGTGGACAGGTTTTTCACAAGCCTAGAAATAGAAGAGCGAGCTAAGTCCATCAGAAACTTACAAAAATAATTGACAAGCAAATGAAAACGCGTTATAATAGTGAAAATTTGAAAACCTTTAATTAAGTCCAGAGAGACTTTCAAGGTTACTGTAAAAAAGAGTGTTATCTCTGATAAAGGGTATGAGTGTACTTTGGTGTGCTCTGCTTATTTTGCTGTAACCTTGCCTTCTGGCGAGGTTTTTTTGTGTGAAAGGAACACTATGAATTCAAGTTGTAAAGACAAAACTTCTGTGTTAAAAGAAGATTTACTGATTGTTAGTCAACGTGAGATTGCCCCACGCATTTTTGAGATGAAGCTTTCTGGTGAGATGGTCTTGGACATGGCACCTGGTCAATTTTTGCACTTGCGTGTGCCGGACCCTAGCAAACTTTTACGACGTCCGATTTCGATTTGTCAGATTGATAAGGTCAATAAAGTGGCAACGATTGTTTACCGAGTAGAACGTGCTGGGACGGCTATTTTATCTCAGCTAAAAGCTGGTGATCGCGTTGATACCATGGGACCTCAGGGTAATAGCTTTGATTTGTCAGTCGTCTCAGCTGGTCAAACGGCTCTTCTCATCGGTGGGGGTATTGGTGTTCCGCCTTTGGTTGAAACAGCTAAGCAGCTTGCTGCTAAGGGTGTTGAAGTCGTTTCTGTGCTTGGTTTTGCGACTAAAGATGCTGTGATTCTAGAAGAGGAATTATCAGCTTACGGTAAAGTTTATGTGACAACAGATGATGGCTCATATGGTATTAAGGGTTATGTGTCAACGGTTGTCGATGATTTGGTTGAAAAGCAGTCGTTTGATGCTATTTATTCATGTGGTGCGCCCGGTATGCTAAAGTATGTGGATAAGAAATTTGAAAATCACCCACATGCTTATTTGTCAATGGAATCACGTATGGCTTGTGGCATGGGAGCTTGCTACGCTTGCGTAGTACATTTGCGAAATGCTAAAGAAGCAGCCAACAAGCGCGTGTGTGAAGATGGTCCAGTCTTTGAAACTGGTCAAATCATTTTGTAAGGAGGCAAAATCATGTCAGAAAATCGTTTAGCGGTCAAACTTCCAGGGCTTGATTTGAAGAATCCGATTATCCCAGCGTCAGGATGTTTTGGTTTCGGACAAGAATATGCCAAATACTATGATTTGGATAAGCTTGGTTCAATCATGATTAAGGCAACGACCAAGGATGCGCGTTTTGGAAATCCGACACCTCGTGTGGCAGAAACACCATCAGGCATGCTAAATGCCATTGGGCTGCAAAACCCTGGTGTTGACGTGGTCTTGTCAGAAAAACTTCCTTGGTTAGCTGAGCATTTCCCAGAATTGCCAATCATTGCTAATGTTGCAGGATTCTCAAATGACGAATACGCTTATGTGTCAGAAAAGATTTCAAAAGCTCCAAACGTCAAAGCAATTGAGCTTAACATCTCTTGTCCGAATGTTGACCATGGCAATCACGGTCTTTTGATTGGTCAGGTGCCAGAGTTGGCTTACGCTGCAGTTAAAGCCAGTGTTGAGAACTCAGATGTGCCAGTCTATGTCAAGTTAACACCAAGCGTCGCTGACATTACGACAGTTGCTAAGGCTGTTGAAGAAGCCGGTGCGACAGGATTTACCATGATTAATACTTTGGTTGGTATGCGATTTGATTTGAAAACACGTAAACCAATCATTGCCAATGGTACTGGAGGCATGAGCGGTCCAGCGGTCTTTCCAGTAGCTCTTAAGCTTATTCGTCAAGTAGCGCAAAGTTCTGATTTGCCAATTATTGGTATGGGTGGTGTTGATTCGGCAGAAGCGGCTATTGAGATGATGATCGCTGGTGCGTCAGCTATCGGTGTTGGAACAGCAAACTTTGCAGATCCTTACGCTTGTCCAAATATCATCGATCGTTTGCCAGAAGTCATGGACCAATATGGCATCACAGATCTCGAGACTTTACGTCGCGAAGTTCGTCAAGAATTACGCGGCAAATAAGCTCTGCTATTTGATTAAAAAGTCAGTAAATTTTTGACTTTGAGTGTAAAAAAAGATATAATATTAACAACTGAATAACCTTTAATTGAGTCCAGAGAGGCGAGAAAGGTTCGTGAAAAAAAGAAGATATAATCTTTGATAATGGGGTGTTTGCTACCCTGCTTTTCGTGTAACCTCGCCCTCGGGCGGGGTTTTCTTTGTATAAAAAGGAGAAAAAATGCACGAAAGTCGTCCGATTATTGCTCTTGATTTTCCATCATTTGATGATGTGAAATCATTTCTTGCTTTGTTCCCCGCAGATGAGAAGCTCTATGTCAAGATTGGTATGGAACTTTATTATGCTGAAGGGCCAGAAATTGTTCGTTATGTGAAATCTCTTGGACACTCAGTCTTCCTAGATTTGAAATTGCATGACATTCCGAATACGGTTAAATCTGCAATGCGTGTGCTTTCAAATCTTGGTGTTGACATGACTAATGTTCATGCGGCAGGTGGTGTTGAGATGATGAAAGCTGCGCGTGAAGGTCTTGGACAAGGTCCAAAATTAATTGCGGTAACACAGTTAACATCAACATCAGAAGAGCAAATGAAAGAAGATCAAAATATCCAGACAAGTTTGGTTGATTCTGTGCTTCATTATGCAAAAAAAGCTGAAGAAGCTGGTCTTGATGGCGTTGTCTGCTCGGCTTGCGAGGTTGCTGTTATCAAAGAGGCAACGTCAGATGATTTTGTTTGTTTGACACCAGGTATTCGCCCAGCAGGAGCTTCGGTTGGTGACCAAAAACGCGTCATGACGCCAAGTCAAGCATCAGCTATCGGATCAAGTTATATCGTTGTTGGACGACCAATTACTAAAGCTGAAGATCCAGTGGCAGCTTACAAAGCGATTTACGACGAATGGAATGCTTAGTATTTTAATACTAAAGTAAAAATTGATTTTTGAGTTTAGAAAAGAGGAATAAAATGACTTTAGCATCACAAATTGCATCAGATTTGCTTGATATTCAAGCAGTTTACTTAAAACCAAATGATCCATTTACATGGGCATCTGGAATCAAATCACCAATCTACACAGATAACCGTGTGACTTTGTCTTACCCAGAAACACGTACTTTGATTGAAAATGGTTTTGTTGACAAAATCAAAGAAGAATTTTCAGAAGTTGAAGTGATTGCCGGAACTGCAACAGCTGGTATCCCACATGGTGCCATTATCGCTGATAAGATGAATCTTCCATTTGCTTACATTCGTAGCAAACCAAAAGATCACGGTGCTGGAAATCAAATCGAAGGTCGTGTAAGAAAAGGTCAAAAAATGGTTGTCGTTGAAGACCTTATCTCTACTGGCGGTTCAGTCCTTGAAGCTGTTGCAGCTGCAGAACGTGAAGGTGCTGATGTTATCGGTGTGGTAGCCATCTTCACTTATGAATTGCCAAAAGCAACTGAAAACTTTGAAAAAGCAGGTGTAAAACTTGTAACACTTTCTAACTACACAGAGCTTATCAAAGTGGCTAAAGTGCAAGGTTACATCACTGCTGATGATTTGACATTGTTACGTAAGTTCAAAGAAAATCAAGAAACTTGGCGTGACTAATTGAGTTAGTATTTGGCTACTAAGGTGAAAAAACTTTGGTGGCCTTCTTGGTTTAAACATGGAAAGGGGTTATAATGAAACTATCATCACCATTTAAAGATAATGTTTTACCAGATACCTATGCTAAAGGGGCTAGTGTTCAAGTGAGAGGAAACGCTGTGATTTCTTTTCCTTTTAAGATTGAGGATGCTCCCAAAGGAACAAAGACATTTGCTTGGACCTTTGTCGACTATGATTCTATTCCAGTTTGTGGCTTTGCTTACATTCATTGGGTAGTTGCTAATGTGCCAGCAGATATGACAGCAGTGCCTGAAGATTTCTCTCGTTTGGATGTTAAGCATACACATGGTAAAAATAGCTTGGTTAGCAAGTTTTTAAATGAGGATAACTCAGATATTTATGATGGTTATATGGGACCATATCCACCGGATAAAGACCATGTTTATACCCTTACGGTCTATGCTTTGGATTGTGAATTGCCACTTGAAAATGGTTTTTACATGAATGATTTGCGACATGCGATAAAAGGACATGTCTTGGCAAAAGAGGAGCTAGATTTAGTAGGGAAATACTAAAACTAACGAGGAGTGAACATGCAACGTTCAACTTGGCATGAATTAATTAAAAAGGAATTACCAGAGCATTATTTTGAGCAAATCAATCAGTTTATGGACTTGGTCTATCAACAAGAATTGGTTTACCCACCACGTGAAAAAGTCTTTAACGCGATTCAGACAACAGCACTAGAAAATGTAAAAGTTGTCATCATTGGTCAGGATCCTTATCATGGTCCGAATCAAGCACAAGGCTTGTCATTTTCAGTGCCAGAAGACATTCCAGCTCCGCCATCTTTGCAAAATATTTTGAAAGAATTGGCAGATGATTTAGGGCAACGTGATCACCACGATTTAACACCGTGGGCACAGCAAGGAGTGCTTCTTTTAAATGCCTGTCTGACGGTTCCAGCTGGTCGTGCAAATGGTCATGCTGGTCAAATCTGGGAACCTTTCACAGATGCGATTATCAAGGTGGTTAACCAAAAAGAAACACCTGTTGTCTTCATTTTGTGGGGCGGCTTTGCACGTAAGAAAAAAGCTCTCATTACCAATCCTATCCATCATGTCATTGAAAGTGCGCATCCAAGTCCACTCTCAGCTTATCGAGGATTTTTTGGCAGCCACCCTTTCTCAAAAGCTAACGCTTATTTGACAGAGGATGGCCTCGAACCGATTGATTGGTTGAAATAATTTTTAAGATGATTTATTTTTTGGCGAGTAAGCCCTTGGATTATAAAACGAAGCACCTAAATCCTGCTAATGGTTTTATTAATCTCTTGAAACAACATCTTTCTAGTGAAGTTAGAGCGCTGTTTATTTGTGCTGATCCACAAGCGTATGATTTCAATGATTGTTATGCTGCAGATGTAAAAGAAGCATTTGAAGTAGAAGGAATCATTTTTTCATCATGTGAGGTTTTAGATAATCGAACAGCATATCAAGCAGGGAGATTAGTTGAAAGAGCTGACCTCATTTTCTTAGCAGGTGGTCATGTTCCAACACAAAATGCATTTTTGAATTCTATTGATTTAGCTAATCTTTTAAAGAATAGCCAACAGGTTTTAGTTGGAACAAGTGCTGGCTCAATGAATGCTGCTGAATGCGTTTATGCTCAACCAGAAGAACCTGGTGAAGGTATTTCAAAAGATTATAGGCGTTTCTTAAACGGTCTAGGTATAACGAAAATTCAATTAATTCCCCATTATCAAGATACAAAAGATTATCTACTTGACGGTCTTCGTCTATTTGAAGATATTACTTATCCGGATAGTATCGGACACACCTTTTATGCTATTTGTGATGGTAGTTACCTCTATGGTAATGGTAGTGAGGAAAAAGTATTTGGCGAGGTATTTCGTATTAAGGATGGTGTTTTGTCGCACATAAGTAGCGATAATGGTATTTATCAATTTAGAAAGTGAGTTTAACATGTTACTTATTAAAAATGGTCGTGTTGTTGATCCGAAATCTGGTTTTGATCAGGTAGCGGATGTACTTGTCCATGGTAAAAAAGTTGTTAAGATTGCGGATGCAATTGAAGAAGCTGGAGCTGAAGTGATTGACGCTACTGGTCTTGTTGTGGCACCTGGCTTGGTGGACATTCACGTACACTTCCGTGAACCAGGTCAAACGCATAAAGAAGACATTCACACAGGTGCATTAGCAGCGGCAGCTGGTGGCTTCACATCAGTTGTGATGATGGCAAATACCAACCCTACCATTTCTGACGTTGAGACTTTGAAAGAAGTTTTAGCAAGTGCAGCTAAGGAGAACGTTCACGTTTACACTAATGCAACCGTAACGAAAAACTTTGACGGCAAGACTTTGACTGATTTTAAGGCTTTGCTTGAAAATGGTGCTCTTAGCTTTTCTGACGATGGTATTCCGCTTCAAAGCACAAAAGTGTTAAAAGAAGCCTTGGATTTGGCTAAAGCAAACAACACATTTGTGGCTGTGCACGAAGAAGACCCAGAATTAAACGGCATCCTTGGATTTAACGAAGGTATCGCACGTGATAAATTCCATTTCTGCGGAGCAACAGGTGTGGCAGAATACAGCATGATTGCGCGTGATGTTATGATTGCCTATGACCGCGGAGCTCATTTGCATATCCAACACTTGTCAAAAGCTGAATCAGTGAAAGTGGTTGAATTTGCTCAACAATTGGGAGCAAACGTCACTGCAGAAGCAGCACCGCAACATTTCTCAAAAACAGAGGATTTGCTTTTGATCAAAGGCTCTTCAGCTAAGATGAATCCACCTCTTCGTACTGAAAAAGACCGTTTGGCGGTTATTGAAGGCTTGAAATCTGGTGTCATTTCAGTGATTGCGACTGACCACGCGCCACACCATGCCGACGAAAAGAATGTCGATGACATCACAAAAGCCCCATCAGGTATGACAGGGCTTGAAACGTCGTTATCACTTGGTTTGACAAACTTGGTAGCGACAGGCGACTTGACGCTTTCAGAATTGCTTGCTAAGATGACCATTAATCCATCATCTATGTATGATTTCGATGCAGGTTATTTGGCTGAAAATGGCCCAGCTGACATCGTCATCTTTGCTGACAAAGAAGAACGTGTCGTGTCTGACCACTTTGCTTCTAAAGCTTCAAATTCACCATTTATCGGTGAAAAACTTCAAGGTGTTGTCAAATACACTATCTGCGATGGTAACATTGTATATAAAGCATAAAAAAGAAATTAGCAGTTTGCTAATTTCTTTTTTGTTCTTGATGACTTAAATTCATTCCCCAAGAAACGAGGTTTTCTTGGTGATTTTTAATACGAGTAATGTTGTCTCTGTGTCGTACAATGATAATGCCTGCAATAATGATAATGAGTAATGTAAAGAGCAAATCATAGTGAGTAAGCAAGAAGCCAAATGCTGGAAAGACAAGAACGCTCACCACAGCTGCGCTTGCAGCAACAACACTAGACAATGAAATCATGCTATAAAGGTAAAGGGTGATGACAAAGATAACGGCAAGAAAGAGAAGAAAAAGCGGTGCATATCCAAGAAGAACACCAGCACTTGTCGCAACTGCCTTTCCACCTTTAAACTGTGCAAATAGTGGGAAGGTATGACCAATAATGGCAAACAAACCGATAAGAACAGGTGACACACCACTAACACCAAAGATAAGTGGAAGAAGTGCTGCCAGAGTTCCTTTTAGCATGTCAATCACAAATGTGACAATTCCTGCTTTGACACCTAAAACTCGAAAAGTATTGGTTGTCCCAGTATTACCGCTACCATGTTCTCTAAGATTTGTGTGGTAGAAGAATTTTCCAATCCAAAGTCCAGTTGGGATTGACCCCAACAAGTAAGCAATCAGAATCATAACTAAAATTTTCATGTTTTTATTATAACACAATCGCTTATTAAGAAAAGGAGAAATTTGAAGAATAAATGACTTGAAGAATCAAGCTAAAATTGTGATAACGCTTTAAATTTGATATACTATTTCATGAAAAAATTGGTGATTTTCCTTGTAAAATCGATATTAACTTTGATTTTTTTTTGCAAAATACTGAAAAAACTTGTAAGATAAAAAAGATGAATTATTTGGAGGTCGCTTTTGGCTAAAAAAGAAATTAATGTAAATAATTATAATGACGATGCCATTCAAGTATTAGAAGGATTGGACGCTGTTCGTAAACGTCCCGGAATGTACATCGGTTCAACAGATGCGACAGGACTACATCATTTAGTTTGGGAGATTGTTGACAATGCCGTCGATGAAGCTCTTTCTGGCTTTGGTACTCAGATTGATGTTATTCTTAATCAAGATGGTAGTGTGACCGTAAAAGACCAAGGACGTGGGATGCCAACTGGTAAGCACGCTATGGGGATTCCAACTGTAGAAGTTATCTTCACTGTGCTTCACGCAGGTGGTAAATTCGGTCAAGGTGGTTATAAAACATCTGGTGGGCTTCACGGTGTGGGGTCTTCAGTTGTTAATGCCCTCTCAAGATGGCTTGAAGTCGAAATTACTCGTGACGGTGCGGTTTACAAACAACGTTTTGAAAATGGTGGTAAACCCGTGACAACCCTTAAAAAGATTGGAACAGCACCAAAATCTAAGTCAGGTACTATGGTAACATTCATGCCTGATGATACGATTTTCTCAACGACTGACTTTAAATTTAACACCATTGCTGAGCGCTTAAAAGAATCTGCCTTTTTGCTTAAGAATGTCACATTGACGTTGACGGATAATCGTCCAGAAGAAGCAGAACATCTAGAATTCCATTATGAAAATGGAGTGCAGGACTTTGTTGAATACCTTAACGAAGACAAAGAAACATTAACGCCTGTGATTTGGGTGACTGGTGAAGATCAAGGTTTCCAAGTTGAAGTTGCACTTCAATACAATGATGGATTCTCAGATAATATCCTTTCTTTTGTTAACAATGTTCGTACTAAAGATGGTGGAACACACGAGACAGGATTGAAATCTGCCATTACTAAGGCGATGAATGACTACGCTCGCAAGTCAGGCCTTTTGAAAGAAAAAGATAAGAACCTTGAAGGGTCAGATTACCGTGAAGGGCTATCTGCAGTGCTTTCAATCTTGGTTCCAGAAGAACACTTGCAATTCGAAGGACAAACTAAAGATAAACTCGGTAGTCCTCTAGCGCGTCCGATTGTAGACAGTATTGTCTCTGAAAAACTCACTTTCTTCCTTTTGGAAAATGGTGAAGTGGCGTCTAACCTTGTTCGTAAGGCGATTAAAGCGCGTGATGCCAGAGAAGCAGCTCGTAAAGCGCGTGACGAATCTCGTAATGGTAAGAAGAACAAGAAAGACAAAGGACTCCTTTCTGGTAAATTGACACCAGCACAGTCTAAGAATCCTAAGAAAAATGAGCTTTATCTGGTCGAAGGGGATTCTGCCGGTGGTTCAGCTAAACAAGGGCGTGACCGTAAATTCCAAGCTATTTTGCCATTGCGTGGTAAAGTCTTAAATACAGCAAAAGCTAAGATGTCTGACATTGTGAAAAACGAAGAAATCAATACCATGATTTACACAATTGGTGCAGGCGTCGGTGCAGATTTTAAAGTTGAAAATTCAAACTACGATAAGATTATTATCATGACCGATGCGGATACCGATGGTGCTCACATTCAGACATTGTTACTAACTTTCTTTTACCGTTACATGCGTCCGCTTGTGGAAACAGGTCATGTCTATATCGCTTTGCCACCTTTGTATAAAATGTCTAAAGGTAAAGGCAAGAAAGAGCAAGTTGAGTACGCTTGGACAGATGGTGAGTTAGAAGAATTGCGTCAAAAATTTGGTAAAGGAGCTCAACTCCAACGTTACAAAGGTCTTGGTGAAATGAACGCTGACCAATTGTGGGAAACAACCATGAACCCAGAAACACGTACGCTTATTCGTGTGACTATTGATGACTTGGCGCGTGCCGAACGCCGTGTCAATGTCCTTATGGGTGACAAAGTTGAACCACGCCGCAAATGGATTGAAGATAACGTTAAATTCACCTTGGAAGAAAATACAGTGTTTTAATGGTCTGTGATGAATCCATAAATTTTTTGACGTGAAAAGTAAAGGATAATAATTATGTCAAATGTACAAAATATGTCTCTCGAAGACATTATGGGGGATCGTTTTGGGCGATACTCCAAATATATTATTCAAGAGCGGGCTTTGCCAGATATTCGTGATGGTTTGAAGCCTGTTCAACGTCGTATCCTTTATTCAATGAATAAGGACGGCAACACTTTTGATAAAGGTTTCCGTAAATCGGCTAAATCAGTTGGTAACGTCATGGGTAATTTTCACCCACACGGTGACTCGTCTATTTATGACGCCATGGTGCGCATGAGTCAGGACTGGAAAAACCGTGAAACCTTGATTGAAATGCATGGTAACAATGGTTCTATGGATGGTGATCCACCGGCCGCCATGCGTTATACCGAAGCGCGCTTGTCAGAAATTGCAGGGTATTTGCTTCGTGATATTGATAAAGATACTGTTCCATTTGCTTGGAACTTTGATGATACCGAAAAAGAACCAACTGTTTTACCAGCTGCCTTTCCTAACCTTTTAGTGAATGGTGCGACAGGTATTTCAGCAGGTTATGCAACTGATATTCCGCCACACAACTTGGCTGAAGTCATTGATGCAGTTGTTTACCTTATTGATCATCCAAATGCTAAATTAGATAAATTGATGGAATTCTTGCCGGGACCTGATTTCCCTACTGGGGCGATTATCCAAGGTAAGGATGGTATTCGTAAGGCTTACGAAACTGGTAAAGGACGTATTGTTGTTCGCTCACGCACTGACATTGAGACCCTTCGTGGCGGTAAAAAACAAATCGTCGTCACTGAAATTCCTTATGAAGTCAATAAAGCCGTACTTGTTAAGAAAATTGACGATGTTCGTGTCAACAATAAAGTCCCTGGCATTGCAGAAGTTCGTGATGAGTCAGACCGTGATGGACTTCGTATTGCTATCGAACTTAAAAAAGATGCAGACGAGCAAACGATTTTCAACTATTTGTTGAAATACACTGATTTGCAAGTGAACTATAACTTCAACATGGTTGCTATTGACAACTATACACCACGCCAAGTGGGTATCATTCCGATGTTGACAAGTTACATTGCTCACCGTAAGGAAATCATCGTTGCCCGTTCAAAATTTGACAAGGAAAAAGCTGAAAAACGTCTTCACATCGTGGAAGGCTTGATTCGTGTTATTTCAATTCTGGATGAGGTTATTGCGCTTATTCGTGCGTCTAAAAATAAAGCTGCCGCCAAAGAAAACCTCAAAGTCAGCTATGAATTTTCGGAAGAACAAGCCGAAGCCATTGTGACTTTGCAATTGTACCGTTTGACAAATACCGATATCGTGACGCTTGAAAATGAAGAAGCAGAGCTTCGTGAACGCATCACTATGCTTAAAGCAATTATCGGTGACGAACGTACCATGTACAATGTCATGAAACGTGAACTACGTGAAGTTAAGAAAAAATTTGCTAACCCACGTTTGACAGAATTGCAAGCCGAAGCACAAACGATTGAAATCGATGTAGCAAGCTTGATTGTCGAAGAAGATACTTATGTTAGCGTGACAAAAGGTGGTTACATCAAACGTACAAGTCCGCGTTCTTACAATGCTTCTACGGTTGAAGAAATTGGTAAACGTGATGATGATGAACTGGTCTTCGTCTCACAAGCTAAGACAACTCAACATTTGTTGATTTTCACAAATCTTGGCAATGTAATCTATCGTCCAGTTCATGAATTGACAGATATTCGCTGGAAAGACATTGGGGAACATTTATCACAAACCATCACTAATTTTGCAACAGACGAGTATGTCTTGTATGCTGAAATTGTCGATGAGTTTGGTCCGCAAACTTATTTTGCAGCCACAAAATATGGTCAAATCAAACGCTTTGAACGCAAAGAATTCACGCCATGGCGCACTTACAAATCAAAAGCTGTTAAGTACGCTAAGTTGAAAAAAGACGATGATATTGTTGTGACTATTGCGCCAATTGCACTTGATGATGTCATGGTCATTACGCATAATGGCTATGCTTTGCATTTCAATATTGACGAAGTACCAGTAGTCGGTGCCAAAGCGGCTGGGGTTAAATCAATCAATCTTAAGGATGATGATTTTGTCGTGTCAGCCTTTATCGCCAATACAGAAAGCTTCTTTATCTTGACTCAACGTGGTAGCCTTAAACGTATGGCGACTGAGCTAATTCCAGCAACAAGTCGTGCTAATCGAGGTTTGCAAGTCCTTCGTGAACTCAAATCAAAACCACATCGCGTCTTTATGGCAGGACCAGTACACGCTTCAAATGATGTCCAAAATATTGATTTGTTCATCATTGAGCCACTTGATTCTGATAAGATTGAAACCTTGGAAGTTTACTCAAATAAGGGCAATCATTATCAAGCCATTCTTGAAGATTTGACCTTGTCAGAACGCACAAGTAATGGTTCCTTTATTTCAGATAAAATTTCAGATGAAGGTGTCTTTAGCGCAAGAATTAAATAGCGATAATAAGTCGGAGATTTTCTCCGATTTATTTTTTGAACAAATTTTCAGAATTTTATGAAAAAGTACTTGAAAAAAGATTTAAAAAGCGTACAATAGGATAAAAGCAAAGAAAGAGGAATAGTTATGACAGTAGATTTAGACTGGGAAAATCTAGGCTTTGCCTATCGTAAATTACCATTTCGTTACATCTCTTACTACAAAGATGGTAAATGGGATGAAGGAAAATTAACAGAAGATTCAATGCTTCACATTTCTGAAGCATCACCAGCTTTGCACTATGGCCAACAAGCCTTTGAAGGGTTGAAAGCCTATCGTACAAAAGATGGTTCAGTACAATTGTTCCGCCCAAATATGAACGCTGAACGTTTGCAACGCACTGCAGATCGTCTTCTTATGCCACAAGTGCCTACAGAAAAATTTATTGATGCTGCAAAACAAGTCGTTCGTGCTAATGAAGAATTTGTACCACCATACGGCACTGGTGCAACACTTTATCTACGTCCTCTTTTGATTGGTATCGGTGACATTATTGGTGTTCACCCTGCAGATGAATACATTTTCACTATTTTCGCAATGCCTGTTGGTAACTACTTCAAAGGTGGTTTGGTACCAACTAACTTCTTGATTCAAGACGAATATGACCGTGCTGCTCCGCATGGTACAGGGGCTGCAAAAGTAGGTGGTAACTACGCTTCAAGTCTTCTTCCAGGTAAAATGGCTCATGATCGCAAATTCTCTGATGTTATTTACCTAGATCCTGCGACACACACTAAGATTGAAGAAGTCGGCTCTGCAAACTTCTTTGGTATTACGGCTGATAATGAATTTATTACACCACTTAGCCCATCAATCTTGCCATCTATTACAAAATACTCACTCCTTTATTTGGCAGAACACCGTTTTGGCATGAAAGCTATCCAAGGAGATGTTAAAATTGATGAATTGGATAAATTTGTTGAGGCAGGTGCCTGTGGTACAGCAGCCGTCATTTCACCAATTGGTGGTGTTCAACACGGTGATGATTTCCATGTCTTCTACAGTGAAACAGAAGTAGGACCTGTTACTCGCAAATTGTATGATGAACTTGTCGGCATCCAATTTGGTGACATTGAAGCTCCAGAAGGCTGGATTTACAAAGTTGACTAATAAATTAAAGCTTGCTCTTGCAAGCTTTTTTGTTTTTCGGTAAAATGAATAGCGTGAGGTGGAAAAATGAGCAAAAAAGATAAAAAAATCGAAATTCAACTTGCTGACGCCAAAGTTACCATCAATAATGCCAATGTCGATGGTTATAATTTGACTGCTGGAAAAAAAGTTATCGGTGAAATTGCTGAGCTTGATAACAAATTTGCTGTTGTCAAAAATGGAGAAGTGGAAGCACTTTTCAAAACTTTAGAGCAAGCAATTGAAAGTATTATTGAAAATTACAACTTAAATCGCTAAAAAATAGCGAAAAGTACTTGTCAGAGAACAAAAACTATGCTAGAATAGTTTTTGTCGTAACGGAAGGGTAGCGAAGAGGCTAAACGCGGCGGACTGTAAATCCGCTCCTTCGGGTTCGGGGGTTCGAATCCCTCCCCTTCCATATTACGGGCATAGTTTAAAGGTAGAACTAAGGTCTCCAAAACCTTCAGTGTGGGTTCAATTCCTACTGCCCGTGTTAACATTATGGCGAATGTGGTGAAGTGGTTAACACACCAGATTGTGGCTCTGGCACGCGTGGGTTCGATTCCCATCATTCGCCTTTATATTATTGGGGTATAGCCAAGCGGTAAGGCAAGGGACTTTGACTCCCTCATGCGTTGGTTCGAATCCAGCTACCCCAGTCAAAGGTATCGAGTTTCGGCTTGACACCGTCAAAGATAAAAGTTGTTGTCGTTGCGGGTTACCTTGAGAAATATTATTGTTGTCAAAAGCTAGCTTAAGCTAGCTTTTATTGGAGGATTTTTTAGAATGAATGAATTTGAAGATTTGCTAAACAGTGTTAGCGAAGTAAACCCTGGTGATGTTGTCACTGCGGAAGTTTTAACTGTTGATAATGATCAAGCAAACGTTGTTATCGAAGGAACAGGTGTTGAAGGTGTTCTTACACTTCGTGAATTGACTAACGATCGCGATGCTGATATTAACGATTTCGTTAAAACTGGCGACACAGTTGAAGTACTTGTTCTTCGTCAAGTAGTAGGTAAAGATACTGATACAGTTACTTTCCTTGTCTCTAAAAAACGCTTGGAAGCTCGCAAAGCTTGGGATAAACTTGTTGGTCGCGAAGGCGAAGTTGTTACTGTTAAAGGTACACGCGCTGTTAAAGGTGGTCTTTCAGTTGAATTTGAAGGACTTCGCGGATTCACCCCTGCTTCAATGATCGATACACGTTTCGTACGTAACACTGAAAAATTCGTTGGTCAAGAATTTGAAGCTAAAATCAAAGAAGTTGTTCCAGCTGAAAACCGCTTCATCCTTTCACGTCGTGAAGTTATTGAAGAAAAAGCTGCTGCAGCTCGTAAAGAAGTCTTCTCTAAACTTGAAGAAGGCGCAATCGTTAAAGGTAAAGTTGCTCGCTTGACAAGCTTCGGTGCTTTCATCGATCTTGGTGGTGTTGACGGACTTGTTCACGTAACTGAATTGTCACACGACCGCAACGTTTCACCTAAATCAGTTGTTTCTGTTGGTGAAGAAGTTGAAGTTAAAGTTCTTTCAATCGACGAAGAATCAGGTCGTGTATCACTTTCACTTAAAGCTACAACACCTGGACCATGGGATGGTGTAGAACAAAAACTTGCTGCTCGTGATGTTGTTGAAGGTAAAGTTAAACGTTTGACTGACTTCGGTGCTTTCGTTGAAGTGTTGCCTGGTATCGATGGACTTGTTCACATCTCACAAATCTCACACAAACGTGTTGAAAATCCAAAAGATGTTCTTTCAGTAGGTCAAGAAGTTAACGTTAAAGTTCTTGATGTTAACGCTGCTGCAGAACGTGTATCACTTTCAATCAAAGCTCTTGAAGAACGTCCAGCACAAGCTGAAAACGAAGAAAAACGTCAATCACGTCCACGTCGTCCAAAACGTGAAGCTAAACGTGATTACGAACTTCCAGAAACTCAAACTGGATTCTCAATGGCTGACTTGTTTGGCGACATTGAATTGTAATTATAAATGAGTAAAGACTTGATTTCCAAGTCTTTTCTTTTTGTTTCGATGTGGTATAATATAGTAGTTGCCACTCTTAGTGTAATGGATATCACGCAAGATTCCGGTTCTTGAAATAGGGGTTCGATTCCCTTAGAGTGGAGTATTATACCAATTAGAAAAAGCCAATAACTGGCTTTTTCTTTTTATATATGGCCATAAAAGCCGTGTTGTGAAGCTTGTAGAAGAATTTAAGGAAAGTTGTCGCAAGTTAATATTGGATGGCATTACGAGCAGTTTAAGGGCAAATAAAAGGCCTGTGATTTTCACCACAGGCACTTATAAAAGCTTATTTTAAAATAATTTGAGCTACGATTGGACTGATAATAACATAAACAATTCCGGTAACTCCGATAGCAAGTCCGCCCATCGCACCTTCAACGAGACCGTATTTTAGAGCTGTTCCAGTACCGATTGCGTGCCCTGTTCCTCCAAGGCTAAGCCCAATAGCAACAGGATCTTCGATTCGTAAGAGTTTTAAAAAAACGGGTCCAAGAACACTTGTTAAAATTCCTGTAATAACAACGACAACAAGTGTTACAGTTGTAATTCCTCCCATTTTTTCAGTGATACCAACAGCCATTGCAGTTGTTACTGATTTAGGGAATAATGAAATAGCTAGCAAATATTTAATACCAAATATTTTCGCAACAAGAGCGGTAAAAGTCGTGTTGACAATACAAGCAGCAAGAATACCAGTTAGGATACTTCTGATGTGATGTTTCATCAAGTGGAATGAACGGTAGAGTGGAATACCAAGTGCTACTGTTGATGGAACAATCAATGTGTTAAGATAACTTCCGCCAATGTAATAATCATGGTAGGGAATCTTAGTAATCTTTAAAAAGGCAATAATAAAAAAGGTTGCCAATAGTAAAGGGGTAGTAATTGGGTGTGGAAAACGCCTAAAAATAAGCATTCCCATAAGGTATGCTAGGATTGATAGCATGATACCAAAGATTGGGTTTGTAAGAATATCAGTCATGATGACCTCCTTTATCAACATAGTCTCCCTCAAAGCGTGTTTTGATGAATTGAACAACAAAACCAATGGTAGCAATATTCAAAAAGATAGCTACAAGAATGATAATGGTGATAGGGAGCAAATAATCCTTGATGTCATTGAATCGATCCATGATTCCGACAGCCGCAGGCAAGAACAGAATGGTCATATTATTGAGCAAGAAATTTCCCACAACATCTATGTGTCTCAAACGAATTACCTTGAATTCCAGGGCAATAAAAAGTAGCACTAACCCAATAATGCTACCAGGAACAGGTAAATTGAGTAAATTAGAAATCGCCTCCCCAATAAATGAAAAGATGAGAATTATCATAAATTGAACGTATAACTTCATTAGTAAACTCCTTCGTTATAAGTCTACTACTATGTAAGAATTTTTCAATACTATGAAAATGTTTACATGAAATTTTTTTGAAAAATTACAGTTGTAATGAAAAAAGAAAAAGCCGAGCTAAGCTCAGGCTTTAGTGACCTAATAGTAATTTTAGGATATTTCCTCCAAAAATCCAGATATAACTATAAGAAATAATTGAAATTGGCTTGGTTAGTAGGATAATGAAGGTGAAACGTTTTAATGAAATGCGAGATAATCCAGTTATCATCACCACAATATCGGCTGGTGAAATGGGTGATAACATGCAAATGATGAAGAAGTTTTCATAATTTTGAGTGTTAAGCTTCGCTTCGTTTTTGTAAAAAGTCTTCTCATCGACAAAAAGTAGAATAAACTTGCGACCATATAGCCTAACAAGAATAAATAGAATGATACTACCAATCACAATACCCACATAGTTGTAAAAGAAGGCTAGGATTGGATCAAAAATTAAAAAGCCAGCAACTGTTGTGACACCACCTGGAATCACTGGGAAGACGACTTGAAAGATTTGCACTAAGATAAAAACTAAAGGCCCACAGACACTGTGCTGATTAACAAAATCTTTGAGTGCATTACTATCGTTTAGAATCCCTAAATGGTAGAACCAGATGACTAAAACAAACGTTCCCAGCAAGGCTAATACTCCCAGAAACTTGATCAGTCGCTGCCAAAAGGCATAGTGGTCGAACATCTTCATTTTCATAATTCTTATCATATCATAAGAATTTCTTTTTTGCTATTTTAAACATTATTTGCTATAATAATATACGTAGCTTTTGATTACTTTATAATATTTGGGGTCGTTACGGATTCGACAGGCATTATGAGGTACATTCTGCGACTCATCGGCAGATGTAAAAATGCCAGTTAAATATAACTGCAAAAAATACAAATTCTTACGCTGTAGCTGCCTAAAAACCAGCTCGCGTGATCTCTACAGGATTGCTTGTGTTTTGCTAGAGGTTTCATTGATTAGCAAGCTACGTTTGATTATTGCCTAGCTAGTCAAAAAGAGATTTATAGGCTCGCTTAATCTAGGTTTGAGTTATGTATCGAGCTTAAGTTAAATCAAAGACATAACCTATGGTTGTAGACGAATGTATTGGCAGGTGTCTGGACGTGGGTTCGACTCCCACCGGCTCCATAAAAGCTTTTCATAGTTTAGCAAAGTTACGCAAAACGTTGATATATCAACGTTTTTTATTTTTACGTTTTGCCTAATTTTGCCTTTTAGAGAAACACAAAAAGAAACACAAAAAATTTTTTTCACTATCAGTAGTAGGAAGACTGCGAGAATGTTTTTTGTGCTTTCACCCAGACACAATTCCATATATAAAAATAGCCACCAGAATTTGGTGGCTATAATATTTATTGAATATTAATTTTGTTTTTAAGCAAGTAATGTGTTGCTAAGTAGAAGATGATACCTTCGATAAAGCACTCAATACAAGAATAGATAAAGAAATGGATAGTAAGGTCACTATTTAGTTCGTGGCTTCCGAGAATTTCAGACACTAATAAAACAATGAATGAAACGACGAAGTAAGCAACGAATGCCATAAGAGCACGTCTATTAGCAAATAATTGCCCGATTGTAATAGCTAAGTAGATGAGCAAAATTCCTGAAATAGAAGAGATTGCTAACCAAAGGAACCCAATTCCCCATTCGGCAGGAGTGAGCATTTTAGCTAATTGTGGTAGGAAGGCTAAGAAATGACCTAGGCCAAAAATCGGTATGACAAGTAAGGTCACTCCAATGGTAACCACGACTGCGTTAAAGGCTGTCCAAATCAGTGAAGCAATTAATTTAGATAAAATGATTTGGTGAGTAGATACTGGCAAGGTTAAAGTAAGGTAACCTTCGCGACCAAAGATATTTTTATAAAAACGTCGCACGATGATAGCTAGTGTAGCAATCCAAGCACTGGCAACCACAACACCAAACATGATTGATAAGATGATTGGAATAAGTTGTGTGTAATGATTATCATTGCTTGTTGCATAGTTTTCAGCATAGTCTGTAAGTGTCTTGATGCTAAAGCCAAGGAAGATGGAAATAGCGATAATTGATGCATTAAGTGCGAAGTACCATTTACCGACAAATTTTAGTTCGTATTTTAAAAGTTTTGAAAGCATAATTCCTCCCTAAGCTTTGTAAGTCTCACGGAAGAGTGAATCAATGGATTGACCGTGCTCTTCACGAATATCATCCGTATTGCCTTGCAAAATAATTTTTCCGTCCTTAAGGAAAATGATTTCATCAAGGATTGGTTCGATTTCTGAAATTAAGTGCGTTGAGATAATAACAGAAGCCTCTTCACAGTAATTATTGATGATAGTGCGTAAAATGTAGTCGCGCGCGGCTGGGTCAACACCCCCGATTGGTTCATCAAGAATATAAAGTTTCGCTTGTCGGCTCATGACCAAGATTAGCTGCACTTTTTCTTTATTCCCTTTTGATAGATTTTTGAGGATGTCATTTGGATTAAGCTCTAAATCTTCTAAAAGGTGTTCAGCTTTTTCACGAGAGAAGTCTTCGTAAAAATCTTCGAAGAAAGCAAGGGCATCCTTGATTTTCATATCTTCTCTGAGGTAAGAAGTATCTGGAAGATATGAAATGATTTTTTTAGTGTCAACTGAAGGACGGTAACCATCAATGACGATTTCTCCAGTTGTTGGGTGAAGAAGTCCATTGATTAGTTTAATTAGTGTCGTTTTTCCACTTCCATTTGGGCCTAGTAAGCCAATAATCTTACCGGCAGGTAAACTAAGTGTCACATCGTCAACAGCTACATGTTTTTTGTATTTTTTGGTAACGTGATGTAGTTGGAGTAATTGACTCATCCTATTTTTTCTCCTTAATATACGATTCTAGTGTAGTCACAATATCGTCGATTTCAAATCCTATTTTTTGCATGTTATTAACAAATGATTGCAATTCTGCCTCAGCAACTTCGCGACGTTTTTGCATGATGAGGTCAGTGTCATCTGTAACAAAGCGGCCAGAAGTTCGTTGAGAGTAAACCATGCCTTCGCGTTCTAGTTCTGAAAAAGCGCGTTGCATTGTGTTGGGATTGACACCAGCTTCTTCAGCTAATTCGCGAACGGTTGGGAGTTGATCACCGCTTTTGATTTCTTGACTGATGATTTGCATCTTAATATGTTGTGCAATTTGAACATAAATAGGTGATTTTTCATCAAATTTCCAGGACATACGATAACCCCTTTCTTTTAAAATTTAAAGAAGTCTTAATTGTATTAATTAGAAGAAGTCTTGTACTAAATAAATGGTACAAAAATAAGTTTGAAATGTCAAGGAATCAATCACTGAGACATCTAATTTCGGTTTAACCCCAAAATGCCTTCATTTTTAGTGTATAATAGATACAAAAATCAATCGGAGAAAGGAGGGCTTTTATGTTTGCCCAATTAGATACCAAGACTGTTTATTCTTTTATGGATAGCTTAATTGACTTAGAGGGCTATGTCAAAGAAGCAAAAGTATTAGGCTACCAAACCATTGGGATTATGGACAAAGATAATCTCTATGCCGCCTTTCATTTTATTACAAAAGCTAAAAGCGAAGGTCTGCGTCCTGTTTTGGGGCTTGAGTTGACGCTTAATTTACAGGAAAATCTTTCCTTAAGTGTGTACTTAATTGCGCGTGATACGACAGGTTACAAAAACTTGATGAAAGTGTCTAGTCGTCAGATGACATCTGGTATTCAGGTAGAGGATTTAAAGGATTACTTGTCAGGCTTAGTGGTTATTATCCCGGATTTTGATGGTTTGGAGAGCTTGTCGCTTCCTTTTGAGTATTATATCGGAGTGAATGTTCACTCAGAAGAAAGGGATTATGACAAACCTTTAATTCCACTTCATACAGTACGGTATTTTAATACTAATGAAGTCGAAACGCTTCACATGCTTCATGCTATTCGAGATAATATTAGCTTGAAAGATGCGCCAGCTGCACCGCAAGGACAACAGTTGATGGCTTGTGATATTTTAACACAGGCTTTTGAGCAAAAATTTCCACAAGCTCTAGAAAACTTAGAAAAATTAGTCGCTGAAATTCATTATGACTTTAATAGTGAATTAAAATTACCACGTTTTAATCGTCAAAAACCTGCTCAAGAGGAATTGATAGAATTAACTGAAGCAGGGCTTAAGGCTAAAAATCTTTGGTTGCCAGAGTACCAAGAACGCTTAGCTAAAGAACTTTCGGTCATTCACAAGATGGGATTTGATGATTACTTCCTTATCGTTTGGGATTTACTGCGCTTTGGTCGCAGTCGAGGGTATTACATGGGAATGGGACGCGGTTCTGCTGCGGGAAGTTTAGTTTCCTATGCTCTTGATATTACTGGTATTGACCCAGTGAAGAACAATCTGCTTTTTGAACGTTTCCTAAATGAAGAACGTTATAGCATGCCTGATATTGATATTGACCTCCCAGATGTTTATCGCAGTGAGTTTCTTCATTATGTCCGTAATCGTTACGGTAGTCTTCACTCGGCTCAAATTGTGACTTTTTCAACTTTTGGTGCTAAACAAGCTATTCGCGATGTTTTTAAACGTTTTGGCGCCCCAGAACACGAACTGACAAATATCACAAAGAAAATTGGTTTCAAAGATAATTTGACATCAGTTTATGAAAAAAATCTAGCTTTTCGTCAAATTATTAATGCTAAGATTGAGTACCAAAAAGCATTTGCTATTGCTAAGCGTATAGAAGGAAGTCCTCGTCAGACCTCTATACACGCAGCCGGTGTTGTGATGAGCGATGACAATCTGACCGAGCATATTCCATTAAAAGCTGGGGAAGACATGATGATTACCCAGTATGATGCTGCCGCGGTTGAAGCTAATGGACTCCTCAAAATGGACTTTCTTGGTTTGCGAAACCTTACTTTTGTACAGCGCATGCAAGAAAAAGTGGCAAAAGATTATGGTATTAATATTGATGTCAAATCTATTGATCTAGAAGATCAGCAAACGCTGGCTTTATTTGCAGCAGGAAAGACAAAAGGGATTTTTCAATTTGAACAAGCTGGTGCCATTAATCTGTTAAAACGTATTAAACCACAAAAATTTGAAGATATTGTGGCAACAACAAGTTTGAACCGTCCAGGGGCTAGTGATTACACCGAGAACTTTATTAGACGTCGTTTTGGACAAGAAGCGATTGATTTAATCGATCCTTTGGTGGCAAAAATTTTGGAGCCAACCTACGGCATCATGCTTTATCAAGAGCAAGTGATGCAAATTGCACAGGTCTATGCAGGATTCACTCTAGGAAAAGCGGATTTGTTGCGTCGTGCCATGTCAAAGAAAAAGGCAGAAGACATGCAAAAAATGGAAAGCGAGTTCTTAAAAGGTGCACAGGTTCTGGGGCGACCGCTTGAAACGGCCAAAGATTTATTTTCTCGCATGGCTAAATTTGCTGGCTACGGTTTTAATAGAAGTCACGCCTTTGCTTACTCAGCATTAGCTTTTCAACTAGCTTACTTTAAGGCACACTATCCTGCAGTTTTTTATGATGTCATGTTGAATTATTCAAGTGCTGATTATATTACGGATGCTATGGAATCAGAGTTTCGCATCAAGAAAATTGACATCAATACAGTGCCCTATAACGATAAGATAGCTGATGGTCAAATTTATCTTGGCTTAAAAAATCTACGCGCACTTCCACGTGATTTATGTTACTGGATTATTGATCATCGACCATTTTCAAGTATTGAGGACTTCTTGACCAAGTTGCCTGAGAATTACCAGAAGAAGGAACTTATCACACCATTGGTTGAAGTCGGTGCTTTTGATAATTTTGAAAAAAATCGCCGCAAGATTATTGAAAATCTGGAACCTCTTTTCATATTCGTTAATGAACTAGGTAGCCTTTTTGCTGAAAATTCTTATAATTGGATTGAAGTAGAAGACTTTCCAAATACTGAAAAATATCGTCAGGAACAGGGATTACTAGGAGTAGGAATCAGTCCACACCCACTTCTTGAAATTGCCAAGAACTCATCTGTTGCTTTTACGGCTTTAGCCGATTTGCATGAAAATACTGAAGCGACTATTCTTGTTGAATTAAGTCAGATTCGTGTGATTCGAACAAAAACCAAGGGTGAGCAGATGGCTTTTCTGAATGTGACAGACACACAGAAAAAATTTGACGTCACTCTCTTTCCAGAGGTCTTCACACGTTATAAAGACGAATTGCAAGAAGGGAGATTTTATTATTTAACTGGTAAGATTCAAAATCGCAACAATCGTTTGCAGATGGTGTTAAATCATGTTCAAGAAACAAGTAGTGAACGCTTGTGGTTATTACTTCCAAATCATTTACATGATAGAGAAGTTTCAGAAATCTTGTCACAATATCCAGGAAATATTCCCGTGATTTTGCATTATCAAGATAGTAAGCAAACCTTGCAAAGTCAGAGACATTTGGTTAAAAAGGACGAAGAGCTTTTACAAGCTTTAACTCCATATACAGTGAAAGCGATTTATCAATAAAAATTTAGTAAAAATAAAATAAAGTAAAGCTTTTTACAAAGTAATGTGCTATAATAAGACCGTTAGATTAATAAAAGGAGTATTAGCAAAATGAAACGTATTGCTGTTTTGACTAGTGGCGGCGACGCTCCTGGTATGAATGCTGCTGTTCGTGCGGTTGTTCGTAAAGCAATTAAAGAAGGAATGGAAGTCTTCGGAATCAACCGTGGTTATGCTGGTATGGTCGATGGCGACATTTTCCCATTGGATGCTCAAAGTGTTTCAAACATTTTGTCACGTGGTGGTACTTTCCTTCAATCAGCTCGTTACCCTGAGTTTGCAACTCTTGAAGGACAGCTTGCTGGTATCGAACAACTTAAAAAACACGGTATCGAAGGTGTCGTTGTTATCGGTGGTGACGGTTCTTATCACGGTGCTATGCGCTTGACAGAACACGGATTCCCAGCAGTTGGTATCCCAGGTACAATCGATAACGATATCGCTGGTACAGATTACACTCTTGGGTTTGATACAGCTGTAAACACAGCTATGGAAGCTCTTGACAAAATTCGTGATACATCTTACAGTCACAAACGTACATTCGTTGTTGAAGTAATGGGACGTAACGCTGGTGATATCGCTCTTTGGGCAGGTATTGCTGCAGGTGCTGACCAAATCATTATTCCTGAAGAAGAATATGACATCAACGAAGTTGTTGCAAAAGTTAAAGATGGTTACGAAAACAAAGGTAAAGAACGTCACCTTATCGTTCTTGCTGAAGGTGTAATGCATGCTGAAAAATTTGCAGAGTTGATGAAAGAAGCTGGTGATACTAGCGACCTTCGCGCAACTAACCTTGGTCACATCCTTCGTGGTGGTGCACCATCACCTCGTGATCGTGTTCTTGCTTCTTGGATGGGTGCTCACGCTGTTGAATTGCTTCAACAAGGTCGTGGTGGACTTGCCGTTGGTATCCACAACGAAGAATTAGTAGAAAGTCCAATTCTTGGTACTAAAGAAGAAGGTGCTCTATTCTCATTGGCAGAAGATGGTAGCATTATCGTCAACATGCCACACAAAGCACGTCTTGACTTTGCTCAATTAAATCGAGACCTTGCTCATTTGTAATATAGTATTAGATTAAAAATTATTGTTATTAATAGTCGTTCATTCGGCTTAAAAATAAAGGGAGTTTCATATTATCATGAATAAACGCGTAAAAATCGTTGCAACACTTGGTCCTGCGGTTGAAATCCGTGGCGGTAAAAAATTCGGTGAAGATGGATATTGGGGTGAAAGCCTTGATGTTGAAGCATCAGCACAAGAAATCGCTCAATTGATTAAAGAAGGTGCAAACGTCTTCCGTTTCAACTTCTCACACGGTGACCACGCAGAACAAGGTGAACGTATGGCAACTGTACGTCGTGCCGAAGAAATTGCTGGACAAAAAGTTGGTTTCCTTCTTGACACTAAAGGTCCTGAAATCCGTACTGAACTTTTTGAAGGCGAAGCTAAAGAGTATTCATACAAAACTGGTGAACAAATCCGTGTTGCTACTAAACAAGGTATCAAATCAACTCGCGAAGTTATCGCTTTGAACGTTGCTGGTGCTCTTGATATCTACGATGACGTTGAAGTTGGTAAACAAATTCTTGTTGACGATGGTAAACTTGGTCTTCGTGTTGTCGCTAAAGACGATGCAACTCGTGAATTTGTTGTTGAAGTTGAAAACGATGGTATTATCGCTAAACAAAAAGGTGTAAACGTACCTTACACTAAAATCCCATTCCCAGCACTTGCTGAACGTGATAACGCTGATATCCGTTTTGGTCTTGAACAAGGTCTTAACTTCATCGCTATCTCATTCGTACGTACTGCAAAAGACGTTGAAGAAGTTCGTGCAATCTGTGAAGAAACTGGTAACGGACACGTTCGTTTGTTCGCTAAAATCGAAAACCAACAAGGTATCGATAACATCGACGAAATCATCGAAGCTGCTGATGGTATCATGATCGCTCGTGGTGACATGGGTATCGAAGTTCCATTTGAAATGGTTCCAGTTTACCAAAAAATGATCATCACTAAAGTTAACGCAGCTGGTAAAGCGGTTATCACAGCAACAAACATGCTTGAATCTATGACTGAAAAACCACGTGCAACTCGTTCAGAAGTATCTGACGTGTTCAACGCTGTTATTGATGGTACTGACGCAACAATGCTTTCAGGTGAATCTGCAAATGGTAAATACCCAGTTGAAGCAGTTCGTGCAATGGCTACAATCGATAAAAACGCTCAAACTCTTCTTAACGAATACGGACGTCTTGATTCATCATCATTTGCTCGTACTTCTAAAACAGAAGTTGTTGCTTCTGCAGTTAAAGATGCAACAACCTCAATGGATATCAAACTTGTAGTTGCTCTTACTGAATCTGGTAACACTGCTCGTCTTATCTCTAAATACCGTCCAGATGCTGATATCTTGGCTGTAACATTCGACGAAATAACTCAAAAATCATTGATGATTAACTGGGGTGTTATTCCAGTCGTAACTGAAAAACCTGCATCAACTGATGACATGTTTGAAGTTGCTGAAAAAGCTGCTCTTGAATCTGGATTGGTTCAATCAGGTGATAACATCGTTATCGTCGCTGGTGTTCCTGTTGGTTCAGGTGGTACAAACACAATGCGTATCCGCACTGTAAAATAACCTAAATAATAAAAAGCCTATCATATCAAGCTTTACGGCCTGTGTGATAGGGCTTTTTTTATGTCAAAATGCTGGCAAGGGGCACAAAAGGGGCAAACTAAAGCGGTAATTCGTTAATCATGTCAACAACTTTGTCTTTCATCTTGTTTGTGACATGCGTATAAATTTTCATTGTGGTGTCACTGTCCTCGTGTCCAACACGGTCCATGATAGCTTTTAAAGGAACACCTTTTTCAGCCAAATAACTAACAAGCGTGTGCCTAAAGATATGCGAGCTGATAGGTTTATTAATCGGGTGTTCTAGTCGCTGATTAGCGGCCTTGATAGATTCATTAAATGAATTACGTTGGATAGGCACTCCACGATTAGTTACAAATATGTAGCTACGGTCCATAGTAATCCAATTAGGATTTAAACTTTTGTTTAAATCTCGAATCTTAATAGCTTCATCTAATATTTCTGATTCTCGTTTTGATAACTTATTGCTACGATAGCCAGCAGGTGTTTTGGGTGGTTCTTTTTTTGCTTTCTTGTATCCTTGGACACTGTCTAAAGTGCCAAAAATATCTACAAAATTATCGTCTTTACGGTAATTAATATCTTCTAAAGCAACGACTTCTCCAATACGTGCACCATCTAAAAATAGAAATTCGGCAATCAGTGAATTCAAGTAAGTCCGTTTCGTGCGTCGTAATTCTTGAATCAATGGTATTAACTCTGTTTCAATTTCCAGATATTTGTTCTTGATTTTTTCGTAATCTTCAATGGTTAGAACTTTTTTAGGAAGTTTTGCTTGTCTAGCAGGGTTCATCTTGAGATGGCCAATAGTTACAGCGTAATCAAAAGATAGGTTTAGTATTGATTTAACGCGCTCTAATTTTGGGCGTGAAATATCAAGTTTGTTTATATAGTCTTGAACATAAAGAGTATCAATCTTCGTAATTTTTGTTTTTAAACCAAAAGTTTCACGTACTAGTCTAACATTACTTGTGAGAGCACTAATAGAAGTACGCCTGATTTCTTTTTTGTGAAATTCCCACCATGAATCTAAAACGTCAGTGAAGTAAGCATCAGAAGTTTTTAAGTTTCTTAAAGCTGTCTTGATTTTTTCTTCAAGAATTTTTTGAGCTTCCTTTTTCGCTCGGTTAGAACTACTTTCGAGTGTCACAGATACTTTGCGCCATTTTTCGGTATATGGGTCTTTGTAGCGCTCGAAATACTTATATTTGCCGTTGGACAATTCTTCAATCCACATTTGTTTTTACCTCACTTTTTTGATAAAATGGGTATAGTAAAGAGGCCTACTGAAAAGCAGGTTTATTACTTTACGCAAGTGCCTTACGCTCTCCTCGACCAAAATTTGAGCGTAGGGCTTTTTTGTTTATAAATTAATAAAATACTGCGATTATTGCTGGGACTGTTTGGGTGTTTCCCATTACAGTTTTATAACTATACAACCCATAAACAGTGCCATATATTGTGATTTGGTCATCTTCAAGAAGTCTATGGCCTTTCCACTCAGAAGACATTATTTGGACTAGATAGACATCATCATACCCATCAGCTGATGTCGCAACCCTTAAAGTTGCTCCACCGTCATCAGAATCTTGGACTTGAATAACTTTACCGGTAATTTGAATTTTTTCACCAGCATGACTGTCTCCATTCCTAGCCATTTCATCATAGGTTTGCGTTGGATAAGTTGCGGGATCTTTCTTCTCAGCTTCTTCTTTAGCTTTTTGTGCGGCAGCAGCTTCCATGCTTGCTTTTGTTTCCGCTTCCTTCTTTGCTTTTTCTTCGGAAGCCTTTGAAGCAGCAGCTTCTGATGAAGCTTTTGAAGCAGCAAGTTCTTCTGATGATTTTGTTTCCTCTTTTGATTTTGATGTAGTAGTTACTGTTGAGCTAGTTGTTGTACTTTTAGTCTCTGAAGTTGGCTTATTAAATAAAGCTGTCCCAAAGAACCCTACAAGAGTGATAGCAATAGCTATGTTACGATACTGTTTATTTGGTTTTTTCTTGATAAAATACCAAATACCAATAAGTCCACCTACAAAAAGAAGAGGTGATAGAACTTTTAGTAAAGCAATAGCTACTACTAAAGCAAGAATCCCCAAGATTATGGTGATAACCTTTGAATTTCCTTTTTTCATAAATATATCCTTCTCAGCTTTTAACGTGGTTCAGTATTTGCACGTAGTTTTCAAATAACACTTTGCTGAATTTTCCTAAATTCGTCTTGTATCATCGCTTCCCCCCAAGTCGTAGAAATATCATACTGTGTAGCAAAGCGAACCCAATTGAAATCGTAAATATCGGTCGTTTTCAAATAATCAATTAGTAATTCTCGAATCATATTCCTATTCGCTTGAGCCTCATATTTCTCACGCAGACGCTCATAGTGTTTAGGGTCGTGTTCTAGGTGACCTAATTCGTGCAGTAGGACCTTTAAACGTCTTTCGGTTGGTAAATCCCTATTGATGTAAACCACACGGTTAAAAGGGTCTAGAAACCCATCTCGTGGCCACTGGATAGAGTCGAACTCACAAAGAGAAACACCGAACCGCTCAAGTAATTCTTTTTCAGGCATAGCTTCCTCGTATCGGTTTGTTTACTAGCAAGTATCTTTTTGCTAAAATGTATATAGAGAGGGGTGATTTAGTTGTCATTTTTCAAACAAATAAAACGCAACAAACAATCTATCGAAGACCAACATTTAAAAATTGCAGAACGTAATTTAAAGAATATGGCAGATAATCACGCCTTAATCAAGGACGGTCAGGCGAGACTGGAATATAAGCAAAAGTCTTTCGAAAGTAGATATAGTCACCTTTTTAACCTTCATAATAAATAGCAATAGGACGAATTAAATAATCCCACTTTTCTTCTCCTTATATGAATGATTAGTTTTTAACTTTTACTTTCATTGTTTTGTTGAGAATACCACTTTCTTCAGCTAGAGTAGTTTGATCCCCGTCGGATTTGATGTAAAGGTGTGGTGCATTAGTGTAACTTAAATCATATCCGTTATCAATAGCCCACTCGTTGAAGTAATTTTCTTTTGCTTGGTAGACAGTATCAGCTAATTTTTGAATGCTTGAAGTAGGTTCGTATTTGAAATCTTGAGGAACAATAACATAAATAAGATTTTTACCCATGTATTGCACGCTCACGCTGACATTGACACCGCCATCAGCAAGAGACTGATTCAAAGTGTTCATGAAAGCAGTAGCAAAAGCTGCATTTGATTCTTCAGTGTATTCTGGACCATCGTTTTTAGTAGTTGGCTCAGTTGATTGTTCTGTTTTAGAAGAACTTTCAGCTGTTGTTTTAACTTTGCTACTTGAAGATGATGAACTTTCTTTAGTTTTAGAAGAACTAGAAGATGTAACGATAGTTGTTGATGCAGTAGTTGTAGATGCATTACTGTTATCTTTAAAAACAGCTGGTGTAATAAAGATAGTTCCTAACAAACCAACTGCAGTAACTGCAATAGAGATATTTCTCTTTTTAATATCAGGTTTCTTTTTAGCGAAGTACCAAACTGCACCAACTCCACCAACAAGGGCTACTGGCATTAAGATTGCAGCAATAGCAACGACTAAAACAACTACCAGGATAATCAGAATGACTTTTCCTGCTCCGCTCTTTTTCATTATTTTTTCTCCATTCTCCAGCAGCTTTTAACGTGGTTCAGTCTTTTGCACGTTTTGTTTTTTATTTATTTAAATTGTCAATAGCATATTGAGCTTCTTGTTCTGTAAACTTCTCTCCATTCTCAGAAATTAACTGATCATAGATAGCGTCTGGAGACATTGCCATGTTCTTTTGATAACTTTTCGCTTGTTTCAAAGCAGCTTTATTGTAATCAAAGTTAGAGTTGTCAATGGCATATTGAGCTTCTTCGAGAGTAAACTTTTCGCCCATTTCAGAAGAAAGTTGGTCATAAATACCTTGTTTTGACATATGCATATTTTTGTAATAGCTTTTTGCTTGTTTCAAGGCAGCTTTCTTGTAATTAGCTTTCAAGTGGTCAACAGCATATTGAGCGTCTTCTTCTGAGTATTGGTCAAAATCAGAAGTCAATTGGTCAAAGATACCTTGCTTAGACATATGCATGTTTTTATAGTAACTTTTAGCTTTTCGCAAAGCGGTTTTTTGAGTAGTGGTAGCCGCATATACTACAGTCGGTTCATTAACTACAGGGACGTTAACGACATCAAGCATTGCTGCACCAAGAATAGCAGTAGCACCAAGTATAAAGACAGTTTTCTTCTTCATTATGTATTTTCTCCATTCTCAGCTTTTAGTGTGGTTCAGTATTTGCACAATTATTTATTCTTTTGCCATAGAGGCGATAATGATTTTAGCAACGTTTTCTTTCTCTTTTTCGGTCATCGGTGGCTCGTTAGGGTCAGCTACTGAATATTCAATAGGGTGCCATTCACCGTTGACTTTAATCCATTCACGACGTCTGTTACAATGACAATCTAAGTCATGACAGATAACTTCCATCGGCCTAGTTTCTTCGCTCATTTTTAACACCCCCTGTAAATATCCACTACTTCGCCGATTGTACGCACATCGTTTTCTTCCGAAAGTTGAATATCATCATATTCTTTGTTAAGTGACTCTAAGCGGTCGCTTTTTAGTTTCTTGACGTAGTTTTCACCATCAACTTTAAAAATGCCGATTTTGTTTAGGTCAACTTGATTCTTCAATTTGATAAAAAGAAAATCGCCGTTTTTGATTTTAGGCTCCATTGAATGGCCGACTACAATCGCGATAGTGTCATATTCGCTTTCGTCTGGGATTTCATCTTCGTAGAAATCTACCATAGTGTCATAGTCGTCCTCTTGCCAGTAGCCAGTACCGGCTGAAACCTTACCGGGAACGGGTAAGCTCACACGCTTTCTAGTTTCGTATTCGGCACGTTTTTCGCAAATATCAACGACCTTACCGTCTTCCTCTGCCAAAAGCTTCTCGGAAACCTGTACAAGCTTATCCTTGCGATTGTCGTTTAACTTATTATAGTTAGACAGTAGAATCGCTTGGCGAGGGTCAAAGTTGATTTTAGATGAAATTGTTTTTTTGGTAGCTTTAAAACGTGGGTCAATATCAGATTTTAGAACTCCGAAAAAATCAGCTATTTTTTCTACATTTCCCGGAATAGGAAGAGAAGTTCCTTTTACATATCCAGTAATAGTTGAAGGTGGGATTTTAGTCCCTCTTGCGATATCAACTTGTTTCTTGTTTTGTTCGTTTAATAATCTGTTTATATTACTAGAGATTATTTTCATATATTCGATATCTTGAGGTGTTAATTTTCCTCTTCCTCGTGCCATATTGTACCTCGTTTCAATTTTTCTAACTATATAATATCGTTTTAATTCGTATTTGTAAATAAAAAAAACATAAAAAATACGAATTTTTCCGTAAAAACTATTGACATACGATTTAATTCGTATTATAATAAACTCGTAAGGTTGAGAGAGACCTTAACAAAAACAGGAGGTGAGGATATGAACGAACTAGAAAAAACAGCCCTCAATGAAATACTGAGGACTGTGACCTATATTGCAGAGAAAATCGATGAAATTGATTCTAAGATTTCTTTGGACGATTTACAAAATCTTGAGCATCAAGAATAGTAAGTTGGTATTCGATAAAACGAATGGTGGCTTTTAAGAATCTTTTTAAATCTTGTAAATCTTGGTCTGTGTGTTTGCGGACATAATGAGTTTCGTCATTACCTAACCAAGTTGTTGCTCTTGCCAAAGAAAGCAAGGTCGGTTCTTGAATATATTCTGTGATGACTTTTCCGAGTAGCTTTTCTTGTATATCTTTCTTTTTATCACGGTTAGTTAAAATCAGAAAGTCTTTTAGGAAAAATTCGAGGGATTTTCTTAGACCAATTCCTACAAGAGTATCATAACCATCCATTTCTGCCTGAAGAGCCTGAACATAGGTTCGTACGCCTTGGGGGGATAGTGATTGGAGTTCTTTTGGTAAGTCGGTTTGACTTTCTTTATATTGATGTCTATACTTTGGCCATGCACAGTTATAGTCAGAATCGTAGTCAAAAGAGTCTACCCATGCGTGTTTACAAGCGTTACAAAATAATGTTAAAAAAAGAATGTGAGAAGAATCATCTTTGTAGAATGAAGTATCTTTCACTATTGGTTCGATACCTCTTCCGCAATTTGGACAGATATCTGTAATAGATACATTTACATACGCATTGTCCCAGTTATCATATTTTGCTTTTGCTAACATAATATTTCTCCAATCGTTTTTATTTTCATTATACCATTTTAGAAAGGGGTGAGGATATGCAAAAAATGACGTTACGTGCCTTGCGCACGAATTACAGCTTATCAGCTAAAGAAGTAGCTGAAGAAATCGGAATCCATCATCAAACTTTACTTAAATATGAGCACGATAGCACAAGGATTCCGGTGAATCTATTACGAAAACTTGCCGATTTCTACGAAGTAGACCCTGATTTTATTTTTTTAGGGAAAAAATACGAATTAAATCGAAATAAACATTTATCAGCAACTTAGAAAGGAGCAAACATGAAACCAAAACGTTATCCGTATAGCGGAAATAAAAAGCAACCTCATGAAGAGATTGCTATCAAAGTAAATGAATTAAAAGCTGATGTAGCTTCGGTTGCTTCAAGAACAAACCAAGTTTTTAGTCGAATTGTAGGTGATACTAAAATTTCTGTAAAGAATAATGGCGTAGAACTAGAAGCACCTAAAATTGTTATCAAAAGTCTATCAATTTATTATCTGGTTACTGATTCAGAAATAGCTCCAAATTACGACAGCAAAGGGTGGTCAACCACGTTGTCGACTATTGCTGATAAGGAACAACAATTTGTATGGTGTTATTCTGTCTTAAACGGAGAACGTAGCGGAATTCGACTTTGTTTTAAAAAGTGATGCCATCGGCAGAGATTGAGAAGTTAACGCTTGCTTTAACAATGCCTTTCCCAGTTTCTATATTTGTTTCGATAAGAACGACAATTCCATCATCGAACAAATAAAACTCTTGCAAGGTATTACCGCATAGATTGTTAAATGTCAATGAATTTTTAGCAGTACCAGGTAGATTTAAAGAGCGTGGCGTTTCTGGTGAAATCTCTTTTTGAAATTTTAGTTCAACTTGATTAGCCATATCTTTCTCCTTTCCATAATATTTGACTTGCGATTTTCATAAGGAGATGAGAAGTCTTATTCAACCGTTTGTCATGTATATAATTGTATCAAATTATATTGAATAGTCAATATGTAGTTGTTTTAAAAGTATCAAAACACAATATATTGTGTTTTTAACTTAAAAAGGAGAATAACCATGTGGAAAAAAATTGAAGTTTTATTAGCTGAAAAGAAGATGACCAAATATGAGTTAGCAAAAAAAGCTGGTTTAAATCAAAACAGCTTGATTGATTTAAAAAAAGGACGAAAAAAATCTTTAAAATTTGACGATGTTGTCAAAATTGCTGACGTTTTAGAAGTCAGTTTAGACGAATTTAGAAAGGATAATACATGAAAGAAATAGCATTATCAAAAACAGATAGAGAACTATTTGGTTTACACCCAAATTACGAAAGAGAGACTGGGTTGGATCAAGTTTCATTTGAAGTGCCGTACGAATTATTTAAAACCCTGCTCAAACGAACAGGGCAACGATTGACTCACGAAGAGTTTCTTAGTATTACTATCCATCCGGCTAACAGAACAAAGAAGACAGTTAGGCAATATCAATTTTTATTCAGTATTTGGATGAACGATAATATTAAAAACGAAGTAAGGAAGCCTTCTGAACAGCTTCAAACGGGATGTCTGCGAACACGTCGTCGTAGCCTAGGACGAAGCTCTTATCATCGCAAGTAGGACTAGATTCACCAATATATGCTCCTTCTGAAGTTTGACAAATTAAAAATGTGCGTTCTTCATTTGTCACAGCATTAAGATACGGAGCGAGTTCTGATTTAGTCATAATATTCACCTCTTTTCTAGCTTAATTATAGCAGAAAAAAATCAGTGATAATATACACATCTCCAGCTAGGTTGCTACGGTTCTAGCAGGCGCCTCCGAAATATAGATAATTGACATGATGAAACGAACTCCATTAGGTCTGCTAGGGCTATACCAGCCTAGCTGGAAAAACAAAAAATACAGAAAGGATAATACATGAACGAAATTTTAGAACGCATAGCAAAAAGCCTTGAGTCTATTGATGCAGAACTCAAGGCAAGAAATGCAGATCGAAAGAAACTACTTGAAGAAGCTGAACAAATTGAAAAAAAGGTTATAGAAATTCAAGCAGACCCTTTTGGTCTCAAAAACTTAAAAGCTGCAGCATTAGCTGATAAATCTAAGAAAAAGGAATAGCTGCTTTGACTTTGGCTGCAAAATCAAGAACACTTTCGATTCTTTCTTTGAGAGTTGGTTCTTTAAATTCGAGTTCAAGCGCAGCGATAGCTTCAGTTGTTAAATGGATAAAGAAGAGCGTGTTATCACCAGACATAGCACTAATACATTTGTGGCGTTGAAGCTCAAAACATGTATCAAGAACATCTTCTTTAGACCATTCAGGCATGATATTTTCTTTGATGAAATCGATATTTTGAAAATTTCTAGCCTCTCTTTTAGAAATGTTATCTTTTCTTCTATCAAGATACTGTGCATACATTGAACTCAAAAGATATTTTGCATCATTAGTTAACTCATTCATATAATCACCTCCTTTCGAGATGATTATAACAAAAAAAGCCACTGAGAAATCAGTGACTTAACAAAAATACTTAACTAGATTATATCACATTTAAAAGGAGTGTGCTATGCCGAAAGCAAATATAACATATAAAGCTGTTGGCAACGACGAAAAAGCCGAATGGGGCGATTACAATCACTTGATTCAACGCTGGGAAGGGTTAAGTAAGAGCGTTGCGAAACAATGGGCAGCTGAAATGCGTGAACACCCAGAGTTTAGGAAATACGTCGACAATCCTACACATCGAATAGTTTTTATCAATTACAAAGGATTTGAGCTATTTGTTAAATGGAAATCACGTAACCGATATTTGAGTAAAAAAGAAACATTAGCAGAAATGCTGGAAAATATCAAACTAGAAGAAAGAGTAGGAGTTTAACATGACACATTTAATTATCGCAGTCTCAGTTTTAGCGTTCGCTGAAGTAATTACATTAACATTGTTCGGTAAACGAGCACGTAAGAAAGAAGAACCAGTCAAACCTAATTATTCAGGTTGGGAAGCAAGTGCAATTGCATATAACCGTGCTCACGGTTTGCCAGACGATGCGATTTAAGAGGTACTAAATGGAAAATGAATACTTTGACACAGACGAAATCATGCTAATCGGCTTTGACACAGATGGCTGGCATGGGTGCTGGGGCGCAAAAGAAGAAGAAGGTGATTAGATGGCAAAAAGTAAAACAAAAATTTATTTTTGGCTGCGTCTTGATAATAATTTTTTTAAAAATCTAGCGATTAAGCAACTTAGACGCATGAGCGGCGGTGATACTTATGTGCTTATTTACCAAAAAATGATGTTACAATCGCTGGAAAATCAAGGTTTCATCTATTTTGAAGGTGTACTCGATAGTTTAGCGGAAGAAATAGCTATGGCTTTGGACGAAAATGTCGAAGATGTTCAAGTAACAATCGCATATTTTCAAAGTAAAGGATTGTTACAAATCGGAGAAGAAAACGAAATCTTCCTTGAACAAGTTCCGATGCTGCTGGATCAAGAAACAAATTGGAACAGATATAAACGCCAGCAAAACAAAAAGTTGGAAAAATTCCAACCACTTTCCAACCACCTTCCAACAGATATAGATATAGAGATAGATATAAAGAATAGTAATAGTAAGAATAAGAATCAGAATAAGAATGCTGCTGCTGATTTTTCTGAAATTTATTCTTACTATCAACAAGAAATTGGTATTCTATCACCTAATCAAGTGGAACAACTAGCCGACTATCTCAAACTAGATAGCTTTGAACCAGAGTTATTAAAACGTGCCATTGATAAAGCTTCTAACAATGCTAAGCGTTCTTTTGGCTATGTAAATTCTATTCTAAGAAATTGGAAACAAAACGGCATTACAACGCTGACACAAGCTGATGAAGAAGATAAGAAATTCCAAGAATCAAAACATCTTCCTCAAGTGGACGAAGATCTACACAGCATAGTTGATCCAGCCTTCGGATTTTAGAGGTGCTTATGGAATTAATGTCTTATGAATATATGATTAACAACGGTATTCTGGTAGATACTGGCGACGTCTGCACGATTCATAATAAACCGTATTACAGACGTATGAAACAGCAAGGAGAATACACAAGCACAGCCTTTTGTTTAGACTGCCAAAAAGACGAATTGGAACGTTTAAAGCAGTCCAGCGCTGAGCAGCAAACAGTTAATGGAATGCTTGCTAAAACGTGGAATATGTTTGAATCTGTCAGTATTGTTCCAGACGACTTAAAAAATGCAACGATGAATAATTTCGAAGAGCATAACTTCGAAGATCAGAAAGCACACGCATTTGCTCAAAGGGCAGTTCGTTATTACGGAAAAGGTGGCGAAGGTAATACGTTCTTACAAGGGCGTCCAGGCGTTGGAAAGAGTCATCTGTCAATAGCGATTGCTAAACAGCTAAATGACACGTTTAAAATTTACAACGAACCAAAAAGCGTTATCTTTATGCCAGTCGCAAGGCTTATCCAACGCGTCCAAGCTAGTTTTAATGGTGGCGGACGATTTACAGAAGAGTTTGCTACAAAACTACTAACAGAATGTGACTATCTAATTTTAGATGATTTAGGGAAAGAGACATGCACTGGCAATTACATTAAACCAGTCAATGAATGGACATATCGCTTTCTGTTCAATATTTTAGACAGTCGGACTAAAACGATAATTAACACGAATTTCTCACGAGCAGAACTTTTGAAAATTTACGACAACGCATTCGTTGATCGTTTAACGAAAGGCATGCGAGGAGACAAAGACCGTATCTTTAAATTTTCGGAAGGAGCTGAAAGCAAACGATGAACGAATTAGAAATTAATATTTTGAATTACATTAAGAACAACGGCAGTTTTGAGCGACCAGTAACGCTGAGATTGCTAAAAGCTGAATTTAACATTAGTGAGCGCAGCGTTAAAGAGGTTGTAGAGCGCTTGAGATGCGAATTTAAACAACCTGTTATCGCAAGCCGCAGAACTCGACATGGCGGTTATTACCTGCCAAAGAACGACATGGAACGTAATGCAGGTCTAATGCCATATAAGGAACAGATTTTAACTTCGCAGAAAACATTAACGGCTATTACATCGGTTAACCTCACTGAATACTGGAAAGGATGGGAAGCATGAACGAACTACTTATCCAGCAGTTTGAACAGAATTATTACAACTACTCAAAAGAAATTAGAGACATGCTTTTAAAGCTCGATACAAGCTCTCTAATAGCCAAGTTAGCTAGAGACAGTAAAATGTATCAGCTCAAGAAAATAGTTTACTAGAGAGGCAAATATGGACGTACAGGAACTTTTGAATCGTAACGCTTTCCTTGAAGACGAAGTACATCGATGCTATGCGGAAATTGAAGATTACGAGGTTAAAACCAAAGAATTTAAAACCGAAATTGCAAAGCTAGAGAAGTTATTGAACAGGCAATGTGTAATAATTGCGGATTACGATGAAATGTTCGATAAGATTGTTGAGCGATTGGAGAAGAAACGTGATTGAAATTAGACTTGATGATGAACTGCTCCTCTATCAAGACGATTTAAGAGAAGCATTGCTTGAAACGATTGACGAACTCGTTAACGATGAAAGCATGACATTAGCTAAAACATATAAAACATACAGACACTATTCTGACGAAGACCTCATCGAAGAAATACAAGGGTTAACAGATAAGCGTTTAACCATTATCTTTAACTTTCCACTTGATTATCAAGTAGATGTCAAACAGCATATTTTAGATTGAGGTCAACGTGAAATCTGGAATTTGAAGAAAACGAAAGGAAAACGAAAATAAAATGATAGTAAAAAATCAAAATAAAGATGAATCGGTTCTTCGTTTTGAAGCTTCGACAAAACAAAAAGAATATCTTGACCTTTTAGCTAAAATCAGAGGCATTTCAAGACAAGAACTACTTACACAAGTTGTTGAACGTTTTATTGATAACAATCTTCAACTTATCAAAAATTATAAAAATGATCTTGAAGAACTAAACAATAGAACTAGTGAAGAAATAAAAATGCAAGGAGAATAAAATAATGGCAAATCAAATGCAATTATCTCACAAGGACTTCTTTAACAGTCCAGCGGTTAAAAACAAACTTAGCGAAGTAGTTAGCGGGAAAAGCGACCAATTCATTGCTAGTCTGCTATCAATCGTGAATAACAACAAGCTTTTAAGTAATGCTGATAACAACTCAATTTTAACCGCAGCAATGAAAGCAGCGACTTTAAATTTACCAATTGAACCAAGTTTAGGTTTTGCCTACATCGTGCCTTACAAACGACAAGCACAATTTCAGCTTGGCTACAAAGGACTTATCCAGCTAGCTATTCGAAGTGGTCAAATTAAGAATATTAATAGCGGTGTAATCTACAAAGCACAATTCAAATCATATGACCCGTTATTTGAAACGCTAGAGGTCGATTTTAGCCAACCAGAAGATGAAGTAGCTGGTTATTTTGCGACGCTCGAACTGTTAAATGGTTTTAAGAAGCTGATTTATTGGCCAAAAGAACGTGCTTATAATCACGGCAAACGTTTCTCAAAAAGTTTTGGTAACAGTCCTTGGCAGACTGATTTTGATGCAATGGCCCAAAAAACTTTATTAAAACAAATTATCAGCAAATATGCACCGCTTAGTACCGAGTTGCAAGAAGCAATCACGGCTGATAACAAAATAGAAGACGAGAAAGCGGCACCAATTGACGTAACACCACAAGAAGAAAGCTTGTCAGATTTGATTGGTGAAGCGCCACAAGAAGAAGTACCAAATGCCGACCCAGAAACAGGCGAAATTCAAGAAGAGCAAACAGCTTTATTCAACCAAATCGGAGATTTGACAGATGACTAAAGACTTACTTGGTGAAGATTATTACAGCCTCGAATCAGCAAGAGCTTACTGGTCTGTCTCGCAAGTTAAACGTTTTAAGGAATGTGAAGCTAGAGCATTAGCAGAGCTTAATGACGAATGGAAAGATAAGCGAGATAAGATGGCCTTACTTGTAGGTAATTATGTTCATAGTGCTTTTGAAAGTAAAGAAGCTCACGAATCATTCATTGAGAAAAATAAAGAATCAATCTTTAAAAAGAATGGTAGCTTATATGCGCCATTTGAAACAGCAGAGAATATGATTGACGCACTTGCGACAGATAAGAACTTCATAGCGCTTTATAAAGGCAAGAAAGAGGCTGCTATAACAGGTGAGATTGCAGGCGTTAAATTCAAAGGCAAGATTGACTGCTTAAATATTGAACACGGCTACTTTGTCGACATTAAAACCACAAAAGGCCCAATTGATGATGAGGTATGGGTTAAAGATAAAGACGGCAACAATTATAAGGTTCGTTGGTTTGAGGCGTATGGCTATATTTTGCAAATGGCAGTCTACAAGACAATGCTTGAAGCGAAATACAACAAACCATTCGAACCAATCATATATGCGGTAACTAAAGAAAGTCCAAGCGACACACGAGCCATTCGTATTCAGAACATTGACGCAATTCAAGATGAATTGAACGAGCTAGCTAAGATTATTAAGCGTTTGGACGATGTCAAGCACGGCAGAGCGCAAGCAAAACCATGCGGACATTGCGAATATTGCAGAGAGAAAAAACTCACAAAACGAGTTGAAATTTGTTAAGAGGTAAGCATGAACAACGTAAATTTAATCGGTCGCTTGACTAAAGCACCAGAATTAAAACAGACAGCGAGCAACACAAGCGTATTAACAGGAACGCTTGCAGTAAATCGCACATTCAAGAATCAAAATGGTGATCGTGAAGCGGATTTTATTAATATTGTGGCATGGCGACAAACGGCAGAGATTATTGCACAATACTGCGGCAAAGGTTCACAAATTGGTGTGACTGGTCGTATCCAGACACGTAACTATGAAAATCAGCAAGGACAGCGTGTGTATGTGACGGAAGTCGTAGCTGAACACGTTGATTTACTAGATAGCAAGAACGATAATCAGCAAGGACAGCCGAACGGTTACAATCAGCAGCAACAGCAAAACAGTTATATGCAGCAGGGTAATTCATTTGGTAATTCAAATCCAATGGATATTGATGATGACATGCTACCGTTCTAAGGAGAAAAAAATGAAAGAAGAACTTATCAAAATGACGCAAGAAGATTTTGAAGGATACGCAAAACATAAAATTTCAGAGCACCTTGAAATTAAATCATATGAAGTTTATATGGTTTGGTTTAACTACACGCTTGGAAATGCTAAAGGAATGTTTAGCTTTGACAGCGAGAAAGCTTATCCGATGAGCAATCCAAACGCTAAACTCCCTGACTATGTTGAAGTGACATACGACAGCGAAAAGCATGAATTTTATTTCGATTGGTACACGAAAGAACGACAAGAAGTCACTCACGTCGCTTTTGAGATTCCGGGGCTTACTGATGGAATTTGAGTTTATTTTATCGAATACCAAGAAGCAAAAACAGATGTTAAACGCCAATGACCGTCCGTACTGGACGCAAAAGGCCAAAATCACCGCATATTTACGTGCCACAGCCGCTAAAGAGGGTCAAAGGTATAATTGTACCCCTTATTCAAAAAAGCGCCCTTGTGGGCTCGTAGTGACGATTTACGCCCCTACAAAAAGACGGCTTGACCCACCAAATTTTTATCCGACAATAAAAGCGCTCGTTGATGGACTGACAGACGCTGGAATTTGGACGGATGACAATTCAGAAGTCATTAAGTTTATGACTTTTAAACGAGGTGGACCAAGCGAAATACCCGGAAAATATAGGGTTAGATTGGAAATAAAGGAATTATGACAAGAAAATTTATCGTTAGAGAATACAACCCGAAGATGAAAACAGCGACTTGGTTCGCCACAGCCAAAGATTTTAAGGAAACGGAGTTTAAAACAAGAAAACAAGCCATTAAATACCTAGAAAAGGCTCGTAAAGAGCCCGGACAAAAAGAATATTACGAGGTGGTAAGTTGAAAGCTGAAAGATACATGTTTTTAAGTATGTTGTTATCGTTTACAATCATCGTCGCAGTCGTCTTCTTCACGATTGAGCTAGGAATGCAAAAAACTGTTTATAACAATAAAATTACCGAGTTAAAACTTGAAAACACTAAGCAAAAATACGAAATCAAGCGGTTAAAAGACAATCAAACGATTATCTATCACGCTGATAGCTACGGTGGTAACCCATAACGGTATCAGGTTGGTTCGACTCCGACCATGGGTATAACCCGAAAATAATTTTTCATATTGGAGGTGGTTAAAGCACTCCTTCTTACACGCTTTGAACTACCATTCAAAAATTAGTACGATTAGTTAGCTTTTCGGGTGGTTAACTGTCAAATAGGCTGAAATAAAAAAGAAACGAGGACTTCTTTTGTTAGTTAAACTCATTTTAAAACAGCTTATCAGTCGGCTGTGATTATGCAAGGCGTCACCATTTTTTAATTATATACACAATGTGCTTCGTTCGCCTGAGCACACAAAAAAGCCTGCTTACGCAAGGCCTTCAATAATGCATTCGTTATCATTATTATATCACAATTGGAGGCCGAAGCGTGAGCAAGACTAAAACGAAAGCAGAATATTTGTTGGAAGAACTTAGACTAATTCCTAAAATGATTAAGCAATTGAAATTAGACATCGAGAATACTAGAAGCTCATTGCTCACGTCTCCGCAATGGTCAGACATGAAAGTGAACGGAGGTGTTCGACGTACACAGACAGACAAGAACGTCTCGATTATCGATGCGTCAGATTATGGACTAGCAGAGATTGACCGCTTGACAAAACGACGTGAGGAAATCATCGGCGTTATCATGCAAATACCGGATAGTGCTCAACGCTATGTCCTGCTTACTACTTATCTAAACTGTCAAACGTTCGACGAAGCTATTGATAAATTGGAACTTAATAGGAACAAATATTACACTATCAAAGCAAAAGCTGTAAAAAGTCTGAACATTATACTAAATCAATATGAAATCGTACGGGAATAGTACAAAGTAATACTCACAAATACAACCTGCCATGCTAATATAGTAGTATGAAATAATGACGAGGGGAGCTAAAAGGTAGCTCCTTTTGTTATGCAAAAAAAGGAAAAGGAATATGAAACCACAGAAGCTTACTGTCGTTGGTGGGAAGCGAAAGCAAGTAGACTTTGATAGTCGAAGCGAAGAGTACAAGAACTATAATAAGACAAGATGGAACTATGATAAGAAGCTGACAAGATTCTATAATAGTTCTGCGTGGAGGAGTACAAGTAAGTTAGTATTACTTCGTGATGATTATGTCTGTCAAATGTGTGGAGGAGAAGCGACGATGGTCGACCACATAATTCCAATTAAAAAAGATTGGAATCGAAGATTGGATCTTGACAATCTTCAAGCGAGTTGTAAAGCATGCAACGATGCTAAAGCTAATCTTGAGAATTATGGTAAAAAATAGCATAGAAAAGGCGAATTATCCAACATATAACGGGTATTATGGGATATAAATGTTCGGAAATACCCCTTAAATTTTTATCGGGGCTATGTATTGTTCGGATATAACAACGCCGCCCTCTTCTGTGCGCAATTTTCCCTTTTTGAATTTTTGAAAGCTGAAAATTTTAATGTAAAGGAGGTGTAAAGCTTGGGACGAAAGTTAAAGGTAGTTGAGAATAACAAAAAACATTTGACTAAAGCTGAAAAAGCTGTACGTGTTGAAATCCAAAAATCCGCTGGTGATGGTTTGATTGAGTTACAACTAACACCTCCTGAACACTTAGGAGAAACAGCGAAAGCTGAATACGCTCGTATAGTTGAAGATTTAAAAAGTTTGCCGGTTCGTGATTTGGATAGAGCAATTTTAGAAAACTACTGTACATGGTACGGTATATATGTCGAAGCAAGTCAAAAAGTAAATGAAATAGGTATTTCTGTTTTTAACGAAGATAAAGGCATGTGGATTCAGAATCCATTAGTTGTTACTCTTGAAAAAGCGACAAATAATATCAAATCATGCGCGGCCCAATTAGGTTTAACTGTTGACAGTCGCATGAAGATGTATGTGCCTAAGACAGAAGAAAAGAAAGACACAATGTTTGATAAATTTGGAGGATAATATGGAGTTTCTTATACTTACTAATGTAATTACTGAAGATTATATAAAACAGATTGAAAGAACGGAAAGGATAATTATTCCAAAATCTAGAATTGTTGAAGTGTCAGAACGCACGGATTATTATAAGTCTGATAGCTGTTGGGAAAGTCAAATTATTGTTCTCTACAATACAGGCCATGAAGAATATTTGGTAACAGAAACACTCGATGAAATATATGACATGTTGAAATAAGCGGAGGTGAACGGAAAATGAAGCAAGTAAAAGAATTCTCTATTAAAATAACAGAAGGCGATAGCTGTCCAATTGTGAAAATAGACGGAGAAGAAGTGCCCCACATTGCTAAAGTAAAATTTTGCTTCGAATCCGAAAACGCAATCGATGCACCGTGGGAGAATGGATTCTTTATTGAATTTTTTGACATTAATGATGGTAGAGGATTCAAAAGAACTCTTGGACAGTCGTTCCGTATTTAAAAAAGAGAGGAGGTAATCAAAATAGCTTACGATTATGCAGAAATTAATGAGCAGTATAAAGATACTGCTTTTTATTATGCTCTCGATGTGGTCGAAGGCAATGTTAAAGCTTGTCAGAAAGTAATCAAAGCTTGTCAAAGGCATTTGGATGATTTAAAAAACATCAGCAATTCTAATTTTGAATTTGATTATTTCCCAGAGAAAGCCCAAAATACTATCGACTTTCTAGAAATCTTGCCAGATGTTAAAACAGGCAAAACTTATCCGTTGGCTAGATTTCAAAAATTCATCATCTCCAGCTTGTATGGTTGGCGGAAGAAGAAAGACCATTCTGTCAGACGCTTTCGCAAAGCTATGGTTTCGGTTGCTCGTAAGAACGGGAAGACGATTTTAATTGCCGGTATTTTGCTTTATGAATTCCTTTTTGGTAAGAACCCTGCATTAAGCCGTCAGCTCTTCTGTACGGCTAATGACCGTACGCAGGCTAGAATTGCTTGGACAATGGCTAAGAAGCAGTTAGAAGCACTTAGAGCTAAGGATAAGGACATCTTCAAAGCGACTAAGATTGTTCGAGACGAGTTAACAAATAAGCGAGATGAATCTTATATTAGAGCATTAAGCCGCGATACTGGTGCGGTCGATGGTTTTGAACCGTATGTTGGCGTGCTAGATGAATACGCTGCAAGCAAAACCAATGAAATGATTGAGCTTTTAGAGTCTGGGCAAGGTCAGCTTGACAATCCATTGATTTTAATTATTTCGACAGCTGGTCTAGATTTGAATGTTCCAATGTACACCATTGAATATAAGTATGCTACTAAGATTTTAGATAAGAAAACAGTTGATGATTCGTATTTTGCGTTCATTTCCGAACAAGATGACGAGAAAGAAATTGCTGACGAAAGCAATTGGATTAAGTCAAATCCTATTTTGGAAGTGCCAGCATTATATGAAAAAATCATGGATTATTTGCGAAAAAGGCGTAAAACTTCGCTTGAAACGGGTGAAATTAACAAAGTTTTAGTCAAAAACTTTAATATGTGGCGACAATCAAGCGAAGCTTCGTATATGGATAAACAAACGTGGGAAGATGCGCTTATTGATAAGCCTGACACGACTGGCAGACGCGTCTGGATAGGCGTAGACGTTGGACATTCAAGCGACTTATTTTCAATCAGCACAATGGCAATGATGGATGATTATTGGTATGCTGACAGCTTCTCGTTTATTGCTACTAAGTACGGTCTAATAGCGAAAGAAAAACGAGACGGCGTTTCTTACACGAACTTAGAGCGCATAGGTGAATGTGAAATCACCACGCTCGAGTCTGGTGTTATTGATAATGAGCGAGTTATGGAGAAGCTCGAAGAAATGGTTATTGAAAATGATTGGGAAGTGCAAGGAATTTATTTCGATCCTTATCAATATGGAGCTTTGCTGACCATGATTGAGAAACGGCATCCAGAATGGACACAAGTCCAAATTCCACAAACAACGATGGTCTTGAATATGCCGACGAAGCAGTTCAGAGATGACGTTAAAACGGGTAAAATCAAACATTCGGGCAATAAGTTACTTACAATGGCTGTTAATAATGCTTATACACGAGTTGACAACAACGGTATGCGTATTGATAAGAATAAAAACAGCAATAAAATTGACCCGCTCGATGCACTTTTAGACGCATATGCGGCTTGTTATCTCGAAGCATTTGACGGTGCAGGCTATTGGACTGATGAGAAAATCTTTGAAAGTGGAGGTCTGTTTTGAAATTTTTTAAAAATAACATTCATACATTACTACTACTAACGGGCTTTGGCTTGATTGATTATTCATTTTTTAGATTGAATTTAACAGCTGGCTTTATGTGTTTGGGTTTGATGTGTACATTTTTAGGTTTATACATTGATAAAACCATGCGCTAGAAAGGAGGTGAGAAAATGAGCTTTTTTCAGTCGTTAGGAGATTCAAAGCTTTCCTATGACGATTACGTTTCCTCGGTATTGTCTGGTAATGATAGCGCGCAGTATGTCGGAGTTTCTGCATTAAAAAATAGCGACGTACTGACAGCAACATCAATCATAGCTGGTGATATTGCCAGATTTCCGTTAATCAAGAAAAACATCAATGGCGACATCATTCAAGACGAGGATGTCAATTATTTGCTAAATGTGAAATCGACTGGCAACGCTTCGGCTCGAACGTGGAAATTTGCAATGGCAGTCAATACGATTTTGACAGGTAACTCCTATAGTCGTATTTTGAGAGATCCACGAACTGGCAAGGCGTTGCAATTTCAGTTTTATAAACCATCTGAAACTCGTGTGGAAGAATTAGATAGTCATGAACTTATCTATACTTTCATCGATAGCTTGACAGGCAAAGAGGTCACTTGTGGAGCTGATGACGTCATTCATTGGAAATTCTTTAGCCATGATACAATTTTAGGTCGTTCACCGCTGCTGTCTTTAGGTGATGAAATTAGTTTGCAAAACAGCGGAACAAGTACGCTTTTAAAATTCTTTAAAGACGGTTTTTCAAGCGGTATTTTAAAAATGGAAGGCGCTATGTTGAGTGGCGAAGCTCGCAAAAAGGCTCGTGAAGAATTCGAGAAAATGCGAGAAGGAGCGAAAGGTGGCAGTCCACTAGTATTCGATAAAACAATGTCCTACGAGCCACTCGAAATTGATACTAATGTCTTGCAATTGATTACAAGTAATAACTTTTCGACGGCTCAAATTGCCAAAGCCTTGCGAATACCTAGCTATAAATTGGGCGTAAACAGCCCTAATCAGTCCGTGGCGCAACTTACAGAAGATTATGTTACAAATGACTTACCGTTCTATTTTGACGCGATAACGAGCGAATTAGGGCTTAAAATCTTTAGTCCAAGAGATAGGCGGGAATGCCGACTTGAATTTGATACACGTAGTGTTACTGGTCGAAATGTCGATGAGATTGTTAAACTTGTCAATAATACATTGTTGACACCTAACCAAGGGCTTATTGAGCTTGGTAAGCAACCGTCTGACAATCCAGACATGGATAGATATCAAACAAGTCTTAACTATGTCTTTTTAGACAAGAAAGAAGAATATCAGTCATTGAAAGGGGGTGAAACGAATGCCGAAACGAATTCAGATGAGGGGTCCGCTGATTCCGAATAATAGTCAAGAAGCTTATGATTATTTTGGAATGGAAGCGACAAGTGCTAAATCAATTGTCGAAGCACTTCCGGAAGACGGTTCAGACGTTGTAATCGAAGTTAATTCAAACGGTGGTTTGGTGACAGTAGGCAGTGATATCTATACAGCGTTGAAAAATTATTCTGGGCATGTAACTGCTGAAGTGACTGGAATGGCTGCAAGTGCTTGTAGCGTTGCGATTATGGGCGCTGACAAGGTTGTCATCAGTCCAACAGCTCAAATCATGATTCATAAAGCGTTGTTGAATTGGGTGTCTGGTAACAGTGATGACTTTGAATCAGCCGCTAACGCTTTGAAAGCTAGCGACCGAGGAATTATCAACGCTTACAAAGCTAAAACTGGCTTAGGCGAAGATGAATTGCTTGAACTCATGAAAAATGAAACGTATATGAGTGCTGATGAAGCTGTTGAAAAAGGTTTTGCTGATGAAGTAATGACATTTGACGAACAGCAGGCAGTTGCAAGCATAGGCAATGGACTGTTACCACAAGCGGTTATTGACGACTATTTTGCAAATCATGGCAACAAGCGAAAACAGGAAATTGAAGCTATGAAACGTGAAATCGAAAAAGAAGAAATTTTACAAGGACTTTAAGTCCTTTTTATTTTGCACAAAAAAGGAGAAAAACTATATGTTTGATGAAAAAATCAAAGAATTAAAAGCGTCTATCAACTCACTTTCAGCTACTATCGCTGATAAAACAGCGCAGGTTAAAAATGCTCTTGAAGCTGATGACCTTGAAAAAGCTCGTACAATCAAAAATGAAATTGACACAGCCAAAGAAGAATTAAAAACAGCTAAAGCTGACCTTGAATTATTCAAAGCTACTAAAATTTCTGGTGGCGCTGAAAACAAAACAGGTCGTGAAATTGAAACAGATGACATGACTTATCGCGACAAAGTTAACGCATTCTTACATTCAAAAGGTACTGTTGTTAACGAAGGACTGCGCTTCGACGGTAAAGATGAAGTGCTTATTGCAATGAACGAAATTACACCAACGACTGACGGTGTTAAGAAAACAGATACTACCAAAATCACTAGCGAAGAGATTGTAACTACTCCAATCCGCGAAATCAAGACAACTGTTGACTTGAAACCATTCACAACAATTTATCCAGCTAAAAAAGCTTCTGGTAAATATCCAATTTTGAAAAAAGCTACATCAAAAATGGTTAGTGTTGCTGAATTGGAGAAAAACCCAGCTCTTGCTAAACCAGAATTTGAACAAGTAGATTGGACTGTTGAAACTTATCGTGGAGCTATTCCAGTTTCGCAAGAATCTGTTGACGACGCAGATGTTGATTTGATTAGCATTGTTGCTGAAACAGTCGGTCAAATTAAAGTTAACACAACCAATTCAGCTATTGCCGACGTACTTAAAACATTTACAGCTAAAACAGTAGCAAACGTTGATGACATTAAAAAAATTCTCAATGTCGACCTTGACCCTGCTTATGACGTGGCATTCGTGGTTTCACAAAGCTTCTATCAAATTCTTGACACTCTTAAAGACGGAAATGGTCGCTATCTTTTGCAAGATTCAATCACTGCAGTAACTGGAAAAGTCTTGCTTGGCAAACCAGTATTCGTTCTCTCTGATGAAATTCTTGGTGCATCTGGAGAAGCTAAAGCGTTTGTTGGTGATTTCAAACGTGGTGTCTTGTTCGCAGACCGTAAAGACCTTGGGCTTCGTTGGGCAGATAACGAAATTTACGGTCAATACTTGCAAGCTGTTCTTCGCTTTGGTGTTAAGAAAGTCGATGCGAAAGCTGGCTACTTCGTAACGTTTACACCCAGCGAAGCCTGATTCGGAAAACGTAAGCGTTCCGACTGAGGCGAACACAGTAACAGAGATTAAAGCTTACTTAGACAGCAAAGGGATTAGCTATACAAGTAGTATGACTAAAGCTGAATTATTGAACTTAGTAAATTCTTAAGGGGGTGGTTAAATGGCAGTCTCACAAGAATTACTGGAAGCAGTTAAACTCTATTGCAAGATTGACTTTGATTTTGAAGATAGCATTTTGGAAGAAATGATTGAAGCGGCTCAAGAACAGATTTGCTTTGCGATCGAAGCTGGTTCAACACCAGAAGATTTTGCGGGCTACAAAAAATTCAATCTTGCTGTTAAGAAGCAAGTCAAAGAAGATTATGAGCATAGAGGCGTAACTTCCGATAGCGACCGTTACCCACTGGCGAATGGTGTGATAAACATCATTCATCAGTTGCGTTTGAGAGGTGATGATAATGCTGACACGTAAGATGAATACGCGGATCACCATTTTTAAAAGAGAAGGTGGGCAAAACGAAGATGGCGAAGTTTTAGACAATGTCAGAACAGACATCATGAGTTGTTGGGCAGAAGTGTCTAAGACGACTGTTAAAGATTTTCGTGAGAATACGACAGGCAAACAAGCTGATAATGGAGCGTTGACTAAAACGAGCGACACGAAAGTCTTTTTAATTCGCTATATGCCTAAACCACCTTTCGATAATTCAATGTTTGTTGATTTTAACGGACTTGAATATAAGATTGAAAAAATGGAAGTTGATTACGCCAACAAGGAAATGATTATGATAAGTGGGGTGCGTGTCGAATGACATCTGGACTCGATGAAATTTTATCTAATCTTACGAAATTGCAAGTTAAAGCACCTAAAACAGCAAGAGAAGCGGTAACTGAAGTTGCTGAAGAATTTGAAAAACAATTGAAAGCAAACACACCTAGAGAAAGCAGATCTATCGAACATTTGCAAGAGGACACAGCGATTAGTGGCTTTAAAGGCGCTAGCGAAGGAATTGTCTCGAAAGAAATCGGTTATGGTAATGCAACTGGGTGGCGTGCGAAGTACCCAGATTCTGGGACGATTTACCAACGAGGACAAGAGTTTGAAGAAAAAACAATCAATCAAATGACGCCCGTTGCTAAGGAAATTTTTGCAGAAAAAGTTAAGGAGGGCTTAGATTTATGATTGCCGAAACGACGGCGTACAAGCTATTAAGTAACGATGTTCAATTGAATGAGCTGTTCGACAGCTATCGTGGAGGGAAGTTTGGGGGCGGTTTTAAACAAGGAATTTTCACTTATGACATTCCAGAGAAACCCACCAACATGAAGAAAAAAGAACTAGCTCCATTTCTGCGAATTAACACGATTTACGATGCGCCAAATGCATATGCTGACGATGGCTATATTGGCACGGAACAGCGTATTGTCATCAACTTTTGGTGCCAAACAGCTGCGCAATCAGAAGCAATTGTAAAACGCATCGATGCCATCCTAACCGAAGCAGGTTTTGAATGGTACACAGCTAACGAAACTCCTCGATATAAAGATAACGATATTGACTTGCTGATGAACGTAAGAAAATATCGTTTTTTTGATTGGGGTAATTAAAAGAAAGAAGGAATTAATACATGGGTAAAGTAAAATTTGGGCTTAGTGGTTGTGAATATGGTGTTTTGAATAATGCCGAAAAAGTTACACAACGAAAAAATCTTCCGGGGCTTACAAGTGCAAAACTTGAGCTAACAAACGAACTAAAAACGCTCTCAGCCGATGACGGGCCATACGTCGTTGTTTCTGGAGGTATTACAGAAGCTAAATTAACAATCGAAACATATGACTTGACATCTGAAGCACGTCAAGACTTTTTTGGAATTACAGTTGAAAACGGGGTTGAAAAATACAATAAAGGCCTTACACCAAATGACATCGCAATTTTGTTCCGTACTAAAATGGATGACGGAAAATATGTTTGGGTTGGTCTTTTGAAAGGTAAATTCAATTTGCCTGGCCTCGAAGCATCTACTGTTGACGGTGCACCAGACCCTAAAGCAGATTCGATTGAAGGTAGCTTCGTGGCTCGCGGCGGCGAAGAAGGCACAGTACTCTTAATTGGTCGCGAAGACGCAGAAAGCTTTGATCTAGAAGCATTCAAAAAAATGGTATTCCCAACTGCGGCATAATCAACTGGCCGCATTTTGCGGCCTTTTATTTTTATGTGAGGAAAAATTATGTACGAAATTAAATTAAAAAAAGGCGGAATTGAGAAAGAGTATTCGAAAGAATATATCAACGTTGAAGATAACCTTTTGGCCGTTGACCACAACGCACGTCAAAACGCTTTTATTTCAAATGATAAAGCTGCTTTTGATTCGAAACAAACACGAAAACTTAACGAAGCATATTTGCAAATGTTTGTTGATATGTATGGTAAACAATTTACTGTTGCTGATTTAAAAACTGCAGATGTTGAGACATTGAACGTACTTGATGAATTGTATGTTGATGCGCTAGGACGAGGCAAATCGAACGAAGAAGCCGATGAGGACGAAGGAAAAAAGGAGGGATAACTCCTGAGCAAGCTAAGTCTAACTTGCTCGGAATGATTCAAACATTATTAAATAACGGGTACACCATTCTTGATATTAAAAAAATGCAACTATCAGATTTTGAGCTGATGGTGGAAGCATTAGAACAAGAAACAGTAACAGAAGAAACCGAGACAACGTTAGATAAAGCTTTTCCTTTCCTATTTGGTTAGAAAGGAGGATAAATGGCAAATATAGGTAAATTGGTAGCCACTGCTACACTCGACATAGCGCCGTTTCAAACCAACACAAAACAATTGAAAACTTACATGCGTGGCATCGATAGTTCTTTGAAAGCTGTTGAAAAATCTATCAGCGGTCAAGGAAGTAAAATCAATGCCCTGCGCTCTATTTACAACGAAACAGGGCAAGCTTTAGAAGGCTACCAATCGCTATTAGTACAGCAATCCCAAAAATATAATGCTTTGAAGTCTGAAATAGGTGATTTCTCGACAGCGACAGCAGCTCAAAAAGACGCTCTGATTGGCGCACATACTGCCATGATGGATACCGCAGCTAAAGTAAGCGAGTTACAAGGACGTTTACAAGGCTTAGCTACCGAAATGAGTGTGTTTACTCGAATGGGCTCGGCAATGACCAATTTTGGTAACACGCTTCAAAGCGTCGGCGGTAAGATGACAGGGCTTGGGAATACCATGACGGTTGGTGTGACAGCGCCAATTGTAGCAGGTGTTGGAGCCGTCGTAAAATCTGCGATGTCCTGGGAAAGCGCCTTTGCTGGTGTTAAAAAGACCAACGATGAAGTCGTTGATTCGACTGGTAATGTTGTTTACTCATATGCAGACCTCGAAAATGGTCTCCGTGGTTTGGCAGCACAACTGCCAGCGAGTCACCAAGAAATTGCAGGGGTTGCCGAAGCGGCAGGGCAGTTAGGCATCAAGTCACAAGACGTTGTTAGTTTCACGAAAACAATGATTGATATGGGCGAGTCAACTAACTTGTCAGCCGAAGACGCAGCATCAGCAATTGCCAAAATCGCAAATATCACTGGTTTAACATCAGATGAATACCAACGCTTTGGTAGTTCGGTAGTAGCTTTGGGTAACAATTTCGCTACCACTGAATCAGACATTGTCAGCATGGCTAACCGTTTGGCAGCTTCTGGAACATTGGCAGGTTTGACTAACCAAGAAATTCTAGGTCTTGCGACAGCGATGTCTTCTGTCGGTATTGAAGCAGAAGCTGGGGGAACTGCAATGACCCAAACCCTATCAGCTATCGAATCTGCGGTAGCTGCTGGCGGGGAAAACCTACAAAAATTTGCAACAGTCGCTGGCGAATCGTCAGAAGAATTCGCTAGCAAATGGAAAAATAAACCAGTCGAAGCTATTCAAGATTTCATTCGAGGTCTTGGGAAACTTGACGAAAAAGGCGAGAGTGCCACTATGGTGTTGGACGACATGGGGCTTTCTGGTGTTCGTCAGTCTAACATGCTTAAATCATTAGCACTTGCCGCAGACACAATGACTGGGGCAGTTGACTTATCGAACAAAGCGTGGAATGAAAACACGGCGCTTACTAACGAAGCAAGCACACGTTATGAAACGACTGAATCAAAGCTTAAAATGTTAAAAAACCAAGTTGTCGATATGGCTATCGACTTCGGTGGTCCGTTCGTCGATGCATTGAAAAATGGTCTCGAGGCATCTAAACCACTCATTCAGACGTTGTCTGACATGGCCAAGAAATTCAACGAGCTCAGTCCAGCTCAACAGCAACACATCATGAAGTGGCTAGCTATTTCAGCAGCTGCTGGTCCAGCGCTTTCGATTTTAGGAAAACTAACAACCGGTCTAGGCAACATATTTAAAGTCTTCGGTTCAGTCAATAGTGGAATTGGAAAACTTGTCGGCAAGCTCGCACCAATGGCTTCTGGATTAACTGGTGTTGAAAGTGCGGCAGGTGGTGCGGCAGGTGCCGCATATAACTTCTGTGGTGCAGTAGGATTGCTATCCAATCCACTGGGACTTGTCGTAGGAGGTGCAGCAGCACTTGCTGGTGGCCTAGTCGTATTAGCTAATGCTAAACAGCACGCTCGCGAGGAAGCTCAAAAATACGGAACAACGCTTTCTGGCGAAACAAAAGGTGCACTTGACCAATTCGGAACTGCAGTGACTAACGCTCGGATTGCTATGACCAACTTCGAAACTGGCGCAACACAGTCTGCTGACAGTGTCAAGACAGCAGTAGCAGATATGATGAAACAAATCACGCAAGGTGCAGAAGATTCTAAGGCTCGAATAGACGAGCTTGCTCAAAAATTCGGTTTCACTCCAGAGCAAGTCGCGGCAGCGAAAGCTAAGCAAGACCAAATTGTTTCGAATGCGCAAGCAATGACAGACCAGATTACAGCGATTTATGAGCGTCATAATGGCGATGTCAGCAAGCTAACAACTACTGAAAAGACAATTGTTGAAAACAATATGAAACAGCTCTGCGAAGCTCGTGTCAAAGAGTTGAATCTTGGGAAGTCAAAAGAGAAAGCTGTTCTCAGCACTTTCAATGGCGAAATCGGCAAGATGACGATGGCGCAGCTCAAAGACAGTTCAACAGCTTTGCAAACAGCAATGAAAGAAGAGCAGAAAGCGTACAAAGACCAACGCAGTGGTTTGAAACAGTCGCTTGAGCAAGGTTTAATCGACCAGCAAGAATATAACACTCGAATGGCTGCGCTCAAAGAACAGCACAAAGCAACGATGTCTGAGTTTGGCCAAGCGCTAGTTAAAATAGCGCAAGAGCAAGATGCTCAAAGTGGCCAATTTGGTGTGTACGCTGAGAAAATTCGACGTGTTCTAGCAGACTACGATATGAGCTTCGAAGAGCTTTCTCAACACGCACTCGACTCCGCAAACAAAATTGGGCAACACACTGGTATGATTGGTACATACACGTCTGAAATGTCAGCTGACGCACGAAACGCTACAGACCAGTGGAATGCTTTAACGCTTGACCCGTTGACGGGTGAACTAAAAACGAATGCTGTTCAGGAAGTCACAAAAGCCTTGACTGCCGAAAACGGTTGGAACAACATGGAATTCATTCTCAAGAATGCTAACGTAAAATCCAATGCTCGTGTCGAAGTTGCAGACGCCCTTCAAAAGTTGGGTGAATGGGATAAAACGACGCCTGAACAAAAAGAATTATTGTTCCAAAACGACAAAGGTTTGTTAGCTATTTATCAATCTAAAGACCAACTCAATATTTGGAATGGTATGCCGACAAACGTCAAAGAGCTTCTTTGTGAAGACAAAAACTTCACATCAAACGCAGAGAAAGCTAAAGAGATGCTCAACAAATGGAATAGTGCTACGCCAGACCAGAAAGATTTGATAGCGCATAATAAAACTGCTGGAGACGTCAGCGCAGCTATCAGCATGATTTATAGTGTTCCTGACAGCAAGAACACTGATTTGACAGCTACTGATAACACAGGCGGCAGTACAGCGTCTGCCCAAGGTAAAATCAATAACGTTAATCAGAAATCGGTACCCGGTATCTTAGCATCCGATTTAACAGGTGGGGCTACGGGTTCTGCGCAAGGTAAAATTAATAACGTTAATCAGAAATCAGTCCCTGGAATCTTAGCATCTGATTTAACAGGTGGACCAACATCGAGCGCCAAAAACAATCTTAATAGCGTTCGAGATAAATCTGTCACAGTCACAGCGGTCGACAATGCCTCAGGCGTAATTTCCAACATCGCAAGCTGGTTAGGTTCACTAAAAGACAAAGTCGTCAATGTCGTCACACATCACACAAAAAATGAAAAAGGTACTAATTTCCACCCAGGTGGATTAGCTCTGGTCAATGACCAAAAAGGGCCGACTTATCGCGAATTGATTACTTTGCCAAGCGGGGTAAGTTTCATTCCGCAAGGTCGTAATGTCATGTTGCCGCTTCCTCGCGGGTCAAAAGTTTTGCCTGCCGGAAAGACTAAACAATTGTTCCCACGATACGCGAACGGCATTGGCTTTGAAAATACTCGTGTCGCAGATGTTGCACGAAGAATCGGTAATTTGCAAGACAACAGCGATGTAGCTGTCATCCAAAACGGTGAAAGTGACACACGTCGTATGATTGGCAAAATTATTGATTTGATTATCGAAAACACACACAGCATTGAGCGCTTAGCAGACAGACAAGTTATTATTGAAAACTACATGGATGCTGAACGCGTTGGGCGTTCGGTTGCTAAGTCAGTAACTAGTGAACAAGAGCGTCAGGAATCCATTAAAAATGCAATCTATGGGAAGGGGTGGTAAAAATCGAAAGAGTATATTTTAACGGAAAAGAATTGACAGAGTTTATCACTGTCGCATCTGATTTCCATTTGTGGCAAGGCGCTGATTTCGACCCGCAGTTTTCGGATTATGACCTTTTGAGTGGTTCAGACTTCAATTACACGCGTTTCAACGTAAAAAAAATTCCAGTTCCGTTTTACAATGTAGCCGGAACAACACAAGAATACAACAAATTGATGGCTATTCTTAACGTTGACGAGCCTAAAGAGTTGCGTTTTAGCAGTCTACCAAACATAACGTTTCAGGCTATTCCTAGCGGTAACATTGATTATGAAAGGTTAACTCGGCGAGACGGCAAGGGTACAATTAACTTTATTATCGCAGACGGCTTAGCACATTCAAAAGCAGCACGAGAGTTTGGATTTGCTAAGAATTCTGACGGCATTTGGGAAACTGAAATCGTCAACGACGGAAGCGAAGACGCATATGTCAATTACGAAATTAAGCTCAAGAAAGAATCTGGGTTCGTCGGTATTGTTAGCGAGTATGGCGCTATGCAGTTTGGGAAAGTTGACGAAGCTGACGGTTACACCGCACGAAAAAACGTGACCGTTTTAAGCAACCAAAAAGGCGATTTTGCCAATTGGACTGACGGCACAGTTAATTACGAGAATACTAACAAAATTATTACAACTCAAATGACCGCTGATACTTCGTTCGGCGGTCGTCTTGGTTTGTTGCCAAGCTCTTTTAAAACGAGCGGAACATCTGGCGCCCTACAGTATGGAGCGGTTAAGGAATACACGCTAAGCAATCCTATTTCTCAATGGTATATTTGGGCTAGAGCTTGGTTTGAAACTGGGCTAATGGGGCAAACTGGCGCTTGGTGTTTAACAGTGCTAGATGGAAGTAATCATTTAATCGCTGGCATGGCAATTGAGAAAGACGACACAGTTGGTAATACTGCAAATGTTCGATTCTTAATGGGTGACGGTTTGGGTGGTAGCCGTACGGTTAAGACGATTCCGTTTACACCTTCGTACTGGATTCCACCTAACCCGTACGGTTCAGAGGGACGTGCTACGAACTCGAATATGTTTGACTTAGTCAAAGAGAAAGACCGTGTGCAGTTCTTTTGGTACGGTGGCTATTATCCGTTTTATGATTCTCGTTTAGCAAATGTCAAAGCGAAAAAAATTCAGTTTTTTGTCGGACAGTATGCAGGACGAAACACGACAGATAGAAAAGTGACACATCACTATTTAAATGATTTTACTTTTCAAGAATTGCATGTTGATTATTGGAAAGACGTGCCTAATCGCTATCCAAGTGAGATCGGAAGAGCGTCGTGTAGGGAAAGAGTGTAGATCTCGGTGGTCGCCG
>OGJK01000178.1_pt1 | contig 70933 bp, 81 predicted proteins | sample 1571961 | NCBI WGS metagenome assembly OGJK01 (sample SAMEA2582120, study PRJEB24529) | metagenome | biome: Human gut stool | place: China | collected 2011 | reverse complement strand
CCTTGAGCGTACCCGAAGCACTGATGCTGCCCCAAGGCTCTATCGTGTACACCGTAGCAAGAGTGCCGTCGCGTATCACGGGCACGGTGACGGTCTTGAGGAACACGCCGCCGACATAGAGAGCGAAGTTCCAAGTCTTCACACCCGTGCCGAAAGCCTGTAATGTATAGCTCGTGAAGTTCCCGGACGGATAATTCACTACATCCCCGCTGTCTGTTGTCCGCGATATGGTGAAGTAAGCCTCGTTGGTGCTTGTCACCTCCGTTGCCGTGCCTACAGACACCTTTACAACCTTTGCAGACACAGCTACGGAGTCTTTGCTGTTGAGCTTACCCGTACTGTCTCCTTTAAGTGAGCTGACGGAAAGGTAGACATCATAGACAATCCCCGTGTCTCCTTTCTCGCCCTTCACATACACCCACGTAGCCATGCTCAGAGCCTCCGCTTTCGTGTCGTCCTTGGTCTCGCTGACCCATGTGCCCATATAGGCATAGGCGGCTCCGTCGGTGTTGTCAAGAGCAATATCATCCGCCAACGTAGGCTTGGCCTTGTTGCTCCACGCTACATGCACGTAGTTGTTCTTGCCTGCCTCACCGCTGACCTTGCCGCAGTCGGTAAAGCCCTTGACGTGCGTATCATCGCTTGCAGTCGTTCCCGTGTATGTCCACAAGTGCCCGCCGATGATGTACGAGTCACCCATCGACGCGCCCGAAGATGGCAGATCTTCCGTCGACGGGACACCCGGCTTCATGTTGATGCTGGTGCCCGCCGTGCCGTCCTTGACGATGCTCAGCGTGATGCTGTCGCTCATCTCGACGTATTCAGCCGTTTCTTTTACTATCTCCGACATTTTCTTGTATTTTAATTTGTGAGGTTGAAATATTTTTGTTATCTTTGCGGTGTGGGATTGGTCTTGGCTAACCCCTTTTTTTTATGTCTAAACAGAAATATCTCCAAATGCACGTGCCCATGGAGATGAGCCCCGTACGGCAATGGGATCGCCATGCCGTTTTCCTCGCTGATATTCATGTTGAAGTCAAAGTTGCGTCCTATCTGATACTCGGCGCCGATGATCTTGTCTCCGATCTTCGGATCAAAACCGATCGAGAACGTCTGCGCATAGTATTCGTCCTCCGTACAGCTGCTCTTCTCCTTGTACGCCTGCCAGCTGAAATCCACCGGTCGTCCGTCGCCCGTCTTGTTTTCCACCAGCACTTTCTTATCCGCTCCTTCTCCGATCGTCAGCATACAGTCTATAACGCCCACCTTGCTCACCTTGTCCGTACCGTCGCCCACCGTCGAATATTTGAACTCATACTGCTGCGGGCCGTCATCCGTCCACGGTTTCCATCCCACGCTGTAGCTTCCGCTTCCTTGTGGGTCGAGATCCTCCGTAACCGCGTCTTTTGCCTGTGCCGCCTTCCACCAGTCAAAGATCACATAGCGGTCACCGTCACGACCGGGCACCGACCCGTTGGCCGTAATGCTGTCCTTCTTGGCTCTTACACGGCCAATGGGTTCATCATACACCCATGGCCCCATCACACCGAGGCCGTACCCTGCCGTATGCAGCACCGGGTTCAGGATCACGCTGCCGCTGATCACCAGATAGTTTTTCATTCCGTCATCAGCCGGACTGTATACGCCGCCGTTGGTTCCCCCGTCATATACTGCCACCGGCATGGCCGCACGCACCGTATCCGTCGACGGCTCAGCCATGCTGTCGTCGTCTTTTTCGTTACCGTTCACGCTGATGACGAGGTAGTCGTCCATCGTGATCGAGGATGCCGAAGGCGTGTTGTCCTTGTTGTCCGATTTCACGGTCACCTTACCCACGCTCACCAGCTGCGCGCCTATCGACCCCGCCAGCTGATTCAGCATCTTTTCCTGATGACTCCCGTCGGCGCAGAACTTCTCCTTCCAATCCACGCCCGCACTGCCAAACGTCCAGCCCGTCGCGCGCTTCACTCTCACGTAGTAGTCGGTCACGCTGCCGTCTTTGCAGGTGCTCGTTCCTGTACTCACAAAGTCCTTGAACCCCATGGCGGCATCATGCCCCTTCCCGTTTGCCACGTACTCCGTCACGTATTTCTGTCTTGCGCTGAAGGCCGGTGTGCTGTCATCGCCCAACGGACTGTCCACCAGCGTGTCAATGAATGTCGGACTCACCTTCAGGCTCAGCAGGTTAAAGGTCTCGCCCACGTCCACCTGCTGTCCGGTGTCGCTCACCGTCCTCTCCGTCAGCGTCACGCTGCCGCCCTCTGCCGCCGATCCCGTACCGTGCAGCAGCGTCCATGTCACGGCGCCTTTCCGCAGCGTCTCCCAACTGTACAGGTAGATATCCGTCCCGTATTGCACAACGTGCAGATCCAAGTACTTCAACACGCTCTCCACCACGTCCTGATACGTCATCACGTCGTCTTCCGTATCCCCGAGAAAAGCCAGGTCATTCACGCTGAGTTCCTCCAGCACATGTGCGGAGCCCTTGCCTCCCGGCAGGCTCTTACTCCCGTCGTACCACAGCTGCCAGTTCTTGCCGCCGCTCGCGTAGTTCAGCGCCTCAGTGATCAGACTCAAAAACGTGTGCGTCGTTGCTCCGGCTTTCGCTGTCGGGTACGCCACGCCGCTGCCCACCTTCCTGAAGTTCGTATATTGCAGCGAAGCGAGCCAGTCCACACAGTTCACTTCAAGGTCATCATACAGCTCTACAAAGTCCTGAGAGTAAGTACCAGGCTCCAACCATCCCTCAAACACGCTCCTGCCGTCCTCCTTCACGCTTACGCTTGCCGAGTGCACACCCTTTGCGAACAGCTCTCTCACAAACCGTCTCGTCTCCAGCCTCAGCGTACAAGAGTGGCTCTGCACCACGTCGAGCAGGTCGTTCAGTCCGCACGATGTCGTCACCGTATCATCTTCCGCGAACTGGATGTCTCCGCCGTCTGTGATCTCTATATCTTTCCCGGTGCCCGCTGCCTCCACAGCCACGCTCACCGCCTTTCCTTTCTTGTTTACAAATTCCCCGTATATCTTCATCGTTTCTCTTCCTTTTTCTTGTTTTTCTTTCCCTGCCGCAGCTCATTCGTCCTGTCTTTCTTCTCACCGCCCCATCGTCCTTTTCTGTTGTTCCGTTCTGTTCGGCGGCTTACAAGCCGCCGCCCGTCGCTCATGCGCGTCAGCCGTCCGGTTTGCCGCGGCTGTGCCGCGGCCCTGCCGTGCCTCTAATTCCCTGCCGTGCCCGTATTTCCTTTTCCCATCCCCTCAGCCACGGCCTCAACGATGCTGTGTATCTTTTCCGCGTCCTGTACCCCGTATGTGTTCGCTATCGCCTTTGCCACCGTCAGCGGGTCCACGTCGAGGCTCTTCAGCTGCTGCATCTTCTCGTGCACCGACACCCCCTCGATGACGATCTCTCCGGCGCACATCAGGATGCTCGCTATCGGTACCGTCACAAAGAAGCTCAGGCATGCGTCGATCATCGCCGCAAAGAAATACAGCGTCAGATAGCACTTGTCCTTGCTTACCGTCTTTCTCAGACCGAAGCTCGTCGTCTTGAACTGCCCGATCTTCTTGCTTGCCCTGATACCCCAGTGGAGATCTATCAGCGAAGCGACAACTACTAATATTGCCATGATTGCTATTGCCAGCAGCCATATTCCCACCTTGCGATTGTCACCGTCCAGCATGAAGCTGATAAACATTGTTGTCTCTGTCATTGTCTGTTCTGTTGTTTGTTATTTGTTTCGTTTCCAATAACCCGAGCCGACAACCATAAGCGTCACCACCGCTACTGCTGTCACCGCAAACGAGCAGACATCCTTTCGCATCTTCTCCCATCTCGTTACTTTCTTCTCCACTGGTACCGGTACATAGATGCTGTCCGTCCTCACCGCTGACGCAGAGTCCGCCTTGGCGCTCATCCGCTCACCCTTCTCTCTTACATACCGGACCACCTGTACCGTATGCCAGCGGTCCACTATTATCGTGTCCCCCGTCTTCTTCACGTCCATGCTGTCATGCCGCCACACATAGTCATGTCTCAGCACGGAATCCCTTACCGTGTCGTGTCTCATTACCACCCGGTTCCGATATTCCGTCCGCACCTTCTCCACCGGCACATACCGTGTCGTCGTGCATCCCGAGAGCATCAGCGCAAACGCCGCTAACAACGTCAGTTGTACTGTCAGCAATACCCATCCCGCTGTCCGTACCCGCTGCTCGTCTTTCTTCCAACCGTCTCTTCTCTTGTTGTCCATTCCGTTTTCCATTCCGTTTTCCATATCTTTTCTTTATTTGTTTTCTTCCTTCCCGCAGTATTGCGGGAATGAACCTCCCGTTATTTTATCACCCCCTTAGCGCGTCCCAGATATTTCAGCCTGTCTTGCAGTCCGTTCTTGCCGCCGTTTATCCGCTTCGTGATCGCCGTGAGCATATCCTTGTCCGCCATCTCGTTCAGCCCGTTTTTCTTCCACCACCAACATGCGCTCATCGTCGCCCACTGAGGCAGCTCCAGCCAATCCGGATGACCTTCGAAGTCTATCCCCGTGCTCTTGCTGATCTCATGGTAGTTAACCCGCCCCGTGATCTGTATCAGTCCGCGGCCTTTGTATCTGACACCGTCACCCGGCTTCGTATTCCCGAGATCCTTACGCCCCTCATATTCCGTTCCGCCTGCCAGCTCTCTGGTATATCTCAGCTCCCCGCTCTCGTGCGCGATCTGAGCCAGAAAATGGCACACTCTCATTCTGTTGTCAATACCGTATCTCGTCATATACCGGTTCAGATAAGGCAGATACACATCCGCCCTGCTTCTTGCGTTAGGCATAATGCCCAATAGTTGTTCTCTTGTTATCTCCATTGTCGTTTCCTTATTGTTCCTTTGTGGTTTCCTGTTTTACTTTGTTGTTTTACTTTGTGTTTTACCGTTTTGTCGTTCTCCATTGTCGCTCCGTGTTCAACGGTTGGCCCCGTTCTGTTCGGCGGTTGGCTCCGTTCTGTTCGGCGGCTTATAAGCCGCCGCTTTTTGTGTGCGTCAGCCGTCCGGTTTGCCGCGGCTGTGCCGCGGCCCTGTCGCCTCACTCCCATCGTTTCCCCGTCTTAGCGTCCACTTTCCTGACATTGCTTGCCGCCAGCACGATATCCCTGCCTTTCAGCCTTCCGTCCACTGTGACCTGCACCCCCGGGCTGCCTATCTGTCCCAGTCCTGCCAAGTTCACCCTCGGCCTCATCGTCTCCCTGGGCATATACAGCCCGTTGGCCAGCGCAAACAGTCTCGCCTGCTGCTGTCTGTTCAGGATCATCTCTCCCGAATTCACATGCGCCGTCAGCCGGTCACCGAAGTAGCTGCTGCCGCCTACCACACCACCGGTGGCATAGCTGCCTGCCAACCCTTTCACCGAGCTGATCATTGCTGCCAGCTGGGCCAGTCCCGTTGCCGCAAACGCGATCCACGCCCAAGGTCCCAGGCTTGCGCTCTCAGAGGTTGCCGTCGCGTATCCGGCCACCATCGTCGCTATGGCCTGCGCCATCGTACCTGCCACGTTCAGCTCCGGAACGCCTATCGATTCGCCTAACTGGCCCAGTGCCGCCCCCATCTGCCCCACACTGTCCGTCGCGGCCTCCATCTTCGCCTTCTTCTTGTCCACGTCGCTCGTGTCCACCGTAATCTTTATTGGCTTGAAGTTCTTGTCGAGTCCTTGCAGTTCCTTGTTGATGCTGTCTATCTGCCGCTGAGCCTCGCCCGTGTCGATGATTCCCGCGTCCAAGTCGCTCTGGATCCTCGACGCCCGTTGCTGAGCGTTCGAGTAGCTCTGCCGCTTGTCCGCCAGGCTGCCCTTGACAATCCTTTCCGGCTCCACCTCAGCCTTGATCGTAACCTCCCCTTTCGTCGCAGCGTCGATCTCAGCCTGTATCTTGTCACGCTTAGCCTCAGCCTTCACCATCGCCTCAATCGTAGGAGCGTTCTCCACGTCGCCGTTCGCCTTGTTCAGCTCCTCGTGCAGCGTCTTCAGGTAGCCGTCAGCCGTCTCGTGAGGATTCACCTTCTCGCCCTTATTCGGATCGAAGCTCTCCAGCATCCCGTATTCGTTCTCAAACTTCAGGTCGTCGGCCGTCTTCTGTGCCTGGTCTCTCAGTTTTCGCAGGCTCTCAATACGCTTCGTATCCCCCGTGTTGCATTTTTCCAGTGCGTTCGTATAGTACTTTGCGTTGTTCTCCCAGTCCTGCACGCTGTTCGGGTTCGCTGTCAGCGTATCGCCCTGTCCTGCGCTGCCGCCCTTGACGCCGTGTCCCGTACGCTGCTGCTTTGCAGCAGCCCCGCCGCCGGCGTGGTACTGCCTTCCCTGCCACTTGCTGAGCGCCTTCTGTGCCTTCGTTTCATCCTGCTGTTGCAGCGTCAGCATCTTCTTCGCCTCCTCCCTCAGAGCCTTGGCCCGCGCCCGCTGCTGGTCCGCCCACGGAGTGTGCGCCGTCTTGCTGCCGTTGGCCAGTCCGCGCTCCAATTCCGCGCGCTTCTTCTTGTCCTCAGCGCTCAGTCCGGCCTTTCCGCCATTCAGCCCCAGTCTTATGTGTTGCAGGTCAAACTTGTCAAGCACCGCCTTGTTGCCTGCCTTATTCGCCTGGCTCTCCATCTGGAGAGCACGCTGCATATTCTGAGCCGCCACAGCAGCAGCGGCCGCAGCCTCGGCTCTTGCATACAGCGCCTCCTGCACCTTCCCCGTACTCTTCACCAGAAAGTCCTCCGCGTCGCTCACGCCGCCTATCTTCACGCCTAACGTCTGGAAGCTCTCGCTCTGGTCGCTGATGAACGTCAGCCGCCGTTTGTCGCTCGTCAGTTTCTCCCACTTGCCCTGTAGTTCCTTGTATTTAGTGATCAGAGGAGCCAGCGTCGCACTGCGCTGGTCGTCAAGGGCCGAGCTCGTCTCCGTGGCCGCGCTGCCTACCTTCTTTAATCCCGCAGCTGCCTTGTCCGTCGAAGAACCGCTGCCGTCGAGAGCGTTCAACAGTTTTTCCACGCCTATCGTCAGCAAGGCAATCACGCCGCCGATCACCGTGGCCGTCATCAAACCACGCAGCGCCGTCTTGAAGGCCGTCGTGCTCACTGCTGCCGCCAGCGCGCTCTTGCCCTCCAACTGCTCTGCCACCGCAAGTTCCACTTGGAAGTTCCGGCAAGCCACTGCCATCGTGCCCACTGCCCCCGTCGTCGCTGTCCATACCCGGTGAGCAGCCGATGACATCGCAGTCACAGAGATCAGACCCCTCATCGCCGTGCCGATACTCACGATACCCGTCACGGCCATGCCCGCGTTGCCCACGGCCGCGATCATGTTCTGATACTGGCTCAGGAACTGGCCCACCTTCACCTGTAAGCCTCCGAACGTGTTGGCCATCTGCTTCACGTGTCCGGCGTCCGTCTTCGCCATCTCACGGTTCATGCTGCCCACGTTGTCCGTGATAGCCTCAGCCAAAGCTGCCGCCTTCTGACTCTCGTTGCCGTACTTGATCATCTGTTCCTGTGCCGGTGTCAGCGTCACGCCCACACGGCGCAGTGCGCTCGCCTGACCCATGAGCGCCTTGCCCATCAGGTTCGCGATGCCCACGGCGTCCTCACTCGTGGCGCTCAGCCCCTTCTGTTGCACCAACAAGTTGTTCATCGCAGGCAACAGCGTCATCAGCGTGCTGCGTTGGTTCGCGAACGTGGCCAGCTGCTGCAGGCCGCTCCGCTGTACCGTGCCGCCTACCACACCCAATTTCGTCTGAGCCTCCACCAGCTGATTGATAGCCGCCATATCCGCCTGCGTTGCGTCCATGCGCCGCCGCATCACCGTCGTCAGTTTCGTCTGAGCCTCAGCAGCAGCGTTCGCCTTCGCTATGAAGGGCTGCATGGCACCCGCCAGCTGCTGGAAGCCGCCATAGACGTTGCGGACAGCCTGTACGCTCTGGTTAAACCGCAGCAGCGTTTCCGTGCTCTTCTTCGCCTCGCCGCGGATCGCACCCACAGCGGCGCTCAGCTCCTTCACGCTGCTCTTCGCGTTCACGACCATATCCTTGCCGTCTACGCTCAGGTGTATGTTAAATTTTACGTCCTTGCTCATAATTCACTGCTATATATTTGCGTATTTATAATTTTTCCCCTATTTTTGTAGTACAACAGAAAAACAGAGAACATTATGAAAAAATCCACTTGCAAAAAATACGGTCCTTGGTTTGGATCCGCCGGATTCCTGCTTATTGTCATAGGATTCATCCTCGCAGGTGCCCTCGCCTTTCATCCGACGTTAGCCCTTTTCGTTATCATGTGCTCCGTCCTGCTCCTCGGCATCACCCTTGCCCGCATAGGTTCCGACATGAACTTCCACGCCGAGCCCCCTCTCTTTTAGCCGTCCCGTCCTTCTTATGCGTCAGCCGTCCGGTCCTTATGCGTCAGCCGTCCGGTTTGCCGCGGCTGTGCCGTGGCTCTTCCGCTCTGCTGCGCCTCTTCCGCCTTGCTGTGTCCCTTCCGCCTTGCCGTGTCTCTTCCGCCTTGCCGTGTCCCTTATTCCTTTGGCAAAGCATCCTCCAGTATCCGCCCCAGTTCTCTCTCCACGACAGCCCCTCCTTGTTTCTCCACATCTTTCAGAAAGTCATAGGCCGGCATTCTGCCCATGTAGTCAATCTTCCTCACTCGCCCGCCACCTATGTCTGCATAGTGCGGTCCCTTTCTTGGCAATCGGGTATTTGTACCCTCAGCCGCCCACATAGCAATCGGTTTCTCAAACCCTTTCCGGTTCTTTGTGAATCCCTGCTTGCCGTGAGGCTTCACCGTGACCATGAATCCGCCGCCCCTTGGATAGATCCTCAGTCTCACCGCACGCGCCACCCTCGACGCGTCGTGCAGTCCGCTGCTTCTCACCGCCTGTCTGGCCACATCGCGCACCTCCTTGCCTACCTTTCGGTAAGCGCTTTTCAGCACCTTCTTCAGTTCCCCCGGACTCAACGCCTGCAACAGATCCGAGAAGTCTTTCCCGTCATACGGGTGATTTCCGTCGTACACCTTCATCTTCTGTCTCCTTCTTGCTTTGGTGATTATTACTTCGTCGCTCCGTTCTTCTTTCCTCGTCGCTCCGCCGTCTCTTGTCGCTCCATTCATCCTTCCTCGTTGCCCCGTCGCCCTTGCTCTCGTCGCTCCATTCTGTTCGACAGCTTATAAGCCGTCGCAAGTCCGCTCCTCGTGTGCGTCAGCCGTCCTGTCTGCCGTGGCTGTGCCGCGGCCCTTTTGCTCTGCCGTGGCCCTCATGCACCCTTTCCTCTCATTCTCTTCATCAGCCCTTCCAGCCGTTTCTTGTCTTCTTCCCGGCTCACCTCCGGCGCTCTTTCCGTCTTTCCGTCCCAGGGTAGTGGCATAAACTCCTCGAGCCTCACGTCCTTCTTCATATAAGGCTGCACAGCCATCTTCGCCACCACGCGGGCCTGCTCCCATCCGTCCCTGCTCCGTGTGTCCTCACGCCTGTTCACGTGCTCCGCAACCGCTGAAAACTCAGAAGGCGTGAGCCGCACAAAGTCGTCAAGACCCATGCCGCCCACGCCTATCGCCCAACCGAGCAATTCAGTAACGCCCGTTATTTTTTTTTGCCGTCCTCAGCCTCAGCCTCGGATGACTCCGCCGTTGCCGCCACACTGTCAGCCCACTCCGTCATCTCCTCCGGACTCAGAGCGTCCGCGAAGTCCTGCAATTCCATGTCGAAGTCCATACCCTCACGGTTGCACGCACTCTTCACGCAGCACCACAGATACGTCAGCATATCACTGGTGCTGTCCAGCCGTATGTCGTTCACCTCTACGGACGTTCTGTCCTTGAATCTCAGAGCTGCACCCATCGTAGCGTAGCAGGGATAGCAGCGGCCCCCGATCTTGATCGTCAGCTTCGAGCCCTTCTTGACAGACTCATCCGTTGTCTCTTTCTTGTTTTTCTTTTCTTCTTCCATATCCTTGAGTTTTTCTTCTCGTTTTCTTCTTGTTTCTTCTCTTTTCCTTCTTTTTTATACCGGCAAAGCCTCGTTCGCTGTCCCGTTCGGCGGCTTACAAGCCGCCGCCGGTCTCAGCGTCCGTCATCAAGCCTTACCGGGGTACGTGTCAGGCTCTCCGTCGTTCTCCAGATCGATGGAGTAAGTAGCGTCGTCCTGAGCAGGGTTCGTCTCCTCGATCTTCGTAATCACAAACTTGCCCTTCAATGTCGGTGAGGTATCACCTCCGCGCGCAAAGCTCTGAACCTCCACGCTCTGACCCTTGCCCCACATGGGTACAATCTGCTCAAAGCCGTTTTCGGTCTCCGAGTAGAAACGCACACCTTCGGCGCTGATGCTGATGCTCAGGCTGACCACTGCCTTTCCCTTCCAAAGGCCACTGCTCTTCGCCTTGATGGCCTCAGGTTTCACTGCGTGCTCCTTGGTATCACTGTTGTACGTCACGCTGTGAGACGAGCAGTGTCCGACACACTTGCCGCCGATACTCAGCAACAGGTCACTACCGTTCTTGTAGCCGGTGGCTCCCGTATTAACACTTCCACTTGTTTCTGGCATAATTTCAAATATTAAAAGTTAAACCTAATTGTTCCGTATTTTCTCATCCGGCGTCAGCCGTCCGGTCTGCCACGGCTGTGCCGTGGCCATGCCGCCTATATCTTGCACTCGACCGTCAGGTCCTGCCGGAAGCAGTCCGCGTCCCAGCTCTCCTCGCAGTCCGTCATCCGGGTACATCCGACCATCATATCAAAGCCGTCCCTTTCCTTCGTGCATCGGATCGTCGTATGTTCCAGCGCCGCGCGGATCCTCTCCATCAGCTCCACGCCCTGTCCGTAGTCCTTCGTGAACACGCTCACCTCTATCGTGCTGGAGTCAAATGCCGTTGACCCCTTCACATTCTCGCTCCTGATCCCCGTCCGCCGGTATACCACAAACGGCATCTCAGCGTTCTCGTCGCTCACCACCGGGTAGATCTTCGTCACGCTCTTTCCCAGTGACTCTTTCAGTACCGAGTACACCGCCAGCCCTGCCGACAAAGAAGTTCTTTTTACGTCTTCCGCCATCTTCGTTTCCTTTCTTAGCTCACCAGTTCTCCGATGACCTTCATTTCCCCGCGTTGCCGATACCGCTCGATGCCCGTGATCCGGTACATCCGCCCGTCCCATTCTATCCGCGAGTATTCCTTCACACTGTCCGTGTGCCGCATCGCAAACGTCACCTGACTCTTATACACCGCCTCGCCGTTCTGCACGCCGAACCCGCTGCTGCCATAGCTCACACGCGCATATCGCAGCCCCGTCCTCTTCCATGCCGTCTTGCTCGCGCCGTAGCCGTCCGTCTGCTTCTCCGGGCTCCATATCGTCACCCGTTCATTCATCAGTCCTGCTCTCATAGCTCCCAACTTCTAACTCCTAATTCGTAACTCCTAATTCCTGATTCGTAATTCGTAATTCGTAATTATCTGTATTTCACATGTCGTCTCACCAAGTGCCAATAGAAAGGATCCGGATGCAGCTGCGTCGGGCTCTCCGTCTCACGGTTCTCGTAGGCCGTCGCCGCCAGCATCAGCAGCGCACGCTGTAAGTCACCGGGAAGTTTCCCGCTTCCCGTTGGGATTGGATCCCCGTACTGATCAAGAACGTCACTGTCTGTCAGTGTCTCCACACTTTTCAGCGACTCAACCTGCAAGTCCTTCGCTAAAGCAGCCTCTGCGGTCGCTATGCATTGCTCAAGGTATTCCTCGCTTGCGTCGTCCGCGTCTATCCGGCTGTGCTCCCTCAGAAACGCCGTCGTTATATACTTCCCCATATCCTTTAAGTCTACATCCTTCAAATAAAAAAAGTGGCCGCAGGACGCAGCTGGACTTTCAACTCCCGCTCCGTTGCTGCGGCCACACAGAAAAACAAGATTATATTCAATTAAAGTCGCCCGTAAAGCCGCTCCGTTCCTTGGTGCGCTCCGTTCTGTTCGGCGGCTTAAAAGCCGCCGCTTCGCCGCTCATGAGCGTCAGCCGTCCGGTCTGCCATGGCGGTGCCGTGACCAACCTTCCGGCCAATTCCTTACACAGCTGTGTACGTGATCTTACCGAATGCCTCCTGATAAGGAGCGAAGAAGTCCCACTCAGAGTTGATCACGATGCTGATCACGTTTGCGCTCAGTACGTTCACGGATCCCGTGTCGATGCCCATCGTCATGTTACCGAACTGGCCCACCAGCGCATAACCGAAGTTGCCGTAGTACACGGTGCCCTTGGGCACAAGGCTGCTGGCCACTACGGGCACACCGTCGATGGTGTTGGTCTGCAAGTCAAGCACAAAGCGGCCGCTGCCCTTGTCCACCGGTGTGTTGGCCAGCTGGACGTATGTGGCCCAGTTCATCAGAAACGCCGGAGCGTTCACCGGCACATTCGCGGCGTTCACCTTCGAGCGAAGGTTCAGGAACAAAGAGCGGTCCAGCGTGGTGATGTCACCCTTAGCCGCAATCGTGTTGTCTGCCGTGATACCTGCAAACGGGCTCGCAGGCGCATTGCTGGCCGGCGTTGCTGCCACAAATGCCTCGTTCAGTGCCAGCGTATGCTTCACACGCATAGCCTCCGTCACGATGTTCGTCACTGCGCCCGCTGTCTGATTGATCGTTCTGCGGCTGATATCCACACGGATAGGCAGACGGTGCGGTTTGATCGTCTTCACGCCAAACTCGAGCGTCTGGGCCTTCACGGCCTCATTCTCTCCGTACCAGGTCGCCTTCAGACCCTTCACGGTCGGGAAGTTCCACTGGCCGCTGATGCCGCTCTGGATCTTAGCGCCCACCTGGCCGATCACCGTGGCAGGCGTCAGCTCCTTGATATAGTCCTGCACGTAGACAGGAGTGATGGAGACAGCCGATTCAGCGGTCTGAATGGGATCCGTTGTTGTGCCTCCGGCACGCAGCTGAGCGTCAGCGTGGTTATAGTCGAAGCGGAAATTACCTTCAGCGTCGCGAAGATTCAGCAGATCCTCCGGCACGCCGCGGCCGCTTGCGATCGAGCGCATCAGCCGGCCGAAGTTCACATCGGCGTTGTTCTCCTGACGCACCGATGCAGCACGGTTCTGACGCTCCATGCTGCGCTCTATCTCATACTCGCGGCACTCCAGCGCAAGGCGGTCATCCTCGCCGCGCATCTCGTTGAAGTGGCTGCGCTCCTCGTCCGTCATCGGACGGTTCTCTCTTGCCAAAAGCCCTTGCAGGTCGCTCATCTCACTGCGGATCTCGCTTCTGCGGGTCGTTGCTTGTCTGTACTCTTCCCTTGTCATTCTATCGTCTATTTATGGTTAATGTTAAAGTTCTATAATCAAAATGTTAATTTCTATTTCCCTCGAAAATTTGGCACCGGCTTTCCGTTTCTCGCCCCTTCTGTCCGCTTCCGTTCTACGTCTTGGTGAGCTCCGTTCTGTTCGGCGGCTTACAAGCCGCCGCGTGTCGCTCTCTGTGCGTCAGCCGTCCGGTTTGCCGCGGCTGTGCCGTGCCCCTGTGGCCCCGCCGCCCTGTCTCGTCGCCGCGATCCTCTTGCCTTGCCGCTCATTCCCCCTTCTTAGCCTTCTCGATCAGCTCCCAGTCGCGCTTCATTTCCTCGTTTCTTTCCTCCGGTTCCGGCTTGGGTTCCTGCCCCGGCTCTTCCTGTGCTCTTGCGTCCACCTCCGTGTCCGGGTAAGCCGGTCGTGTCACGATGCTCACGTCCATCAGCCCTCTGATGTTGTTGATATGTCTCACCCACACTTCCTTGCCGTCCGCCTTTCCTCTTGTATAGCTCACGTCCTTGTCAGCGTCCAGCCAAAAGGCGAAGCTCATGCCACGGAAGTCACCGCGTTTCGTTCCCTCGTAGGCAATGTCTCCATATACCGTATTTGGAGCCTCTACACTCATTTTCACGCCATGATCGTCACGTTCCAGCCTCAGCGTACCCTTACCGCCCGTGCAGCGTCCTATCATCTGATCATCGTCATGGTTGATGTTGCAGATCACGTCGCTCATCAGCAGATCATCAGACACTGCCCCAGGCTCGATCACCTCGCGCACCCAGCCATGGTCAAAGTCAGGCAAGTCCACACTGCCCATGCCAAATACGATGGGATATCCGGTCAGCGTGCGGGCGTCTCCTTCTGCCCGCAGCTCGCCGGTACTGTTTCTCTTATAAATCGTCTTCCCCATATTCGTTAATGTATTTCCGTCCAAGTCCTTTATATCCTACAATCCCTTGCCGCTCTCGCTTTCGCCACCGTGTCCGTCCCGTTCGTGCTGTCGCCTCTCCTGCCGCTCCGTTCCGTTCCATGGTGCTTCTTTCCCTTGGTGCGTTCCGTTCCATGGTGCGTTCTGTTCCTTGGTGTGCTCCGTTCCGTTCCATGGTGCGTTCTGTTCCTTGGTACGCTCCGTTCTGTTCGGCGGCTTACAAGCCGCCGCGTGTCGCTCTTGCTCGTCAGCCGTCCGGTGTGCCGCGGCTGTGCCGTGGCTCTTCCGCTGTGCCGTGTCCCTAAGCCCTGGCTATGTTCTGTACGCCGCTGCTGAGCAGCGGCCGCTATTGTTTCTCCATCGCCTTTCCGCCCACGACGATCAGCTTGTCATAACCTTCGAGCGGCTTCTTCCCAAGCCGTTCCCTCGCCTCGTTGGGAGTCAGCACGCCGCTTTGCACGAGATTCTTGATGCTCGTCGCCATCATCGTCGGGTCCGTCTGATAGTAATCGTCGAGATTGAACCGGATTCGCATCCGTTTACGCTGACTGCTCGTCAATAGCTTGCACTCCACCTCGCTCTCTATCTGCCTCAACAGAGGAGCCAGCGTGCTCGTCATGAAGATCGTCTGACTGCTTTCCGTACTCTTGTAGTTCACGTTCGAGTCCTGAAACACCTGCGTAGGCGGCACGCCAAAGAACCGGCAAAGCTCCATGTTCAGGAACTTCATGCTGTCAAGCAGCTGCAAGTCTGCCGGTGTCATACCCGTCGGCACAAACTTCATCGTACCCGGAATATAAGCTAAGTTATACCCGCTCATCAGTTCCGCCCGTATTCTGTTCGTCACGTTTTTCAGCTGGTCGTCGTTCACGCCGCCGCCGAGACCGACCTCCTCGCCGCCCTCGCCCGTGATGAAGCCATGCAGCGTACTACCCGGCTCAAACATCTCGCTCTGCCGCTTGTACGTCTTCATTGCTATCGTCAGCACGCGACCGGCAAGCTCAGTCACCGACCGTCCCAGGAACCCGTCCTGCGAGAACCCCTTCAAGTGGATAATCTCGTCCTCCGTGAAGTCCCCGAAGATCCCGTCTTTCTCGTCCGTCACCGTGTACAGTCTGTTCCACCGGTCATAACTCACCGTGCAGTCCATCGGCACGGGCACCAGCTCTGCCAGCAGACCGTCACGGTATACCGGTATCACATAAGCGTCGCCCCTCATCTCCCTCTGGTACACAATATCCCAGATAAAGTCGAAGGCGTTCTGTCTGTGGTTCGGCCGTTCCGACAGCAGTTTGTCGAGGCTGCCGCCCTCGTCGTCCTCCCACCAACGGTGCTCACCGTCCGTCTTGCGCTTATACACATGCAGGCCGAGACTCGCCACGCTGCCGCATTTGATGTCAAGGCACCGCTTCACCACCGCCACGCATACCGACGTAGCAGCGTCCACCCCGTCTGTACCCCATATCACGTTCGGAATGACCACCGGGTTGAACTCAGAATCCCCGTTATCCGTTTCCGATGTTCTGCCGTCAGTCACGTCCTCGCCCATTCCCAGGGCACGTTTCAAGCCTTTTATGATTCCCATCGTCTGTTATTGTTTTCGTTCATTGCTACAATCCTTCCTCAGCTGTCCATCCGCCACCGTCCTGCCTTCTTCTCTTGCCGCTCCGTTCTGTCCGGCGGCTTACAAGCCGCCGCGTGTCGTTCTTGTGCGTCAGCCGTCCGGTGTGCAGCGGCTGTGCCGCGGCCCTCTTGTCTGTGGTCCCCCTCTCACACCCGTTTCTTCTGCTCGATCCCCATGCCGACCGCCATCACCGCCGTCACGCACCCGTCTATTTTCAGGTTCTCGCTTCGCTTTACCGGCTTTCTGTTCTCCATTCTGTCCACGTCTAAGACAGCGTTGTCGAAGCAGTACGCGTTGATCGGGTTCGGGTCAAACGTCATGCGGTCATTGAGCAGCAGCTCCTCAGTAGCCTCAACGGCCTTTGTAAAGTAATAGTTCGTCTGCTTATACACCTTCATGTACCGCTCGCAGCCCATCGCCGTCATCGTATTCTGGAACGTCTGAGCCCTGTTCGGGTCAAAGCCCACGCCATAGATACGCAGCCAACGCCCCATACCGAAGATGTCCTGCGCGATCCGTTGGTAGTCGACCGTCTCGTCACCGCACACCTTCAGCCACCCCTGGCTCACCCATCGCTGATAAAGCTCATGGTTCGGGTGCGTCTCTAATGTCTTCCTGGGCAGGTAATAATCCGTCTTCACGTGCGCCGTCTTATCGTTGAGGAACATCAGGTAAGTCACAGCGCTGAAGTCGTCCTTCACGCTCAAGTCCACCGCCACCTCCGTGTCCGGCCGTCCTTGCAAAGCCTCAACGTCCACCTTGCGCATGTGGTCCCTCACCTGCTTGCCCGTGATCCACGTCTCCGCCGTTCCCGTCTCGAACACGTTCAGCAGCTTTGTGCGGAAGGCGCGCAGGTCGTCACGGTTCCCCTGCGCCTTCCGCCACATATCCTTGTACCAGTCCTCCTTCACCGTGATGCCCATGTGCGGCTGCACCTTCTCCCATGTCTTCGGGTCGTCCTCCTCATCGTCAGCGTCAGGCATGAACAAATGGGCAAACACTCGGTCATCCTCTTCTTCACCTCTCAGTACACGCTCGCAGTGCTCCAGCATGCCCACGAATGGACCGTTTGTCTTGTCGCTCGCCGTCGTGATCGTCACAACAAGAGGGTTTTCCCTCATACCCATGGATGTCGTCAGCGTGTTGTAGAGGTCGGCCGAGTCCGCCTGACTGTACTCGTCGTTGATCACCACCGACGCATTCAAGCCGTCCAGCGTATCAGCGTTGTTGGCCAGGCACTGCACAAAGCTCTCCCTTGCCGGGTTGTCCTTCCACGTCACCACCTCACGGTTCAGTTTGAAGTGCCCCAGCCCCGGATCCATACCACGCAGCACGCCGCGGATCTCCTTGAAGCAGATCTGAGCCTGCTGATAAGTGTTGGCCGTCGTGTAACACTGGCTGTTGCGGTCTCCGAAAAGCAAGTCATACACTGCCAATGAAGCCACCTCCGTCGTCTTCGAGAACTTACGCGGCACAAACAGCAGCACGTCATGGAACAGCCGGTGCGTCTCATCCGTGTAGAAGCCCATGATATTCGCAAACTGAAACACCTGGATAGGCGTCATCCTGTAGCTCTGTCTCCCGTTCACCCCCGAGAACCGCAGCTGCTCATAGAAAGCGATGAACTCCTGCGCCTTGTCGATACGGAACGTATACAGCTCCAGCATCTTCAAAAAACGCTCCAGGGCGAGCAGCTCATACATGTTATGCCGTTCCGGATGACCGATAAGTCCGCGGGCGTACTGGCTGAGTCTTCTGTCTATCTGTCCCAGCCGGTACGCCTTCAGATCCGTCTCACGCAGCCGTCTCACGCACTCCGCCTTACAGACCCTCGTCTTCTCCTTCTCGTCCTCCGTCATCTCGTCTTCTGTCCTCTTTGCCGTCCTCCTGCCCGTCGCTCATGGCGTGTCCCCTCGCTCACGGCTTGCCCTTCGTCCTTCCGTGTGTCCCGTCGTCCTTTCGTGTGCTCCGTCGTGTTCGGCGGCTTATAAGCCGCCGCTTGTCGCTCTTTGTGCGTCAGCCGCCCGGTGTGCCGCGCCTGTGGCGAGGCCCTGCTGTTCTTCGTGTCTCCCCCTCCTTTGCCGGGTTCTGTAAGCCGCTGCTCAGCCGTGGCCCTAACGCTCACTCCGCCTTCTTTGTCTTCTTGGTCATCTTGAATTCTTTCTTCTTCTTCCCTCCGATCACCGCCATCATGCTCATTAGCTTATCCCCTGCCGGGCTTCGTGGGTCCTTTTCCGTAGCCACGAATCCGGCGGGTTTCGCCACTGCGAGCCCCAAGTCCCGCATATACTTCCGGATCTCCTCCGCGATGGGCACAAGCAGACTTGCGGCCGGGCTCACCTTTATTCTGTCCTTCCCCTCCCTGCTTTTGTTGTTGATCTCCAGTCCGTCCGACATCGCCTCATTCACCTGCGCAAACCGTTCTTTCAGTGCCGCAAGGTCCCATATCATAGGCTCCAGCGTCTCCTCATAGAGCCCTCTGCCCACCATGCAGTCCACAAGTTCATCGTGGAAGTCCTGCGCCGTCTTTCCTTTCTTTGTCGCCATTCTCGCCTTCTTTTTCCGTTTTTAGTCCCTATCTGTCATTATCTCACCCGTCAAAGCCTCTCCGTCACCGCTTTTCTCGCTATTCCGTCCCTTTCGGCCTTCCGTTCCGTCCTCCCGTCCCTTCTCCCATTCCTTCTCCCGTCCCGCAGATCGCTCCGGCACCCGCAGTTCCTCCCTCAGCTGCGGGAAGGAATCTCCCTCCCGTCCCGCAGTTCTGTTCGGCGGCTTACAAGCCGCCGTCCACGTCCGTTTTCTTCACATATCTGAATTTCAGACCGTGGATCCGCCCGTTTCTGCCTATTGCCCCGCTGATATTAGCCGGATTCAGTCCGAAGTGCTCTCCTGCTGCCTTCAGCGACTCGAAACGCTCTCCCGTGTCCACGCATTCCACCGCCTTCAACTTACCTCCTTTTCCCCATTTGCTGTCAGGATCCGCGCACATCCTGTTGCACATCTCGCGTCGGGCCTCCGCGATACGGGCACGCGTCTCTGCTGACATCTTCCGGTTCGTGGCATTGTTATGGTGTCCTTTGAGCAGCCGTCCATAGATGTCGCGGCCCGCCGTCGGCCGGTAACTATAGTCAGCCCAGCCCACATACTCATCCTCATAGACCAGCTTCGCGCCGCGGCACAGAAATTTTCCATAACAAGCCGCCGTGACCGACTTCCGGCATACCTCGAAATACGCCATAGCCTCTTTCACTGACTCAAAACGGTGCTTCACCGTTCCGTCGTAGTTCATCCACAGCACCGCGCGCGGCTGATATCCCTGCTTCCCTTTCTCGCCCGAGCGTCCTCCGGATCCCTTGATACCCTTATTCCAGGGTATGTGTCCCTTCTTGATCGTATACGCGTTGCGCGTCCTCACATGCTCGTATCTCATACTCTATCCTTTTTTCTTGTTCTTCTTGTTTTCCTTGTCTTCCTTAGATCCGCCAATCATACCTTTCCCCTCTTTCAGCATCTTCTTGTACTTCTATACCATAGCCTCCGCCTCCTTGACCAGCGCCTTCACCGTCGGGCTCACCCCGCTCATATACTCCTTCACCTCCTTCACGAATCCCTCCACACTCCGGATCACCGCCACACGGGCGCCGGCCGAACCCGCACGGGTGAGGAACAGCTTCTGATCCTCCGACAGCCGTCCCGTCTTCGTCTTCAGCTCCATCGCCAGGTAACAATAGTTGCCCGTTTCGTTAGGCAAGAGCAGCAGCAGGTCCGCCACACCCTTGCGTTGTCCCATCGCCTTGCCGATGGCCCCTCTCACACGGCCGCCTGCCATTCCCTCGTTCATCGGGTGCAGCAGCAAACCAGCAGCCCACGGGTATTGCAGTTTGAACCACTTCACGCAAGCAATCTGAAGTGCCTGCTCTTCATGTCCCGGATGTTTCCGGGGCTGCGTTTCCTCCTCGCTTCCTTCGTTCATCTTCCGGATATTCTTTATGTCCTTCATATCTTCTGTCTTTTATCATTTAGCCATCCGCCTGCGTCAGCCGTCCGGTTCGGCGGCTTACAAGCCGCCGCCCCTTGTCAACAGCATCCTTGTTACACCTCAATTGATTAATTTGATTCCATACCGTTCCGCAAACAACTTGACAGCCCATTGCGGTTTCTCGTCACGGAAGAGCGCACCGCCCCTGTTTGGGTCGCTGCTCTTGTAGTTCTCCAGCTCTTCGGAATATTTCCCCGTCAACGCAGCCAAATACGTGTCCGCCTTGCCTGTACCGTATACCCCGAACCGCTTTTGTATGTATGCCAAATCAGCCTTAAGCTTAGGACTGTATGCCAAAGCCTCGTTATTGCCGTGAACGTACACCACCGCCAATATCCGTGCCGCCGTGTCCGTGCTGATCACCGGTATTCCGGACACAAGAGCCGTCCGCAACATATCCCTGTATATGTCAATGCTTGCCATCTTACCGTTTTTTCACCAATTTCTTTTGCGCGTGTTTGCGATACTCGGAATTGAATTCCCGGTCGCATAATATAGTGTCATAAACCTGCTCGTATGTATAAGCAGGGAATGCCTCGGCTATCTGAGGTAGAGTATAGTCTTTCTCTATCAACTCCAAGCACTTTGCACGGTCTAAGGAAACGATTTTATAAGGTCCGTCCTTATAGGTCGGCATACGGTTCTTGTCCACTCGTTCCTTGGCCTTTTTGTCTTCATGAGTCTTATATTTCCAAGTTTCCCCATATCCCCACTTATACACCAGCCGGTTCACCGTATTCCTGTCACAGCCTACCACATCTGCAATCTGGCGGGGAGACATCTGCCACGCCACCATCTGACCGACCCTGTCTTTCCACTCGGAGAACTTCATCGCCTCCTCAGAGGTGGCGCTGCCTATGGGACGGCCGAGAAGTATGCCCGTTTCCATGCGCATACGCAGTCCCTCCTTCGTACGTTGCCTTATCATCTGCCTCTCTATCTCAGCAGATAATCCGAAGGCAAAAGCCAGTACTTTACTCTGAATATCATCACCAAGCGTAAAGCGATCTTTTACTGTATAGATCACGGCGCCGACCTCCATACAGTGGTGCAGAATGTCCATAACCATATACAGGTCGCGCCCTAAGCGGCTGATCTCCGAGCATATAATCACATCCCCCTTCGTTACCTTCGAAAGCAAAGGGCCAAGATTCCGCTTGTCCGGATCCTTTCCACCACTTACGCCCTCGTCAGTGATATATTTTTCGATCACTATTCCCTTCGATTTGGCAAAGCCGTCCACGCCCTGCCTTTGTGAGTTCACGTCCTGCTCGTCCGTACTCACCCTCAGATAACCGTATATCATCTTTTCCTTTCCGTTTATTTTTTCTGTTTATTCTTTCTGCGTCCGCTCCGTCCGGTTCGGCGGCTTACAAGCCGCCGCCAACATGTGCGTCAGCCGTCCGGTCTGCCACGGCTGTGCCGTGGCCCTCTTGCTTTACCGCCTTTCCGTCGTCTGTCCGTGTCCAATGCTTGGCTCCGTTCTGTTCGGCGGCTTACAAGCCGCCGCTCATTCCTTCTTCTCTTCCTCCTCGTACCACTGTTTGCTGTACTCTATCGGCACCAGCGTGTCAATCTTCACCGGCTGGGCCTTCACGGCCCGCAGCCTCGCGTCCTTGAACTCCCTCAAGGTTACCGCCCATCTGTCGCGGAAATACAGCAGCGCCTTCTTCTTCGCACCACCGATATCATCCAAGCCTCTCAGCGACAGCAGCAGGTTGCCATTCTCCTTCTGAACCTTGTCCAGAAAAGCATCAAAGTACGTCAACTCACCCTTCACCCGGTAATAGCTCTTCCAGTCATCGTCCTCCTCATCGTCATCGTCCTGGTAGAAGTCATCCCATTTCATGCCGCTGTCATCCTCAACGCAGATCCCCTCGATCTTCACGCTGTGCACAAACACATAGCCCGTCAGCCCGCGATACACCGCACCGTACTCCAGCGCCATCTGTATCGCATCCTCCGTACACTTCGCACGCACGCAGTAACGCTTGTCGTCGCCATTGTTATACAGCCCCACCGTGTACACACCCAGTCCCGACATAGGCTCATACTGGAAGTCCGGCAATTCCATGTCGCACACCTTCACGCTCTGGATCTCGCCCGTCTCGATGAAGAACATGATCTTCGACACCGCCGTCTTCGTCAGCTTACCGTCCCACGTGAAGACCACCTCACAGCGCTCTACAGTCGTCACCTCTCCGGTCTCCTCGTCCGTGAACTTCTCCGTCCACGTCTTCTTCGGCCGTTCGGCCAGATACTTCCCGAGCATCTCCTTCGGATCCGAAGTCTCCGTCACCTTGATGTCCTTCACTCGCATGTACCGCTTCGTAGCGTTCTCGCCCGAAGCCTTCTTGTTTTTCTCTTCCATCTTGTTTTTTTCTTTAACTCACCGGGTACCATGCCCAGTGTTCTCGCCACTGGGAGAGGACTCGAACCCCTTTGCACTGACACCGACTGTCTTCCCAGTGAAAACCGGCCTATACTCACGCACCGGCCGGGTAACAAAAGTAACTTTATTAACTATAATGTCTAACTATGCGTATAAAAAAACATGTGCAGCCTATAGGATTCGAACCCATCTCACCTGCTCCCTCAGCAGCAAATATGATTTGCCGGCAGGTCGGCTCCAGCTCGTAGGCCGCATGGCCATGACTATGCTCACGCACCGTCATGGATCAAAAACTAACTAACCTTATAACAATCGAAAAACATTTATGTGGAGAAATCAATATCTTCTAAAATCCCAAGACTATGCTCACGCACCGCCATGGAAAACCTACCTATTGAAAAAATGAATAAAGTTAGGCTCACACTTGAGCCCGGAAAAAATAATTTACTAATCTCCTAAACATAAAAAATAACTATCGGACATTCAAAATCGTAACATTACACTTGCCGTCATACATATCAATTTCAAAACGCCCGTATTCGCCTACCGGAAGCCTTAGCAGGGAACGATAGCACATACCCTACCCGTCTACAGCTCAACGTAGGGGCCAAACGGAGTCGAAACACCCGATACCTGCACATAGACAGTCTCCCGATATCTGTCATGGGCAAATACTTTCTTCTACGTAGCCGGGACGATCCCTCGTCCCGATCCTCAAACAGTTTCTTCACTATAGCCCGAACGCCCGCAAAAACGTCACCACGTCCGAGTCCATCTCACGCATCTCACCCCGGAAACGGCGCCTGAGCTTCATCTCCTTGTGCGCCCTCAGGTGGCACTCATGACACAGCGCCTCCAAATTCTCAGGATCGTACGCCAGTCTCAGCATCTCACCCTCATCGTGTCCCGTGCCGATCGGCCGCCGATGGTGCACCTCCGTAGCCCGGCTGTCCAGTATTCCCCTTTTCTCGCATTCCTCACACATCGGGTGCCTGGCAATGTACTTATCACGCAGCTCATGCCATTTCTTCCCCCTGATGATATGCTTATACAGCTTCTGTCCCTTCCGTCTGTCCTTCATCGTGCCTCCGTCTCTTGTTTTTGTCCTTCATCGTACCTTCATCTCTTGTTTTTGTCCATCATCGTGCCTCCGTCTCTTGCTTTTTCACCATCCTTGTCGCTCATGGGCGCCGTCTATCCGGTCATTTGCGCGTCAGCCGTTCAGTTTGCCACGGCTGTGCCGTGGTCCAATGCCGTCATCGTCTCTCTCTGACATTCCCTGACCACTCCCTCTCCTTTCCGTCCTGCTCGCATTCCTCGAAGAGATCGAGCACCTCCAAGCCGACGTCCGCAATGCTCTCCGTTTCGTCATCATCTTCTCCGCACCTGATCTTCCCGTTTCCCACCGTCCGGCTCTTGCTCTCCGTTCCGCTGTTCCGCAGCGCATCACCGCCATTCCGCAGCGCATTCCCGGTCACCGACTTCACCAGCCTCTTAGCCATTCCCCCGTCCATCAGCACCAACAGACTGCTCAACGAGGAGAATATCAACCCACGCAGCGCGTCGCTCATCGTGCTCCCGCTGCCATGCACCATGTTACCCCGCTTCGCCAGCCGCATCACCAGCTCGAACTCCCCCTCCGTGAGTCTCACCGTCACCCGCCTGTTCCGGTAGCCGCTCCGTCCGCCGCTCGTGTTGCCGCTCCGTCCGTTCATCCCGCAGCTGCTTCCGTCGCTGCTCCGTCGTTTCGTCCCGTCGATGTTCCGTCCGCTGCTCGCGCCTTCCGTCGTCTTACTCTTCGTTTCTTGTTTCTTCATCACTGCCTGTTTCTTTGTTGCTGTCTGTTCCTTCGTTGCTTGTTTTTCTCGTCATTCATCGCCACGCCGGGTTGTCTCTCTGAAAGCCCGCCGGATCGCTCCTCTGTCACCCTCCCGGTCATTCTCCAGGTTATCTTCCAGACCGTCCGCTTGGCCGTCCGCTTGGCCGCCCGCATGACCACCCGTCCGGCCATCCTCCGGCTATCCTCCGGCTATCCCAAAATGGGGGTCGTTTTTTCGCTTTCGTGTGTCCCCATGAGTGCTGGGTGGGTTTCGGGCTGAGGTAGGGGCATTTTTATTCGCTGCCCCCCTGTATCAGCAAGGCCTTGACCCTGTAAATTTCGTTATCTACAGCGTGCTCAAGCCGCTTAGCCTCAACAAGCGTCAGTTTGTGACGCGTCTCGAAATACTCTCTCTGCTTGTCCCGCATCTTAGCGACGAGGGCAAAAAATTCTTCTGCTTTCATGCTTTGTTTGGTTGGTTGATGATGTTGTCCTCACACGGTGCCGCGCTGATATGCGTGACATACCGCCTCAGCTTCGTGCACCAGCGGCCGTTGATGCAGTTGCGTCCGCTCGCACAGTCACGGCACGCCAACGGTACCTGCAGCTGCTTCATGTCTCATCCGTGCTTGTTTCTCCCTCTTGTACTCAGCGAACGGTATCGCATTGGTCCGGTCGCGCTGATCCTTCTGCTCACGCTGTATACGCTCACGCTCCCTCTGTTCGGCGGCGGCGATGTCTGACTGCTCTGTTTGCCCTTGACGCGCCGCTCGGTCCCGTCCGATCTCGCGGATCTTGCGCAGCCAGCTGTTGAAGTGCACCTTGGCATCCTCCAGCGTGCGTGGCTTGTCCTTGCCGTTGGCCACGCACTCGGCCTTGAAGCGCGGCAGCAGCCTCACCATGTCGGCCTTGGTCATGCGGTGCAGTGCTTGCAGGTTGTCAAGCCACACGTCCGACCTCGCAAGCGCTTCAACGCTTTGGTCCAGACTGAGCAGCTCTTGCTCTGGAGGCGGCGGCGGTGTCTCACGCGCACGCATGTGCGCATCTCCTCCTCCTCCTCCTTTATCCTTCTCCATATCCATATCCTTTATCGTTTTGTTTTTTTGCAAAAGCAAATCGGACTCTGCTTTTGTTTTGCTTTTGTTCTGCTTTTGTTCTGCTATTGTTTTGCTTTGCTCGATCGTTTCTGTCTGCTTTTGATTTGCTTCTTCTTCCTCTTGCGATGGTGCTTTTGTTTGCTCGTCAACATCAGATTTAGCAGCATTCTTGTTACCGCCATTGCGCATCGTGCCCTTGCCATTCTTGCCACCCTGCTGTCCGGCCATAGCCTTGTTACGTGTGATGGCAATGTTGGGAGCCAGCAAGTCCCAGGCCATCAGCATACCCTCGTCGAAGCCCAAAGCCTCAACATCCGGCTCGTTGCCATACAAAATGTATTCGCTGATGGCAAACATCATCTTGCCGTAACGGCTGTAATCGCCGTCTCTCACAAGTCTCTTCAGTGCCTTGTGGTAACTCTCCATAAGCACATAGTGTTTCAGTCCGTTCTCACTGTCTTCCATATTGCTCAGGTCTTTAGTTGTTGCAAATTTCTTTTGCCTTCACGATGCACATAGCCTTCTTGATCTCCGCCAAGGAGAAATACAGTGCGCAGTTCTGCGTCTCTCCCGACTTCACCGGATGCAGCAGCCCCGCCTCCGTCCACTTGGAGAGCATCACCTTTTTGTAGCCTCTTGACTCCAGGAAGCGCTCAGCCTGCGACTTCTTCACTTTGTCCCGGCTCGGATCCACGCCTTTCATGTACTCCTGCACGCCGGCATCTACGGCATGGCTGATCAGCCACGTCAGGTCTTGCATGTTGATGTTCATCATGGTCTTTCTCCTTTCTTGAAGCAGGCTATCCGCACCTCCTTGGTCAGCTGGTCCTCGCTCACCGTGTATTTGTGGTAGCCTACTGCCCTGTTCAGCATGCCGCCCCGCGTCCTCAGGGAATTCAGGTTGTACGCGCCCGGGGCGAGATATTTGATCTCTCCCTCGGCCACGCTGCGGAACAAGGGTGTAAGTTTGTCTTTCTTCATATCTTCATCGTTTACGCCAGAGCCTCAGCTATCGCCAGTACCGCGAACAAGCCCACAGGCGCCAACAGTCCATACACCAAATAGTCCTTTGCCGTGAAACCCTCACGGTCCATGTCCTCACACATGATTCTCAGAAACTCTTTCATCTTGTTTTCCTTTCTTGTTTTTGTCCGTTTTCCGTTGCTCGACTCAAATATTTATCGTATATTTGTAGACGAGTAACTTTATTCGACGGCAAAGATAGAACATTGCTCTGATATAAGCAAATACTATCAGAGCAAAGTTATGATAATTAACTATTGTTAGTAATTAAAGCATATGACGCTTATGGAAAGTTCAGTAAAAGAAAGAACCATAGAGTTCGTTAAAAGTCAGAAGATTACAATGAAGGAGTTCGAGACAAGATGCGGACTCTCAACTGGCTATGTTACTTCAATGCGGAAAGGCTATGGAGCTGATAAGTTGAACAATGTTCTGAAAGCTTTCCCTCAGTTAAACAGAGACTGGCTTCTCTACGGTGAAGGTTCCATGCTCACAGAGCCCGCCACAGCCCCCGCCGCCTCATCCTCCACCGACCTCTCGGCCGCCCTCAACAAGGCCATGGACGAGATAGCAGCACAGCGCCGTCTCACAGAGAAGTCACAGCAGCAGATCGACCGGCTTCTCTCGCTTTTGGAAGCCGACCACCACACATCCGCAGCCTCATCCAACGACGCAGCACCCGGAGAAGACAGCGAAGCCCCCCGCAAGCGTGCATAGTCATCCACTTGCATCCCAGGGGCAAGCGCCCATGAACGGCTTGACTTGCTTTCCCGATTCCGTTCCAATTTTCCCGATACTATTCCCAAACATAGGAAAATCTTGCGCGCCTCATCTTTTTTTTCTCAATAATATTTGTGTGCAACCAATTTTATTACTATCTTTGCGCTTAGAAAAACAAGACAAGCCATGGTCACTCAGAAAGAAGAAAAGGAGCGAATAAAAACCAGAAGAGAGAAATTAGCGGGATATTTCCTCGATATGTCGAAGCTTACATTTGCGACTTCTGTCCTTACTGGATCTGTTCCTTTATTCACTGATGGAACAAAAGGAAGCATCGCTTTCGTCGCTGTAGGAGCCACGGCCACCATTGTATTCTATATAATAGGAAACAAAATATTAAAATAGAAAAGTTATGGAAGCATTAGGTTTTTTACTCGTAATAAGTCTCATAACGGGCATCGGCATTCTGCTTTGGTTCCGCACCAAGAGCGGCAAGAAGTGGCTTGCTGACTTGTAGAGCTTATGATTTGGTTAACACTTACCTTCGCCATTGACAGCCTCATCGGGCTTAGCCTCTTCATTTGGCTTCACACAAAGAAGGGCAAAGAATGGCATACAAATCTATAATGTCACATGGACTACATGACAATTTTCTTTCTTGTGGTGCTCGTTTGCGCCATCGCTTTCATAGTATGGTTAAAGTCATCTAAGGGCAAGAAATGGCTTGCGTCATTATAAACAAAGATGGAAACATTAATGAGCAATCTTTACACAAAGCGCCTCATTTCCGCCGCTGCACTTCCGCCATCCGTCCAAGGGCATGCACGCCCGCCATCGTCGCACAAAAATACTACAGAGATTTACTTAACCCGCTTGTGGTTCTGAATGTCGTGGGTTCGAGTCCCACCCCCCACCCCTCTTAAATCCCTGTAGTTCAAACGACTACGGGGATTTGTCGTTTAAGGGCGTTTCGCTACATTTGGCGCCCCAATAGCCAAATATTGTCGCGCCAGCCGTTCTGTTGCCACGGCTGCCAATGTATGACCAGCCGCCCGGTTTGCCATAGCTGCCCATGTTATGCGTTAGCCGTTCGGTTTGCCACGGCTATGCCGTGGTCATTGCCCGGCCCTCTATGGCCCGTCAGAAACCGCAAATCCCTGTCACTCCTTATGAGCGGCAGGGATTTGCTATTATCCTATCATAGACGCGGCTCAGTCTGCCTTTGCCACATGCTTGCACTTCCCGCTAAACTCCGTGAAATCGACACGGATAATATTCACACGGTGAAACGACTTCTCGCTATACTTATACCCGATATCCTTGAAGTCGGGCGATAGCTTATCCACCAGCAAATGCAGTGCACGCATCATCTCTTCGGCAGAGAGATGGACGTGAGCCTCACCCCGCAGGATGACGCTCTCATACTCTGTGGTGAAGTTACGTGGCAGCAGATGCACGCGTCCAATGATACAAAACGACACTTGTGGATGCTGCTCCAACGCCTGTAGCTTATGCCCCTCAGGAGCACAATGAATGTAGATGGAGTGGTCACCGTCCCATACATAGTTCAGTGGCACACCATACCCCGAGCCGTCGACATCCTGCATCGACAGCACACCATATTCACTCTCCCGCAAGAGCTCCCGCGCCCTCTCCTCGTCCATCAGCCTATCCTGGCGACGGACGGTGTCGTTGACATACCTCATTTCTTCTTATCCTTTAATCATTGTGATGATCATCTTGAAGGGTTTCTCAGCCTTGACAGCATGACGCGCTCCGGCAGGTATCACCAGTGACTCTCCCGTTTGAAGATGCAGCGTCTCATCCTCCAATACAAACGTCATCTCGCCGTCGATCACCTGAATAAGTGCGTCAAATGGTGCCTGATGCTCGCTCAGCCCCTGTCCCTTGTCAAACGAGAACACGGTGATGCTACCTGCCTCGTTGTGCTCCAACTCACGGCTGACCACACTGCCCTCGGCATAGTCTACCAACGCCTTGGGCTCGAAAACCTTTCCTTTTTCAAACGTAGCCATAACGATATTTATTGTTGAATGTTGAATGTTGAATGATGAATGATGAATGATGAATGATGAATGTTGAACGATGAATTAACTCAACACACTTCATTCAATATTGTTTATGCATTAATCATCGTCTTGACATCCTCGTCTACGGTAGAGATGGTACCGAGGCCGAAGCTATCCTGGAGCACTTTCAGCACACCGGGAGAGACAAAGGCGGGAAGCGTAGGACCGATGTGGATATTCCTCACGCCAAGGCTTAGCAGAGCGAGGAGCACGATGACAGCCTTCTGCTCATACCATGCAATGTTGAAGGCAATCGGCAGATCGTTGACATCAGCAGCACCGAAGATCTCTTTGAGCTTCAAAGCTACCACAGCCCACGAATAGCTGTCGTTGCACTGTCCGGCATCGAGCACACGAGGGATACCATTGATGTCGCCGAGGTTGAGCTTGTTATATTTATACTTAGCGCAACCCGATGTGAGGATCACCACATCCTTAGGCAGAGCCTGGGCGAAGTCGGCATAATAGTTACGGCTCTTCATACGGCCGTCGCAACCACTCATCACCACGAACTTGCGGATAGCACCACTCTTGACAGCCCCCACGATCTTATCAGCAAGGGCGAAAACCTGATCGTGAGCGAAACCGCCTACAATCTCACCATGCTCAATCTCCTCAGGAGCCTGGCAGTGGCGTGCCATCTCGATGACCTCAGAGAAGTCCTTATGGCCGTCGGGACGTGTGGCGATATACTTCCATCCTGGGAAACCCGTAGAGTTGGCTGTGAACACCCGACCTGCATAGTTAGCCTTCGGTGATGGCGGAACGATGCAGTTAGTGGTGAAGACGATAGGACCGTTGAAATGAGCGAACTCTTCCTTCTGTTTCCACCATGCATTGCCGTAGTTACCTACGAGGTGCTTATATTTCTTCAGCTCGGGATAGTAGTGTGCCGGCAGCATCTCGCCGTGAGTATAGACATCGATACCTGTGCCCTCGGTCTGCTCCAAGAGATCAGCAATATCGTGGAGGTCGTGACCACTGATGAGGATACCCGGACGCTTACCTACACCAATGTTCACCTTCGTGATCTCAGGCTTACCATAAGCTCCCGTGTTTGCCTTGTCGAGCAGTGCCATCACGTCAACACCATATTTACCAGTGGTGAGAAGCAGCTGCAGCAGACTTTCAGCAGTAGCGTCGGGGTTGGTGATACCGGCCAAAACCTCAGCCATGAAGCCGGCAATAGCCTCATCGCGCTGTCCCAGACGTGCGGCATGCTCGTAATAAGCAGCCATACCCTTGAGTCCGAGCACAATGGTCTCCTTGAGTGAGCGGATGTCTTCGTTGGTAGTGCGCAGCACGGTCTCGCGGTCGCCCTCAGCCTCGTAGTCGCTCTTCTCACCGCCCCACTCTACTTCGTGATAGTTGGGCAGTGCCACTCCGAGCTCAGCAGCCTTAGCCAGCAGCTGTTTCTTCAATGCGATACCCTTGTCGACTTTCTGCAGCAGTGCGCTGTCGTCAAAGTTGGCATTGGTGATAGTGGCAAAGAGTGCGTCCACGATGAAGTCATCCACAGCGGTATCATCACTCTGTCCCTGCTGCAACAGCGCGTGATAGATGGTACCTACACCACGTGTCACGCTCAGCAACAAGTCCATCCAACGGCTTGTCTCGGGTTTCTTACCACATACGCCACTCACAGTACATCCTGTACCCTTGGCTGTCTCTTGACATTGATAGCAAAACATCATATCTTTCTTCTGATTATAAGTTATATTTATTGTCTAATGATTGGTTACGAATTCTGTCCGTCAAAGTGCGCCGATACATCGGCCGAAGCCTGGCAGTCGTTAAGCAGTGTGGCGATGTGCCTTGAGCACATAGTCTACAAGGAGACCCGGCGGCCACTCGCTGAAATTGTATCTGCTTTTATCTTCCATCTCGTTCTGCTTGATTAACGATTGACGGGTGCAAAGTTAGGAAGATGGAAAAGGAGCACCGGTAACAATTGTTACCTAAGCATATTAATTAGAGTTAAAGATGAAAAATACATCACTAAGAGAGGATGTCGATTAAACTTTCAGGAGGTACCAACGTCATATAAGTGTTTTTGCACAACAAACAAATCACCGTATTATTCAGAATAGAATATTCAATCAGATATGAAGAAAGCATTACTCCTTGCCTTGCTATTGATGATGACGATAGCATCAGCGACAGCGCAGCAGAAAATCCAGGGTACGCTCATCGACCGCGACTCCAAAGAGCCCGTGCCTATGGTCACCGTTCAGCTGCTCAAGGCCGACTCTGCCTTTGTCTCCGGAACCGTAAGCAACGACAGCGGTAAGTTCGTCATTCAGACGTCATCTCCCGGAAAATACCTGCTGAAAATATCCAGCATCGGCTATGTCACCGCCATCAAGCGTCTGCAGATGGAGGCTGAGCACGACTTGGCTTTGGGCAATATCATTATCCACTCCGATGCCGTGATGCTCAAAGAGGCACAGGTGACGGCGCAGGCACTGAAGGTGACACTCAAGGAGGACACCTTTGTATATAACAGCGCTGCTTACCGTACCCCCGAAGGCTCCACCATCGAGGAACTCGTCAAGCGATTGCCCGGCGCTCAGGTGAGCGACGACGGTAAGATCACCATCAACGGCAAGGAGGTGAAAAAGATCATGCTCGACGGTAAGGAGTTTATGACCGGTGACACCAAGACGGCCATGAAGAATATCCCGACAAGCATCATCGACAAGGTGAAGGCCTACGATCAGAAGAGTGACTTGGCACGTGTCACCGGCATCGACGACGGTGACGAGCAGACGGTGCTCGACTTCGGTACCAAGGCTGGCATGGGCAAGGGAACCATGGCCAACGTCGATCTCGGTGTGGGTACCAAGGACCGGTATGCCGAAAGATTCTTCGGCGGATGGTTTAACAAGGCGGCCCGTATCTTTGCCATGGGCAACGCCAACAATGTCAATGACATGGGATTTGGCGGACGTGGCGGCTTTGGCAGAAACCGCAATGGCCTCAACGCCTCGAAGATGGGTGGCGTGAATGTCAACTATGAAAAGAAAAACGTCATCAAAGTAGACGGCAGCGTCAGATGGAACCACAGCGACGGCGACATCTACTCGAAGAACTCCAGTGAGAACTTCGTCAGCAAGTCGGCTTCCTTCTCCAACAGCCTCAACCAAAGTTATTCCCGCTCCAACAGTTGGAATGGGCAGGCACGCATCGAATGGACACCCGATACGATGACCAATATCATGTTCCGCCCCACTGCCAGCTACTCCACCAGTGACGGACTGGGCAACAACAATTCTGCTTCCTTCAACGATGATCCTTATAAATATGTGGTGGATCCGCTCTCTGAGGACGGTTTGAAGACACTCGGCGAGAATGGACAGCTCGTCAACAGCCGACGCAACACTTCCATGAGCTATTCCCGCAACAAGGGTCTCGGCGGTGAACTGCAATACAACCGCCGTCTCAACAGCCGCGGGCGAAACATCACACTACGCGCCGATGCCAACTACTCCGACAACGACAGCAAGAATCTCTCCACCAGCAACGTGCATCTCTATCAGATTCTCAACGCATTGGGGCAGGACTCTACCTATCAGACCAACCGCTACAGCGTCACGCCGACAAAGAACTACGGCTATACCTTGCAGGCTACCTACAGCGAGCCGCTGTGGCGTGGCGCCTTCCTGCAACTGCGCTACCGCTTTAAATACAGCTACAGCAAGAGCGACCGCTCCACCTACGACTTCTCCAACCTCGGTGAAGACTTCTTCCTGGGTATCAACGGCGCCTACCGCTCATGGGACAGCTACCTCAACCGCCTCGCCAATCCCTACACCGATTATCTGGATTCCAACCTGAGCCGCTACTCTGAATATAAAAACTACACGCATATCGTAGAGCTCATGCTGCGCATGATACGTACTAAATGGCAACTCAACGCCGGTGTGATGGCACAGCCACAGAAGTCGCATTATATCCAGGACTATCAAGGTATCAGCGTCGACACCACACGCAATGTCTTCAACGTCTCCCCTACCTTCGACTTCCGCTACCGCTTCAGCAAGGTCAGCAACCTACGCATCAACTACCGCGCCAACACGTCACAGCCCAGCATCTCACAGCTCCTCGACATCACCGACGACTCTGACCCGCTCAACATTCAGAAAGGTAACCCGGGACTGAAACCGTCGTTCACGCAGAACTTCAGATTCTTCTACAACAACTACTGGGAGAAGACACAACGCGCTATGATGGCACACCTGGGATTCTCCACCACGAACAACTCCATCAGCTCTAAGGTGACTTACGACGAGAAGACGGGTGGACGCACCACACGACCGGAAAACATCAACGGCGACTGGAACATGAACGGTGCCTTTATGTTCAACACACCGCTCGACTCGGCCGGCATCTGGAACATCAACACGTTCACGAATATGAGCTATGCTAACAACGTAGGTTATGTGACGCTCAACAACACCTCTGACTCGCAGAAGAGCACTACCAAGGATCTCAACCTTTGGGAGCGTCTCTCAGGCAGCTACCGCAACAGTTGGCTGGAGATGGAACTCGACGGCCAGCTCTCCTACCGCCACTCACGCAATGAACTTCAGTCAACTGCCAATCTCGACACCTGGCAATTTGCCTACGGTGCTAATGTCAACTTTACACTACCGTGGGATATGTCGCTCTCTACCGACCTCCACGAGAACAGCCGCCGAGGTTACAGCGATCCTTCGCTCAACACCAACGAGCTGGTATGGAATGCACAACTCTCACAGAGCTTCCTGCGTGGTAAGCCCCTCACGGTGATGTTGCAGTTCTACGACATTCTTCACAACCAAAGCAACCTCTCACGCACCATCACGGCCATGCAGAGCAGCAACACGGAGTATAACAGCATCAACAGCTACGTGATGCTCCACGTCAACTATCGTCTCAACCTCTTCGGTGGCAAAGGCATAGGTCCTGGCGACGGCCGTCGTGGTCCCGGTATGGGTCCGGGGCGTGGAGGCCGCCCCCCAATGGGTGGCTTCGGTGGAGGAAGACCTCCACATGGCGGCGGCTTCGGTGGATTCTAAAGCACCAAAGCATTGAAGGCAGCTAAAGCATTGAAGCATTAGTATATTAAGCATTAAAGCATTAGGGCATTAAAAAAGGGAACTCTTAGCAGAGTTCCCTTTTTGTTATATGTAAGGAAGCAGCTCTTGGCAGCCCCTATATAAGTAAGGTGTATCCTTACAGTGCTTTCACCGCCTTGGCGAGTTTCTCCATTGCCCGACGGATATAGCCTCGTGGTGAACCTACGTTGAGTCGCATGAAGCCCTCACCACCGGATCCGAACATCTTACCGTCATTAAGAGCCAAATGAGCCCTGTCAATAAAGAGGTCGAGCAGCGCTTCGTGGCTCAGATACAGCTCCCGGCAGTCAAGCCATACGAGGAAAGAAGCCTGAGGACGCAGCGGACGAATACCCGGAATGTGCTCCCGGCAGTAGTCTTCCACAAAACGGATGTTATCCTCGACATAAGCCAGCATCTCGCGACGCCACTCCTCACCCTTGCGGAAAGCGGCTATCGTGGCAATATGGGCAAAGATATGGGCCTCGTCCAGCTCATTGACCTTGAGCCAGCCAAAGAAGCAGTCACGCAATTCATTGTTGGGCACGATGGCGTGACTGGTGATGATGCCTGCTATATTAAAGGTCTTGGTCGGCGACTGGAACGTGATGCTGATGTCGGCAGCCTTCTCCGACACGCTGGCAAAAGGTATATGGCGGTACCCGAAGAGTGCCATGTCGCAATGGATCTCGTCAGAGATGACCAGCAGATAATGGTCATAGCAGAAGTCAGCCAGTCGGCTGAGCGTCTCACGTGTCCAGCAGATGCCACCCGGATTGTGAGGATTGCAAAGGATCAGCAGCCGGCACTTGTCGTCGCAGACTCGCTCCAAGCCCTCGAAATCCATGTCGTAGTAGCCATCCTCCCGTCTGATGAGCGGATTCCACACCACTTCCCGATGATTGCCGCGGGGCGTGAGGAAGAAAGGATGATAGACCGGCGGCATGACGATCACCTTTTCGTCGGGCTTCAAAAAGATGTTGCAGACCAGTCCAATGCCCTTGACAATGCCAGGGATAAACGACAGCCACTCGCGCTTGATGTCCCACTGATGATGGGTGAGCACCCAGTCGTGGATAGCGGGGAAGTAATCTTCCGGTTCTACTGTGTACCCGAGAATAGGATGATCCAGCCGATGACGCAAGGCATCGAGAATCTCCGGACAGACGGCAAAATCCATATCCGCCACCCACAAGGGTTGCAGGTCGTCACGTCCCCAGCGTGGTTTCAGCGCCGCATGCATGAGATCGCCCGAACCACGACGCTCAATGATCGTATCGAAATCGTATTGCGTAACTCTCATAATTTCTATGATTAGCCCTCCAAAGCCTGCTTGATATCCTCAAAGAGGTCGTCAACATCCTCCAATCCGATGGAGAGACGGATGGTCGTATCGTTGACGTCCATTGCCTTTTTCATCTTGTCGGGGAAGAGACCAAAGATCGTACTGGCCGGATGGATGGCCAGCGTACGGTTGTCGAAGAGATTGGTGGCACGGTGGATGAGCTTCAGATGGTCGATCATGCGGAAGCAGGCATCCTTCGATTCCAAATCGATGCACACCATAGCTCCGGCAGTAGAGCCAAACTGCCGCTGTGCGAGCTCGTGGAAAGGATTATCCTCCAAGCCTACATAGTTGACACGTTTGATCTGAGGCAGTATCAGAAGCCTGCGAGCCAAAGTCAATGCATTGGAGGATTGTACACGATAGCGTGCGTCAAGTGTCTCCAGTCCCATGGTCTGCAGGAAAGCTACCTGCGGAGTCATATAGGCGCCAAGATTGAAGAGCATCTCATTTTTCATTACCTCACCGAAATGCGGTGTGGTGCCATAGTCGATGACCAGTCCGCCTAATGATGTAGCGCCCCCACTGACATACTTCGTGCTGGACACCACCTCAATGTCCACACCCAAGTCATGGGAAGAAAACATTGTGAAGGGAATGGTTGTCGTGTCGGCTACCAATGGGATATGATGGGCATGGGCGATCTCTGCCAACTTGCTCAAGTCAGCCACCTCCATCTGCGGGTTGGTGATGATTTCCAAAAGGATGCAGCATGTATTCTCGTGGATGGCAGACTCAACAGCCTCGGGATCCGTCAGGTCAGCAAGCTTGCAACCCACGCCAAACTTACGAAGCGTAGACATGAGCAAAGAGAAAGTGTTGCCGAAGAGATGCTTCGACGTCACTACGTTCTTTCCCTGTGCTGTGAGCGCCATCATGGTATTGCTGATGGCAGCCATACCACTGTTGAGCGCAATGACATTCTTTGCTCCTGTGAGCGCCTTGACACGCTCCTCGAAGTTGGAAACCGTAGGATTCTCACAACGAGAATAGTCCGGTGCGTCGATACGGTTGCAAAAGGCATCGCTCATCGTCTGAGCATTGTCAAACTCATAGGCTACTGCGTTGTACACGGGCATACTGAGTGCGTCATACGCGTCGCGCCGCTTATAAGGCACATGTATGGCTTGTGTCTGTTTCTTCATTGTATCTTACCAATATAGTTCTATAACGAAAGTTCTGCTTGAGTTACCCCCCCACGACATACAGAATACCACTCTATACAACATGATTAATACCACTGCACGGCATTGCTGTAACCGCTCCGCTTGTCATACTTCAGCGCGTCGGTAAGCGTTGATGCGTTGCATCGGAAGGTGAAGTTGTAGCTCGTGTATGGAGCCAGTACCACAGAGCAACTCATGTTGAAGCAGTGAAGGTCACGCTGCAACGATGCCGTGGTCATTGACATCTTGTGATTGTCGAAATCATAACCGCTGGAGAAGCTGATATTCCATCCGTCGCTGATGCGCAGGTTGCCGCTCATATTGAGTGTCTGAGAGAAGCTATAGGGATAGCGCATACTCTTATAGTTGAACTTCCCGGAAGTGTTCTCACGCATCGTGATGCCGTAGCCGAAGGTGATGGACCAGGGCATAGAGAAGCGCATATAGCCATCGTCATCTGTGCTGGCTTTGCCGCCACCACTCTTCTTCTTGGCTCCGTTCTGCGCCTTGATCATCTCGGCATCGACATTACTGTTGATGTCGGTGTCTATGCCTTCGTCACTATCATCATTGTTGTCTTTGTTTTTGATGTCCTTGTCCTCGTCGCTGCCACCGCCAAAGAGCTTGGCGATCTTCTCGGGAGTCAGCGTGTAGGAGATGTTCTGCGACATTCCCTGGAAACGACCGAAGCGTCCACGTCCCCACTCTGTGTGGTTACCGACATAAGGCTTGCCGTTCTCATCGAGATCCCAAGCGTAGGTGGCAAAGACCGCATTCATGTTGAATGTGTAGTTCTTCCACCATTTCAGCCTCAGACGCATGCTCAGGTCACTCCACTTATGATAAGAGGCTGCCATGTTGTAGGACATGCTGGCACCGAGCTCATCGATAAGGCTGATCTTCTTATAACCCGTCGAATCCTCGTCGCTCTTGATTTTCATCTCAAGATTGTTGGACAAGTCCATCGAGATGCTACCCGTCTTGCCCTTGCCTGGTACGGAGTAGAGTTGGTCAGAATAGGGTGAATATTCCACCAGCGACACGTTGCCGTCGGCATCGGTCTTCTGATAGGTCTGATAATAGCCGTAGCGCGAAGCACCGAAATCAGGTGCATAGCTGAAGGAGATTTGCGGTGTGATGACATTGCGGATGGCCTGAATCTTATCACCGAAGATCTTTCTGTTAGGGATGGCAAACAGATAGAGCTTGGTATTGGCCGAGAGACTCAGGTTCCAGTTATAGACATTGTGGAATCCGTAAGTTGTATCACGCACCTCTTCCTGTGTCGCCTGATCCCATGAGCGAATGACCTTGCTCGAGTACATACGGTCGGTGAAGTTGAACGAGGGCGAGATGTTGATATAGTTGAACAGCGTGAAGTTGCCGCTGATCGGTATATTGTGCTGCATGCCGTTTTTCCAGTCCTTGATGAGATTGGAGTGCATGAGCTTGTCTTCCTTGGTGTTGATCGAGTTGCTGAGCTGCCCGGTATAGCTCATCGAGATCTTCTCATACCATTTCTCGTCGCCCACCTGATGCTTGCGGCGGAAAGGATAGAAGCGAGAGATGTTGATATTCAAATCGGGCAGCGTCATGGCGATACTCGAGTCACGCATATTCTGCGAGAGGTTGGCAGAAGAACTCAGCGACAGTCCGATGCTGGAGAAGGTAGTGCTCCAACTGACCGAAGAGGTACGTGTCGACTGAGTGAGCGACTGCGGATTGTACATACTCGTCAGGTTGTTGCGTTCATACTTCGATGACGCAAAGTTGACACTGGCAGCAAGACTACTGAAAGGATTGGCTTTCGGGTCCTGCCGATGGCTCCATTGCAGTTTGAAGCTCTTCTGCTCAGAGAAGTCCGGCATGCCCTTGTCACCTGTCTTGGTGTCCTGGTAGCTGAAGAGGAACGAGCCACTATACTTATATCGTTTCCTATAGTTGCTGGCTGCCGAGAAGCCCCACGAGCCTTTGGTATAGATCTCACCCAAGAGCTTCAGATCCCATTTGTCGCTCATGGCAAAATAGTAGCCACCGTCACGCAGATAGAATCCACGACTGTTCTCGTCACCATACGTTGGCATGATGAAGCCACTGGAATAACTCTTGGTGAAGGGGAAGAAGCCATAAGGAATGGCGAATGGTAACGGCACATCGGCTACAACCAGATAGGCCGGACCGAAGACTACATCCTTGCCAGGACGTACCTTGGCACGCGACAAAGCAATATAGAAGTCGGGATGGGGTGCGTCGCAGGTGGTGTAGCGTCCGTGAGCCAGATAAATCTCGCCATTGTCGTTGCGTTTCGACTGCTCACTGGTCAGGAATCCATCCTCCTGCTTGGTGTATACGTGTTTGATGAAGCCTTTCTTAGTCTTGAAGTTAAACGACATCGTGTCGGTGTCGTAAGTATCCTGTCCCATGACAAAGACCGGCTTACCCTTGATGCCGTCCTTTTCCGTGGTGTCTCTGGAACCGGTAGCGTGTACAAGACTGCTGTCAAGACTCAGCTTGATCTTGTCGCTCTTCAAGTCCATGTTTTCGTACTTCACCTCAGCCGAGCCGTAGAGATGGGCGGTATTGGTGGAGGCCATATAGACCAGCGAGTCATCGGCTTGATAGGAGACGGAGGCGTCAATGCCGTTTTTCTTCTTTCGGTTGATGGAGTCGAGGCGCAGCGAGTCGTCTACCGCCTTGTTGTGGTGATAGACAGCGAGTTGCAGAGAGTCCATGCCCGTGGTGTCGGTAGCGGCACCATCAGCTTGTAATCCTTTGACACGGGAGGAGTCCGTCTGCGTGGTATCAGCCTTCTTGCCGGTAAGCCGCTTGTCGGGAGAAGGCATAGCTCCACTGGCCATGGCTACAGCCATGACACCCACTGCCGATAATATAATGAAAGGCTTACTTCTCAATGGATATTCTGAATAATGTGAAAACAATGAATGACGCTCATCATGAGCTATGCAAAATTACGCAATATCTGTTGAACAAGCGAGGGTTTTCGCATTTTTAACGTTCAGGTTCAAATAGTGTTTTCCATTGCAGGAAACGCTGGAGACCATCCTCTCCAAACTTAGCGATGCTCTTTGCGGCCTGCTCTGGTGTCTTGACTTTCTTGAGATTGGACTTGCTGTAGAACTTGTCAGCATAGCAAATCAGCTTCTCTTCCAGTGTCTCAGGCAGGAAATTCTGATGTGGCAATGGCAGTCTCTGCCGGATGATCTCCTCTTTGGACAGTCCGGCGCCGGTATGCCGCTCACACACACGGGCATGCTTTGGGTAGCCTTCCTCACGCATCAGCTCTGCGCCCAAACGGCCGTGACAAATATAAGGCTCTGTACCATGGCAGGCAATGCCGGGCGCGTCACAGCGAAAGATGCCAATATCATGAAGCATAGCCGCCTCCTCGACAAACTGTCTGTCGAGATTCAACTCGGGATGACAGTCACAAATATCCAAAGCCCGCGTTGTCACAGTACGACTGTGAACGAGCAGGATATGGCGCAACTCATCGACGGTTGGGTAATACTTGTCTATGATCTTCTGATAATCCATATAAAACGAATTCATCATCCACCCTTCTCCTTGCTTCCTTGCAGGCTCAGCCACGCCACAACGACGCCGGTCTGCTCTCATGGAAAGCAACGAGAAGGACAGATGATGAAATATGATATTAGTGTTGACGCTCTATGTAAGCGATGACATTGCCCTTCTGGACTTTGCTGCCCTGCTTGGCATTGATCTCCACGAGCTTGCCGCCGAGGTCAGCCTTGACCTCCACAAACTCGCCCCAAGGAGCCTGGATATAGCAGAAGGTGCCGCCTTCCTTATATTCCTTGCCGATGTAAGGCTCCACGGCAGGAGCACACTCGCCCTCGCCCTGGAACTCCCAGAACACCTGACCCTTCACCGGAGCGACGATAGCGTCAGCCTTGGCGTGCTTGAAGGCGGCGAGCTCCTCTTCAGAGAGTTTACTGCCCATCTTGGCATCTTTAGCCTTCTGCAGGTCAGCCAGCATGTTCTTCTTAGCCTGACCGCTCTTATAGTTACGGTACTGCTCGGGATGCATGGCGAGCTCGAAGAGTTCTTCGTCGTCCTTTCCATAGTCCCATCCGTTCTTGTCCATCTCCTTCTTGAAGTCCTCCAAAGCGGGCTTCAGCAAGGTGTGCGGATCGATGTCGGTGAACTCATAGCCTTTCTCTTTGGCCAGCTCCTTCAGCTCGGGGGCGATCTCGCCAGGCACCTTACCACTACGGCCGAGGATCATTCCCCACATGGAATCATCCATATAGACATAACGACCCTTACCCTGCTCCATAGAGAGCAAGTTCATCAGAGAGATATTCTTGGTATACTGAGAGAATGGTGTCACCAATGGTGGATAGCCCACACGCGGCCAAACGTAAGCGACTTCATTGAAGAGCTTGATGAGCAGATCGTCGACGCTCAGCTCTGGCTCACCTTTTTTCTTACGCAGATTGTTGATGGTTCCGCGGATACCACCCAGGTCGCTCATCATCGAACCCATCATACCGCCGGGAAGTCCGCAGCTCAGCAGGAGTGAGGACATCAACTTGTTTTGGGGATTGATGAAGTAGCCCAACCACTCATCGATGAATTCCTGAGTCAGCGCACGTGCCTTCATGTAAGCGTCCATATTGATGTCTGCCACCTCAAAGCCAGCGTTCTTCAACATGCTCTGCACAGAGATGACATCGGGATGGACCTTACCCCACGACAGCGGCTCAATGGCAGTGTCGATGATGTCGGCGCCGTTCTTGCAGACTTCCAGAATAGAAGCCATGCTCAGACCGGGACCGGAATGGCCGTGATATTCGATAATGATCTCAGGATGCTTATCCTTGATCATCCTGGTGAGCTTACCCAAGAAGGCAGGCTGACCGATACCGGCCATATCCTTCAGGCAGATCTCCTCTGCACCGGCCTCTATTTCCTGATCAGCCAGATGGCTGTAGTATTCAAGTGTATGGACAGGAGAAGTGGTGATACACAGTGTTCCCTGTGGTGTCATACCTGCTTCCTTGGCCCATTTGATAGACGGCGCAATGTTGCGGATGTCATTCAGGCCATCGAAGATACGGGGGATGTCCACACCCTGAGCATGCTTGACACGATACATCATTGCACGCACGTCGTCAGGCACAGGATACATACGCAGCGCATTCAAGCCACGGTCGAGCATGTGGGTCTTGATGCCGGCCTCATTGAAAGGCTTGCAGAAGGCACGCACTGCATCGTTAGGATTCTCACCGGCCAGAAGCTGCACTTGCTCAAAAGCGCCGCCGTTGGTCTCCACACGCGAGAAACATCCCATGTCGATGATGACCGGAGCGATACGCTCCAACTGATCCTTGCGTGGCTGGAACTTACCTGAGCTCTGCCACATGTCACGATAAACGAGACTGAACTGAATTTTCTTACTCATATTTATCTACTACTTCCTGTTTTCATCTATTTCTTGCTGCGGGAGTCTCTTCCTCCCTCACTAAGGCTGCAAAATTAAATAAAAAAAAGCAAAATACGGCTTGTACGATTGATTTTTTATGATTTATAACTATCTTTGCACTCAAAAAGTAACACTCTCGATGATGCGTGCAAAAATATTGATGACAGTCACTTTGGCCGCAGGCTTGTTTGGGGCTTGCACCAATGACAAAGCGACAAAAGACTACTCCAACATTCAGGTGGAGTCGGAACTGAAGATCACAGGCGACAAGACCGTCTATGGACTGGCCTGTGAGGGCTGCAACGACTCTACCATCCTGCTCCTGCCCAACGACGGCAGCGACCCGGTGAAATACGACATCATTGATGCCACACGCAACCACAAGGTCCGCGGCAAGATCAAGACGGGCGACTGGATCTGTCTGCTTACCAACAAAAGCGATAAGCACGTGGCTGACTTCGTGATGGATCTCGACCAATTACGCGGCATCTGGTGCTATATCGTCATGCCAAAGATGCGCGACTACGACAAGATGAGCAAGCGCCTGCAGGCTCGTATGATGGAGAACATGAGTGACTCTATGAAAGAGACGTTCCTCATCCCACGCGAATATGGCTTCTGGCTCAAGCGACAGTGGCAGGCTCAGAGCGTCGGCTATGTCAAGGAAAGCAGCACGCTGGCCGAAGAGAGTCCTGTCGTCTATCCCCAGCTGGGCTTCTATGTTGCCTGGGGCATCTGGAATGGTAAGATCATCATCGCAAGAGGCACCCCGAAGTTCAGCGACACGGGCCAGGTGACGGTAACGAATATGGTCAACGACACCTGCGACGTGGACTTCTTAGATGCCGACTCTCTCGTGCTCTCGTCCGACGGACAGAGTCGCAGCTATTATCGTAAAAACGACATCAACGACGTCAACAAGCGGGCCAATGCCATCGCGGCCATGCGTAGCAAACAAGCGCTCCAGCAGGCCACGGAAAACAAATAGCTTGCAAAAACGGCTGTCCCTGAGGAAGAGACAGCCGTTTTTGCCTTTCTAAAAAGACAAGCCGCGACTCAAGCGAAGTTTATTCATGCGTCTCGAAACGTTTCCGCGCAAGGAGTTCATAGCGCGTGCCCTCGCGACCATAGTTGGCATAGGGATAGATGCTGATGCCGCCACGGGGGGTGAACAATCCCGTCACCTCTATATACTTAGGATCCATCAACTTGATCAGGTCCTCCATAATGATGTTGACACAGTCTTCATGGAAGTCGCCGTGATTGCGGAAGCTGAAGAGATAGAGTTTCAAGCTCTTGCTCTCCACCATACGCACGTCGGGGATGTAGCTGATGCGGATCTCCGCAAAGTCGGGTTGTCCGGTGATGGGACAAAGCGACGTGAACTCCGGACAGTTAAACCGCACCCAGTAGTCGTGGTCCTGATGTTTGTTGACAAAGGTCTCCAGCACCTCCGGAGCATAGTCCATCTTGTATTGTGTCTTGGCACCGAGGGCTTTCAGTCCCTCTGATTTGCGTGTATCTTCCATTTCTCTATATTATTTAAATCATCTGATTTCTTCCTATCCAGCCCATATCAGAGGCTGAACACATTCCATATATTATAGCTGACGCCTAAGTCGTAGACATCCTCGCCCTCATGCTTCTTGAGCTTCTTCACGACGCGGATGGTCACCGGCAGCGCAATGATCTCATAGACGGTCTTGAGCACCACTTGCCACAGCATCAGTGCAGGCAGAGCCGAGAGCGGCACTACCCCACCCAAGGCCAACGGAAAGAAGATGAGAGAGTCACAGCTCTCTCCGGCTACAGTACTCCAAACGGCGCGGGAGGAGAAATGACGGCCTTGATCGCGAATCTTCATCTTGCTCATGACATAAGCGTTCATGAAACTGCCCACGATGAAAGCCACAAACGAAGCCAACGCGATGCGGGGCGCCAAGCCAAAGACAGCATGGAAACCCTCTTCATTGTGCCAGTAAGGTGCCCCGGGAATGGTATCGCAGAGCGCGCCCATCGCCACGAAGAAGAAATTCATGCCAAAGCCCAGCCATATCAGAAGACGGGCCTTGCGGTACCCCCACACCTCGCACACGCAGTCATTAATAATATAGGAGATCGGAAAGACCAGCAGTCCGCCCGTCAGATTGACAGGCCCCACAGCGATCTGCTTGGTTTCCAACACGTTTGCCGTAATCAGGCAAACACAAAAGAGAATGCTGAACAGCATGAACAGCACGCTCACGGTTTGTTTTTCTTTTTTCACGTTCTTGTTTTTAAAGAGGTTAGACAAGCACTCTGTAGAATGTTGAATGATGAAGGTTGAAGGTTGAATTTAAAACACGAGACAGGAACGGTACCAGGTCTAAACCTGATAAAGGAGATAAGCGATATATCCAATGAACAGCGTAGTCAGCGCAACACCTTCCCAGCGCTCGATACGATACTTGGTGTAGGAGAAGAGCCAAAGCAGGATCATGGAGATGACCATCACGCTGAGGTCTGCGTTGGTGATGCCTTGCGTGCTCATCGGTGAGATGATACCGGTGACACCAAGAATCATCAGAATGTTGAGTACATTGGAGCCTAACACATTGCCGATGGCGATACCACTGTTACCCCTGCTGGCAGCAACCGTACTGGTAGCGAGTTCAGGCAGTGACGTACCGCAGGCCACTATCGTCAGTCCGATCACGGCATCGCTCACGCCCAAGGTATGGGCAAGCGCCGAGGCATTATCCACAAACACCTCTGAGCCAACGATCAATCCGACCAGGCCGATGACGATCAGCAAAGACGACTTACCCACGCTGAGGTTGATCGGCTGATCCAAAGGATCTTTTTCCTCCTTCATGCCTTTCTTGGCTTCTTGGAGCGTCAGATACATGAACACGAGGAACAAAACAAACAAGATGGCGGCATCTACCCGACTGATGTTACCGTCCAGACAGAGCATCAGCAGCACCACAGAGGCGACAAGCGCAAACGGGATGTCGCGCTTCACGGTATCAGGAAGAATGGTGATCGGGGCTACTAAGGCAGCCACGCCCACGATGAGCGTGGCATTGAAGATATTGCTACCCACTATATTGCCCACTGCCAACCCAGGCTTGCCGCCAAGAGCAGACATCAGACTGACGAAAAACTCAGGCATGGAGGTGCCCATGGCCACGACTGTCAGTCCAATCACGATCTGGGGAACTCCCATGCGAGTGGCGATGCCTACCGAGCCATCGGTGAGCCAACCTGCGGACTTCACAACAGCCACGATGCCAACAACCAACAAGACAACCTGAATCCAAGTTTGAGAAGGGGCAAAGTTAAACAGCAATAAACTCATATTACACGTATTTTTTGCAAAGGTACGAAAAAACCCTGAATATTCACATATTCAGGGTCTAAAACTAACAATCACACAATTATAAATCTATCAATCTATTATGCTCATACGTCAAAGCCTGTACTCGGCTTATGCCTTAAGAGACTGGTACAAAACCTAATTGATTCAAAATGCTTAAACCTATCCGCTTACTTATCTGCATTGTAGATTACAACAGATATGCCACAGCACCCAAGCAGTCACCATGGCACAATCGTGCGACAATATGTCATTACTGATACTGCTATTACTTAGCGGCCTCAGTCTCCTGCTCTTTGTTTTCCTCTGTGCTCTCAGCCTCCTCTGGAGCCAGTGTAGCCTTGAAGTCAGTATAGCCGTTGTTGACCAGAATATTGTACCACTGCAACAGTTTCTTGATGTCACTGTCGTGAACACGATCCTCGTCAAACTCGGGCAGCACTTCCTTGAAATATGCGCGGAGCTCCTTGCCGGACACCTCCTTGTAGTTGATGGAGGCTTCCTTGCAGCCTTCCTTCTTGGCTACGTTGTCCAGCACTTGCCAAAGGGGCACATCATCGCCTGTGGTGTACATGGCAATATCGCCCAAACTGGTCACCTTGTCGGTGGCAAAAGCTGGCTGACGACGGTGGGTGGCATCAATAGCCTCCACGATCAGATTCATCTTACCACGACTTACCAACTTATACAATCCGGGCTTTCCGGCAATCGATAATATTGTTTCCATTGTTTACCTTAAAATTTTGCTTTGTTATGATGTTTATTGATTGATATCTATCTTGCTTATTCTCTCTATTGCCAGCAGAGCGAGTCCCACCCTTTTCCGACTACTGGCCTAAGGCGCGTAGCAGGTCATCGACTTGCCGGTCTAGATCAGCCTTACCGTCGTTCACGACCGTGTAGTCGCAGCGGCGCTTCACTTCTTCGGCCGGCAACTGACTGTTAATCCACTGCATGGCTTTCTCACGTGTGATATGGTCGCGGTTCATGACCCTGCCGACTCTTACCTCCAAAGGCGCGTCGACAAAGACGAAAGCATCAAAAGCCACACGACGGTCAAAAGCGCTGTCGAAAAGAATGGCACTCTCCAGCCACCCATAGCCGCTCTGCTCGAAGTCACGCGCCACGGCTGGATGCACAATATCGTCGACAGCCCGCTTGTTCTCATCAGAGGCAAGCAGGAAACTCGCCAACACGCTCTTCTGCAACTCCTGACCCTGATACACGTCGTCGCCCACAAGCTCCTGCAACTGATGTTGCAGGACAGCGTCTGTGCGCATCAGCCGCTTGGCAGCAGCATCGCAGTCATAGACCCGTATACCGCGTTTGGCAAGAAGACGACAGACAAAACTCTTTCCGCTGCCTATGCCTCCGGTGATCGCGATCCTTTTCATTGCTGCTCGATGAGATAATCGACTTGGTTCATCTCCAGCCTGACATTGCTCACGCCTCTCGGCCGCTGCGTGACGTAAAGATTACATTTATCCGACGGGTGGGCTGAGATATCCTTGAAGTCAACCACCACATGGAAGTCACTGACCTTGACCTGGCGATAGAGACTGGCACCGACGGTAAACGTCACATTGACCCGCTGGGGGAACGTACGGATGACGGTTCCGATGGGTCTGTTGATCGCCGTGATCGGCACTTCCATCGTCTCCTCGGTGAGGATGTCGGGGAACAGAGTGATCTTGACTTTCGACGGCGTGATCTTCACACCGTTGATGGGCTGGAGCCTTACCTCTCTTGTGACTGTATCGGAGAAGTTGGTGACACGAAGAAACTCGGTCATCACTGTCTCTATGCTGTCCAGCTTGGCCTTACTGGCGTAGATCGTCACCTTGTCGGGCCAGAACTGCACGTGAGACAGGTAATAGTCTTTGGCCGGCACAATGTTGCCAGCCAAGCTCACCTTCACCACTTTCTTCCGGCCATAGTTGAAGTAGAAGTCCAACCGGTCGCTTTTGATGCCCGAAATAGTGGAAGAGGAGAAGAGCTGCTGTCTGATCTGCCGCTGGATGTCGACCATAGGCACGGCACCATGTCCCGTCTCTCCATCGGCATAATAGTCGAACTTCAGCACTACCGGGCGCAAGCGCCGGCTTGTGGAATAGCCTAAGAGCATGAAGCCCTTGTCGTGGATGGTCACACGCACCGTATCGGTCATCGGCGTGGTAATCACCACGTTCTTGGGCACTCCGACAAGGCGCACGGCGACCGGGAACTCTTCGTCATACGTCTCATTGAGCGTCTCCATCAGCCAGAAGATGCCGGAGAGGAAGAGGAAGAATAAGAAAATCAGAAACTGCTTGTTCTTAGAACTGAACAAGAAGCTTCTGACCATGTTGAGGAAAGATCCTATATTATGCATTAGGCTGCTGCTGAGCTGCGTCCTGGAAGACGTAGTTCTTATCAACCGTGATCACTACACCACGTGCCACTTCCACCTCGACGACATTCTTCTCGTTGTCGAGACGCTTCACGGTGCCATAGACGCCACCGCCTGTGACGACCTTGGAGCCTTCCTGCAAAGAGTTCTGGAACTCGCGTATCTTTTTCTGTTTCTTCTGCTGGGGACGGATCATGAAGAACCACATGATGGCGAAAAGTGCCACCAACATGATGAGCATACCACCGAAGCCGCCTCCTTGTTGAGCTGCCTGAGCAGCCAGTACCATTGTATTCATTTACTGTCTGATTAAAAGATGATTGTTTTGATATGAATAGGCGCACGCCCCCGCTGATACCAAGAGCCATGCTACACATTAATTATATGATAGTCTACTCTTGACTTTCGGGCTGAAGGGGCTCCTGCCCGTCAGCGGGCTGAGCATCCTCGTTGTCCTCGGTCTGCCGGGGAACCTCGGCCGACACGTCGTGATGAACAAAGCGCATGTAACCTGTCGGCTGACTGTTGCGGCCCATCGGCTGACGCTCGGGACGCTCAGGCATCTCCTTCATCATCTTGCCGCTCTCGATCAGATGACGGGCGATGGAGTCCAACATACCATTGATATATCCGCCACTGCGAGGAGTGGAATAGAGCTTGGCCAACTCCACATACTCATTGATCGTCACCGATACCGGAATGTTGGGGAAGGTGAGCATCTCGGCGATGGCGATCTGCATGATCACCACATCCATATAGGCCAGACGCGAGAAGTCCCAATTGCGGGAAGCCTCACTCATGTAGTGCTGATATTCATCGGCATTGAGGATAGTGGAGCGGAAGAGCTTGCGGGCAAAGTCCTTGTCCTCGACATCCTTCCATTCCGGCAAGAGTTCCTGTTTGTTCTTGTTCTTCGGATCGAAGCGCTTGATGGTCTTCAGCACGAAGGTGTCCACCACCTCCTTATCGTCGTTCCAATAGAGGCTCTTCTCCTCCAAGAGAGCGTCGAGGTCATCGTTGGTCTCGATAAACATCTTATAGAGCCGACGCCACAGCTCGCGGTCATCGTCGTAAGTCGCCTCGGGAGTCTTCATGTACTCCTGATACAGCTCACTCTGCTCAATCTGGTTGCACAGTTTGCGGATGAACTCGATATCGTCCTTCCACGTGAGCTTCTTATCCTCGAGAAACTCATTGAGCATCTTGTTCTCTTCCAGTTGAACCGCGAACTTGTTGAAAGCGAACTTGGGAGAGGCCGGCTGCGTGCCTTCACGCTCTGCACGCTGATTGAGCACATCGAGACGATGACGCTCCTCCTGCGTGATGGCGACCATCAAATCCAAGAGATAGTTGTACAAGTCGTATGCCTTGGAGAGGCTGAAAAGCAATTCCTTCTCAGCCGCGTCCATATTCTTATTACCGTTTTGATAGTATGCATAGGTTAACTGGACTATCTTTATACGTATTAGTTCGCGATTAATCATTTTCCTTTATTCCGTCTAAAACATGTTTTACGCTGCAAAAGTAGGGAAAAATCCGTGGATATGCAAGAAAAGAGGTATCAAAAGACTGTTTTTTTAGATAAACTTTGCACATAGCTTTGCTCAATTCAAATAAAAGCGCTACCTTTGCACCGCTTTTCAGATTGATACATATTATTGATTCAGTGTGATGGCGAATTAATTAACGATTTAATTTAGAGTAACACAAATGAAAGAAATCAGCATTTCAGGTAAGAAGCGCGAGGCCCTTGGTAAGAAAGCTTCTAAAGCCCTTCGTAAGGAGGGAATGGTTCCCTGCAACCTCTATGGTGAGGAGCGCGTAGACGGCAAGCCGGTAGCATTGGCTTTCGCATCTCCCTTCAGCGAGCTGCGCAAGCTCATCTACACTCCCCACATCTATGTTGTCAAGATCAATATCGACGGCACTGACCACACAGCAGTGCTGAAGGAGATCCAGTTCCACCCCGTCACAGACGCTCCTCTGCACGTCGACTTCTATGAGGTCAACGATCAGAAGCCTATCACCATCGGCATTCCCGTGAAGCTCGTAGGTCTGGCACAGGGTGTCCGCGACGGTGGTCGTATGAACCTCTCTATCCGCAAGATCAACGTCACCGCTCCTTATCAGCAGATCCCTGAACACCTCGACGTCGATGTCACTGCACTGCGCATTGGCAAGAGCATCAAGGTCGGTCAGCTCGCTTACGAGGGTCTGGAGCTCGCTACAGGCAAGGACGTGGTCGTTTGCTCCGTGAAGATGACACGTAACGCCAACGCTAGCGCAGCCAGCGACGACAGCGCTGAGACTCCCGCAGACGCAGCAGCAGACGCTGAGAGCAAGTAATCCCTCTCTTTAGGTTACCGATATCGATAGACATTGGATAAGTATTTGATCTGTGGTCTGGGTAATCCCGGCGATGAATACGCCGGTACCCGCCACAATACAGGATTTATGGTATTGGACGCTTTTGCTAAAGCGTCCAATATTTGTTTTGAGGATCACCGTTACGGCTTTGTGGCCGAGATGTCATTGAAAGGTAGAAAGATCTTCTTGTTGAAGCCTACCACTTTCATGAATCTCAGTGGCAATGCCGTGCGCTATTGGCTCAATGAGGAGAAGATCGACCAAAGCCGACTGCTCGTCATCAGCGACGACGTGGCACTGCCCTTGGGCGACTTCCGACTGAAAGCCAACGGCAGCAATGGCGGGCATAACGGTCTGGGGCATATCATGCAGCTCATCGGACAAAACTTCGCACGTCTGCGTGTGGGTATCGGCAACGACTATCCACGAGGCGGACAGATCGACTGGGTGCTCGGCCATTACTCCGACGACGACATGAAGGTGTTGCAGCCTACCATCGACATGGCGGTTGACATCATCAAGAGCTTTGTCCTGCAAGGCATCGACGACACCATGAACCAGTACAACAAACTGGGAAAAAAACACTAAAGAATGATGAATGTTGAATGATGAATGATGACTTAAAGCAGTATTGAGTGCTGAATGACGACTTGTTCTAACCCGGCAGGCAGTCACTCTCCATTTATCCATTCAAAACTGACTCAAGCCATTACTTCTCATTCATCATTGGATTAATTCATTATTCAACATTAGATTAATTCATCATTCAACATTGGAATAATTCATCATTCAACACTCAATATTCAACATTGTATGAAAGATTCTCTTCCTCAGCACGGCTCTTCTGCCCGCATCGACAAATGGCTCTGGGCAGCGCGCATCTATAAGACCCGCTCTTTGGCAGTGGATGCCATCAAGAACAGCCGTGTGACCGTAGACGGAGCAAACGTCAAGCCAAGCCACATCGTGAAAGAAGGGCAAACGGTCAACGTCAAAAAGCCGCCCATCACCTATTCTTTCCGCATCCTGGCTTGTATCGAGCAGCGCGTGGGTGCCAAGCTCATACCACAAGTCTATGAAAACGTTACGGATCCTAAGCAATATGAATTGTTGGAGATGAGTCGCATCAGCGGATTTGTTGACAGAGCAAGAGGCACAGGACGCCCCACAAAGAAAGAGCGACGGGCGCTCGACGCTTTCATCGAGCCTGCTGTGTTTGGTTTTAACGACGATGACGAATAGCTATCTTTCCTCTCTCACCCAATGCAACAGAACGCTGCGCTCAATAAGAGATATCTTTTTTAAATAATGTTGACACCTAAAGTCAACCTTATTAAAAAAAAGACAGATCGGGGCGCATTGTATCTTCAATTCTTTCCACCATTGGCAGCTGACAGCATCTCCAGCGAGTGACGTTCTCCTACTACCCAGATGATGTCCCCGACAACAAATTTCCGTGAGGGACTGATCATCGTCAGGTTTTGCTGACCCTCCTCCACACCGACCACCATGCAGCTGTACCGGTCTCTGATGCCACTCTCGCCGAGCGTCTTGCCCAAGAAAGCGCAAGAACGCGACAGCACCATCTTCTGCAACTTCATCTCCCGCTCCTCGATGTTGGGGTCTTCCGGAACGAGTTCTCCTTTCAGCGCCTTGCCGAATGTTTGCAGCTGCTCATCACTGCCGATGACCTGCAGACGGTCGCCGGGGAAGATGATGTCGTCACCACCGGGGATGTTGATGCGCTGATGGCCACGCAGGATGCTGCTCACGTGTACGCCATAACGCGCGCGGAATTGCAACTGCCGCAAAGACTGACCGGCCCATGCGCTGTCTTCAGGCACCTCAAAGTCCGATACATGGATGTCACGCTCCAAGAGATGATCACCATACAGCGGACGGCGCTTGCCCTGCACCTGGGCTTCGATCTCACGGCTGTGAAGGTTCTGAACGAAAAGACGCTCCAAAGCGATGGACCGCTTCTTCATTCTGCGTGACAAGACGATCAGCGTCAGCACTACCAAGGCCAGTGTAATGACAATGGCATTGGCGAAGCGAGCCAGATAGTTGCAGATATAAAACAGGAAGGAAGCGGCAATCACAATACGTGCCAAGACGGTGAAGAGCAACGGCAGACGGTTGAGACGGCTCTGAATCCACAACGTTCTGAACTCCTCACTATGGTTGTGTTTCATCACGATGGCACGCAGGAAAGGCGCTAACAATAGCAGCAACAGCAGGCCACATACGCCATTGGCCCACCAGTGGGGCAGCAGATGGCGGAAGAAGGACAAGGCGAAGGACAGCATCACGACGGTCACAGCCATGCACAGAATGGTGTAGACCAAAGTGGAGACGGCCATTTTGGTGAGCAGCCGCTTCCAGTGGCTCTTCTCCTCTACTGTGTTTTGATGGGCCTGCCCGAAGTGGTTGAGCCGACGGATCCACCGCTTTGGTAGGATATGCTCCAGACCATCATAGCACGGTACGGCCGCACGGATCATGTAAGGGGTCAGGAACGTGGTGATCACCGACACAGCCACGACCACAGGATAGAGAAAGTTGCTGATCACACCGAGTGAGAGTCCCAGCGAGGCGATGATGAAGGCGAACTCACCAATCTGCGCCATCGAGAAGCCGCAGCGCATGGCCGTCTTCAACGGCTGGCCGCTAAGCATGAAGCCCAACGTGCCGAAAATACCCTGACCCACAAGGATGGTCACCACCAAAGCAGCTATAGGAACCGCATAGGCCACCAGCACACTGGGCTCGACAAGCATACCTACCGACACAAAGAAGATGGCACCGAAGAGGTTCTTCACCGGTTCCACCAACCGCTCTATCTTATCGGCCTCGATCGTCTCCGCTAAGATGCTGCCCATGACAAAGGCTCCGAAGGCTGAGCTGAAACCGACAGCTGTGGAGATCCACGCCATCAGACAGCAAAGCCCCAAGGCCACGATGACCATTGTCTCGTCGGTCATCAGCCGGCGCGTCTGCCGCAGAAACGTGGGAACGATGAAGAGGCCGACGACAAACCACAGCACGAGGAAAAAGCCGATCTTCAACACCGAGTCGAGCATCTGCCCGCCATTGGGGTCGCTGCCGCCTGCGATGGCCGACAACATTACCATCATCACGATAGCAAGGATGTCCTCCAGGATGAGCACACTCATCACCAGCGAGGCAAAGCCCTGCTGTCGGAGATCCATATCGTCGAAGGCCTTATAGATGATTGTCGTCGACGACATGGCAAGCATACCGCCAAGGAAGATGCAGTCGTAATGGTCCCAATGGAAGAGATGCCCCACACTGATGCCTAAGATGATCATGCTGAAGACGATCGACAAGGCCGCGATGACCGGCGCCATGCCCATCCTCAGGATCTTCTTGAACGAGAAGTCGAGACCCAAAGAGAACAACAGGAAGAGCACTCCTATGTCTGCCCACGTCTGGATATCGTGTTTGTCAAGTATCGACATGGTGTAGGGCATGTGCGGACTCACTAAGAATCCAGCCACGATATAGCCCAGCACAAGCGGCTGCTTGAGTTTCTTGAACAGTAAAGTGACGGCTCCGGCAACTACAAGAATGAGTGCCAAGTCTTTGACCAGGTTGGGAAGTTCAGACATTGATAATATATATAGGAGTGATCCCCGCCTTTCCCACAACAAGGAGAAAAACGAGATAAGACAGAAAACAGAGAAAATGCGCCAACAACACAAGGTCTTGAATGGAGAAGCACTGCGCCTCTCCATTCAAAAACAGGGTATTAGTCGTTGAACGTACCGGCTATTTGGCAAATCTTCACGATGACATCCACGGCTTTGTTCATCACTTGGATAGAGACAAACTCGTAGGGGCCATGGAAGTTCACGCCACCGGCAAAGATGTTGGGACAGGGCAGTCCACGGAAGCTCAGCTGTGCACCGTCGGTACCGCCACGGATAGGCTCCACCTTCGGCGTGACGCCGCTTTCCTGCATAGCCTTCAGGACGATATCGATCACATACATCTTGGGGTCGATCTTCTCCTTCATGTTGTAGTACTGATCCTTGATGTCTACCTTTACCGTGCCGTCGCCATACTTTTCGTTCATCTCCTTGGCAATGTTCTCCATGAAGTCCTTGCGGTCCTCAAACTTGCGGCGGTCGTGATCACGAATGATATAGCTCAGCTTAGCCTGCTCGCAATGGCTCTCGATACCCAGCAGATGATAGAAGCCCTGATAACCTTCTGTGGTCTCGGGAATATCGGTTTCGGGAATGTGAGCATTGAACTCACAAGCCAGACGGCTGGCGTTGACCATCTTTCCCTTGGCATATCCTGTGTGCACGCTGCATCCCTTGATGGTCACCTTGGCCGATGCGGCATTGAAGTTCTCATACTCCAGGTCACCGATATCGCCACCGTCCATGGTGTAAGCCCAGTCACATCCGAACTTCTCAACATCGAAATGGCGGGCACCCATGCCGATTTCCTCATCAGGATTGAAGGCGACACGTATCTTGCCGTGCTCGATCTCCTTGTGATCGCGCAGGTAGCACATGGCCTGGACGATCTCTGCGATGCCGGCCTTGTCGTCGGCGCCGAGCAGTGTAGTGCCATCGGTGACGATCAGATCCTCACCTTTGTGGAAAAGCAGCTCAGGGAATTTCTTGGGCGAAGAGACGATGCCCGGTGACAACTCGATGTCGCCTCCATCGTAGTTTTTCACGATGCGGGCCTTGATATTTGCACCACTTGCGTCAAGCGCCGTGTCATAGTGAGAGATGAAGCCAATGGTCGGTGTCTTCTTCTTCGTGTTGGAAGGCAGGGTGGCGTAGATATAACCCATGTCATCCATCTCAACGTCCTCCAGACCTTCGCTCTCAAGTTCCTCCTTAAGATATTTGGCGAAGATAAGTTGTTTGGCGGTACTCGGTACGGTCTGTGAGTCCTCGGCCGACTGTGTATCGAACTTTGTGTAATTGATAAATCTTTCTGTTATGTTCATTTTAGAAATAAAACTGGTTTCTCATATGTTTCTTTTCGCAAAGATAAGGAAATAAAGTCATATTGCAAAGACTTTAGCAGTTTTTAAAGACAGAAAGGCGGAAATGGGGCGGAAACCAGGATTGAAGCAGACGAAAACTGTCTTCGGAAGGGTAAAAAACAAATAAAGCGCTCCGCTGTTCCTTGGAACTACGGAGCGCAACCATGTGACCTCGGTGGGACTCAAACCCGCGACACTCAGAACCGGAAGCGGAGACGGTTGACAATTAATGTGACTGATTTACAAGTGTTTATGTATTTTGTTCTTTTATTTGCTAAAACAATGCTAAAACATTACCACATCTTCTTCATACATCCGACGACTTTGAAGACGTGGGTAATGAGCTTCACAGGAATATCCTGGGGCTGATACTCTTCCGACTTATTAATCGGGACAAGGCGCATAAAGTCCTGCCCCTGCTCGGACTTGGTAACGACCTTAACCGTCCTCATATCCTCGGTGACGATACCGTATACTTCACCGTATAGGATGAAATTCCTCCATTCCTTCATCTCCTTGATAGCGATGATGTCTCCGTTGGATACAAGCGGCTCCATGGAATGGCCGGTGATGTTGCACCACATCACACCTTCCTTGTTGTACGGCTTGAAGTCGATGTTGTACTCCGGCATGACCGTCTGGTCGTTGATGATGATGTCGAAACCGCCGAGGAAGTCGACGTTGAAATATGGTCGGCCATGTGTATAGCTGATTGATGGCACGTTGACCGCCTGCTGGACGCTTGTGTTTTTGCCTGATATGGTGTCGGCTTGGCTATTGCCGTCAGAGATGAGCATTGAGCCTTCACCATTAACAAGCCACTTGTATGGGACATTCAACCCTTCACAAATAGCATTGATTAGGTTTGTTGGTACAACCCTTTCACCTCTCAACACTTTCGAGAAATTGGATTGATTGAATCCTATTAACTTTGCGAATCCCGATGGGGAAACATTCTTGCTTTCGATGAGCATCTTAATTCTCATCACTACTTCCTTGTTTTCCATATCAGAATGTTTTTAATTGTTAAAAGAACTATATTTTTACTCATTTTATTTTGTTATTAAGTTCAAAAGAACTATCTTTGCCATCGCATTTGTGAGAGAATGCGGCTGACATCGCTAAATTTTCCTCGCAAGAGGAGTTTAGATATTTCCACCCCTGCATGGTCTCTCACACTTGCAGGGGTTTTTGTTTATACAACCGACCTCCAATACATAAGGTTCAATCCGTGCAGTCCTTTTCGTCTTATCAACGATATATAAAACTGCTCTCTCAATGTGGATATACCCACACGCACGCAAATCCTGCTCCGTCTTGACCGTGACGACAGGTGCTTATGCCGAGAGGTATGTGCGCGAGGAAGAATGGCGGAAAGCATACGTTTCCACAGTTGGGATCATCGCCGGCCCAAACCCTATTCTTAGGGAGATAACCAAAGAAACCCGGTGGTGCTGCTTATCTATACATAAGCATAGACGGTCGTATGCGGTATCAACTTGAAATCAATTTGAAAAATAATACATAATATGTCAGAAATCGTATTTTGTGGCGAAAACCGCCAAGTTTTAACCAACAGCCTGCTGGTTGCAGAAGTGTTCCACAAGACGCACGACAAAGTTTTGCGTGATATTCGTGAACTTGCTTGCAGTCAAGAGTTTAGAGAAACCAATTTTGGGTTGTCCTCGTATATCAACAAGCAAAACAAGAAAATGCCGATGTTCGTAATGAACCGTGATGGATTTACCATCCTTGCTATGGGATATACTGGAAAGAAAGCTATGCAGTTCAAGGAGAAGTACATCACCGCCTTCAACAAGATGGAAGCTTCACTCAAAGACCAGCAGGAGAAACCGCAGCAACTTAGCGGAGCGGAGTACCTCCTCCAGCAGGCGCAGCTCATGGTTGAGCAGGAGCGCAGATTGAAGACGCTGGAGAACCGCATGGACGCACTCGACAAGGAACGTGTTGAGAACGGCCGCAAGCTACTCACTGTTACCATTTCAGAGGAGAAGGTCGTGGAGCCGTCTCTGAGGGACAGAATCCGCCAGCTCGTGAACAGATACGCATCAGCCACGAACACCATACAGAGAGATGTGTGGCACAAGGTCTATGACCGCCTGTATTACGGCTATCATATCTCCATCAGAGCTTGCAAGAAAGCAAAGGGAGAGACGAACCTCGATGTCGCCGAGCGTAACCACCTCCTTGACAAGATTTATACAATTGTGTCCGACCTCATTAAAGAAGTTAGGACTGCATAAGGTCGGTTGTGTCAGTATTTCAAAGAACGATTAAATATATTTTGCTATGAAGCTATCAAAGGAAGATTGGCGGACAATCATTATTGGAGTTATTGTAGGCTCGCTAACCACGGCAGTAATACATGCTCTATTAGGATGGTGAGAACAGAGCCTATCACCGCAGCTATTACGGAACGCACGGAGTCGCCGATGACTTTTGAGCGTTCCTTTTTCTTTGCTCCCGAATACCCTCCGGCAAAATAGAACGCCTTACCCTTATCTGTTGCCCTCGTTACTCTTCCATTAGGCGATGCAAGTGTCTCCACATAGCCGTCAGCAGAGAGGATGGAGACAATATCTCTATCAAAGTTGATGGGCGATTCTTCACAAAACGCCGCCAACACCCAGTCTTTTTCTTTCTCGCTGTATTTCATATTTTCTCTTTTATATAAAGGTGTAACCCTTAATTTCTGCTTCGTAGTGTTAAATATAAGTTAAAAGAACCATTTTATAAGTTCAAAATTTGCTTGATAAGTTCAAAAGAACTATCTTTGCAAACGTAAACGATTAACGTCAACGGCAAAGGTAAGCAATATCTTCGAGACGGGCAAGAGTTTACAGAGATTTTTGACTTTTTGGTACCGACGAACAGTGAAGGCACTGATAGAACGAAACTGCGAGAGTTGCTAAAACTGCAATCGTGCAGATGCTTGAAGCTCTTGCAAGTCGCTCTTTGACAAGTGTAATGCAGCCTGAGACGGTCGCAAGCCCGTGAAAATGCAGAGCGCACATGTTGAACTTATAAATTGTACGATTATGACAACAGAGATTTATTATCGTATTCATGACCTTATAGAGGGGTGCATGGACAAGGCGAAGAAGGCAGGCAATACTGCTAAGTATCAGGCAGCGAGAAAGCGTCTTGCGGATTTCGAGCGTGCTTATGAAGAAGATTATGCCGAGCACGATGACGATGAAGCCAGTTTGGACGGCTTAGACCCGGGCTTCGCATCATGGAATGACTACTATAACTATATGTACGGATGAGACGTATTGATTTTTGGCTCGCAAAAAAGAACGAGCCGTTCTCACTCCTTGTGGGTGAGAACTTTACAAACAAAGAGGTGGTGCTGGCGCACGTGGGCGTTATTGCAGTGGTTGCGGCGTGCTGTCTGGCAGAGTGGATAAACAACTTATAAAGCATACAACTATGGAGATTAAGACAAAATTCAACTTGGGCGACAAGGTTATAGGAATCCGCAGCGATCACAAGCTGCAATCCTTTGTCGTTGCCCGTGTGTCCGTCTTCGCAACAAATGGCGAATTTGAAGCGAACTACTATCCGACTGACGGCAATAGTGGATATAATCTTGACTATATTGATGAGAGATACTGCTTCGCAACAGAGGCAGAGGCACTCGCCTACATCAAGGGCGAGCAATCGTAATGTTTGCCCACCCTGTCATGGGGTGGGATTTGGGTGCCTATCTCCCGAATGGTAGCGGGATAGTAAGACTTGGCAGGACGATGGGGTTCGATTCCCTAAGCATCCACAAAGTTAAATTGATTAAAGATGGAAAGGACATTAGACGAACACAAATACAGCTATTCAGGGCTGTTCAAGCACGTGGGAAGGGGGAACAAGCTACATGTGTCTCTGCAAGCCTATACAAAGGCCGGGGTGCAGGTAGAATGTACGAAGCAGAATAAGTACGCAGGTTGCGACCCGACAAACAACAGGTACACCACTCTCACCACTGATAAGGTGGGGTATATTACAATCGTGCAAAGGTATTAGCCTATGAGCATCGAGGAATTAGGCGGTATCGTCGCCGATTTCGTCCGTGTGGGCTATAACTCTGCCGTGGCGGATTATGACCCGCCGCAGGACAGATTAAGGCAGTTCGAGGTCGAGAAATGGCTGAAATTCCGTCATGTGGAACTCAAGACATTTCAGACGCTGGTCAAAAAAGGACTGATACACAAGCGGAGGTCGGGCAGTGCGGTGAACTCCCCTCTGGTCTATTCAAAGGCGGAGATACAGAAAGCACTGGCGACAATGAGATTAGACAGGTTATATGTAAACGATAAAATCTCTGATTATGGAAGAAAAGAAGAAAACGACTGACGGGCAGGTCGAGAACCCGAACCTGTCAATTTATAACAAGGTTCGTAAAGTGCCCCCTACGGCACTGAAGGCCATTGGGGCTGGTAGGTTGAAAGGCATGTCGGATGTGAATCCGATGTTCAGAATCAAGATACTTACAGAAGTATTCGGCATTTGCGGCTTCGGATGGAAGTACGAAATCACGAAGCAATGGAATGAGAGTTATGGAAATGAGGTCAAGACATTTTGTAATATAAACCTCTATGTAAAGATGGGCGGCGAATGGAGCGAGCCTATCCCAGGCACCGGCGGCTCGTCATTCGTCACAAGGGAGCGAAACGGCACGTATGTATCAGACGAAAACAACAAGATGGCTCTCACCGATGCCCTGTCGGTAGCCATGAAGTCGCTCGGCGTGGCTGCCGACGTGTACTTCGCCAAGGACGCTGACCTCGGCACCAAGTATGCCATCAATGAGCAGGCCGCCAACGGACAGCTCCCAGTGCAGCAGGTCGACGCTAACCTTGAAATGGTGATTGCAAATATTAATGTGGCTTCGACTATCGAAGAGCTGATCAACATATGGAACGAGTGCTACGCTTATCAAACAAACAAGGCATTCGTCTCCGCACTGACTAATCGAAAAAAGGAGCTGAAAACGAAATGATACAATTACAAGACAGCAAGGTGCTCTTTGATTCCGAAGAGCACCGCTACTTCCTCAACGGAAAGGAGTTGTCGGGCATTACAGGGTTGCTTCACAAGCATGTATTTCCACAGATGTACGCCGACATACCTCAGTTTGTGTTAGACAGGGCCGCCGAGCGTGGCACGATGGTACATGAGAGCATAGAACTGTACGACGCAGGATTTGAGCCGAAGAAAAGCACTCCCGAACTGGACAATTACAAGCGTATCAAGGCAGAGAATGGACTGACAACGGTAGCGAACGAGTACCTCGTAACGGATAAGGAACACTTCGCAAGCGGTATCGACCTCGTTTTGAGCGATAAAGATGATAATATCATGCTTGCCGACACCAAGACAACATCGGTGCTTCATAAGGATTATGTTCGATTTCAACTCTCAATCTACGCGTATCTCTTCGAGCTCCAGAACCCTGAATTGAAGGTAAGCAAGTTATACGCCCTTTGGCTTCGAGGCGACAAGTCAGAGTTCACAGAAGTGGAGCGGATAGACACGGCTGTTATCAAGGACCTTTTGCAATGTGAGATTGACGGCAGGCAGTTCGTTAATCCGCTTGTCAAAGTAGATGCGAAAGTGCCTGCCGAAATCAAGAACGCAGAGCTGGCCGTCTATACGCTCATCACGCAGATTAAGGAACTCACGGAAAAGAAAAGGCAACTATCCGAGGGGCTTTTGAAGCTCATGAAGGATAACGATGTGAAGTCCTATAAGGGTGAGTACATCACCTTGTCACGCAAGGCTGCAGGCACCCGTGAGGACATCGACAAGAAGAAGCTGAAGGAGGAATACCCTGAAGCCTATAATGCTTGCATTAAAGTAACAAATATTTCAGAATCATTACAAATAAGATAATTATGGCAAATCAAGTAATCGGTAGAATTTTTCAGATAGGAAACACAGAGCCTATCAAGTCCAAGGACGGAAGCAAGACCTACTATAAGCGAGAGTTGATTTTGGATGCTACTCGTTTTGACGGTATGACGGGTGAGCGTGGCTTTGACAACTTTCCAACTTTAGAATTCAGCGGCGATAAGTGCGCAGAGCTTGACCAGTTCAAGATTGGCGAGATAGTAACCGTTTCATTTGACCTGCAAGGAACGAAGTACGAGAAAGACGGACAGACCAAGTTTTTTACTCGTGTGCGTGGCTACAAGATTGAGCGTAGACAGGTACAGCAACCGCAAGTACTTCAACAGCAGTACGCACCACAAGGCGGCTACGCTCCCCAGCCTGCACCGCAGTTTCCGCCGCAAACAGACGCGAGCGGTGAGTCAATGGAAAATGACATTCCATTTTGATGTTAGAATATGGAAACACAGATAACTATTTTCAACAATCCGCAGTTCGGAGATATTCGGACGGCAGGGACGGCTGACAAGCCGTTGTTCTGCCTGGCAGATGTATGCAAGGCGTTGGATTTACAACCATCAGCCGTAATGAGGAGACTTGACGATGGGGTGATTTCAAGTAACCCCATCTCTGATAGTCTTGGCAGACAGCAAGTTGCAAACTTCGTGAATGAAGACGGGCTCTATGATGTTATACTTGATAGCCGCAAGTCCGAGGCAAAAACTTTCCGTAAGTGGATAACAAGCGATGTCCTTCCATCTATTCGTAAGACTGGCAGTTATTCTTTGCAAAGTGGATACTTGCCAGATTTCTCAAATCCTGCCGAAGCTGCAAGGGCATGGGCAGACCAATACGAAAAAGTACAGATAGAAAGCAAGCGGGCATTGGAAGCCGAAAGACAAGTGCTTGAATTGAGCGATGCAGTAGCAACCATGAAGCCGAAAGCCGATTATTGCGACATCGTTCTTTCAAGCAAGGAAACGGTAACTATTACACAGGTTGCGCAAGACTTCGGAATGTCTGCAAAGGCTTTCAATGTGTTACTCCGCAATTTCGGTATTCAACACAAAGTCGCAGGGCAATGGATATTGTATGCAAAGTATTTGCCTTTGGGCTATGTACAAAGCGAACCAATCCTCATTGACCATAAAAGCGGCAGAAAGGAAACCAAGATGTTTACCAAATGGACGCAGAAAGGCCGTCTGTTTCTGTATGAAGAGTTGAAGCATCATGGCATTCTGCCCCTCATTGAAAGAGCTGCATAATGGCACTGTTTGACACCTCCAATCCCCTCGACAAGGCCAACTTCGAGCTTCGTGCAAGGAAGCTGGCCGAGAGTGGGAAAATTGTTGAGTTGACAGAGAAGAAGCCACGCAGAAGTTTACCACAAAATAAGTATCTGCACGTTATCCTCTCTTATTTCGGCACACAGACAGGCAACACGCTTGAATGGGTTAAGCAACAATACTACAAGAAACTTGTTAATCCCGACTTGTTTATCCGTGAAAAGGAAGATAAGTATTTGGGTAGGATAAAGGTGCTTAGAAGCAGTGCAGAACTCGATACAGCAGAAATGAGTTTGTCCATTGACCGATTTAGAAATTGGGCAGCACAGGGAGCTGGGGTATATATCCCTGCTGCTGATGAAGCAATACTCATTCAACAAATGGAAATTGAAATAGAAAGAAACAGAGATTTTTTATGAAAATAGTAATATTCGTTGCGTGGGATATTAGCAAACACTAACCCAACAAGGGTTCATAATCGAAGTTTTTTAGTTCAACAGCCCCACGGCGGTGGGGCAAACGGAGCATGGTGTAATGGTAGCACAGCAGACTTTGGTTCTGTTGGTGGCGGTTCGAGTCCGCATACTCCGACTATAACTCAAAAGTCATGTACTATCTAAAGAAGAAGAAATCAGATAAGCCCAAGAAACGGCAGGCAAGCCAAGCTACATTGGTTAAGAAACTGGATAAGGTTTTCAGTCTGTATATCAGACTTAGGGACGCTTTACCCAACGGGACGTTTAGGTGTCCAACTTGTGGCAGAATACTCCCTTTTGCAAAGGGTGATTGTTCTCACCTATATAGCCGCAGACACATGGCAACAAGATTTGACGAGGATAATTGCGTAATGGAATGCGCCTACGACAATAGGTTCAATTCCGAGCATCTTATAAAGTTAAATCAATATGTACTAAGTAGGATAGGCGAAACAAGATACAAGATGTTAAGCGTCAAGGCGCACAGTACAAAGAAATGGTCATGCTTTGAGCTGGAAGAGTTAATCAAGTATTATTCAGTTTTGGTCAAGAAACTAAGCGATGAGAAAGGGATTAAGGTATGAGCGCATTGACTTCTACTCCTATCTTGTGAGCATTGTTCAGCAACGGAAGACAATTAACTAATGTGCTTTTTCAATGAAGAAACCTACAATACAGGCGAACACTTGCTATCAGTGCAGTCATGCCTATTTGATGCGCTCTGCTACACACAATCCAATAGTTTCTGAATGCTCAATAACGAAGCAAAGGGAAGTGGCAAACACGCATATAAGATGCCGTAACTTCAAACAGAGAATAGGAGAAGCGGTAATACACTCGATGATACCTTGCAAACAATTATGAGAATAGATAATGACATCCTTATAAAGTTCCCTCGTCCACGTGACGGGCTTATACTCGTTTACCTAATGGCAAAGGCTGTAGATGGTGTGGTAACGACCACCTATCAGCAGATAGCCAAGGACACGGATTATTCGGTTAAGCAGGTACGCTCATCGCTCGCTGTTTTGGAAAGCCGAGGGCAGACCGAGGGCAGACCAATGGCAGGGTTAGGAGTAGAGATAACGCTTTGTGAAACTGTCGATTGCAAGCCTAAGAAATCTTTAAATGGCAGACCAAGGGCAGACCAAGGGCAGACCAAGGGCAACGTAGAGAAGCGCAAGACTGACTTTTACAACAGCCTTATTCCATACCTCCAGCAGTACCCCAAGGAGATGATAAGGGCTTTCTTCGATTATTGGAGCGAACTGAACAAATCACGCACGAAAATGCGCTTTGAAAATGAAAAGACATGGGAAACACCCAAACGGCTCATGACATGGGCAAGCAAAGAGAAAGACTATGGAACAAATAGGAGAAGCAATACACAGGCAGCTCTCGAAGCGGGGGCAACCGCCATCAACAGGATGCTCGCAAACATCGATGGTGAGGGCTGACAGGTTCAAGAACGAAATCCTTACGAAGTACACACCAACAGCGCAAGAGACGCTTTGCACCGATACGGATAGCAGTTTCTTCGGAGACCACCCGACACTGGCGACACTGAACAAGAACTACGGCAACAGGGCTGGTGCTATATGGCTCGTGCCACAGATAACCGATTGTGTGGCGTTCACAAACAACAGAGGAATACTTGACGATAGGCAAACGGAATCCCTTGCCTCGCTCATAGCTTCCGAATACTATTACTTGAAGGTGTCCGAGCTGATGCTCTTCTTCCGCAGGTTCAAGCTTGGAAAATACCGAGAGATATACGGTAATTTCTCTCCGATGGCCATCACGCTTTCTATCCGTGAGTTTCTCGTTGAGAGAAACAATGCGTATTTCAAGCATGATGCCGAACTTGATGAGAAAAGGAGGAACGAGAGCAAGAAAGGGGCAATGACTTATAAAGAATATCAAAAAGAGAACTACACGCAAGATAAATACTCATGGAATTTAGACGTAGAAAAATGAAACAACTTCTATCCCGCCACGAGGCGGCTGAGATATTCGGTGTTACAGACCAGACAATATCCAACTATGTCAAGCAGGGAATTATCAAGTCAATACAGCGGAACAACCATACTCTTATCACAAGAACTTCTATTGAGCGTGTTCTTGATGACTTGCGCACAGACGACGAGATAGCCTCTGAGACGACGAAATACAGGCTTCTGACAAAGAAAAACAACATGGAGGCACGAAAGGAATATGCTAACTCGCACACGAACGCCTCGGTACTGCACATGCTTAACAAAGCTTGTCTCCGTGACATACTTAAGACGATGATAAAGAGTATAGGGCACAGACATCTTAGTAGAACGATGTGCCAGACAATCATCGGGTTCATTGATGAGTGGAATGAACGTGAGGTGAAAGATAAGTTCTATATCACCAACGACTTTGCAAGGCACCGAATGCACAAGGCACTGAGAACTATTGAATCCCTGCCATCTTATTCAGACTTAGAGGACAAGATTGAACGTATTGAGATTGACAACATCAACCTCAGTGAGCAATGCAATCGATTACAAGGTAAGATTGATGAGCTTAACTTTCAATTTGGCAGGTACAAGAACATCAATGAGACAGGCAATCCGTTCACTGTAGAGGACTTGGATATGTACAACCTGCTACAGACGAAGGTTGAGGATGTGGGCTTCTCAAAACGTGCTTTTAATGTTTTACGTTACTTGGAAATCAAGACGCTTTGTGACTTGGTTGAGTACAACAAGACTGACCTTCTTAGAGTACGGAACGCTGGAAAGATAACGATTTATGAGATTGAAAGAACACTCGAATCGCTTAATCTCTCGTTAGGCATGGACACGTCAAGGTACAAGGACGCATATTATGAGTATATTAAAAATAAATACAACAAAAAATAGGAAATAATGACAGAAAGAAAACAGAACTCCATCCACTCCTACAAGGGCTTCGACAAGGACATGAAGTGCCGGGGCTTTCAGTACGAGGTAGATAAGGACTACGAGCAAGACGGCAAGATAAAATGCTGTAGAAACGGATTCCACGCTTGCGAGTTCCCGCTTGACGTGTTCACCTACTACGCTCCCAGCTGCAACAGCAGATATTGTACTGTCACTCAATCAGGAGACATAGACAAGAACGGAGAAAACTCCAAGGTGGCAAGCAGCAAGATTCACATCGAGACAGAGATAGGCCTCAGTGGCATCATCAAGGCAGGTGTGAAATTCATCCTTGACAAGGTGAACTGGAATGACAATAAGGAGACGAACACTGGCAACCGCTCAGCGGCTACAAACACTGGCTACCGCTCAGCGGCTACCAACACTGGCGACTACTCAGCGGCTACAAACACGGGCAACCGCTCAGCGGCTACGAACACTGGCGACTACTCAGCGGCTAAAGTTAGTGGAAAAGATAGTATCGCAATCGTTACAGGAAAAGATAGTAAGGCATCAGGTGAGCTCGGTGACTGGATAGTCCTTACAGAGCGAGGCGACTGGGACGAAGATACTTATCCCATTAAGGAGGTCAAGGCGTTCAAGGTAGACGGAGAGAAGATAAAAGCTGATACGTTCTACAAGTTAGTGGACGGTGATGCTGTGGAAGTAAAAGATAAGTGAAATTAATTTGGATAGGTGGCGGAAATTGTAGACGCTATTCGTTCCGTCACTATCCAACTAAACGACAAATGAATTATTGTTTAGTAAGCTACTGTTTTGCAGCAGCCTATTGACCTTAAAAAGACAAGAATATGAAAGAAGAACAACGTGTTTATCTCCGTGGCATTAAGGGCCGCGGAGAAGAGGTCATAAATGCTCTTGAAGACTTAGGTGGAATTGTCGTTCGACCCATGACAGGTAATGATGAATGTGGCATATACTATATAAATCAGTATAGAGATATATCAAGAACAGATGATGATTCTGAACTTGCACAAATTATTATAGAATACTATAAAGAAATCAAATTACCAGAGCAGTGGAAGGACGGGGATGTGCTGGTGAACATCAGATTCAATGAATGCTTTGCCGTTTGCAAGTCAGTATGCAATACAGAGGAAGACGCATACCATTGTTGGATTGCGGATGCGACGGCGACGGCTTAGACGTTAAAGGCGGCGATATTTTGCGTTCTGCTTATCGCCTTGCCACTCCCTCAGAGGTTGAGAATTTCCACGAGTTCCTCCACAAACACCAAAAGGACTGGGATACTGAGAAGAAGCAGCTCGTGGATTGGAAGTGGCAACCAGAGATTGAGGAATACTACTACTATATTAGTAGTGTTGGTAAAATTTCGAGAACAACTTATCTTGATACGAACTCTGATAGAGCATCTTGCAAAATCGGCAACTGTTTCCGCACCGCTGAGGAGGCCGAGGAGATGGCGGAAAAGTACAAGCAGCTGTTAGAAGGAGGCAACGATGAACAGCAGGACAGAGAAGATGCCAAGCACGAGCGCATCGAGCCAATTGTCGAGGATGGCGTATATCTTGTCGAAAACGGTTTCAAGCCAGTTCGATTCAAAGATGTTGCAGGGGTGCAATCGCCAAAGAAATGCAATGTCATGGTAAGCTATCATGGCCACCAATGGATTGTCGCCAAGGAAGATTTGAAAGAAGATGAATTACCTCTGTTATCAGACGATCCACATCCCGAAAAAACCTCCTCATTCTACAAGAACATGATTGAGGCTCTTAACGACTTCGACATGAAGTCTTGCACAGAGCATCTTCGTAAGGCTGGCCTTGCATTCGAGTTGGATGCAGATTCGTACATTCCTACTGCCGGGCAGCTCGCAGCAATGTTCCTCTACCGCAAAGAACTGAACGAGGCTCTTGAAATGACAGGTAGTACTCCAATGAAAGAAAATACGTACTGGTCATCAAGCGAGATCGCTGCGTTCGGCAGTTGGGGCGTGTCCTTCAATAGCGTCTACGCCTACGGCAAGTACAACGGCAACTACGTTCGTCCTTGCACGGCATTTGAACTTTAATCTTCCCCTTAACGCTTGCGGCTTTGAAACAGCCGCAAGCTATACAAAATAATGAAAGCAGTAAATAAACATGACACGAGAAGAACAAATCAATGAAGTGGCCACGATGTACGAGTCCGTCGCACGTTATGGGTTCCGCGGCACCGCGGAGGCGTTCAAGGCAGGAGCACGGTGGGCGGATGCCCATCCTCAGTCGCCGTGGATTCCCATCGGCGATGAGCACCCGCTGCCCGAGCCGGGCAAGACGGTCTTGCTGTACTACCCTATCAAGGACGGACGCATAGAGATTGATAAGAGATCCGCCCTAACTGGGAAACGTAAAAAAGACGGCGGCTACGACGGTGTAGACGAATTCGGTTTCAGGGTCGCAGCAGAGACATTCCGTGCTGACTGCCTTGGATATTACTCGATACGTGCTACCTACTGGATGCCGATACCCGAGCTGGACGAGAAAGGAGGTGAGCAATGAAGAAATTTACAGACAAAGAAATTCTTCATAGGCTACAATGCAGGGAGTCGGCAAGGCGAGGAAAACAAAAGACAAGCGATTGTTTACAGACTCGACAGCGTTAAGGTACGAAAAGTAGATAAAAAATGGGAGAAACAATAATCGTATTTCTGTTCGTCCTTGCTGTCATCATAGTGACGTTCATATTCATAACTATTTGGATAAAAGATGATGAAGACAGATAAACATCAACGAGGCTACGGCGCACGGAGCAGACTTGAAACATTTTGAAATTTAAAACAAAAAGCAATGAACATTATAAAGCAATTCTTCTCGCAGGAGTCCCGTGACCGCCGTATCCTGCAAACAGACAACAAACGGCTTGCATTACTTAACAAGATGGCAGAAAAAGCCATTAACGTAACTTACATCAACAACGGAATATGGATTACCATCGAGGGCCTCGCCACGTTCCGTGTGACAAACGATAGTGATCTTAACAGCCGCACGATAGCTATCAACCAAGTCGAGTTGTTCATCAAGGAGCTTCGGGAGAACTATATCGCAGCACACAAGGACGACAGACTGGAGGAACGGGCATGAGGATGTACACGGTGAGCATCGGTTCGGCGCGTGTTCCCATGCGCGCCGAGTCAGCATCGCAGGCTGACGAGCTCGCAAAGGCTAACCCGTCAGACGTGTTATGTGACCTTAACAAGTGCAAGGGAGCTCACGAGGCTGTCAGCGACCTCTACAGGCACGCGTTCGAAGAAGATCTGATTGATGAATCACTGAAAAAAGTTCAAGAGGAATGGCAAGAATAAAGGACATTGAGGATGCCTTGATGATACACTGCCGACGCAGGGCAAGACACCTCTGCAAGATATATGCAGACGAGCACGGAACAGATGTTCAGGAATGCAAGATGATGTACAGCGAGTTGAAAGTCCGATACGGGCTTGAAAACTTAAACTGAAATATTCGCTTATAGTTCAGATGCTTCGGCGGAAGCTGATACGGTAAATTTTAATTAAACAATATTGTTGATTAGGATGCGTGAGCATCTTGATAACTCTAAATTCGTTAGTGTGCGTCATCCGTGAGGACAGCGCACTCGTTTGGGACGAAGGAATGTGCTGACTTGAAATAACAGCCATTGAGGGAGCGCACGGCCTGTGCGGGTTCGATTCCCGCACGTCCCACATTTTTTGTAGATGTGAATGTTAGTTTTGTTATTGTTTTCCGAGGTCAGTCGTGAGACTCACTGAGGATTCAGGTTTTTAGTTTTTTAGTTTCTAAACTTTTATAGTTAATATTATGTTTTAAGCCGTCGCAGCCGTGAGGTTATCGGCGGCTTTTTTTTTTTAACACAATCAAAAAACAAAATATGCAAGACACAAAAGAAACGAGAAAGGCCGACGGAACATTTGCGCCGCATTGTGGAAATCACGGAAACAAACGAAAAGATGTCCTTGCGGTAAAAGGGAAACAAGGATTTCAGAAGCATCCTGTAGTAGTCATAGCACCCGACGGCACAGCAACACATCTTCCCGGTATTGCTGAGGCGACAAGGTTTCTGAAAGTAAAGAACAGGCAGATGGTTACTCGTGCTATCTTGGGCGGTTATTCCAAGCATGGCTACAAGGTGATGTACGAGGAAGACTGGTCTCCGCTTGCTGACTATTCCTTTCGTCCCCCGATGACACGTGACGAAGAGGGCAGAATGAACAGAATGGGGCTGAAAATGGCAAGAGCAAGGCAGGAACGCAATATGACCGACGAACAAAAGCGCAGACGTTCAGAGATGTTCCGGGAGCTCTCAATACGAATGGCACATGACCCGAACTCTAATTGGGGGAAGGGTAATGGCAGAAAGCCGATACACTGTGTGAACAACAACAAAGACTACCATTCCGTAGCCGCTGCTGCAAGAGACATAGGCGTAAGGCCGTCCTCCATATCCAATGCGCTCACGAAAGGATTCAAGGTGCATGGTTACAAGTTCTACCGAAAGTCTGCTTGGGATGCAGCCAACAACAATTCCGTTCTGCCATAATGCAAAGCGAGCCCCTGCCGGTCATCACGACTGGCAGGGGCTCTTTTCGTCTAAAAAACTAACCAATAACTAAAAACCATGAAACTAAAGAAATCCTGTAATCTTTTTCAGCAGCCCGACGATTGCCTTGCGGTACTTCCATCCGAACGACAGTAGTACGCCTGACAACATTCCGAGCCAGTATGTCTTCCAATAGCGCGTTTTTTTGACCTCTGACGGCTTCTTTTGCTTCGCACGTCTAATTATCCGCTTATCGCTTTTTGAAGCCGTGAAAGCCATGGAATCGCTCTTTTCGGCCATATTTCTTACATCGGTGATATGGCTTCTGTCCTTATCGGTGTCTTTCCAATGCCACGTATCCCTGGAAAGAACCTCTCCCGTTATCTTATCCACTTTCAACACGATGCTGTCACGCTGCACCGTGAAGAAGCTGACGACCGTGCTGTCTTTTACCCGAAGGCTGTCACGTATCACCGTCTTGTACTTGACGACCACGCTGTCCCTGATTGTCCGCTGGGTTCCGTAGGCCGCCGTTGTGCAGCGGCA
>OGJK01000170.1_pt1 | contig 73465 bp, 118 predicted proteins | sample 1571961 | NCBI WGS metagenome assembly OGJK01 (sample SAMEA2582120, study PRJEB24529) | metagenome | biome: Human gut stool | place: China | collected 2011 | reverse complement strand
CAGAGGAATTTGTATGCAATATTCTGGCAGACTATGGACAGTTTGTTATTGGCACGGCCAGAGATATCTTAGGAAACCAGTTCACATATGTAGCTCCTATTGGGGCAGAAAGGATGATTGCATAGATGGCAAAAGCAGAAAACACAATTATTTTTGATGGCATTCAGTACAATCCCGGTGATGAATTGCCGGATTTAGGTAGTTGGGTATGTACAGATGCAAGAGGTATGGTTCGCGATTACGAGGGACTTTCAAAAGACGTGTCAAAGCTCCCACATTATGTACAGAGTGGTTCTTCGGCGTTGTGCCTTGATACTTCTGAATTATACGAATATCACAAACCTACCGATACATGGTACAAACTGTAAAGGAGAAGCGCATATGGCATTAACAGCAAAGAAAGTATATGCAATATTAAAACGCCAGATTTCCGATATGGAAGCAAAATTAAATAGCCCTGTAAGATACAGAGGTACAGTTGCGACTGCTGATTTGCTTCCATTAAATCCAGACATTGGAGATATGTACAATATCGAGTCTAAATCTATTTACGGCGAAGCAGGAATGAACGTGGCGTGGAATGGGGTAGTATGGGATACTATGGGCGCCCCGATTGATATGTCACTTTACATTAAATCAAACGAATTAGCGGATTGGGTAAAACAGCAGAACAAGCCGACATATACAGCTGAAGAAGTTGGAGCGTTGCCGGCTGATACAAAGATTCCAAGCAAAACCAGTGACTTGCAGAATGACTCTGGATTCTTGACTAAAATTCCAGACAATTATCTTTCCGGAACAGACAAAACTCTGAGTGCATCTGGAAAAGCTGCTGACGCAAAGGCTACCGGAGATAAAATCACAGAATTGTCAGCTGATATATCAAATAAGTTGAATAAGAACCAAGGTTCGGAAAACTCTGGCAAGATTGCCGGAATTAACGAATCTGGCGATATCGTTCCGATGTTTCCAGTAAGCGTAGATTACAACGAAGAAACAAACTGCCTTGAGTTTGGGTCTGATCAAAAAATGGAACTTAATAAAGGTATCAACCTTGATAGCACTCTCACGAAGACTGGATATGCCGCTGATGCAGGCGTAGTTGGAGAAATAACTAATTCACTAAAGGAAGATTTAGAGATTTCACTATTAGAAAACGACAGACTATATGAAGGTACAAACCTTGCTGAAAAATTCAAAGATGAAATCGCTAATTACTCAGACATCTGGCAGTGGATCAAAGCCAGAATCAAGGCAGGAAACTTTGCGGGTATTCATGTGAATGATTATATCCGCTGGCAGACCACAGATAACAAATGGATTGAGTCACGTGTTGCTGGTATCAACACCTACAGGAGATATGGTGACCGTGAAGTGCCAAACCATATTGACTTTATCAGTAAAGACCTGTGGCCGACACTGCATGTAATGAACCCGGTTAATTACAACAATGGTATTATCCCAACTGAAAACTTGTCCGGTGATGGTACGAAAATAGCTTTTGTACTGACAAACGAAATGGCTGGCATTGCGTCTGTTACGATTGGCGGTACTGCGGTGACAAGCTACACATACGACATTGACACTCACACAATCACTTTTACCGAAGCACCGGCAACAGGTACAAACAATATCATAGTAACCGGAACCGGATCAGAGTATCTTTGGTTAGCTTCAGATTTGTATTTGTATGCAAACAGCTTAAAAGGTCATGTGGCAGGCGGTACAAGTAAAACATCGCCGGTAAAACTGGTAGACTATACAAAAGATGGTATCTGGTCGAAACTTCCGGAAGCCTTAAAATCTGTAATTGTGACCAAACGTGCATTACTTCCTCAGCGATATTCAGCATCCGGGATGTTATCAATTAATAATTCCTGGAGCTGGAAGGATATGGGTAAACTCTGGATCCCGTCAGAAATTGAAGTATATGGTTGTGGTGTGTGGGCGGAAAACGGATATGACAAGGGTGGATTTGTGCAGTATCCGATATTCAATTGCAATATGCGACGTGTAAAAGAACTGGGAGATGGAGGTGATCGCAACAACTGGTGGCTGCTCTCTGCTCCCACTGGCAACACCAGCAACTTCTGTAGTGTCTACAACAACGGTAGTGCCAACAGCAACAGTGCTTCCAACACCTTTGTGGGGTTGCCCGTCTGCTTCCGAATTGCGTAGTGAAAGGAGATTAAATCTATGAATTATAAAGCCGAAATAGTAGCTCTAAAAAGTTTACTTGCTGACACTGATTACAAGGCATTAAAACATGCCGATGGAGTAATGAGTGATGAAGAATATGAGCCTGTTAAAGTACAAAGAAAAGAATGGCGTAGACTTATCAATGAGTATGAAGAAAAAGTGAAAGGAATGGATGAATCGGAGTTTATGTAATTAACTAAAGGGGGCTTTAGTTAACTATTAAAACCACAGGCACAGCGCATTTAATCATTATAAACAGTTGACAATAAATAACAGATATGGAGGAATCACATGAAAACGCAGAAAACAAAAGGATTTTATGACCGTGAAAATGATACGGTACATATTTTTATTCCGCCTGCTCCGACAGAATCGGAGAGAGGTGGAATTACTGCAAAAGAAAAAACAACGGAATCCCTCGAGGTTGCTGTTGACTCAAAAACAGGAAAGGCGTACGTGGCACTGGATTCTACTCTTTCCAAAACAGGAGAAGCGGCAGACTCAGCAGAAGTAGGGAAAAAGATTAGTGTACTAAACGACATTATCTGTGGCACACCACATACAGATATCGTAGAAGAATATCTTAACCGCCAGAGAACAGGTGTGGTGTACCAGTCAAAAGAGTGGAAATCAGCGGTAAATCCGACAACTACGATTGAGAAACTGGGAGTAAATGCGCTTATTCCATATGCTCCATCAACAGATACCGTAGAAGGAGAAGATGGTTATGCAAACCGACCAGAATTTCAGTGGTGGTACGGAAATTACATTCGTCACGACAATGAAGATTATGAACTGACCGCAATCGAGGGTGAGGATGGATACTCAGAAACTGGCACAGCGGATGTATGTTCCTTCGGTCCAATGTTCTACTATAGAAAAGAAAATAAAGGAGATTACTATCTCTGGTCATGGTCAGACAAACCGCATGAAGAACTTGGATTAAAACCATTCCAGAAGAATGCTGATGGCTCCGTACCTGCTTACTGGCTTCTTTCAGCGTTTCCGTCCGTAGCAGGTTCTGATGGCTTACCACATTCTCAACCAGGAAAGAAGATTTTAAGGAATCAGAGTAACGGTAATATTAATACAAATTACCAGAAAAAGGGAAAAGGCTATCATGGCTGCGGAAAAGAGCGCCAGACATTCCTTATGATCTTCAATGCAATCAAAGGCGGACAGAAAAGCTCACGAAAGATTTCGCAGGGTGTAAATAACTGGAATTTCCAGTATGATGCGGCAGAACAGAGATCAGAGAAAGCAACTTACTTCCCAGTAACAGCAGCACAGGCGGCAAATCTGGAAGTTGGTTTATATGTTTCTGTTGGATATGGTTCTAACAACAATGGTGCAGTAAATAAAGACCGCGGAGTCGGAACTATGCATTCCTATGCGGACGACGTAAAGATTCTTCGTATTGAAGACCTTGCAAGCGGAAACAAAGCAGTGTATCTGGATATTTCAGAAGGATTTACTACAGCACCTGTAAAACTTACGGATACCTTAAATGCGCCGATCACAATGTCTTCTATGCACATTCACACTGGCGAGACGAAGAAAGTAATTGGAAAGCATGACGGTGCAGCTGTATCAAACACATCAGCAAGACATCCATACAGAATTCAGGGTGTCGAATATCAGGTAGGCACTTATCATGTAGCTGCAAATACAGTGATGGTATTCAAAAGTGATTACAGCAAAGATGTATATGTTCGCGAAAAAGGAACTGCATGGAGCGATAATGAAGCTACTATCAAAAGCACATATAAACTTGTTGGGAACATTCCTGCCAGTGCAGATGGCAAAGGAAGTGACTGGTGGGTTGGCGATGCAGATATTGACGAAGAAACTGGCGCATGGTGGCCAGTAGCCGCAACCGATTCTTCTGACCGAGGAATGGGAAGCAGAATTTACGCCGGAGGAACAGCCACATCGGGGACAAGAGAATCACTTGAAACCGGGCCCCTCGGGTTTGGGGCGGGCTCCGGTTCCGCGTTCGTGGCTTGCTGGAGCGGGCTCTGGTATGGCTGGTGGTACTGCGGCTCCTGCGATTAAAAAGGCCCTCAGGGGTGAATTTTCCGAAGGAAAAGAGGGGCCTTCCCCTTAATTTCTTCCGATAATCAATAAAATAAAACATAAGGACTCATGGTGCAGCCGGGAACCTCAGGAATGGGACGAACTCCGGTTCCGCGTACGTGAATTGCAGGAACGGGCTCTGGAATGACAGGTGGAACTACGGCTCCTGATATTATTTATATCAAAACCAGTATTATATGCATCATGTTTCGCACCTGAAAAGGGTGTAGCCGAAAGGCTCTTTACGCATAAGCGTTAAAATGAGTAAGAAAGGCCAGCCGAAAGCCGGAGACGGTAAGTAGGGAATGCAGTGTATGAGACTACATTCGGGGCTAGTAGAAAAACCGAAAACCCTCTTTAAAATAATCGAATGAAAAGATATTGTAAGGCCATTGATATAACAGACCGCGGATTAATCAGCACAGCGGTATATAAATGTCTGAAAAAGAAATACAAAAGGAATGATGTACTGAGACTGCTCAGCACATACACCATTTTGGACGTCAACCAGATTTACTGCATATTCAAAAGGTACGGAAAGAATGCCATACGTTTTCTGGTAGAAGCGGTGATTGATGATATCCGAAATGAGATCATAAACTGGGACATCAAATTTCCTCCGGTATGGTACCGGGAAAAAGCAGATCCATCAAGCGGGAAAATTCGAAGAGTCGGCATTCAGAACATCAAGCATCAATTATATGACTATATAGCAGTCGAAGCGTTACAACCGATTCTGAAACGAATTGGAGAGCATCAATATGCATCTATCAAAGGACGTGGAACCTTAAGAGGTGCAAGAGATACCAGAAGATGGTTAAGAAACCGTAAACTTACATATGTAGCCCAGTCGGATGTAAAGAAATGCTATGAAAGTGTAGACAGAGAAAAACTTATGCAGTTCCTGGAACATTATGTTAAAAATGATCTTCTGCTTAAACTGATAAGAAAGCTGATTTACAGTTTTGAGAGAGGATTAAGCATAGGCTCCTATTTGAGCCAGTTTCTCTGCAATCTATATATGAGTATCCTATATCACGATATTGCAGAGAACATGTACCGGATCAGAAAGCATCGAAACGGGTTCAAAGAAAGAATCAATCTTGTAAGAAAGCAAACTTTTTACATGGACGACATCCTGATTGCTGGTACAAACAAGAAAGATATCGTAAAAGCCATGAAACTGATTATCAGGAAAGCAAAAGAAATGGGATTAAGAATTAAAAATACTTTCCGAATCTACAAAATTTCTGGAACATTCGTAGACATGATGGGATATCGGATATATCCATATAAAATGACAATTCGGAGGAGAAATTTCCGAAGAATCAGAAAGGCTTACACCAAAGCCAGGAAATTATATAAGACACATAAACCCATCCCGTTTAAACTGGCGAAGAGATGTAGCAGCTTTTATGGATTCTTAAAGAATACAAATAGCAAACACATCCAAAAGAAATGGGATACAAAGAAAATCATAAAGATATGTAAAGGAGTGATAAAACGTGAAGAAAGCAAGATTTACACAGAAACAGCCATTGCTTAAAACATTTGATTCCGGAGATAGCGTGTACGTGTTCATCTGCGCAAATGAAAAAGAAGTCACAGAAGAAACACAGCAGGCAGGACCAGAAGAAGCACAGACATATTCAGAGACCGTCTATGAGTACGACTACAATGAATTTGTAACCTCTGCTGACCAGTTGGAAGATATCCAGAACAATCCGGAAAACTATTTGACCTACGAACCGGAGAAGAGCGTAGAACAGCAGTTAAAGGAACAGAAAGAACAGTTAGAGACTCAGAAGTTACTTATTCAGTATGTAGCAGAAATGGGAGACATTTACATCCCGGAATAGGAGGAATATGTACGATTTACTTGTAAAAATGAAAAAGAAATTTCCGTATTCAGCCTGGCTGAAAATGGTAGACCAGGCAAAAGAAAAGAATCGGATCACAGAAGAAGAATACAAGAAACTTACAGAGGAAGAAAAATGAGCATTTTAACAGGCGTATTAACATACCTTGCAGGAGGAATCACAGGAATCTTGCTTACGTGCATCCTCCAGGCAAGCAGAGGGGACGACGATAAATGACAAAACTTCAGATCATCTCAAAACTCTGGTCCATCATCTTTGATCTGATTCTGATCATAAAAGGAGAATCAGGTAAAACTCTCGAACAGATAGAGAAAGACGTAGACCTGGCAGAATACCACTGCCGGAAATATGCAGATGTCGACGATGATGAATTGCCGGAAAATATCCGAGCAGAGCCGCTGAAAAATGCGCTGCCATTTTAAAGAAAACGCATGAATATACATTCTAAAAAACCGAATAAAAGTACCCTTTTCACATGGGAAGTGTTATAATATACATAACACAAAAAGTGAGCTGAACTCCCGACCACCAATCAAAAAGTTCAGCTCCAGCACCACAAAGGGTACGGGTATATTATAGCACGATACCTTCCCTTTGTGAACCCAAAAGGAGGGTATTTTTATGCGTGAAAAATTCGTGAATGGATTTATGACCAAACTGTATGGAGAAATTCCAGAGGAGTATCTTGAAACAATCAGAGACAAATTATCTTTGTATGTAAACGATTTTGACATTACGCAGAGAGAAACAGGTGTTGTAAAGTACACCGGTTATCTGCCAGACTTTTATAAAACTTACATCGTAAGTAGAAAAATCGAAGGTTTAAGTCAAAATACCTTGGAAAATTATAATCTGTGTCTGAATGATTTTTTCTTCAGTGTAAACAAAAAAGTAGAAGACATCACAGCGAATGATATTCGAGTTTACTTGTATACGACGCAGGAGAACAGAAGCATAAGTAATCGAACGCTGGACGGCCGTAGGGCTGCCATTCATGCATTCTTCGAATGGGCTACAGGAGAAGGATACGTGGATAAGAATCCATGCCGGTCAATTAAGAATATCAAATACGAGCGTGTACAGAAGAAACCTCTTACAGATATGGAACTGGAAAGAATCAGGCAAGCATGTGAAACCGTACGTGAAAGAGCACTAGTTGAATTTCTGTACAGTACCGGAGCTAGGATTACAGAAGTATGTGGCGTAAAGAAAGCAGATATAGACTTTTATAAAGGTGAAGTGGTTGTTTTGGGGAAAGGTAATAAGCATAGAACAACGTACCTAAACGCTCGTTGTAAATTACTTTTAAAACAATACTTTGCAATTAGAGATGATGAATCGGAATATCTTTTTGTAAGTGAAAGAAAGCCACATAAAGTACTCAAGAAAGAAGCAATAGAAAGAATTGTACGAATAATCGGTGAGCGGTCAGAACTGGACAGGCCTCTGACACCGCATCTATTTAGACATACTCTTGCGACTCTTATGCTTCAAAGAGGTACGCCGATTACTGAGGTGCAGAAGATTCTTGGACATGTCAACATTAACACGACAATGATCTACGCAAAAGTATCTGATGAAGATGTAAAAGTTTCTCATATGAAATATGCAATATAAGATTAAAATAAAAAGACTCTTTTTGAAGGGAGAAATTGCTATGAGAGGATTGAAACGTCAAAAACAGACAGTGTATTGGTCCAGAGTGACAGAAGAACTTGACGGAATAGACACAATCAAGAAATATCAGAATCCAGAATTACATTGCCTGTCCGTGTCAGCAACAGCCGGAACACCGGAAGAATTATCTGCCGGATACGTCCCGGACTACGACAGATACATCACAAATTTTGACCGTAGCTTTAAACCGCAGATTGCAGATGTGTTCTGGATAGACTGCAAACCGGAATTGAATGAATCTGGAGAACTTATTCTGAATGAATCTGGAGCACCTACAGTACCGCCAGATTACCGTCTGAAAAAGATTCTCGATACCCAGAAAGGAAATGTGGCACGATATGGCATCAAGTATATAGGAGATGGTTCAGATGGCGAATAAGACTATCAAAATGGAATTGTCGCATAAATCTATACAGGACACAATAAAACAGCTCAGAGCGTATCAGAAGTCACTTGTAAGTAAGAATGAGGAATTTGTCCGCAGGCTAGCAGAACTTGGAATCCCGGTCATAGATGAAAACATAGCATTGGCACAAGGTGATTCTGACAAAAACCATAACACCTATATCAGAATCAATAACTTTGGTGGCTATTCTCAGGCGACGCTTGTATGCGAAGGCTCTGACCTTTTATTCATTGAGTTCGGGTCGGGCATTCACTACAACACTACTGTAGGAACCAGCCCACATCCGAAAGGACAAGAATTTGGATATACAATCGGTTCTTACGGTCAGGGTAAAGGAAAAAACGATTCTTGGACATACACGTCTGAAACTGGCGAATGGGTACGGTCATATGGTACCGAAGCCACTATGCCGGTATATAAGGCAAGCGTAGAAATCATGCAGAGTATTAGAAAAATTGCAAAAGAAGTGTTTGCATCATGAAAGTTAATACCTGATAATACTGAATAATACCTCTGTCTTTGATATACTATAACATATAAAAGCATCTACCTGAGCGGTGGGTGCTTTTTCTTATAACGAGGTGATTCTATGCCAGACACGATCAATAACCCAGTATCAGAAGTATTTTCTAGGTGGAGTAAAGATATTCAACCAACAGTCGGCAAAGGTAATTTCTCCATGGAAAAAAGCCAGACAATAGCGACAGACAAAAAGAAATATGCCCGGTTGTTTTTGATGGGAAATCCAACACAATCATCTAGCCTTGATGGAAGTGAATGCGCGACTGTGCTTTCGTTTCAAACTGAGAGCTACGCATCAGGTGTAAAAGCCTTGTCAACAGCGTACGAAATCGACAGTAAGAGTCATGAAGCCATGATTTCTATGGGATTCCGAAGAACATACGGGCCAGAAGAAGTTGCAAACTCCGAAAAGAGTTTCAAACGAATCATAAGCCGGTACAGCAGAATTTACACCGGGCAATTATTGGAAGCGTAACAGCTTCTATTTTTTATACCAAAAAGAAAGGAGAGTGTCCTATGAGTAAAGATAAATTACAATGGCTGAAAGCTGCGGGAATCAGAGCTGTTAAGACAATTGCTCAGACAGCAGTTGCAACAATCGGAACCGCGACAGTCCTTGGAAGCGTTGACTGGAAGATGGTCGTATCCGCGTCCGTTCTTTCCGGCGTTTTATCCTTGCTTACATCTGTAGCAGGGCTTCCAGAACTGAAAACAGGCACAGATGAATAGAAAGGACGGTGATCCTTTTATCTCCCGGATGCAGGGTTACGCATCAGAGCCGTGTGGCTCTTTTTTATTGTGATTTTATAGCTGAAAAAGCAGAAAGGAGCCGAATATGGCAGATAAAGGAAATATAGCAGGCGTAAGTACCGTTGGTTCGCTTACCGGATATGCAGTCGAAACAACAGCAGGTACTAAACCGACAGCTTTTAAACTTCTTCACAGAATCAATGCTTCTGATGAAATTAAAATTGATGTAGAAACAATCGACGCTTCCGCGCTTGAAGACGAAGTTGAAAGAACTATTGCAGGACGTGGTTCTACAGGTGGCACATTCAACGTAACTGTGAACGTAACTGATGAAACTATCGCTGAATGGGAAGCATTAATCAGCGAATACAAAGCAGGAAAAACAGAGGGGAAATCTATGTGGTATGAAGAATACTTCCCGTCTCTTAAGAAAGCGTTCTTCACCAAAATCGAGCCACCGACAATCATTCCTAAACCGGCAAGAGATCAGAACGGTCTGTTAACCGTTGAAATGTCTCTTACTATCAATGAGTACGTCGGACCGGGCGACGCAATAGTTCCAACTGACAGCGGCATTTAAACATATTTGGGAGGACAAATAATATGTATAAAGTTTTAAAAATCGGCGGCAAAGACTACAAACTTGAATATGGGATTGAAGCATCACTGTTTGATGATTGCGTGAAATCTGTGATGAATATGTTAGTTTCCGCAAGCGGCGGAACGGACAAAAGTCTCAGGGAGATGGTTTCTGGAATGAGTAGCATCCCGAATACTGCACTCAATGCGTTTTATGCCGGATTACTTCAATATCATGGCAATCATCCTGATGGTGATGGTACTGTCCCGGATTTAGATACTGCCAAAAAACTTGCAGCGCAGTATATGTCTGAGCATAAAGATGATGAGCAGGGCAACTTCTACGGTATCTTTTCTATGTGCATCGAACAAATGGAGGAAGACGGTTTTTTCAAGTTAACAGGTCTGGAAACGTTCATGGACAACTTGAATGCGGCGATGGACTCTGTGAAAGCGAAGAAAACACCGAAGAAGCCGACAGATCATTTGAAAAAAGCTACAGCGAAATAATCTGGGATGAATTATATCCAATGGCTGTGCGCATTGGAATGTCAAAAAAAGAATTTCTCAGGAGCACTCTTAAGGACTTGAGAATCCGTATAGAACAATACGGAATCTCAAAAAATGAAGAAATTCAGTCGCAGTTAATAAACATGGACTATCAGGCATGGCTGACCGGATTGTATGTCAAGACGAGTATTTCGTGCGCATTATTTCCGAGAAAGGTTAGTTATCCGAGCAAACCAATTACGCAGGAAAAACAAAATAATTGGGTCAAACACAATCCAAATACGCCAAAGAAATCAGAAGCAGAACTAAGACAAGAAGAACGTTACTACGAACTTCTTATCAGGCAGGCAAATGCAAATATATCTGAAATAGGCAATAAAGAGGGCAAGCAGGATGAATAGTAGTCTTGCTTGCCCTTTATTTTTTTGAAATAAAGGAGGTGCTTATATGCCCGACAACACAATAGATAGCCTTGCGATAGAGGTCAGCAGTAACGTATCAAATGCAAGTAAATCCATTGATGATTTATGTGACAAACTAAATCGCCTGAGCAGTCGCATGTCTGAGAGTATCAAGTATCTCAGGAATTTTTCATCTTCCGTAGGTACGGTCAATTCTGCTGTTCAATCGCTTAACAGCATAGATTTATCAGTAGTAAACAGCCAATTGCGGCAGTTCACGCAATCCATAAACACACTTGGCAGTTTAAATTTGAAAGACAGCGGATTGAATTCATTTGTAAATGCCGTTCGCAGATTAAATGAAACATTAAATTCCACAGGTGATGTTTCTGGAAAAATCCAAAACATGATTTCCGAACTGTCTACACTCAGTAACATTCCAGATGTATCAAACAATGTGAACCGGTTCGTTTCCTCACTGGCAAGATTGGCGAATGCTGGCGGTTCCATTGACGCAGTTGTATCTAAACTTCCGAACCTTGGCGAAGAGCTTATAAAAATCATAGTTTCGTTCTCTGGAATAGGTAATATCTCTCAACCAATTAATACATTTGTTCAGTCAATTTCACAGTTGGCAAATGCAGGAGATAAAACCGGAAAGACTGCAACTCAGCTTAATGATTTGGCTAATAGCTTAAAATTATTCTTTCAGACAATGAGTACTGCTCCAAGAATTAGTAGCAGCACAATTCAAATGACACAGGCTATTGCTCAATTGGCAAACTCCGGGGCAAATGCTGGTAGGGCGGCAAGGTCTACTGCGAGTGCTTTTTCCAGACTGGGACAGGGTGCGGCTGCTTCGACGGGAAAAGTTAGAAGACTCGGTAATGCCGTTGGAAATGTAGGAAGTAAAGCTAAAAAAAGCTTACCTAGCATTATGTCCTTGGTTGCGAAGTTCTGGACGTTGAAATTTGTTGTTGGAAAATTCGGTAGCGCAATTGAAAGTTCCATGAACTTCCTCGAAGATTATAACTACTTTCAAGCGGCGTTCCGTCAGGTAGCAGATAAAGCAGGAAAAACTTGGTCGGAAGCAGGGCATGACTCCGCAGAAGCATACGCAGATTCGTTCAGCCAGAGAGCCAGAGAACTTACATCTAAAATGTCTGGATTTGATGTTTCTGACAATGCGATTCTGACCGCAAATAAAACCGGTAAGTCACTTGGTATGGACCCGTCCATGCTTTTAAATTATCAAGGCCAGTTTGCACAGTTATCATCATCTATGGGAACGACTTCTGAACAGGCTTTAAAGCTGTCGAATGCGTTAACTATGATCGGCGCAGACCTTGCATCTGTTAAAAATCTTGATTTTAAAACAGTTTACGAAAACTTATCCTCTGGATTAGTAGGAATGAGCCGTGCTGTAGATAAATATGGCGCGAATATTCGTGTAGCAAACTTACAGCAATACGCTTCGAATCTCGGACTGCAAACAGCTGTATCAAAGATGGACCAGGCAAGCAAAGCAATGCTGAGGACAATAGTGATACTGGATTCTACACGGTACGCATGGGCGGATATGGCAAATACGATAAATATGCCAGCCAACCAGTTACGTATACTTCGTGCAAATTTAGTATCCTGTGCTAGAGCATTAGGGAACATCTTTATGCCAGTCGTTGCAGCAATATTGCCGTACATTAATGGCCTTGTAATTGCATTCCAGAGACTCCTGACATACATTGGTTCACTTCTTGGAGTTGATACCAAAATTGGAAATATGTTCGGTTCTATCGGTAGCGGAAGTGAAAATCTCTCAAACGCACTTGATACTATAGACGATTCTAGTCTTTCAGATGTTGATGATACTACAAAAGATACCAGTGATAATCTGAAAAATGCGACTAAAAACGCAAAGAAACTCAAACAGTTCCTTGCATCCTATGATGAATTAGAGGTTATGAGCAAAGACGACAGTTCTCTGTCAAACCTTGCAAATTCTAAGATTAAAACGCCTGCTCTTGACACATCTGCCCTTGACGCAGGAATGCTCAATGATGCGTTGGATAAGCTTCTGAATGAATACCAGAAGAAATGGGATGCCGCCTACAACTCAATGGAAAATAAGGCCATGGCGTTCGCGAATAAGGTTACAGACACATTTAAGAAACTTGCAAAAGCCGCAGAGCCTACTACAAAAGCTTTGAAAAATCTCTGGAATAACGGATTGAAACAGCTCAGAGAATTCACATGGACAGCATTAAAAGATTTCTGGGAACATTTTCTAAAACCACTTGGGAAATGGACATTAGGAGAAAAAGGATTACCACGATTAATCAATGCTTTTAACGATTTTCTTGTAAAAATTAACTGGGATAAAATCAATGCTTCCCTTGTGCAATTATGGGATGTATTAGAGCCATTCGCTGAGAATGTCGGAACAGGATTACTTGATTTCTTTGACGATTTCTTTGACAAGGCGGCAGACGGAGTAAACAAACTCCCTGATCTGATTGACAAGTTTAAAGAGTTTATCGCGTCATTCTCGCCAAAGCAAGCACAATCTATCGGTTATTTCCTCGGACAGCTTCTTACTGCTTTTATGGCATTCAAAGGGCTTACATGGTTCGGGGGTATTTTCGGTAAAGATGGAATAATTGGCAAAGGCATTACCATGTTAGCGGCACATCCATATGCTTCGATAGCGGCTGGGCTGGGACTTACCGTCGCCGCGCTTGATAAGTTCGGAGTGATTGATGTTGATTGGGATGGATTATGGACAAGAATCGGAAATCTTAAAGACGTAATTGTGAATTTTATCAAAAATATTGACTGGGATTCATTGGTAAAAACAATCGGTGATGTATGGGATGTATTTCAGCCATTTGCCGAGGGATTCGCAGATGGATTTATCAGCTTTTTCGATATAATGCTGAACGATATCGGTGCTCCACTGATTAACACATTAGTAAGCGTCTTAGATGCTTTCGCAAAAGTCCTAGGAAAGCTTGATGATAAACAGATAGAAGCTCTGGGGAATGCTCTCGCACAGTTTTTTATCATAAAAGGAAGCGTTAAGTTTGCTCGAAATATATACAATGTAGTTAGTTCTATCAGCGCACTTAGAACAATCTTTGGTGGATTAGGAACGGTTCTTTCTACAGCTAGTGGTGCGTTACAGACATTCTTTGGCTCTGGACTCGGCTCTACACTTGCGGCAGGATTCGCAGATGGTATGGTTATCTTAGGAACCGCAATGGCGGGATTCAATCTTGGAAAATGGATAAGTGTTAATCTGTTCGGCGGCGAAGATAAAACCTTCTGGGAATTTTTGGAAGATAATGTATTTGGATATCAAAAAGGAGATTTTACCGGCGCTCTGGACGAGTTTTTTAAAGATATTTTCCATGTTGGAGACAATCTTACAGAAGGCGACTTAAAGGTATTTCAGGAATATGAAGATGCCATTCTTAGTCTGGTTCACGCAAGCCAGATTTCAGGCGAACAAGCATATCCTTTATTAACATTCCTTTCTGAATTAAAAGACAATGGATATAGCACAGAACAGGCATTGCATGAACTTGAACTTAAACTCAATAATCTAGGGGTTTCATCAGAAGATTTTGAGAATGCGATAGCAGGAGTAAATAAACCGGTCAAAGACCTTGGAGACACAGCAGAAACATCCTCTAATCAGTTCTCAAACATGGCTGATCGGATTAACAATGTTTCGTTTGAAGATATCTCAGAGCAACTTACAGGATTCCAGACGCTTATCCAGACCGTAGACTTTGCTACTTTGGTAACTGATACGGCAAATGCAATTGATGAAATGGGTGGCATCTGGGAAAACGGAAAACAGATTCTCGGCGAAAAAGCATTGCAGATTTATCAAGAAATTGCAAAGGGATTAGAGCCAGACGACAACGGTTACTATACTTTAGCAAACGGACAGATGGTACAGTTCGGAAAAGGTATTTCTGACTATGAAGGCACTCTGCAAAGCACAATGGATTCAACTCTGCAAGGAGCAATCAATGGCGTTCTGGATAACAATTCTGGCTTTGAATTAGTTACAGAACTCGGAAAGAATCAGATTCTTGCCGTAGGTAGCGGAATTGAGCAGAACGGCAGTAAAGTCACTGAAAAACTCAACTCAACAATCCAATCATCTGCAAAAGGTGCACAAGAAACTGCGAAATCAAGCGGCAAAACCCTTGGAAGCAACATTGCGGAAGGATTACAGTCTGGAATTGACGGAAAGAAAGATTCCACAAAGACTTCGATTCTTGATTTAATGAACAACAGTGTAAAAGCCCCCGCGCAGGAAGCAGTAGACTCCCACTCTCCGTCCAGATGGTTCAAGCAGCTTGCAGAATACTGCGGTCAAGGATTCCAAAACGGATTAGAGCCGGGCTTTTCCTCGTCATTTACATGGTTTGGAAGAATCCGAACCAGAATCAGCAGTTCTATTGGAAACCTGTATAATGTCGGCTGGAACTCTATTATCGGTTTGAATAACGGAATCGTAGGCGCAGCACAACAGCTTTATGCAAACGTGCAAAAAATCGCTCAAAATATATCAAATACGTTCCGCAGAGTCCTTAAGATTCACAGTCCATCACAGGTGATGATGGAACTCGGTGGATTCACAGTTGAGGGATTCCAAATTGGTATGCAAAATATGCTTCCAAAAGTCGAATCAACTATCAATGACATAAGCGCAGAAGTGCAAAAGATTAACACGCCATCCGCAGACATTATCACAAAGAGTACATCCTATCAGGAAGTAAAAAGCAGAATGTCTGTTGATACAGATGATTTTGTTGACGACATTCGGAAAGAAGTCATGGCAATCAGCAGTAACACGTTTGACAATAACCAGATGATCGGGCAGGCGGTCAAAAACGCTCTGAACGGCATGGCAATCTATGCAGACGGACATCTGATTGGATATCTGAAAGAAGAAAATCAGCAGTTCAGAAATCGTAATGGCTACGGAATATTTGAAGGGTAGGTGATAGAATGAGTGACTTTATTGCAGGAAGTAGTTTCCAAGGTTGGTTATTAAAGTTCGGGGGAAGCGTTCTCCCGAACAAATTCTTAGCCTATAATGATTACTCCGCAACTCCGAATCAGCGAACAGAGATAGAAGCGTACAGAGACTTGAATAACCTCTTGCACAGAGATACCAGCCCGAATTTTAAGACCAAAATAGACTTCAACACGCGACCGATGTGGTTACCTGACAAAATAAAGATGCAGTCTGTTTTCAAATCAGGCTTAGTCAATAAGGCACAGCGGAAGTACAAGGTCACATACTGGGACGACGAGGAAAACACCTACAAAACAGGTGTTTTTTATATGCCTGATATTGAGTATAAACCTATCAGAGTTGTAGGAAATAACATTTTGTATAACAAGATCAGAATAGCGCTGATCGAATACTAACAACCAGAGTGCATGGGTATCACAGCTCATGTGCTCTTTTATTTTATAGACGGGAGGATGATTATGGCAGACACAGTATCTTTTGACAGTTTATTGAATACAACGACCGGGATGACTGCTATTGTTAACAACAAGAAGCACGACGATGATGTAGTTAGTGTCACGGGCGTTGACTGGTTTACCTATGCAGGAAAGACTGCCAGTACTATATATGTTTCTGGTAACAATTTTATCGGATTCGGGCAAAACGCCGAACAACTCAAAATCTGGCGCAGGGATGGCGCGGTTTATTATATTTACCGACAGGAAGGAACGCTTACGTCGGGAAAAAGATTCCTCAAAATCAGAGTAGAAGGATATGTGTATTATTCAAGCACATCTTCATCATATGCGCTGAAATACGAAGTATTCTTGATAGAAGGGCAGACATTATTTATCAATGTTGTCCAGAGACCTACAAGCAGTTCATACACTGGCACATCATCAATCACTGACGGTAAAACCACAACAAACCTAACTCTTTCCGTATCTTCTACGGTTCCGGTTTCGATTCTGGTAAAGAACGCAGGTGTATCACAGAAAGTCAGCTATGAGAAGTTTGTTGACAAATATGTTACTGGAATTACTGTGTCAAAAATGCCAGATAAGACCACATACTATCAGGGCGAATTATTTGACGCCACGGGTCTTGTGGTGTCTCAAACATACACTGACGGCACATCAGGAACAATAACAACTGGATTTGAAGTATCTGGATTCGACAGCAGTTCCGCAGGAACAAAAGTTATAACCGTTACTGCATTTGGCAAGACCACAACATTTGAGATTTCCGTCTCAGAAGTTTCTATTACCGCCATATCAGTAACGACTATGCCAAGCAAGGTAAATTATCACATAGGAAAAGAATTTGATTCTACAGGCATTGTGGTTACTGCGACGGCAAGTGATGGAAATACTATAGATGTCACAAAAGATTGTACATATTCTGGTTTTGATAGTAGTTCTCCAAAGCAATGTGAAATTACAGTTCATTACGGAAATTTCACTTGTACATTTGAAGTTACTATTATGCAACCAGAAAGAATCTCGGACATATTTTGTCAAGGCAAATATTATTTTGTCGGTGATGCATTAGATCTTAAGGTATCTTATATAACTGTAGAATACTCAGACGGCTCAGAGGAAGTGACAAGCGGATACACAATTGAAAATAAGGCGCTTTTGGAAGCCGGTGTAATTCCTATTAATGTAGAATATTTTGGCGTGGCAATTACGTCAAATGTCACAGTATACAGTTCTCTTTTGATACATATCGGTTCTCCGAATTACGAAGATGTGACAGCCGAATTCGACATTGATGCAAATACTTTAACCATATCTGGAACTGGAAAATTCACATATAGTTTATCTGATAGTTTAGAGAAATCCGACATTTCTATTCCTGACAGCTTATATAAAAGATGCACAAAAATGGTTTTTGGAGACGGAATCACTGGCATTAGGAGCGGATTTAGTTCCTCATTCAAAAAATTGGAAAGCATTGTTTTTTCAAACACGATCGCAGAAATCGAACGTGGAAATTTTTCAATTTTTTTAGGAACTAAACTTGAATTTCCATCATCGCTTAAAACGATTCTAGGAGGTGTGTTTCGCTCTTGTCCTAATCTAACAGAACTACTTTTTCATGATGGTTTACAAACAATTGAGGGCGGCACATTCGATGAGTGTCCAAAATTAAAAAACATTGTTTTTCCAACGTCGTTGACTTCGTTATCATCCGGTGCTTTTTCAGGGGCGACAATAGATAATGTTGAAATCGGAAATGCAGATTCCATATTCAATTCATCCGGTATTTTTATTCCAAATTGCAAGAATTTGATAATTCGCGGCGGAACCATTGACGGAACAAATGGAACGAAATTGCTTTCTGCGCTCGAAAATCTTACGCTAAAAAGCACGGTTAAATTTACCGGAACATCACATTTTACACCATGTTCTAGTACTTTAAAAACAGTTACCATTGAAGACGGAATAACAGTAATACCAACATCGTGTTTTGCGAACTGTGGGAAAATCACGGAAATTACTATTCCTGCAAGTGTTATAAACATTGGAGATAATGCGTTTTACAATACTTCACTTAAAAATCTGGTAATTCCTGACGGCGTTCAAACTATTGGCATTCAGGCGTTTCGCGGAACACAACTTACAAACGTGTCTATTCCTGCAAGCGTTACGGTCATTTGGGAAAATGCTTTTAACACGCCTGTTACAACAAATATCACACTGAACAAAAAAACAAATGAAATCTCTGGTTCACCGTGGGGAGCATCTGGCACAATCACATGGTTAATTCGGGCAACCAGACTTGAAGTTACTCATATGCCAACCAAAGCCAGATATTTCGTAGGCGAAACTTTTGACAGCGCAGGACTTGTAATTACTGCATACTACAACGATAATACGTCAGAACAAGTAACAGGATATACCTTATCAAGCCCGGATATGTCAGTATACGGAAATAAAACTGTAACGGTTACATTCGATGAAAAGACCGTAGATTTCAATATTCTTGTAGTAGACATTTCTGGAATCGAAGTAAAAACCATGCCTACTAAAGTCGAATATCAAAAAGGAGATGTATTCGACACAACTGGATTGTCAATCCTTGTTAAATACACTGATGGAACATCAGAAACAAAAACAACTGGATTTGAAGTATCTGGATTTGATAGTTCTTCTGTTGGCGAAAAAACAATCACAGTAACCTACAAAACACATACCGATACTTTTAAAGTGACCGTATATGACCTTTCAGGAATCCGAATTACAAGTTTCCCGTCAAAAGTTTACTACAAAATCGGAGAATTATTTGACCCGTCCGGGCTGACTGTCGCAGAAGTAAGACAGGATGGAACCGAGAAAGAAATCACAGATTATGATATTTCTGGCTTCGATAGTTCCACCGCAGGCCCTAAGACTATCACAGTTTCTTATAATGTCACAGTCAACGGAGTTTCCAAATTTGTTGGTTCTGACAGTTTTCAAATCAAAGTCACAAACGACGGGAAAAACCCATTTGATGATAGTTCAAGTGGCGGTTCTGGTGAAGTTGAAGAAGAAAAAACCGAACCAATCAATGTTACAGTACACTGGATTAACGGAGAATTTGCCGACCTTACAAATGAAAATATCGACCAGCATACGATTACTTTACAGGAGTCAATTTGCTCTGAACAGTATTTTATTTTCGGCGGCTGTGTCTGCAATCAGATAACGTTTCAGGCTCACCACGATCAGTTCAATGGCACTTCGGAAGAGTTTTATCCATCTGGAAAAATCGAAGTTTACATTGAAAGAAAAGGAACAAAAATTAAAATCTTTACAGGCGAAATCGACAGCGCAGAGCGGAAAGCAAATTCCCTGACACGTAATTTTATCGCATATGATTATCTGTATAAATTACGAAATACTGACATTGCTCGATGGTATAAAAACCAGACGACTGATAAGAAGAAAAAGCTTACTCAAAAGCAATTCAGGGATAAATTATTTGAGTTTTTAGGGCTTGAACAAGTCAGTACAAAACTGCACTGGGACGATACCTATGTCCCTGATACAAATAACTCAAACGAGATGAACGTAGTCAATATTTTGAAAGATTTATGCTTACAGAATGACCGTTTTGGATGGATGAACAGGGATGGTAAATTTGAGTATTTGAAGCTTCGCCAGAACAGTTATAGGTACGGGCAGACCACCGGTAATCAGAACATTTATAAATACTACAACAACGAAGAAGTACATCTCGATACATTCAAAAGTTTTACCGCAAAAGAGGGTAGAATTTGGTTCCCAAATGTTATATTTTGTGACCCTGACCCGAATAGAGCCTTTGGTTTTACGCAAGGTGACTACACAGCGCAGGAAGCATACAATAACAACGTTTATTACAACAGAAATAGCTTCTTCGTAGGAAATGAAGACTGGCTAAATTACGTTTGGGATGCAGACGAATATGGTGGTATTTCAAGGGCTAAACCAATTATGAAGATTTGCTATGGTGTATTCGTAAATCAAGATTTGCGGAAATTTTATCGTGCTCAGGGATATACTGCCGAGGTTCAGGGAAATCCACTGAATATGGTCGGACAGGCAGTCGAACTCTACTATAAGAAGCAGATTCAGCACGACGATCAGGAACCTACAGAACTGCAATGGTACGTCCATTCATACATTATGAGCAGGACGCTCAAAATCGGCGCTACAGACATGATTGACACCTATTCTGCCAACAATGCGCCGTTCAATAGTAACAGTCAGCAGTTGGGAAAATATACTCCTGAAATATCCGGAACAGTCAATCTTACACGCTCTGAAATGCCGACAATCAGCTATGCAGAGTTTACAGATGGTTCGGATTCTGAATTTTCGCCGGCAACGATTAATGATTTTACGGACGGTTCCGGTGGTTCTGGTAGCAATTCTGAGCAATTGAAAAAGGCACAATTAAGGTGTATAAAGCGAATAAAAAAAGCTGATTATGACGCTCTTGTAGCCGCAGGAACTGACCGGGCAGATACATTGTATTTCACATTCGAGGAGAAATGATAGGATGATATATAAGGCATTTTTGAACAGACAGGAAATCACTGGGTTTCCTGTCAAAGGCAAGGACGTAACGAAGATTTATGGTGGCGATATTTTACTGTGGGAAAAATCTGGAATACCTCCAATGAAAGAAATTTGTGCTGTAAGAACAGTGTGGACACACGTCGACTATGACGGCACTCAATATCCTTGTGAATGTGAAATTTCTGTTCGTAATCAGACCGAAGATGGAAAAATATATTTCACAGATATTGAAAAAGCTGGAATATATGTCAAACAAGAATCTGGCCGTTCATATTATGAATCAGCATGTATTATGTTTAAAGCGAAAAGAGTCCCTAGCACTATATTACAGTATATTAACCAGAAAAATGTATTGTACACGTTAAGAATGAGAAACATGAAAGGAGAACTTCTTGACGAAACCATTAGTTGGGAAATGAGCCACAATAGCGTGAAAGGGAACGGAAATATATTTGGAGTTGGTACCTCAAATAGTGATGGAACATTTTCGGTTTTACCACGACCTTTGAATTATGGACCTGGTCCTTCGACTCCCAACTTTCCTGCAACAATATACACATCAGGAAGCGGTGCATTCAAATCGGCAGAAGATGTTCTTAAATATATGCTTGAAGAATAGGTTCCTTTAGGATGCAAAATAAGGGATTTTTGCTTATTTCAATATTAATTTCGCCAAATAAGAACCCCAAAACCGAAAATAAGAGCACATTTTCCATAAAAACCGAAATAAGTCCTTATTCACCCAAATAACCTCAAAATCTCAGTCCCGACTGTACTAAAATGTAACTATATTAAAAATAAAAAATGAATAATTTGTAAACGTAAATTTTGCTTGTTTTCAGAATAAATCAATTATCTTAGAAATTATAAAAAATCAGATGAAAGTTTTCTGTCAACAAGCAATTTTCGTTTACATAATATCTCGATGTAACGTTACAATAACGTTACCAGTAACGCAATGTAACGCAATAGAATAAGAATAAGAAATAGAATAAGAATATATATTAATATATATACGAGATATATATTAATCGTCAAATTAGCCTAATTTGACCCTGACATTCTTAATTCATTTCAGCCCAAAATGAACCTTTTTATTAGCAACCTCGTATTTGACTTATATAACGATTTTGCATGCGATTCGATAAAATCCTCGAATGACATATAAAAATTGATTCTATGGGCAGATACGGAGCTTACAAGGCATATTCAACAGAAAGGAGCAACGTGATATGACAAACGAGCAGAAAGCAGTTCTCAGAAAGATTATTTACGCAGTCGAAACCGGCGGACAGGTTTATGGACAGCAGGATTATTCGGACTTCACAGAAGCCTATGAGAATAATTCAGATGAACACGCAATCACGATTGGAGCAGGAGCGTGGTACGGAACCGAAGCCAAGACACTTCTGGAGCGGATTTACGATGCTGACCCGGAACAGTGGGAGAAAATAGACAAGGTCAGACTTTTAGAACAAGTTCAGACCGCAAACTGGGAATGCTTCAATATTTCCAGAGTGTCACAGCTTGCCGACACCATAGTTGCCCTTATTTCGTCCGATTTGGGCGTTAAATGCCAAGATAGCCTTATGGACGAACAATTAGCCGCCTACGCAGAAGAAGCCCTTAAAATGGGCGTTACGGACGCTAGAGGGCAAGCTATGTGTGTGAACTTCAGACACCAAGGTGGACTAGGGGCAGTAACGAGGATTCTGGCAAAGACTCAGAAACCATATGTACTCGACAATCTCTATGCAGCCTGCCAGACCGATACAGGGAATCAAGTGGGAGTATATAAGGACAGGCAGAGATTTGTTTATAACGCATTAAAAACATATTTTCCAGAAAGTGAGGAAACAGACATGAAGGCAATTAATAAATTAATCCAGATCGCAAAGAATGAAATCGGATATCTTGAAAAGGCAAGCAATAGCCAGCTTGACAGCAAGACAGCAAATGCCGGAGAAAATAATTACACAAAATACTGGCGAGATATTAAGCCGGATTATCAGGGACAGCCGTGGTGCGCAGCGTTTGTTTCGTGGTGCATGATGAAAGCATTTGGTTTAGATACAGCAAAGAAGCTCTTAAAACATTGGCCATACGTTTATTGTCCGACAATGGCGGATTTGTTCACTTTGAATGCAAATCCAAAGATAGGTGATATTGTTATTTTCTACAGAAATGGAGAATTTACACACACTGGAATCGTAATCAAAGTGTCAGGAGATCAGTTCTGGACAGTCGAAGGAAATACTTCTGGTGGCTCTACAATTATCGCAAATGGCGGTGGTGTGTGTCAAAAAAGCTACTATAATAGCAACCTCCCGGGAACAAAATTCTGCACTCCAAACTACAGTTTAGTTAAGAATATAACACCAGTTTCAGACTCAGATACAGTCAAAAAACAGAACACCAGAGCCTACATTGCACAGATAAAAAAAGACACAAAATGTTATACAAAATCTAATAAAAAAAGCCCATCTAAACTGTTTCCAAAGCTGAAAAAAGGTGCAGTTGTGGAAGTTATGAAGTATGTGGAAACTGACAGTAAAGGATTAAGATGGTACTTTGTCAGAATCCCTTATCCGAATGATGAGGGATTTGTTTTTGAATTTATCCCAAAAGGAACATTTAAAAGAATCACAGAAATGGCCAAATGACGCTTGTAATATAACAGGCAAAATGATATAATAATTTTGTTCCATACATTCACCCTTTGTGAGCAGAAACCGCCAGTAAGCCCGGTTAATTCCCTCCGGACGCTGGCGGTTTTTATTTATCTCATTATGTAATTTTCATATTTTTCTTTGATTTCCCTTGCCCCATTTTTTCTTATCTGAACAACATCCCCGGAATCCATGACAAAATTATCACCTGCCGACTGAATGTGATCCATGTTCGCCAGATAGCTCTGATGACAACGCAAGAATCGCTTATCAGACAGTTTTTCTTCCAGATCATTCAGCTTGCAAGTAGTCACGAAACATCTGTTATCTGTCGCGAAAATATGACAAACTCTTGCCCGGCTTTCGATGTATTCAATTTCTCCATACTTGAGCCGGTTAATCTGTCCGTGGAATTTGAACGTCAATGTTTCATCTTTCATCTGTGACAGAATCTCGTCAATAGCTCGGTATATTCTGCCGTATTCCTTGCCCTTGACCACATACTGCATAGCGCCGACATCGAATGCCTCTTGCAGATGAGAATCGTCGGCTGTCCAGAATATAATCTTTCCATCATATCCAACATCCCGGAGCTGGTTTGCAATTTCCAGACCGTTCTCCTTTTCCAGAACCATATCCAGTACAATTACATCGTACCATTTACCCTCTTTCACATCTTCAACAAGCGGATAGCCCGCCGAATATTCGCTAATTTCATACCGGTAATCTCCTTTGCGCCGCAAGAATCCCGATATGTGCTCTTTAAACAAGTCAACTTCAAGCTGATTATCGTCACATATGGCTATTCTCATATGCGCGCCCTCCTTTCGTAGTCTCAATTTTGTCAAAATACGCAATGATTTTGACAGTACACACATTTTTCTTCCTGTTTGTGGTATTATTGTCCCACAAACAAAGTGTAGCACTTAAAATTGTTAGTGTAAAGCATTAAAGTTTGACAAAATTCGCAAAATATGGTTTCTGTGTCCGAAAGGATGTGTGGATAGAGAGACTGCCTGTAAGAACGACAGGCAAAGAGAAAGAGGGGCGGTTGCCCCTCTTGTTAATTGCTTTTTAAAATGTTGGACGTGCTGAAATTTCTACGTTATCATGTTCTGGCAGATCATAATCAGAGATTTCAAAAGCTGTTGTTTCGCCACTTGTCACGTCAACATAGCCATAAAAACCGCCGACAATATCATCACCTTGTTTAAGAATAACAGTCACGCAAGCGGAAGTGCAGCTATCAGGGGCTTCACTTTCAATCTCACCGGTAATTGTGGTGTAACTGTATTCGTCTGTCATTTCGGATAAGTTTGACAATGAAAAAGCATCCGTTCCAGAGTCGCCAGAAACGGACTCTAAAAAGTCTGAGTCTTCATATGAAACAGAAAACTCGACAGACGCTGGGTCATATTGACCAATGTAAATTTTATCTGCCGAAAATACAGTATCTCCCGGAACAATAGATGAAAATGTATCATCAGTGCTCTTTAATATTTTACCGTTAGCATCTTTTACGACAATATTTAAAGTTACATATCCATATTTTTTAGAACTAGAGTTAGTAACCTTAGCTCCATATGCAACGTATCGGTCGTTATCATAATCACTTGTCTGAATAGTCCAACCGCTCTGCGTTACAGTAATATCTTGGTTCTTTTTCTTTTTACTCTCTTTTTTATCTTTTTTCTGCTCTGTTTTTGGCACTTGCAATTCATCAGAACTGAGCGAAACGATTCCGCCTTTGGCGTATACAGGGACACTCAGAGCCATAACACCACATAAAACTAATGCAATAATCTTTTTCTTCATATCATGCCCTCCAATTGTTCTTAAATAAATCTCATATACTGCACTACAATAAAAACTACTTCAATGATTCCGACAATAATTCCGAACCATGAGCCAATATGCCTATATTCCTCTTTCTTTGTGCCAATATCTACTAATCCTACAATTGCTCCTGCCAGAGCCAGAGGAAACGACAGGATAATTGGCAACGGAAGAATGAATGCCACGCCTGCCAGAATACAAGAAATGACACTCAGGGTTGAATCTTTCTTCTTTTCGCCTTTGCTCATACAATCCCCTCCCTTGTTAAAATTTTACAATATTATACCATCTCATACAAAGTATGCATAGTAAAATATCAAAAAAGTAGATTATTTTTGCAGAAAAACTCCATGATTTTGCGCTTGCCAGAAAAACTACACAAATTTGTGCTATAATGCGTGATATATTTTTAGAAAAGAGTTGGTAGTAATGGAGAAGAACAGATACAGGATAGTCGTATTCATCCTGATATTTTGCGAAATATTCTGTGCGGTGCATATACCGTCACATGATATAACAGAACGTCACCGCAGAGATGCGCAGATCACAAAAAAAGCTGCGGAACAAATTTATTCCGTCCAGATGCAGGAGTTGAGCGAGATCAAGAAAATTTGCAATGTCAGATGTTATATTCGCGAAAGCATAATTTTCTTTGAAATTGCGAAGTTTGCCTATGAAATAACAAAAGTCCATGTATATATTTGGCAGTTGCCAAGGGGGAATATCGGTGGTATAATGATGAAAACGAACTAATGTTCGGTTCTATTTCCCACAAGCCGGACATATACTGTGGTATAGGTGGTAGTTGTGACAGGGAGGGCTATTTATGGATTATAAGAAAGAGATTATTGAAATGGTGCAAAAGATAGATAGTGAAAAATTTATGAAATTCTTGTACAACATGATTGTTTCATTCAAGAGTCAATGGGGATATTAGAAAAAGACAGGGAATTAATCCCTGCCTTTTTTGTGAAGAAATTCAATCATGTCGAAAACGCTTTTCTTATCAGATTCGCTTAATTCAATTAGTAACTTAACATGTTCAACGACATTTGAATTTGACATCAATTTTGGAATAAAATCTGTGTCTGTTTCTAAATTTTCCTCCCATCCCATTAAACAAGCTGGTGTCGTACTAAGTGCTTTTGCCAATACATTCATATATTCGGCAGGAACTTTATCAATATCGCCTTTTTCATATCTGAATATAGTAGACCTTGACACTCCCAATTTTTCTGCCAACTCATCAGCGCTCATATTAAGTTGTTTTCTTCTTTCTTTTATTCGTTCGCCAGTTTCCGACATTTTTCACACCTCCTTTCTAAATACATAATAACACTAATGATGCAAAAGTGCAACAAAAATAATTGCAAAAATGCGATTTTATATGTTGACATATGCGACACTTTGGTGTAATGTATAATTACAAAGTTGCATTAATGCTACTGGAAAGGAGGAGCGCGAATGGTTGTTAATATAGCTAGACTTAAAGGAAAAATCGTTGAACGTGGAAACACTCAGGAAGCTGTTGCAAATGCAATTGGAATGGACAGAAGCACATTCTACAGAAAACTAAAAGATGGCGGAGAGAAATTTACAATCGGAGAAATCCACGGAATCGTAAATGCAGTTCCTTTAAGCAAGGAGGAAGCTATAGATATTTTTTTTACATCATAGTCGCAATAATGCGACTTAAATATATTACACGAAAGGAGATAAATGAACAGCTTACAGATTTTTAACTCAGAAGAGTTCGGAGAAATCCGAACAATAGAAATTGACGGGAAACCGTACTTTGTGGGAACTGATGTTGCGAAAGCTCTTGGATATAGCAATCCAAGAAAAGCGATTATTGACCATTGCAAGGGAGTAACGAAACGTGACACCCCTACATCTAGTGGCATTCAGTCAATGTCATACATAAATGAGGGAGATTTGTACCGCCTGATTATGAAATCAAAACTTCCGTCAGCGGAGAAATTCGAGTCATGGGTTATGGACGAAGTTCTCCCGGCAATTCGCAAGACGGGTTCATACCAGAAACCGATGACCGTAGCAGAACAGATTCAGTTACTGGCTCAGGGCAATCAAGACCATGAGGAGCGAATCGAGAAACTTGAGAACACAATGACCATAGACTACGGACAGCAGAAATATCTTGGAGATTTAGTTTCCAGAGTAGTAATCGAAGCGCTAGGTGGCAAGAAATCCAATGCTTACGACGAGATCGGGAAGAAAGTATTTGCAGAATGCAACCGGGATGTCAAAACTTACTTTGATGTAAATGCCCGGAATAACATTCCAAAACTGAGGTATCAGGAAGCAGTTGAATATATCAAGGAATGGGAACCTTGCACGAATACCAAAATGCTAATTCGTGACTGCAACGCGCAAGAAAGATTAGCTGAGTAGGAGGAAAACAAATGAAAAATATTGATAGCCGATTACACATACCTGGTGACAATGATGAAATTTTTCATTCTGTTATTGGATTCAAACTTGTCGATATATCAGCAAGCACAAGTGGAAGTACAGAAGAACCGACACTTTCATTGAAGTTTACGAATGAACACCATGTTGAGATTGATGTCATCATTCAAGAATCTGGTGTGTTTGTCACTGAACCATTTGCGGTCAGGGAGGACTTAAGCATTGCTGATGATTGAAAAGGAGGATGCAAGTTGAAAGTAGACAATGAAACAATAATCTGTTTTAAAAACGGTCGCATATTACATTTGCCATACAAAGTGTACGATGAAATAACTTTTGACGGCACAGGAGTTACAGAACTTCAATTGAGCGATGATAAAGGTATTCGGTTCGAGGTTCAGTTCAAACAGGAAGATGTGCTCTACATCACCAGAACAACGCAGAACACATTTGAAAGTAAAAATTAGAATGGACGCTTGAAAGCTTTTACCTCTGCGTGATTGTCAGACTGCTTTTCAAGATTTTTAATAGCTTCGGAATAGTATTGGTCGTACATAATCTTGAAATTATTAAAAGAACCAGAAAATCCGCAGATTTTAGCAAGTGCATAAACAGAAGCGATCTGAGCATTATCCATATTGTACACCTCCCTTCTGGGGAAATTATACCACAAAAGGGAATGAATAGCATAGGAGGTGAGAAAGTGACGGAATTAAAAGCTGTCAGAAATCTCGAATCAGGAAAACTGATGCGTGGAGATAACGAACTTGGAAACGCAAAGTATTTCCTCAGGAAAGAAAACGGCGAAGAAGTGTATTTGGAAGATATAATCGCAAGTCTGGCGTTCAGCCTTGGAGAACAGGTGGAAGAAAATATTAAAAAGGGCATAGATGAACCATATCTTGCCTATGCCCTTGATGTTTTGTCTAACGCACGCAGATTAGGCATTTGAAACACTGGATGAACATTTGATTTCTTTCCCAAATTTAAGAAAAAGTGTTCATCGTGTGTTTCCAGAAGTTCAGAGAACTCTTTGCGAATTTGAAAATACTTTTGGCAAATATGACCATCGTCAAAATAAGCATGTTCCAATTCGCGACTTAACTTCAAAATAGCTAAATCATGAGCAATTTGTAACTTGTCCATAAAAACACCTCCTTTCATAAGGAGAGTATATCACATAAAAAATTGGAGTGATATAAAAATGGTAAAAGCGTTAATCCTGTCAGCTCTGATCGGTGGTATGTCACCGTACCTGCCGTTCTGGAGATTTGACAGAGCATCACAGTCGGTTGCAGTGGCAATCGTAATATCTATCTTATCATTCGTGGTTATTTACCCGGATGAAGCAAAGAAAATAGGAGGAAAAAGAAAGATGATTAATACAAAAGCAGGAGAACTTACACTCAAAGGAAGTAAAGCGGAATTAATAGCTGACTTAGCTGTTATCGTTCGGGGAATCAAAGTAACTATTATGGAAGACGATAAAGAAACAGAGGAATCTGTGAAGCAGGATATTGACAAAGCGGTCAAAGTCGGATTGATGAACGAAGAAGAATTTCGAACTTTTCAAAAAGAAAAAATCAAAGAAGCTGCATCAGCGTTTGTTGATGGTTTGCTTGGAGGGCTTTTCGATGAAGATAAATGATTTTGATAAGACCGTAGATGAACTGTACCAGTTATGCAGACGGGTTCAGAAAGAAACCGGCAGAACAGTATCGTTCCACTTTTCAAATTATAAGGTTGGATGCAGCTTACACATCAATATATATAGAAGTGATTCTCCTAGAGAGTTTGATATGTATAGCATTGCAGAGGGCGGTTATCAACAGGAAGAGAATGTGAAGAAAGTAACTGACCATCTAAACCGAATTTTGATGGACAACAAATGTCCGTATTGTGAGGAGGATTGTGATGGAGAAAGAAAATAAGATGGATTTCAGAGCAGAGACCGTAGCCGAGGAATACGCCGAATTAGTTGGCAGACTAAAGGCGTTCAAAGCATACCTCGATTCTAGCGAGAGCGTAATCATTGACAAGAAAATTTGTATCGCCATGTTAGGCCTCGACTCAGATTAAAAGTTGGCTCCATGGGTACAGCGAATACCACATGGAGCCACGTATCTAACTTAATTGGGTAAGTTAAATACAGGGTAAGTATAACACACCTTCCTGTATTTATCAAATAAATAATTAGGAGGGAATTTTTTATGTCAAAAACACACATCCAGAACGCAGAAACACCAACACTTGCAAGCGAGATCATTTCCGACCTTGAGGAAGAAAGAAAGAAACTTAAAGTCGAAAACAAGAATCTCAGAGAAACAGTAGTAACACTCAACTTAATGCTGACAAAAATTTTGAAAGAGGGCGATTCGGAAAATGAAAATGCGTAGCGAAAATCAGGTTCTTTTGTCCGGAGATATTCCGCAGGGATTTATCCAGACACATGAAAACCATAATGGCAGGAAGATGTATACCGGAGAAATGCACATTTTCCGAGATAACTGTATTTACGACGTTATTCCTGTAATTACCACAGAAGAAATGGTGAAAAGAGGAACTGATTTTACCGTTTCCGTGTATGGAGAAATGAGAAGCCGGAAGGACCATAAACTTACAGTAGATTATGTCACGGCGTTGGGAATAGATTATCTTGACAGACCGGAAGAAAAGGATGCAAACGAAGTATACCTGATCGGAGATGTGATTAACATTATCCCGCTGAAAGTAGTAAAAGAAGAGGGAGAAGAAAAAGGAAACTGGATTCTTTCCAGAGTCCTGTTAAGCGTTAAGAGAGCTAAGAGACGTAACGGGCACCAGAAATCAGACTGTATTTCATGCCTTGTCTGGAATGAGAATGCTGAGACCGTTAGAAACCTTGAGAAAGGGCAGAAGTTAAAGGTATTCGGAAGATTCCAGAGCCGAGAAAGATGGTGTTCAGAGAAACAGGAGAGAATCACAGAACTGGATGTATCAGTGAAGAAATTGGAGGTTTTGTAATGTCAAGAGTCGAAGTAAAGGAAATGACACTGACCGATTTTAAAGGTCAGCCGGAAAAGAAAATAGAGTTTGGACACAGAACAGTCGTTTCCGGGAAGAACGGATGTGGGAAAACCACACTGGCAGACGCTCATATGTGGGAGTTTTGCGACAAGGACTACAGCTTAAAAAGCAACCCGGATATCAGACCTGATGATGGTAGAGAATGTCTACCAAGAGTCGATATTGACCTTGTAATTGATGGAAAGCCAGTAAGCGTAGCGAAATTCCAGAAGCGCACAGAAAGTAAACCAAAGGACGGAAAGCCGGGCAAGATTGCATTATCCAACAAATACGAAATCAACGGCGTTCCGAAAGCTGAAAGAGATTTTAAAGCTGATTTAAAAGAGCGAGGATTTGACTTTGATAATTTTCTTATGCTGTCGCATATGGAAATCTTCACAGACTTAAAAGATGCAGATGCCAGAAAAATTCTGTTTTCCATGTCAGACGGTGCCGGAAAATCAGATTTAGAGATTGCCAAGACAGTTTTAGATTGTGCCGAGTTGGTACCGCTTCTGGAAACCTACAAGGCAGACGAAATCAAAGCCATGAACAGCGCGACACTGAAAAAAGCAGAGGAACAGCTGAAAGCTATTCCAAACCAGATTATCGGCATGGAGCAGTCAAAGGTTGACGCTGATGTTGCCGAATTGGAATTGCAGAAGAACGCCTTGCAGGAACAGATTTCTGACCTCGAAAAGCAGATTGCACAGGCAGGGAACGAGAAAGCCGGAGAGATTAAAGCGGAACTGGCAGGGTTAAGAACCAAACTGTTAGAGATAGACTCAAAGGCTAAAGCGGACTTGCTAGAGCAGAAATCATCGGTTTGCAATAAAGTTAGCACTCTTGAATTAGACAGGAATATCAAAACATCAGAGTTGAACAGAAAGGTTTCTGCATTGGAGTACCTGAGAGCACAGAAAAAAGATCTTCTTGAAAAATTGCAGAACGCCAGAACGCAATATCTCAAAATCAAGGATACAGAATGGGACAACACAGTTCTGGAAAATATTGAATCTGAGACATTCAATGATACAGAGGCCATTTGCCCGACTTGCGGTCGGAATCTTCCACCAGAGCAGATTGAGCAATTAAAGAGCGGATTCGAGCAGATGAAGCAGGAAAGAATCAATCAGCAGTTAAAGGTTAAGGAAGAATGGGAACAGGACAAGAAGCGTAAACTTGATAAAATTATTCAGGCTGGCAACAAAGCGTCTGCCGGAATGAAAGAAGCACATAAGCAGGAAGAAGCTCTCACATCTGAGATTTCCAAACTGGCAGGGGAATTAGAGCAGATTAAGACTTCTCTGGACGCAGAAAACAAGAATCTGGAAGCTATACCGAAAGAGCCAGATTTCTCAGAAAACGCCGAATATCAGCAGATTCTTGCATCAATCAAAGAGAAACGGCAGGAGCTTAATTCTCTGGACGATGGCAAAGAAGTAAAGAAACAGCTTTCGGAGAAGTTATCCGGAAAGAAACAGGAATTGGCAGCAGTTAATCAGAGAATCGGAGAAGCCAACAACAACGTCCGAATTGACGAGCAGATCGAGAAGCTTCAGGAAAGCCAGAAACAGTACGCGCAAAATAAAGCTGATGCGCAGATGATTCTGGACGAGCTAAAATCCCTGAGCATGGCGAAAAATACAGCCCTTGAAGATGCGGTAAACCAGTATTTTGACGGAGTTAAAGTGAAACTGTTCGATACACAGAAAAACGGTGAGGTCGTAGACGCTTGTATCTGGCACGTGCAGGACAAGGATGGCGACTGGAAGAAACTGATCGGGAACGCCAATACGGCCCTGATGATGAAAGGAAAAATTGCTATCATGGACGGCTTGCAGAAGTTTTATGGCGTGAGTTATCCGATATTCGTAGACTGTGCGGCAGAACTGGACAACAGCAGTCTGGCAAGTATTAAGGCAGACGCGCAGTTGATATTCTTGAAAGTTGCCGAGGGAGATATGACAGTAACAGAAGTTTAATAATTATCAGAAAAGGAGAATAAAAATGGCAGAAACTTATGACATTTCAAGAGCAACAAAAGCGCAGGAAAAATATTGTGCCGAAAAAGGTTATCCGCATTTTGCACCACAGAGCGGAAAATGTTTCAGTTGCGGACAGAATATCTATTCTGAAAAAGGACGAACAAGAAGTGGAAAAGAATGGAATGGAATTTCTGTTGAGAGAGCATCAAAGGAATTAATTACAGGATGTCCATTTTGTAATAGAACTTATTGTGATTAATAGAAAAGGAGAATTGTTATGGCAAACAAAACACAGTTAGCAACAGCAGGAGAACAGCAGGCGGCAATCGTAATCAACAACTCATTCATTGATGGATTGGTTAAGCAGCTTGAAGAAAAATGCAAATACGGTCTTTCATTCCCCAAAGACTACAACCTCAGTAATGCACTCATGGGGGCATATCTGACTCTGAAAGAAACAAAAGATAGAAACAATAAACCAGTTTTGGAATCTTGCACATCTACTAGCATCGCAAACAGTCTTATGAATATGGCAACCCTTGGTTTGTCAGTTCAGAAAAAACAGGGTTATTTTATCGCTTACGGCGGTCAATGCCAGTTCCAGAGGTCTTACTTCGGAAACATTACAATCGCCAGAAGATATGGAATGAAAGATATTCACGCAGAGATTATCTACGATGGTGATGAGTTCAAATACCACATTGAAGATGGAAACAAGGTTCTGGATTCTCATGAACAGGATTTTATGAACATTGACAACGATAATATTCTTGGGGCATATGCAGTGGTTCTGATGGAAGATGGAACAAAACATCTGGAAGTAATGAACATAAAGCAGATCAAGCAGGCTTGGTCACAGGGCTATGGTTACAAGGAAAGTGGCAATGGAACGCATCAGAAATTTACTGACCAGATGGCAAAGAAAACCGTTATCAATCGCGCATTGAAACAGATTATTAATAGCCACGGAGATATTTTTATGCAGGAAGCCGAAGAATTTACAGAAGAAATCCCAAAACAGGACATCATCGAACATGAGGTTGCTTATGAAATCGAACAGAACGCAAACGCAGAAGAATTTATCCCAGACGAGCCAGTAGCAATCGAAGAACAGCCTAAGCAGCCAACGGTTGCAGAAGTCGTAAAGACCGCCGAGAAAGAACCAGTTTCGGCAGCAGGACAGGAATCAAGCATCCCAGATTTTATGAAGCAGGAGGAAATGTAGAAGGGAAGCTGCATTAATATGGTAGGAACATTAGCAGAAGCGTTCAAAAATATGGAGAATGGTCTTTATGACTACACAGAGAATGGAAAATGTGTATGGTGCGGTGCTTGCTGTTCCACCCTACTCCCGGTTTCTGGTAAAGAGATAAAAGAAATCAGACGGTACATCAAAAAGAATCATATACAGGAACAGCAGCACAATTATCCAGTCAAGAATCTTGGGCTTGACCTGACATGTCCGTTTTTAAATGATTCAAAAAGGAATAATAAATGCGAGATTTATCCGGTCAGACCGGAGATATGCAGAAGCTTCATGTGTAATGACCCACACGGGGCGAGACAGAATAAGAAGTTATTGCATAAGAAATACGAACCGGTTGACATGAGAGAATTATTCTTCGGAGATGATCGAACATGATGTACTTCGACTGCATCAATTTTGATCGGTGCGATTCTGGAAAGTTCGGTAAATATATGGCTTGTATCGGGCGGTGTGAAAACTGCCCGTACTATGAGTCAGTAAAAGACTATTTCGATAAAAGAGGTGAAAACTATGAGGGTTATATCTCAGGATGGAACAGTCAATCTCCCATATGAAATGACAACATTGATTGTTTTGGAAAATTACATACTGGCGGAATTTTCGGGCGGAACGAAGAAAATCCCGTATTTGATGGCAAGTTATTCCACAAAAGAGAATTGCGAAAAAGCTTTGAAAATGCTTAATAACGCATACACAGGAGCGTTCTATGGGCTGAATATAGATATTTCAAGCGAAAGTGTAGAAGAATTAGAAAAAATCGCTGTAACAAAAGGATTTGGAATTATCAAAGTTTATCAAGGTAATCAAGAAGTAAAGTTTGAACCTGCAAATATTATATTTAGATTTCCAGAGGATTACGAGGTATAAAAAAATGAGTTATAGCAGTTTATATGGAATTGATAAAGATTACAAAGGAAATGTTATTGAAGAGTTCGGAAATTCATGGCTGTTTGCGCCTATTGTGTGGGATGTTTTGGCAGAAAAATATATCCCGCCAAGTAAATTAATAAGTCATTGATTTAAGAGAAATATCATTCATGATACTTCTCTTTGGAATGAAGTAAACAATGAAATTAACAATTGTGACAATGCGGTAGACAGGATTTGCTGGGAATTTTCTGGACAACAGGTTTTCTTCACAAAAGATAAGAGCTGTGTGGCAAATGCAATAAGAGACTTTGTTAAGCAAAATAATAATTATTGCAGAGACATCGAGGATAATATCCCGGTGCTAGAAAGAGAGCACATAATTGAAAGATTCGAAAAGATTGCTAGTGAAATAGAATTGTTATCGGAAGATACACCGTATTTTGTAATGAAGAACACTTCTGTTGATGACAGCGTAGAAAGATGGTTTGAAAAATATGACGATAAGCAAGATGAATATATAGAAGTTGGTCTTAATCAGGTTGATGAATTTGTTACAGAATTTGTTGTGATCGAAGATGGGAAAATCGTGAATTTCATAAGCAATTTGGACTTTAAATATTAAAAGTGAGATGACGAAATGTTCATTCGAGTAATCAATACAGGCAGTCAGCCTGGAAACTGCTATGCGCTTAAATCCGAATCCGGCGAAACCTTACTTTTGGATTGCGGATGCAAGTATTCAGAGATTTTAAAAGGAATTTCTTATAGGATATCAGATGTTTCTGGCTGTCTGCTGACCCATGGGCACGGAGATCACCTGAAATCATTTCAGAATCTTATGCAGTCCGGTATTCAGATTTACACCAATGACGAGACGGTTGAGAGCGTAAACGCAATCTCTGGGGAGCTGATGATAGGATTGCCAGAAAAGAAGCCAAAGGACATAGGTTCGTTCCGGACAACACCGTTCTACGTCCCACACGACAAGACACCAAACTTCGCGTACCTGATATTTCATGAAGAATGTGGACGACTGATATATGCGATAGACTTCTCATATTTGCCGTTCACATTCAAGAACATGAGAATAAATCACTTCCTTATAGAATGCAATCATCTGGACGAATCGCCGGAACATGATTCGTTTAAGTTTGAGCACTCCGTCCGGGGGCACAGCAGCTTATCTACTGTAAAAGAGATTATCCGAGTGAACAAGACCGCTTCGCTCAGAACCATAACGCTGTGCCACCTGTCAGAGGGATGGGGAAATCCGGAAGTGATGCAGAAAGAGATACAGGATGTTGCAGGGGATGATGTTCTGGTGCAGATCGCAAGACCGGGGCTGAATGTTAATTTGAATTTATGCCCGTTTTGAAAGGAGAAAGAAATGAAAAATAGATGGATTCCAGTAAGTGAGAAAATGCCAAAAGAAAGAGATTCAATATTTGCTAAGTTTAAAGGGACAAGTAAATGGAAAGAAGCAATGTTCGAGAAAATTTCCGAAGATGTTTTGGTTACAATTTTGTTTAAGCAGACTTTGTTTGTTCAAAGCGCGCATACAGTAGATGGTAAATGGAAGAATGATTTATTAAAACTGGGTGGGAAAGTAGTGGCATGGATGCCGTACCCAGAGCCGTATAAGGAGAATTAAATATGGTATCAACAAATTTGAAAGACTGGAAAGAAGTCACCAAAGGCATTTACAGATATGTGATCTCTGCAAATGCTGCATATGAAATCCATATTAATTATTGGAATATGAAAACAGATATTCTGACTGCAAATGCAAGTCTGTACATTGTTGGACGTTGGCACAACAAAGGCGGAACGAAAACAGTAGAAAGAGAATGTTTGCTTGATTCTAAACCTGTTATGGATTGCCTTGTGAAAGCTGTAGAGGACGATAAAGAAAATAACACAACTTCATAAGCAAGGGAGGAACAGCACACACAACAGACAGGAAATGGAAATCCCGGAACCATACAGGGAAAATTAAAAAGCACCGACTATTTATCGGCACTTTTTACAAAATCTTGGAGAATGGTAATAACCAGATTATTGAAACTTCTGTTCTCCTGCTTGGCAATCTGCTCAAGTTGTTCTTTGAGCTGTATCGGGAACGTGATATTAGTTCTGGTCTTATCAGAATTGCTAGCCATATGAAATCCCTCCCTTGTTTTTAGAACATTGTAGCATTTTTGTCTATCGGTGTCAATTAGATGCCAAAGTGATACCAAAGTGATACCATTTTATCTTGCAATATAGGTGTTGAAGCGGTATCATAGTGGTGCCATAGTGGTATCAAAAATACACCAAAGAATGAATCGAGGTGATAAGTTTTTGAATAACAACTATAAAAATTTTGTAAAAGCTAAGGCGATTGAAGCTGAGAATAAAAAAAGACTGTTGAAAATCAATCCGAGACTTGACAATAAAAGCGGAATCTATTTTCTGACTAGAATTGATGAAAATGGAATCCAGTATTTTTATATCGGACAGGCAGTTCATATAATTCAGAGGATGTGCTCACACCTCACAGGTTATCAACATATTGATCTGTCTATAAAAAAACGAGGTTTTTTCAGCATAGATAACCCGTATGGATGGATGATTAACTTTATACATTATCCAGCGGATAAGTTGGATGAAATGGAGCAGTTTTGGATTCTGGAATATACCAAAAAGGGGTATCAATGCAGGTACAACAAAACATCTGGTAGCCAAGGCGAAGGAAAGGAGAAGATAAATGAATTTAAGCCTGCTAAAGGCTATAGGGACGGCATACAGCAGGGAAAGAAAACTCTTGCCAGAGAGCTGTCGCACATCATAGACACGCACTTGCAAGTTTCTTTGAAGCCAGAGAAGCAGAATAACAAAGTATCAATCCGGGCTTTTGAAAAGTTCCATAACTTGATTGATGAGAATACATACAAAGAAAAAGATTAAGGAGAAATCAGATATGTACGAAGAAACATACGTAAAAAGCGATGGGCACGGAGGAGAAAAAACCATCGGAGAATATCGTGACCCGGCAATGGAACCTGATGTTAAATTTGTATCCGAATTTTCGTCTGATGGAAAATTTTTAGGAATGCGCAAAGTAAAAAGAAGTCTGTACGACTGATAACAAAGAGGTATAACGCATGGACGCATTAAAATACCAGAAGCATATGGAATGGAAGCAGAACCGAAAGGATATCTATTACTTCATCAGAAAATATGCGAAATATCATAAATCAACGCCGCCAACAAAGAAGATTTCAGAAGAACTTGATATTAGTGTTAGCGCCGTACAGAGACACCTGAGACAGTTCGAAGAAGATGGTCTGATTGCATTTAACGGGTACGGCTCACACAGGACATACGAACTGATAGGAGTAAAGAAACATGAAACTGTATGACGTATACGACGGTTCAAAGTATATCGGGGAGCTAACGCTTGCTGAAATATCAGAATTGACAGGAAAGACAAGAAATCAGATATCGCAGGCGATCAGCGGGGCATATGACATTAACGGAAGATATGCGGTCATATATGATGGGCAACAAACAATCGCATACTCAAACAAGAATGATCGCAGGATGTTAATGGAATTTGACATTCTGACTCAGAAGATAAGGAGGGCTGTCGGATGGGAAAGTTGAAGATTAAAAGGCCAAAAAATCAAAGAAGCTTAATCCCGGCGCCACTTAACATAACTGGTTTTACAATGGAGCAGGCTTCCAGGCAAACTGGCGTAAGAATCGAATCTCTTAAAACGTATTTGGATTCAAAAGAACAGGAAATTAGAGAACAGACCGTTAAAGAATCACAGGAAAAGCTGTGGAAAGCAGAAGATTATATTGCTGTGGCAAATATTTTAATTTCTGTTATCGCAATTAAGAAAGCATGGGGATTCAAGAAAGCAAACCAGAATTTCATTGATAAGATTACCGAAGCTGAAAGATATGTTGAGGAAGTCGGTGTTGAAGCAGCATACAAGGAAATTAAAGAAGAAATGGGTTTGCAGATTGAATTTGATTCTTTTGATATTAACAAGGAATTTGGGTTCGGAGAGTATGAGGAGAAAGGATGAAAGCAATAGATGCAATCAGAGAGCAAGTAGAACAAGGCGTAATTTACGTAGAAAAAAACGGGGAATTTTGGAAAATAGCAAATAAAACAAATGACCCTTTTAAAATAATTCCCATAAAGCCGAAACGAATGGAAGTAAGACTAAAATCTGGATACTTAGGAATAGTTGTATGGAAAGATGGGAAACAGTATTTGATGCTTGCACACAGAGCAATGTGGGAACTTTTCGTTGATAAAATACCAGATAAAATGGACATAAATCATAAGAACGGAAACAAGCAGGATAATAGACTGGAAAATTTAGAGATAGTAACTAGAAGCCAAAATTTGAGACATGCAATAAATACAGGACTTAAAATATACAGCAATTATCCTAAACAATACTCAGAGAAAGCAAAACAACTTCGGAATACAGGAATGTCGTTTTCAAAAATAGGTGAGAGTTTGGGAATATCTCAAACAACTGCGTTTAAAGCAGTAAAGTTTAAATCGTGAACAGCGTTGTGCCGGTTATGGCAGAAGCACTCGTGAAAGCTAATTGCCCGTATCTGAAGGTCGGAGAGCGTAAAGCTGCGCCGATGATTTACATGCAGAATAATGGGCAAGTAGCATTTGGATAGGAGAAATAAATGGATTTAGAGCAAAAAGCAATTGAGAGAATTCGACTTGCATCTGATCTTTCATTGAAACATTATGGAAAGCCACTTGTATGTACATATTCCGGCGGGAAAGATTCTGACGTGATGTTAGAACTCTTTCGTAGGGGGGCATACCATTTGAAGTACACAATAGTCACACCACGGCAGATGCACCGCAAACTGTACGGCACATACGAAAGGTATTTAAAAGTCTGGAAGAAAAAGGAATTAAATGCGAAATAGAAATGCCGAAGTATAAAGGCGAACATATCACGATGTGGAAACTGATTCCATTAAAACTGACGCCGCCAACAAGACAAGCTCGCTACTGCTGTCAAGTCCTTAAAGAAGCGTGGTGCACAAATAGATATATTGCTACTGGTGTGAGATGGGATGAAAGCAGGCAGAGAAAAGAAAGAGAAGAATTTGAAAAAATTGGTGGATCAAAGGAAACTAGAGAAAAATTCACATCAATTATGCTAATGAATGACAATGCCGCCAATCGCAGAATGATTGAACTTTGCATGCAGAAAAACGAAATGATTGTCAATCCAATCATTGACTGGGAAGAATCAGATATATGGGATTTTATTAATTCAGAGCATATAGAAACCTGTGATTTGTACAAATGTGGATATAATCGGGTTGGTTGTATCGGTTGTCCGCTTGCGTCAAAGAAACGGAGGGAAAAAGAAATGTATGATTTTCCAAAGTACAAGCAAGCCTATATACGTGCTTTTGACAGAATGATTGAGGAACGCAAGCGGCGCGGAAAAGATGCGAAGTGGAGTTGTGGCGAAGAAGTTTATCTATGGTGGATGCAAGACAATAATGTAGTTGGTCAGATGGAATTGTCTGATTTTATTGAATATTGAGAAATCATGGAGGACTGTACAATAGCGTGTCAGTTACTCACGTGGGGAAAGTGAGGATGAAAATGGAGAAATTAAAACCTTGTCCGTTTTGCGGAGAAGAGGCGCAAATTTTTACCGATGATGAAATGGGATATTTAGGTAATGCTCAGTATCTTGTAAAATGCGGTAACTGTCTTTGCGGTACAGGACATTATAACAATCCCGAATACGCAATAGAAGCATGGAATAAAAGAGCGAACGACAAGGAGGACACAAAATGTTAATCAGAAGTCAGGATAAAGAGCAGTTATTGAATATTGATTCTGTAAAAACTATTGGTATTTGCGAAAGAGGAAAATGCTTCGCAATATTTATTGATAGTTTGTATTTTATCGGCAATTATTCTAGCAGAGAAAAGGTTATTAAGGTACTGGATATGATTCAGGAAGCCTATGCAGATTTTGAGACATCAAAAATCACCAATACAGGACTGGCAACGGCGGCATATACAGGAAGCTATAAAACTCCTGATAGCGTATCGGTCGGAATCAAAGTGTTGAAAGGGTATGCGGAAATGGCAAAAGAATCTGTAGTCTTTCAGATGCCAGAGGATAGCGAGGTGGTTGTATGATTACATTCTTATTAGGATTCACCCTTGGAACCATATTCGGAGTGGCTGGTCTTGTATGTGTGGCGATCATGTACGACAAGCACCACCCAGACGATTAGAAAGGAGAACGGTATGCTGACAAGGAACAAAAAGCTGAAAGACTACGGTATTCCGGCAGAAGACATAGAAAAACTGAATACGATGCTGAAAGACTTCCTAGCAAAGTACGGATACCTGCTTTCCAGTGCTGCCTTGTCAGCTTGCCCGAAAAACACGGTGATAGCGGATATAGTTATCGAGAATATCCTACACCGGAAAAGTTACAGGAAAATCAGCAAAGAAAAATATATCCCAATGAACCCGAAAGACTTTTATGGATACAGGCGCAAGACCGTCGCTGTACTGTATGAGAGGATGAGGCTGTTGGGAGTGTGGGAGGATGAATAAATGCGTTTAATTGATGCAGACAAAATAATTGACTCTCTTGGAAATTCAGATATGGATTTTGCAATAGGTGCAGTTATTGACGAACAGCCGACAGTTTTTGATGTAGATAAGGTTGTGGAGCTGTTAGAAGAAGAAAAGAAGAGAGCATTTAAACTATGTTTGGGAACTAATGACAGCACGCAAAGACTGAAATACATTGAAAAAGAACAGACGATAGCTTTAGCAATCGAAATTATGAAAGGTGGTGGAGTTGAATGAGAGAAATTCTTTTCAAGGGAAAGCGGATTGATAATGGAGAATGGGTTGAGGGATGTTACGCGGAATGCAATGGCAAGACATTCATTGGAATTGATATATCCATTGGCATTGATGATATATTTGAGGTTTTTTGTACTCCTGTAATTAGGTGGCTTGAAGTCGATCCAGAAACCCTCTGCCAGTTCACGGGGGAGACTGACAAGAACGGTAAGAGGATCTGGGAGAGCGATGTTGTTTGGCTTGTTTATGATGGGAAAGAACATATTTATCAGATAGTTTGGGATAACTCTGAATTAGATTTTAAAGCGACCAATGGTGAAGAAAATTACGGATCGAATTTTGAATATTTACTATGTTGCGATGAAATTGAAGTTATTGGAAACATTTTCGACAATCCAGAATTATTACAGGAGAAACACAAATGAGTAGTGCAAGCGTAAGATTCGGAACAAAAGCATATGTATGCGCAAGATACTTTCTTAGACCGGGAAAGTGTTTTAAATACATCGACCAGCGTGGCGAGGATACCACGGAACACATCTATGAGGTCATGGCGTTATATCCATATTGTGTATTGTTAAGAGATACCAGAAATGGAGTTAGAACTTGCCCGGGGTATAATACTTTGAGTTTGATGTTGAGAGGAAGTGAAGTAGGTGAGTAAAGGTAAAGATATCTCTACTATGTTTACAAGAGAAGAAAACAAAAAGAATGGAAGGCTTGGATATTGTCGGGCTACAAGAGAAAAAGACATTATCATTAGTCCTTCACAATATGGAGCATTCTTGCAGAAAAGAGGTAAGAGAAGATGGGTAAATCAGTATTAGTGATTGACACACCAGAGAATTGCGGAAAATGTAAATTTATAAGCGGATTTTGGTGCAGAGCGATGGGTGACAGAAGAGTTCCAAACAATGATGCAATCCCCGGATGGTGTCCATTGAAGCCATTGCCGGAGGAGAAAGAAGAGGAATATTGGAGAAGTAAACTTAGTCTTGCATGGATTCGAGGTTGGAACACTTGTATTAGCAAAATTACAGGAGGAAACGCAGATGATTGACTTAGGAAATACATGTATTCTGGTTAGAACACCAGAGGAAAATGAGAAAATACTTAAAGAAGCTGAGAAACAGGGATTCCGTTGGTATAGAAAAGACCATTGTGAGCCATTACAATCACAATATTTTCCAGACATTTTAAAATTTTATGAACATGATATAACTTATGCGGCAAGTGTCAGATCAGACTTTGCTTTCTACGAAGCTTCAGAACTTCTCGAAACAAAAGAAATGACGGCAAGAGAGTTTATTGAGCGGATTGTAGATATATGCAGTTGTATCGGTAGTTGACGTGAATGTTCGCAATGTGTGTTTGATGCAAATAATACTAAGTGTAAGAAGGATTTGTGTAATGTAGGTAATTGGAAAAATAATATAGACGAAATCCTTGAAATTGCGAAAGCAGGAAGAACTACAATTTTTACACCTGAAGAGAAAGAAATTAACACACTTGAGAAATTTATTAAGAATCCAGACCGCACGGTATTGAACGATGAATTTATTGAGTCTTTGAAGTTGGCGGTTGAAAAGTTGAAAGTGGTGAAGTAAATGAATAGATGGACTGAAAGATTTAATAATGATGGTGAAAAAGCTATTGCAATACATGACGGAAGTGATTTCCCAGATGTTTGTTTCGAGGGAGAAAGAGAATTTAATGTAATGAATGCACTTGCTGAATATGAAGACTTAGAAGAACAGGGCTTGCTTGTGAGATTGCCGGTTAAAATCGGTGATGATATTTATAAGATTCCGAGCAAAGCGAATTATGATTTAAATGTTCTGAATGGATATAAAGCAAATAACAGAGTGTATCATCAAAAAGCTTACAGCATTGTATTTTCACAAAGTGGTTGGTTCGTACAGTGTGATAAAGACAGTATTCATGCCCCGAACGTTATTTGTGTTGACGTAGAATACGGGAAAACATGGTTCCTCACCCGTGAAGAAGCTGAGAAGAAGCTGGAGGAGATGAAAACTAATGGCGAATAAAACAGAAAAAGCAATCAACATCTTACAGGAACGCATTGGTTTAATTAAAAAGTATGGTCGGGGTGCACCAGAAATTATTGAGTACCGTGAAGCGTTAGAATTAGCAGTTAAAGCGTCAGAAAAACAGATTCCAATGAAACCCAATAATATAAAATCTATTTTTGATTTTTCTGGCAGATATTATACGGCAAAAGGAAATTGCCCAGTTTGTAACAGTGAGGGACTTTATAAATTAGATTTTTATTGCAATAAGTGTGGACAGAAATTAGATTGGGGTGAGGAAAATGGCAGATAAAACATGCAAAACATGCACAACTTGTATTGAAAACGACAACGGGCTGTGTGACCGCAAAGGCATCCTGATAGAGGGAGATGATACCTGTGAAAAGCACACAGAAAATTGGATAGACTCTTTAATGGAGAAATTTATCCGAAAATCAATGTGGTAAGGGTGAAAACGTCCTTACTAGACGGGAAGGTGGCTAAATGACAAAAGTGAGTTGGATTCGATTAGAAATAGATATGTTCGACAACAAGAAAATCCGGCATATCAGAAAGCTTCCAGAAGGAAACAATATAGTTCTGATCTGGATGATGCTCCTGACAATGGCAGGGCGTTGTAATTCAAACGGAATTATCTTTCTGACAGAGAATATTCCATATACAAACAAGATGCTGGCTGACGAGCTGGACTTTGACGAGAGCGTGATCGAACTTGCGCTTACAATTCTTGAAAAGTTCGGCATGATAACCAGAGACGGAACATTGCTTTCAATTCCCGGATGGGAAGAACATCAGAACATTGACGGGCTTGAAAAAATCAGAGAGCAGACAAGAAAACGAGTTGCCGAGCATAGAAAACGCCAGAAGGAATTATCGGAAGAAGAACGTATACCGAAGATTCCAGAACAGATTTCTTGTGAAAAAGATTTAGTCAAGCCCGGTGATGTGCAGAAAGTAGTCGATGAATGGAATAAGCTTCAGCAGTTCGGTATTCAGCCGATTGCAAGAATGACAGCAAGAAGAACGCAGATGTTGAAAGCAAGAATCCGTGAATACGGCATGGACAAGGTAATGGAAGCATTAAACAATGTACAAAACAGTGACTTCCTCATGGGAAAGAAAACTGATTTTATAATAAGCTTTGAATGGTTCGTGAAACCAAACAACTTCTTAAAAATACTTGAAAACAAATACCATAACAGGGAGGATATGCGAAATGGAACTGGCACAGCTCAAAGAAATGTCGAACCAATCATCCCACTTGGAGAATGGAACGGAGAAGAATCAGACACCCCGTTCGCTTGAATGCCCTGAATGTGGGGACAGCGGGTGGAGATGGGTAAGAGATGCAAGTGGTATTCCTTATTGTGAGGAATGCCCTTGCGGAATCAGAAAGAGAACAATCCTTGAAAATCAATTAAAATTTGCAGAGATTCCAAACGTGTTTAAAGGCTCAAATTTCAATGATTTGAAGTCAAGTGTATATTTGAACACCGAGAGCCGAAAAGTATTTTCTCAGGCGGCTCAGGCGGTAAATTACTGGTTCAAAAATCTTCCTGATATGCAGAAGAAAGGAATAGGATTATATCTTTTCTCGGATGCAAAAGGTTCCGGTAAAACCAAAACAGTATGCAGCTTGGCAAATGAGATCATGAAAAAATACCAGAAGCCTGTAAAATTTACCACATCCCTTAGAATCCTTGATGAGATCAAAAACACGTGGGGAGTCAAAGAGAATGCGGAAGGAAAGCTGATAGAGGATTTATCCAGAACAGAAATCCTTATCATTGACGACTTCGGTGCCGATTCTGGCAAGGACTGGATTAATGAAAGATTCTATAGCATTATCAACGGGCGGTATATTGACAGGAAAATTACTATATTCACAAGTAACTGTCAGATATCAGAATTGAAATACGATGAGAGAATCACAAACAGGATTCTGGAACGGTCACTTGAAATTCCATTTCCAGAGGAATCCGTCAGGGAGCACATCGCGGAACATTTGAGAATGAAGATGATTCAAGGAATGGGAGTAGCAAAATGAGAATAAAAAGATGAAAAGAAATGTCAGAGAGGGAAGTAGTTGAGCTGAAACGTAATCAATGCATGAAATGCGTATATCTTTCTAAAAGCAGTCCGTCATCTATATCGAATGCTACCTGTGATTATATTCTTATTGTTGGTCATTCAAGAGGATGTCCGCCTACGGAATGCGTACAGAAAGGAATTTTAAAACGTGGTAAGAGAAAAGGCGGAGAGAGTGAATATGGATTATGACATCACACCCGAAATGGTAGGAACGTGTGTAAACATCATCATGGATTACTGCAAAGCGACAGATAATAAATGTGAGAGCTGCGCGCTTCGAGTTACCTGTCAACACAGTTTTAAAATCCCACCGTTTGCATGGAAGAGGAAAGAGCATGAGAACAATAAGTGAAATGTATAAGCGTTCTGGAGGAACAGCATATCAGCATAAATGCGCTGAATGCCGATTCTATAGGGACGGAAAGAGAGGAAAATGTCTGATGTACGGCGGTGATCGGGACTGGCATGGAAATTTCATTGCCTGTAAATTCTTTAATCTCGAAGATGATATGCCGGAAGGACAGATGAATATTTTCGATTATGTGTGAAAGAAAGGAGGAACGAGGAACCGCTGGCCAGCGAAAGGATATCCCGGTTCCTCCTTATTTTTTATGAATAATGACGACTTGAAATATGCTATAGAGAATGGTATTATCGACTTATCTCACATACAAGAGAACATAGAGATGAGTAAAAGAAGGGACATATTGGAACAATACGAAGCTAGCATTTGGGAGGCTTCGGACGGATATTGGAAAATCCGTATTTATGATGATGAAACTAAGAAAAGAAGACTGATTAAGAGGAGAAACAGGGAAGACCTGGAAGATGAAATAGTCAGAATTTATAAGGAAAAGATTGAGAATCCTAAAATAAGTGAAATCTTTGATGAATGGCTTGAACGCCGTCAGGAACTGGGCAAGATATCAATGTCCACAAAGCAGAGATACCAACAGGTTTTTGACCGCCATTTCAAAGAATTTGGTACTGAAAGAATACGAGATGTTGACTCGGAGGATTTTAGTAGTTTCCTTGAAGAGCAGACGGGGAAATACAATCTGACAGCAAAGGGATTCTCAAACCTCAAGACAATAGCCAGAGGCACATTGAAATGGGCGAAGAGAAAGAAACTGATAGATTGGAACGTGGAAGAGCTTTTTTATGATCTGGACGTGAGTGACCGTGAATTTAAGAAGAATGTTAAGGAAGAATTAGAAGAGGTATTCAGCGACGCCGAAATGAAAAGAATCGTTGATTATCTCAAAGACAATCTTGATATGGTAAATCTTGGAATTCTGCTTATGTTTGTGACTGGAATAAGAGTCGGCGAATTAAGTTCGCTAAAGTGGGAAGACTGGGTTTATAGCAGCAACGTGGAAAGTCCAAGCATATTAAAGATACGTCGCACAGAGACACGGTACACTGTTGATCATAGTTTAATTTTTGATGTAAAGAACTTTCCAAAATCAGAAGCAGGCGTGAGAAATATAGTGATTCCACATGGATGTGTCTGGATTCTGCAAAGACTAAGATGCATGTCAGCATTTTACGAGTACATATTTTTTATGGATGGTCATAGGCTTAATGCATCTGTATTTAGACGGCGACTATACAAGGCTTGTAAAGAAACAGGATGTGTTCAGAAATCACCGCACAAAATCAGAAAAACTTACTGTTCAATTCTTCTCGATCACAGTATTGACAACCAGATGGTAATATCTCAGATGGGACATTCAAATATAAAATGTTCCGAGAATTTCTACCACAGAGACAGAAAAACACTTGCAAAAAAGCAGGAAATCATGGATAATATTCAGGAATTTTCGGTTATAGCAAAATAAAAATCTGATCTAAAGTATGGTTGTTTTTTACTGACAGGGAACAGCTAGGGAACAAAAGGGAACACCTTGAAAATCCCGAAAGCCCTTGATTTTACTGGAAAATAAGGGTTCTATAAACGGGTTCGATTCCCGTACTGGCTGCTAAGAAAACCTTGATTTTATGCGGATTTCGGGGATTCTGGAATCCGCAAGGGAACACCCTAGGGAACACAAACAAATATTCGATAATAAGACATGGAGGAATCTTGTATGCGAGATATAAGAAAGCCTCAGATAAAATCGCTGAAAGGCGATTATTTTTTTGCGCTTTTTTAATGAATACAGTATAATGTATTCAAAGGAGTGATACAGTATGATACATACCGCATACGATGTAATGAAAGAATATCTGATAACCGGCGCAGAGTTGGATGGTCCGTATCAGATACCAGTTATTCCGCCGATACAGCTGGTACCGAAGAAAAGCATAGACTTCGTTTCTTCAAAATCCAGATCATTAAAAGGGCACAAGGACCTGACTGTAAATTTCTATATTGACGACAAAAATTTCTTACAGATATGGAATCAGCCGGACCAGTACGTAGAACATCTGAAATGTTTTCATTCGGTTTGCAGCCCGGATTTCACGATCGCTTCCGGGATGACTACGGCACTAAATATATACAACCTATACAGGAATCATGCTATAGGCTTCTATTTTGCGATTTTAGGCGTTAATATCATACCATCGGTAAATGTTATCAGTCCAAAAGAAATGCCTTGGATTTTCGATGGTACGCCGCACAGAAGCACTGTATCATGTTGCACTAATGGGAGAGTACGGTCTAAGTCTGCCAGAATGGAATTTTGTGAGAACTTCAAGGAAATGTTAGACGCAATAGAGCCGACAAAGGTTGTAATTGTCGGCATCGTACCGGACGAACTCAATGTTGATGTACCAATTATAAACCTCAATTCGCGTAGCCAGAACATGAAAGAGATGTTCAGAAAGGAAGAACCATGGGAACAGTTAGTAGCGGATCAGCAAAACGAAGGAACAAAGAAACAAGTCGGCAGAAGAAGCGCCGAAGCAGACTTTTCAGTATTGTGGGACGAAGAAACATGACTGGAAAAGACGAATTGAATGTGATGAAGTGAAAAATTTACATCACGCCAATCTACGTTATAGAAAAATATATACAGAATGCACAAAAAATAAAAAGTCGCAGGTCTGAATTAGTTTCAGATTTCTGCGATTTTTTTCAGATTTTCCAAGTTCAAGCTGGACCGGTTTTGATGCTGCTTCTGACTTGTCGTACATTCCCTTGGTGTCCTTATCCCGTCCCGGGATGTTCCCGGCAACCGCCAGCCGATCAGCAACGGACCACTACAGGAACCCGCGGAAGCCCGCCGGGGATAACCCAGAAGCAGGCCGGGAGCATCTACGGAAGCGTAAAGCCAGCGCCAGACACCGCCAGAACCAAAGCTAATTCTAGTGCAACGCTGTAAAATGCGTTTAAAAACGTTTTTACGCAGTTATGGTAAAATATACAGAAATCACATAAAACGCGCTCAAAAATCCAAATACGGCCTTATATGAGTATTTAAGGCACAACCGTCTAAGCAAAACGCCTAAAAGCGTACAGAAATAAGACCGCCGGAGCGATCACAAACAAAGTCCGCATAGCTTCGCGCAGTCCGGATGTATAAAGACCAGACCGGGCGAAGTGTCCGCGCAACTATACACAGTAATAATAACCCTGTTGCGTTCTGCCGTCAATCCCTGTCATCAATTTGTATTTGACGTTTTAAGGTGATTTTATATGACTGTGATAAAATATACCAGAATCACGATAAAAGCCGTTAAAACGTCGAACAGAAGACAATACAGCTATATATAATTGTCAATGTGCATCAAACCAGGGCACAAGCCTCGGAGAAGTCCCACACAGGTCACGAACCACCGCCGCCCGGAGCGGATGCAGGACACCAGAACAGAAAAAGAACAGTGTTTTACTGCTCTAAATAATTTATATTCGTGATCTGCGGCAAGTCCCGGAAGAACTCAGAAAAACCGCCGCCAGTAATATTGTACTGGTGGTCAGATGTTGGAATCATGCGGACATCTTTTATTTCCATACAGGAAAGTTGTAAATATCCCGGTTTTTTTAGTAGATTTATGCAGCGCGTACCGCATAAAAGACACCGCCCCAGACTGTCAGCGCACCGGCGGCAAGTCGTACCATATCAGCGGGACAGCACCGGAAGAAACAGCTTCAAATACTTGCCTGGCTTCCTTTTCTGCAATTTCTTTTATTCTGTTTACTTCAGAAAAATCACCGCTTTTTATAGCGGTGATAGCTTGTTTTTGCGTGGCTTTTCTGATTGTGATCATCTTTTCATTCCTCCTCAAAAATCAAAATCAACGTTGTTAAATGATGACCGTTTGACCAGTCAGCTTGCAAATGATCAAAAAGTACTTCAGCGGTAAATTTATCGTTGCCAAGACACTTAAAAAACCATTTCTGATCACTTTTTACTTCGTATACATTCCACATATATTTCTCTTCTTCCCTTTACCCATGGGAGCCGGGTTATTAAAGGCGTTGCCGGGAATTGAACCCGGCGGGAACCGTTACGCCTGAAATTATATTTTTATATCTTCTGCAAAATCTGCGCCGGGGTTGCTGGATTTTAATTGCTTGAACATATCAAAAGCCTTTTTCCTATCTTTTCCGGCGTATTTTATACATTTTGTCTGTTCTTCGTGACCGTCGTTTAAATTTACATCATAAAAAAATATGTAATAAAATACGTTTTCATGCCAGCGCTGTTGACGTTTTAATACAATTTTCTTTTTTACAGGTGAAGTTTTTACAAAATTATAACGGCGTGTCAATTCTGCCTGATATGCTTTTAACTGCAATATAGTTTCCTGCAATTCGTCTATAGCTTCTTGCGAGTGTTTGAAACATCTCAAAATTTCGTTTTCGGTGTGGAGCTGTTCCGGGTGCTGCTCATAAATTCCTATTTTTTTATTGCTTGTATCCTCTCTGTAATATCCATATTGTGAGAATAATTTTTTAAATAAAACATCTTGTGAATGTTCACAGGTGCCCAATTTAGGACACCTGCAACAATATTTTACACATTTCTCATTCATGCAATTTTCACCCCTTTCAAAGCTTCTGACGGGTCAGTTTTAAAAATAAAACTGTGTGTAAATCTGGAATAATAGCCACCAATATTCTTAATCTGTGCAGATAATTCTTTGTAACTCTCTCTGCTGAGAGTGTCTAACCATTTAACAAGGTAAATCTTTTCACCAGTTTTTGTGTGCTGGCTTTCCTGTACTGTATAAGGTTCTCCGGTTGTGCTGATCTGCTCAGATGCTTTCTTTTCGGTGTTCTCTGTCGGTGCCGGGGCTGTATTTTGCTTTTTAATTCTGGCTGTTTTAGGAACGTATTTGCAATCTCTATAGTCAACTTTACCGTCGTAGAAATTAACGTCAAAATAGTCAATCATACCGTCACTGTCGTTATAATTGTAGGATGATACAAAATCATTTACATCATCAATAACACTCTGAAAATACTCTGTAGGCACTCCGTAATATACTTTATTTTCTTCGAAAACTGTTTTTTCATAGCATTTTAAAAGCTCGTCATCTGTCCAACTGTCAGCGGTAAAAATATCATTGTTATATAATTTTCTCCATACGCCCTGAATTTCATCACTGATGTTTTTATAAGTATGTTCTTTTCCGTCTTTGTCTTTATATGTGCATTCTTCCCAATAATTTTTCTTTAATTCTTCGGCTGTCTTATACATCCTTTCAGGAAATTCTAAAAGGTCAACGCTTAATGACTGGCACATACTCGCGTAATGTGTGCGAATGCTAAATTTACAAGTTGGATATTTTTCTTTCACATATCCTCTAACAATTTTTGCGATTTCTTTCAATGATAAATGGCTATCATATCTGGAACCCTCCCAACCGTTAACGGTGTAGAATGTACGACGGGTTCCGGTGGCTGTCTCTGTCTTTTCTTCTTCTGTCAGACTGTCAGCAGTTGCAGCGCGATCTTTCCAGAACGGGAATAAAATATCATATTCCACATTGATTTCTTTCATTGTGTCTAGGTCTCCGCCGTTGTCCGGGTGATTCTCTTTCAAAAGTTTCTTGTACTGCTCTTTTAAATCCTTGTAGCTTTTTACGTTTTTAAAATATTTGCTCATTTTTTAACCCTCCTTAAACTTAATACAACGTCATCTTTCATGTCGTATGTGCCGCGGCTGTCGAAAGTTATTACTACTTTCGTGCCGTTTTTCAGTTTTGCATCAAATCCCCATTCCTCGCCGCGGATGTCGGTTACTGTCTGGGTTCTTGCGTGATATACGCCCGGCATTGTGTAAATGTTGGCATTCTGTGGAGCATGTGCTAAGGCTGCGATCATTGTCGCAATTATTAATTTCTTCATAATGTTTTTTCCTTCTTTCTCCCGGCTTTGCGTCCGGGTTGCTTGTTCTCTGTTGATGGTTATATATTAGCATAGTTTAATAATGATGTCAATAGCATAGTTTAATAAAATACATTATTTTTAAAATAGTGTTTTTCTCCACATATAATAGGAAATAAAAAATATCGAAATAAAAACCCATAGCCGATTGACGCATAGTTTAATAAATGTTATAATCAAAGCAAACAATAACAGGAGGGCTAATAAATGGCATTTAAAGAGAAAGAAAAGGAACTTTCATATATTGCACAATATCAAAAAGACAAGTACGACCGTATAACAGTAATGGCACCAAAGGGAACCAAGGAAGACGTAAAAAGAGCAGCCGATCTAAAAGGCGTCAAGATGTCTGCATTCGTTCTGGAGTGTATACAGAAAGAATTGGAAAGAATGAAAAAATAGCAGAATAGTTTAATAAATTACTTGACGCATAGTTTAATAAATGCTATACTGTAATCATAGAAAAGGAAGTGGTTACAGTATGGCAAACTTAGAAAAATTTTATATTCCGCAATATGATAAGGCTGGAATATATGCAGTTGTCAACAGAACAAAAATGATGGCGTATGTTGGGCAAAGCACGAATATTAAAAAGAGAGCATTACAACATAAAACAGGGATTCAAAACGGCACTCATAACGTAAAAGAAATTAACGAAGACAAAGAAGACGAATTTACTTTTCTAGTACTTCATAAATTTTATAGCGAAGAAGTTGCAAAAAATAAATTGGATTTTTGCGAAAAAATTTATATGTTCACATTGGCAAAAGCTGGTTTTAAGTTATATAACAAAAATGATGTTGGATATTATAAAAATACTCTTGATATTGCAACATATATTTGCAATGATATAGCGTTCGAGCTTGGGACAGATGAGAATTTAAAAGACGCATATTTTGAAAAATACGGAAAACATTATTGCTATGATATAAAAATAGCAAATAATTGCAAGTAAACAAATAACCAGAGGGGCGAGAAATCGCCCCGATCATGAATTAAGAAAACCAATTACACAGCCCCGGACAGGGTCGGACAGGAGGAAAGATGAATATTAAAATTTATTGTAATTATGGTTGCTTATCAGCAGAAAAAAGAAACGTTTACACATACGGAATGCCACATCCCACAGCTACTTGCTGGGACGAAATGACAGTAGAAATCCCAGACGGCTGGGAAGTTTTCGAAAATTCCATGGGAAACTTAATGGTAACAACTCCGTGGGGCTGGGTTTACGGGATAAATGAAGTACTTCAGGGCAACGAAAAACCATGCTTTTATGCATTAGATAAAAACATGAACGGACACCGCCAGTATTTAAAAGTTTTGGATTGATAGGAGGAATAAAAAATGATAAAATTAAACACATTATCTTACGTTTACGGACAGAACGACACAATAGAGGTCGGAGAGGAATACTATTTTGGTCAGCTCTGGTACGGAGACGGGGACGGGGAAGAGCTGCTGGAGTCTGGAGCAATCGCCGTATATCAGGACGGCGAGGAATATGTTGTTGACTTCGAGATTCTGGAATCTGCGGAGGATATTTTACAGACCCGAGTCAAAGTTATCGGGATTAACTAGGAGACAGGAGGAGAAATAATGGAATATTTAGTTAACGAAATGCGCGGAAACCAGTTATTCCCGGGGAACTGTATTTACATCCCGGAGAATTACCCAGAGAACTGGCGGGAACGCCTGGAAGCTGGCGAGGTTGTCAGCTACGAGGAGGACGGCGAGCAGTGCAAAATCTGGCTCGAAATGGAATAAAAACAAGCCCTAGGAGATAATCCCGGGGCTTTTATTGTCTTATTTTGGCGGCGTAATATGAGGGGGAACAACCCCGCCGCCGAAGTTGTTAAAATACATTTAGCACAAAACCGTCGAAGTTGTCAAGCAAATTTTTTTTATTTTAAGGCTTGATTTTTAAAACTGATGTGGATAAAATAAAATCAACGACAGGTGACGGAACTCAGGAGGGGAGCTAAAGCCAGAACGCTAAAAGAATAAGAATTTAGCAGCCAGATCACGCCGGACAAGGTGCCGGAAGGTCTGGCTTTTTGTGTTTAATAACCGGAAAATGACAGTATTACAAGGCGTATAAATATATAATAACTGTCTATATAATCCCCTCCAAGATTCCAAAGCCCTAGAGTTTATTAATATATATATGCTATACAGTACTGTATAGATATAATATATATAATTACTAGGGGGAGTAATAAGAGAATAAAAGAAAATAAAATATGGTATTGACAAAGGTATATTATCTTTGCTATAACAGAGATATAGAGAAAAACAGAATAATTTATTATAACTTTTAATTATGCTACCGAGTCTGGTTTTACTATGACTTTACTTTTACGATCACAGAAGTGATTTGTATGTTTGTATTGTCGTAGTAGGTCCAGACTTTTTTTAATTTATATTAATCATCCGGAGGTGATACAGTGAAAAAGAGTAATACAACAGTAACAGAACAGGGAATAGAGGTATATGAGAATGATATATATAGGCTCGTGGATGAATATATAAACACTGTGTTACAAGTAACTCCTGAGGAATTTGATACACAGAAAGAATACAAAGCTACTGTTGCTGATAGTTTTGTAGATATGGTCTTTTATGTTCATGATAGAATACCAAAGCCAAGTAATGACGATATAGAGCTGCTTGATAAGATATTTAATATATTTGTCAGGATATGCAGTAAGTACAGTGTATTGCCAACGCTGGAGGTGTTTAGTTTTCTAGTTGGTATTAACCGTTCAACGTTTAGCGATTGGATGCGTGGAGACTATAGAGCAAACTCATCGCATGGCACCACGGTTAAAAGATGGTTCGATATCTGCAAGAATTGCACAGTTAACAGGCTTAACAATCAGTCCGGCACAAATGCCAACTTGATATTTATTGCCAAAGCAGCTTACGGCATGGCAGAAACCGCACCAGTGCAGACAGCGCAGCAGGACGGCATACCACACCAGACAGCACAGCAGATCGCGGACAAACACAGGGCAGCGCTGGAGCTTCCAGAGATGGAAAAGCCGGAGCTATAACAAGATGTTGTTGTTTGTGACTTGAATACACAATATATAGTAATGTTCAATGTTCTTTTAGGGTACACCCATTTTGAACAGAGAGTAAAACAGAAATATTTGTGCAATATTACAACAGATTTACACCCCAAAGTGTTTCCTTGACTACTGCCGCAGGCTTTTAGTCATCAGCGTTAAGCCAGGGAAGCGGGAACCCATGGGGCGGCGGGCTTCCCTGGTAGCGTCCGGCATGGATACCGGGAGGGGGGTGTATATAAGCCCCAACACGCACCGAGTGAGTACTCCGAATTCCCGAAAAATTAAAAAAAGCCTTCTCCAACAGCAAGACTTAAAATTTTCCCGAGAAATAAAAAAGAGTTTTCCATGACAGAGATAGTGATTGCAACACGACAAGCCATAAGCCTTAATGGTTTCTCCGTCGTAAGAAATAATGCAATACAGGTGTAGCTCCTGATTTCTCCGCTGCGGAGAGTTTAAATATGAGCAGAATAAACTTTAGCTGCTGTTGTTTTAAGGACAGGCACTAATTAGGACATAAAAAAAGAGAACCATTACGGTTCCCTTTTGAGATCACCAGTATTGAATTGCACAACAACATCCGGGATTGCTTCAACAACAATCCGACAACCGAGAAATTCTAAAATAGAAATCATCTCGTCGGCAGATAATGTTTCTCTTGAAAATTTATTTGCCAGTGCTTGCGGAGAAGTGCCAAGATATTCAGCTACCTGAACATTTGTAACTTTTTTCATCTTCATTATTTGCTTGATTTTTTGAGATACCAAAATATCACCTCCTAATTACATAATAAACGCATACGTTGAAAAAATCAATTAAAATTCACTAAAGCGTGTATAAATCACTTGATATTACACACAATACAGTGTATAATTAACTTATAACGAAACGGAGGCGTGTATATATGAAAATAGGTTATGTAAGAGTATCGACAGTAGATCAGAACGAAGCAAGACAGATCGAAGCTATGAAAACGGATGGAGTTGGTAAAATTTACATGGATAAGAAATCTGGTAAAGATTTTGACCGTCCCGAATATCAGAAAATGATTTCGGAGTTACAAAAAGGTGACGTGCTGGTGATTCATTCTATTGATCGGCTAGGAAGAAATTATGAAGAAATTATCAATGAATGGAGAAAAATTACTAAAGAAATCGGCGCGGACATTATCGTACAAGACATGCCGTTACTTAATACTTGCCAGAGTAAAGACTTAACTGGTACGTTAATTTCAGATATTGTCCTTCAGTTACTTTCTTATGTGGCACAAAGAGAACGTGAAAACATTCGACAGCGCCAGAGAGAGGGCATAGAAATCGCAAAAGCTCAGGGCAAGTATAAAGGACGTGCCAAAAAAGAAATTGATAAGGAACTTTTTGAAAACACTAAGACCAGATGGCAGAGCGGAGAGATCACAAAAGTCCAATTTGCAGAAATTATGGGGATTTCAAGAGGCACCTTATATAAATTACTGGAGGACAATGCGAATGATTGATTTTACGAATAAATCTGTTGTTACAGAAAGCGATATCGAATCCGAACACTTATTAAAGAAAGCGGTCGCACAAGGTTTTTCTTTACCAAAAGGTGAAAAAGCAATGGAACCATGTAGATTTTTCCATTTTGTCGGAAGCCCATACAAGCAGGTTATATCTCCTGAGAAGATAAGACCGAGTGAGTTCGAACAAGCAGTTAGGTATTCTGAATTATTTGGAGATGAAAGGGAAGACTTAAGGAAAATTGCCGACTTAGCTGCAAGATGGTGTAGAACATATGGATATAAACATTTAAGCGTCTTCGCAAATGAAGAAACCGAAAACTACACTGGAAAGGGAATTGCAAAAACCGAAAATGGAACAGTGCAGCGTGTTGATATTGAAATAAAGAAACCGCGTAAGATAACAATAGCTGAATTAGAGAAACATTTCGGATATCCTATTGAAATTGTAAGCTGAGGACGCTGCCTATGAAAAAGAATAACCCTCAGGGCGAATCAATCCGAATCCGGCTCACATATCAGTTAGAGCAAAAGCTCATTGCCGAGAAGAATCGAACCGGTAAGAGCGTGTCGCAAATTACCAGAGAAGCATTGGAACAATACTTCCGAAAGAGGTAGTTAATATCTCAACCTCAAAAATTTTCCAAAAAATAAAAAAGGGGTTCAATATGACAGAAGAATACAGTGAGCGTTTCGACCAGCTTCGTAAGAACCGAGTTAAAACCAGCTTTTATAAATATGGTCCAGCGAAGAAAAACTTTCAGACCGGAAACGTACAGGCGCTTCCTACAATGGAACGGTGCATTGAAAAATATAATTCCACTGGGAATACAGAATACCTTGTGGACGCTGCAAATTACCTTATGTTTGAATTCATGTACCCACAACATCCAAACGCGCATTTCAAATCTACAGACAGCAAAGACAGCGCCGGGATAGTCGGAATCAGTGTAAAAGAAATGGAGGACTTGAAGAATGAACAGTATTGACCCAGTATATTACGCATATGTAATGGATGAAACAGCGATTTTCACAAGAGAAAAACCAGACCCTGGAAAAATTCAAGGATACGTGATATTTAAAGCAAATAAAGTCAAAGTTCTTTTGGGGAACGCGACGGCGTGTAAAGATCTGAATGGAGATGTGAAGATTGACCTTTCAAAACAGAAACTAACCGACGCAGTAGCCATTTTAAGGCACGAACTTCTTACACATGGAGAAGTTTACAATGGCTTCAAAGCAAGCCTTAAAACAGCAATTGAGAAGTATTGCACCTGCGGTTTACCATTTGAGCCAGAAGACGAAACCGCCGGTAAGATTCTTGATTTTATGATCGGAGAGGAACAGAAAGAATGATTCTTGCAAAATTTGTAGCAGCCATGTTAGATATTGCATTTTTCACATTGGTCTTGGCATTCCTTATATCACAGGACGAAGTCGAAAAGAAAAGCAATCCAATAGCGTCGGCAATATTTATATTAATGGAAATATGTTTCGCAGTTAATGCAGTTGTGATTTTTAGATTATAAGGAGGACACAAATAATGAAATTTTCAGAAGCATTTAAACTTATGAAACAGGGAGCGAAGGTAAAACTTCCATCATGGGGCGGATATTGGTATTGGGATGCAGAAAAAGAAACAATTATGATTCAGTGCCGCCCACAGGATAGCGATACTCAGGGCGACTTACTTGACATCAGGAAAACTCAGAGGGTCGAATATACCACTATGAATATGCAGTCTGATGAATGGATTATTGCAGACGAAACAAACTGCCCGGTGCTCGGTGGCGAATCAGAGTTTTCTTTTGGAGATGCAATTAAATATATGAAACGTGGACTCAAGGTTGCAAGAAAAGGATGGAACGGAAAGAAACAGTACATTCAGCTTGCTACCAGGATTTCGTATAAAACTGCTGATAATAAAATCGTAAATTGCGAACATGATGCGATTGGAAATAAAGCCATTGCTTTTGTCGAAACATCCGGCGTACAGATGGGATGGCTTGCATCTCAGGCGGATATGTTAGCAGATGATTGGATTTTTGCAGAATAAGAGGAGAACCCAATGTGGTTAGCATTCACAATACAAATTCCCCTGTTCACTATACTGATTGAACGGGTGAAAATACAAGAAAATCAGAAACCTGCCGTTCTCAGGTTAGGGAAAGCCTTTGAATCTGACAGGTCGAGGCATCCAGAGTAGCTTAGGTCTGCGTTGGTGAAACTCAATGGAATATAATATAATTTTTTCCCACCCATTGCAAAGTAACTGGCGCGGACTTAACAATATTAATAGCTATGATGCTTTCTAAAACCACCAGAATATATCACATTTCCGGGAACGCCAACCCGGAAAGTAATGGGCTATCGCCAAGCGGTAAGGCTCAGCACTTTGACTGCTGAATTCGTGGGTTCGAATCCCACTAGCCTAGTTAGCTATATCATTGGCATGGTATAGTTCCTCTGAAATACCATCTATCCCATCAGGGGATGAATAAAGGGGCTTCAAACGTCCCGGATGGTTTCCACATTTTGTGGAGCAGCGGACCCTTTGTTGCGACTGCGAGGGCAAGAATCGCAACAGCAGAGGAAGTTACTCTTGAACTGCAATAACCCTCTGCTTAGGAAACTTAGTTCAGTTGGTAGAACGGTCGGCTCATAACCGACAAGTCACAGGTTCAAGTCCTGTAGTTTCCATTTCTTCCATATGATGTCTATCCGTTTTATGGACAGAAAAAACTGTTGAATGAGTGTATGTGGATTATTTTCATGAAAGGTGTGTAACGGCACAGCCTGTTCGATGAAGATAATTCCCCGTTCGGCACAGTCTCCGAGTTAAATTGTCGTCAATAAGCGCGCATTGAGGGCAGGAAGTTTTCAAGAGACATATAAAAGGTTTTGTTGTTATACACAAAGACATTAATATCCAAATCCGAAAACAACTCCGTGGGGCTGGCACGGCATAAAACAGCCTAGTGGAAAGCATAACACGATAAACATATTGCTAACCCGGAGTTTCCGGGTTATGTGGAATGTGCAGCTAGTGGAAAGCTGATAGGGACGAGTAGCCTAGTCTTCGGTTCGATTCCGGGCGTTCCGCTTTAATCCGCTTAGAGTTAAGCTGTTCGTATACAGGCGGTCTATGCCTCAGGCGGATTTACGCATGAGCGTAAACGTACAACTCACTAGGCGTTTGCGTAAAAAACTTTTTAGAGAGATGAGACCACGGGCCGTGAGAAGTGATAGTCGGCAATTCTAAAAGAACCATCTAGTTCATGCGTTTTACGATGGAAAGGTTAATGTTTATCTGGATATTTTCATCCGGTCCGAAAGCGTGTGATGTGGGAATCAACCCAGTTTCTTTTTAAAGAACTGTCCGTTACAGGCGGTATGGAATGTAGCTCAGTGGTAGAGCAATAGCATTGTAAGCTATGTGTCGCAGGTTCGATTCCTGCCTTTCCGATTCCATATAGTGGCGGAATACGTAGACGCTATTATGGTAGCATAGGTTTAAATCCACAACTTAGGTGACCTTAGCCGGCGGCATGAGAGTAAAAGGGTGGAAATCCCCTCCTATATGGACGTTTGATGCATTGAGTGATAATGCTCTGATTGAAAAGTGGCGGAACTATTGACGGTGATGAACCCGATACGATATTGACGGTGATGAACCCGATACGATAGAAAGGCAGACGCAGAGGATAGTACATCTTAATGGGTGAGTATGTGTCTTTGGACATGGGATGTACATGGAAGTTCGAATCTTCCATTTTCAATTCCAATGAACTGCAATCATTGGAAACTTTTTCTCTTACTTCGTTCGGTTCCAGTGTTTCTCGTTGGGAGATTTATGCCGTTCAAGTCGGCACACTGGACTTTTTTTAATTTAAAAGCAGGAGGATGAACGTTGAAAGAAAAAACCGGAATATTATATATAGCCGTAAACCATGAGGATTCCGAGTGGTTTTTGCATACATTAAAAAGTAGATTATTTGATTCTACAAATGCGATATTAAACCGCAATGTTATGACATTAGAAACAAATAATTACATTGTCGAAACAATCACTTTATTTAATCACATATGGGATAGCCGATCATATCCGGCAGAAGCGTTTTTACTTAGTAGTAAGCCTTTTGAAACACAAATACCAAGAATCAAAATTCTGTCAAATGAATTTTCAAGAATAGAAACCAAATTAGCTATTAATGCAAAAGAAATCGACATGGAACAGCTTGTACATGCGCTAAATCATGATATTGTTCCGTATACGGAAAATCGTAGCATATGGGAGAGAAATTTAAAATGCAAATAGCAGGAAAAGAAATTAAAGACGAATGTTCTAAATGCGGACATATCCTTGAATGTGAGTTATTCCGTCAGGGACATGGAATAAAACAAGAACGTGAAAATGTAGCAAAGATGATCGGATGCCAGATGAAGCACAGGGAGAAAAGAGATAAATGAATGAACTGAAAGTATTGAATGAGCAGGAAGTATTGGGAAAACAGTTTCGCGTTTACGGAACAGCAGAAGAACCGTTGTTTGTGGCCAATGATGTAGCCGATTGGATTGAACATAGCAACGTAACGGAAATGCTTAGGGGCATTGACGATGATGAAAAGCTGGTCTCAACAATTCTTAGGGCAGGTCAGAACAGGCAAATGAATATGCTTACCGAGAATGGACTTTATGAAGTCCTGATGCAGTCAAGAAAGCCAATCGCAAAACAGTTTAAGAAAGAAGTTAAAGAGATTCTGAAGACTATCCGTAAGCATGGCATATATGCCACGGACAATGTCATTGATAATATTCTGAATAATCCAGATTTCGGCATTGAACTTCTGACCAAACTGAAAGAAGAACGAGCTGCGAGAGTGGAAGCCGAGAGAAAGAATGCTATTCTGATGCATGTCAACAAAACCTATACCATTACTGAGATTGCAAAAGAACTGGGACTGAAATCAGCAATACAGCTAAATCGGATTCTGGTAGAGAAAAAGATACAATATCAGGTAAATGGTACGTGGGTGATGTTCTCGCAGTATAGTAATTGCGGATATGAAGAAATCAAACAGGAAGTTCTGGACTCTGGGAAAGTGATCTACCATAGACGGATTACACAGATGGGACGGGAGTTCATCCTTGGATTATTTGAAAAGACGGCTTGAGTGTGAATGGAGGATTGCCATGAGAATTGAAGATTTGAAGAGTTGGACAGTAGATCAGTTGAAAGAAGAACTTGTTCGATTGTCTGCAGTATGCGAGAAGAAACAGCATGAGATTTTACACAAAAATGAGAAAATCAACGAGCTTTATGCTGAACTGGATAAAATGTTCGCTTATAACAATAAGTTAATAAGACAGGTGAACGAAAAGGCAGATACACCATTTTACGACGAATCTGTAGAAATCACAAAATATCATAGACAGCATCAGTCCGATTGCATTACGATTAATCAGTTACATACAACACTTGACGTTCTGATTGACCGATACGCAAACCTGAGAAAGATTCATGGGTTGAGTTGATATGAAAAAGGAAAAAGAAAGTCGTTCAGAATGGGAAAAGCAGTTAAAACAAGACCAATTTGAAGATATTATTAAATTCGCAAAAGAACATCCAGATGAATACAAAAAAGCTGTATTCGAAGAATATCTGTGGGGTAAGTAATATGTTATTGATTTATTCAGGATCGGACATTGATTTTCTTGACACCACGTATAATCTTGAGGGAGAATGCCATCGAATGAACATCCCGACTAGGTTCTATCCAGACAGACGCTTGCTTCTAGCAGGGAATACGACCGTAATATACAACAAAACGGGAAATCTTTCTAAAACATGGAAAGCAGATTACATCGGGGACAATTATTTGACGATATTGGAATTGATCAGAAAGAACAATGGTAAATGAGCATGGAGCATGATTGCGATAAATACCTTATCTGTGATGATATAGACGTAGAAAACGCAACGCCAATTTCAAAAGAAATGTTATCAAAGATTCCAAAATTTGAAGGAAAAGTAATTTATGGAACTTTAGGCAAATTTTCAATCGCAGATTTCAACAGAATTTTCAAAGGAGACAAGAATTAAATGAGCATTAAAACAGCACTTGAATCAGAGGGAGTAGACTTCTCTGAATATATGAATATACCTGAACCATGGGACGGCTCAGCGCAAATTAAAATGGAAAATGGTACAAAGTGGGTGATTTGCCCGTTTTGCGGAAAGAAAGCTTTAAAGATTTTCCCAACCACAAAGATTTATCGGATGCCGTATAAATGTAAGGGTAGCAACTGTAAGAAAGAGTTTATGGTGAATGTATAAGTTTCTGCGGGAATAATAACCAGTCAGAGAGCCAGAAAGGAGTGCTATTATGAGCAACTTGAAGATATTTACAGATAATATCGAACCAGAAGCATTAAATCAGATTTATACATTGATAAAACAGCCTGCATTTTCTGAATGCAAAGTACGAATCATGCCAGATGTTCACGCAGGGGCAGGATGTGTAATTGGTTTTACTGCCGATCTCGGAGATAAAGTAATCCCGAATATTGTTGGCGTAGACATTGGATGTGGAATGCTTACAACACAAATTCCTGCCGATGTGGAGACAATAGATTTAAAAAACCTTGACGAAGTAATAAGAAACAATGTTCCGGCAGGAAGAAATGTACGTGACGAAATCATAAATTTTGAAGAATTAGAAGAACTTCATTGTTTTTCTCGACTCAAAAATATTGAATGGATTCGCAGGAGCCTTGGTACACTTGGGGGCGGAAATCATTTCATTGAAGTTGACACTGATTCAAAAGGGGTAAATTATCTTGTAATTCACACTGGAAGTCGGAATCTCGGGAAACAAGTAGCTGAAATATATCAAAAAATTGCCATAGAAGACATGCAAGGTACAGACAAGCTCGAAACTGAAATACAAAAATTGGTGAAAGAATACAAGCGTTCTGGCAGACGCAAGGAAATCCAACATGGTATTGACGAATTAAAACGAAAATGGAAGCCAGACAAACTGGGTATTCCGAAAGAATTGTGTTACTTGACAGGAGAACACAGAAAACAATATCTGCATGATATGAAAATCTGTCAAGAATTTGCAAGAATAAACAGACGATGTATACAGAGCACTATATTTTACACTATGAATTGGACGCTCCAAAGAAACACATGGTTTGATACAATTCATAATTATATTGACCACGATACAAACATTGTTCGTAAAGGCGCAATATCAGCTAGACATGGCGAAAAAGTTCTTATCCCAATGAATATGCGAGATGGATGCATTATTGCAGTTGGAAAAGGAAACGATGATTGGAACTGTTCGGCCCCGCATGGTGCAGGACGCATTATGAGCCGATCAAAAGCAAAAGAAAACATCTCGTTAGAAGAATTTAAGGAGTCTATGGATGGGATATACACAACATCCGTTCAGAAATCCACAATTGATGAAAGCCCTATGGCCTACAAACCACCGCAAGAAATTATTGATAACATCAAAGATACTGTAGAAATAGTTGATATTATCAAACCTATATATAACTTCAAAGCAAGTGAATAACCAGTCAAAGAGCCACATGAGAGCCAGACTAAATCCTAAGAAGAAAGGAGGTCTGGCTCTATTTTTATGCAAAAATTCACAGAAGGTTCGATTGAATGGTATCGGGCAATTTTAAATCAAATCATTAATGGTGATATGACGGTCTATCAAAACCAGAAAGATTGCCTTGATCTGCTGTTAAATATGAATATTGATCTTCCTTTCAAGGATAATCCAGATGCGCAACAGATGGGAATAAAGGTAAGCCAATATGCACACAATATCGCAGAAAGGCAAGCTGCTATTACTGGAAGTGGAGATTTTGACGAGATTTATTGGAAATATTTACTATTGGAAGCGCCATGGATTTTTGAAAGCTATTTGTATTACATGGAAAAGAATAGGCCTGACAGTAAGAAGTTTTACGTTCCAAGAAAAAAGACACTTCAAGTAGTTGCCCAAGATTTACAAGATTTGGAAGAGAGAAAAATTGAGTTTTACGGTTTGTCGCTTCCAAGCCGAGTTGGGAAAAGCACCATGTGCATATTTTTTATGTCATGGATAATGGGTAGAAGACCCAATAGTCATAATGCTATGGGCGGTCACTCCGGAAAACTGGCTAAAGGATTCTATGGCGAACTACTTAACCTGATCAATACGCAAGAATATACATATTCAGAAATATTTCCGACTTTAAAATTGCAGAAACAGAGTGCAGATGATTTTGAAATCAATCTTGATAAACCCGACCGCTTCGCGACTATGACTTGCAGAGGAATTGAAGGAACATGGACGGGTGCTGTCGATATTTCTCCTGACGGATATTTGTATGTGGACGACCTTGTAAGAGACAGACAGCATTCATTAAGCCCTACTCGACTGGAAAATACATATCAAGAATATCTAAACAAAATGGTTGACCGTAAAATTGATGGGGCAAGAGAGCTGATGGTTGGAACAAGATGGAATCTGTACGACCCATTAGGCAAGATTGAAAAACTCAATCGAGATAATCCGCTGTATAGGTTCCGCAAGATTCCTGCCTTGAATGACGATGGCGAATCAAACTTCGAATATGATTATGGAGTTGGCTTTTCTACAAAGTATTATGTGGATATGAAAGCCAGACTTGATGCTAACGAATGGGAGGCTAAATATCAACAGAGACCATTTTTACGAGAAGGGATTATATTTGCAGAAGATGAATTGAGATATTACAACGGAATTCTTCCCGAAGGCGGTTTTGTGAGAAATATATCTGCTTGTGATGTGGCATGGGGTGGTGGCGACAGTTTGTCGATGCCCGTAGGAGCGGAATTTGAAAATGGAGATATTTACATTTATGACTGGATTTTTAATGCAGGTCCTAAAGAGGTGACACTTCCATTAGTTGTCGGAAGAATTATGGGGAATAAAATACAAAACATTAACTTTGAGGCAAATAATGGTGGAGATATGTACGCATATTATGTGGGCGAGCGATTAAAAGAACATATGTATTCGTGCAGTACAACCAGTACAAAAGCTCCATCAAAGCAAGCCAAAAAAGAAAAAATAAATCAATACTCAGGAGATGTGAAAAATAGATTTATATTTTTAGCCCCGAAATATCGCAGCCGAGAATATGAAAATGCCATGGAAGAATTAACCACTTTTGTATATATTGGGGACAATGATCATGACGATGCACCTGACGGGGTAACACAACTTATGATGTCAATCACAGAAAAAAGGCTCGCAGAAGTTTCAGCAGTACAGAATCCATTTTGGGGAAGGAGATAGTATGACCACAAGAGAATATTTAGGGCAAATTCAGAAATATGACAAGCTTATTAAAAATAAAAAATACGAAGAAGAACATTTAAGAAGTCTTGCTCTTGGGCTTAAATCGTTCTCATATGGTGAAAAAGTTCAGTCTACTCCGAATCCCAATCAAATGACCGATGCCGTAAGCGAACTTGTTGACATTCAAACAGAAATCAAAAAAATGGTTATTGAATACACAAAGAAAAAGCAAGACATTATTGAAACAATAGACAAGGTGAGCGATATCAATTCAGATTTGTATGATCTGCTGTTTAGGCGATATGTGAAAGATGAAAGGCTTGAAATGATTGCCTGTGAAATGGGATATTCCTATTCTCATGTGAAATTATTGCATTCGAAAGCACTGAATATCGTCAAAAACATTAAGAATTTTGAAAGTTAATACCTGATAATACTGAATAATACCTGCATATATTATATAATATAAGCTGTAAAATAAGCACCGGGAAGAACCCTTGGTGCTTTTTTCATGCAGAAAAATAGGAGGACAGGCAGTGGGGAGAAACAAAATAAACTTTGTTGACCTATGCCAAGGCGAGTTTGGCAGAAAAACTGCCTATACTGGCGTAGACCAGATTACTCCCCAGAACGTGGCACAGGTCCTTTCTGATACAATCGGAATCCATAACAGGAATAGAACCCTGATGGATTATCTTTACAGATATTACAAAGGCGATCAGCCAATTTTATATCGTGAAAAACTTGTTCGCCCAGAGGTCAACAATAAAGTTGTTGAGAATCATGCCCTTGAAACAGTCAAATTCAAGGCAGGGCAGATATACGGAGAACCTATTCAGTATGTCTGTAAGAAGAAAAAAGCGAGTGAAGAAACAAACGAACAAGTTGATAGGCTCAATGATTATCTGGACGAAGCCAATGCAGACGCCAGAAATATTCAACTTGGGATATACCAGAGTGCAGTAGGAACTGCATATAAAGCAATCCTGAGAGAGGATGAATGGACAAAGGATGGAGACTTACCGCCTTTCAGAATATTTATCCCATCACCGCAGGACGTATATATTGTTTATTCAAGCGTTACTGGCAAACCAGTGCTTTCCGTCCAGATTTTAAAAGACGAGGACAATCAGCAGTATTACCAGTGTTATTCTTCCAGACAGTATTTCAAAATTCAAAATGGAGCGGTAACAGAATCTGGAATCAATGGTTTTGGCGGTATTCCTATCATTGAATATCCGAATAATCACGACAGACTTTCCGACATTGAAATTGCGATTACAATGTACGACGCAATCAACAAATATCAATCTGACAGACTGAATGGGGTTGAACAGTTCGTGCAAGCCCTGATGAAATTTAAAAACTGCGAGATTGATGAAGCCGAATTTGTAAAAATGATAAAACTCGGTGCTGTATCTGTAAAAGACGTCGGGAATGGAACGCAATCAGATGTTGATTTAATGACTGCTGAACTAAATCAGTCAGAGAGCCAGGTTGCTAAAGATGATATTTACAATAATATGCTGATTGTAGAAGCAATGCCGAATCGACAGGGCAATACGGGCGGAGACACAGGAAATGCAGTGTATCTGAGAAATGGTTGGGATTTTGCAGAACGAGACGCAAAATTGGTAGAAGCATTTACGAAAGAAGCTGAAAAAGCATCTGCCAGAATTATTTTGAATATCATCCGAAAAACTTCAATGGATGTAAATATTTCAACCAGAGATTTTGATGTAAAAATCACTAGAAACCCGACTGATAATATGCTTGTTAAAGCGCAAGCACTTGATTATCTGTTTAAAAATAAAATTCATCCGCTTATTGCGCTGATTACTTGCGGATTATTTAGTGATCCACAAAAAGTATACGAAATGAGTTTGCCATATCTCGGAACCATTTATCCGGAATTGGCAGACCCAGACTCAGAACTGCAAAAAGCGAAAGATTTGCTGAATGGCTTTAATAAGGATGTGATTTCAGAATGAGTGTTTCATCATATGATGAGCTAAATATCAGACCTGACAACCGCAGGAGCGAACCGTATAAAGAATATTTCAGCAAAATGTCGATATCAGACAAAGAAAAGCAAGAAAGGATAGCTTTTTCCGAACAAATGGAAGAAGTTGTCCTTTATATTTTGGCACTGATAGAAACAACCATAGAAAGTGGAGAAACGAAACGAGAATACATCCAGACTCAATTTTACGACAAATATCTGGATGTAATTGCTTCGTATATGATTATAGATACATATATCAAGCAATATGCCGTTGATATAACAAAGCAAATTATTGATGCAACATTTGAAAGATTTTCTGCCAAAGATAAAAGCATTACTGATGATTATTACCTGTCAAATGACCGGGCAATGTTTATTTCAGAATGCGAAGCTAATTCGATACTGAATTACAGGCAGTATTTAAAAGCTGTGAAAGCAGGAAAGACAAAGAAGAAATGGATTGACGTAGGAGACAAAAGGGAACGAAAGACACACCTCGAAGTCGGAGGAACCATACTCCCGATTGACGAGCCGTTCTCGGTTGGAGATAGCTTACTACAATTTCCAAAAGACACCTCGCTAGGAGCTTCGGCAGACGAGATTGTGAATTGCCGGTGCTCAATTCAATATAGTTAATTTAGAGACGAGTAAAATCGTCTCTTTTTTATTAAAAAATATGCACCCCGATAGCGTAATCATGGGAGACACCTTGAGCTGAGCGAACAGCGTAAAAAAGCGTATTGGTGATAGGAGATTTCAATGACAAGAGAAGATGTTAAAAGGATTTTTCCAGATGCAACCGATGACCAGATTACTTCTTTTCTGAATCAGTCAAATTCTGATGTGGCTAAAGAGAAAGCAAAAGCCCAGAAAGCAAAAGAACAGGCTGATAAAGCAGAAGCACTGGAAAAAGAACTGGAAGAATTAAAAAAACAGAACATGACTGAAGCTGAGAAAGCAGAACTGGAACGTCAGAAAGAAAAAGCTGCAAACGAAAAAAGAATTTCTGACCTTGAATCTGCACTTGCAACTTCCCAGAAAGAAGCTCTGACAGGCAAAATTACTTCTATTTTTGCAAACGCAGGAATGAAAGGAGATGCCTATGCGGGAGCAATCAAAGCATTTTCAAATATGAATGCGGAGGATGCTCTTAAAGAAGCCCAGACATTTGTCGATGGAATTTCCGTAGAAAATAAAAACTCTCTTGATACCGCAAAAGCAGCTTGGGAGAAAGAAGCACTTGAAAATACACCTAATCCCGGTGGCGGTAAATCTGATGGAGAACCAGGAAAGAAAAGCGAAGCATCTGAATACGCAAAAGCGTACTCAGCAAAAATGTGTCCAGAAAATAAACCGGCAGATGATAATGCCCCAGTAAATATTTAAGTAAAGGAGATTTAGATTATGGCTTTTATGAAAACAGAGCAGTACGAATCCACACCTAACATCCTCGAATCCGAGGTAGGGCTTGTACTTAAGACCTATACAGCAGAGCAGACAAATGCTGAAACCGTTGGAACTAAGAAGATTATCAAAGCAGGTTCCGTATATCCGACAAACGCAACTGGTGCTAAAGGCATTGTATTTGAAGACGTCGATATGACAGACGATACAAAACGACCGATTTCCGTAATTGTTGCAGGACGTGTTCTTGAAAAAAGACTTCCGGTAACAGTAGAAACCACTGCAAAAACAGAGCTTGAAAAATCAGGTATCGTTTTTGTAACCACTACAGACCCAGAATTTTAAGGAGGTAAGCAGATGCCATTTAATATTTTAGAATCAATTACACAGGAAGAAAGACTTAACTTCTCTCAGGATTTCAGCGTAAAAAGGCCGGGCATTCTTGACACCATCTTCCCGGATGTCAAAACACAGTTCCTGAAAGCTGAATACTACAGACTTATGGCTGGACAGAGACTTCCAGAGGTAGCATTCGTTCATGCACTTGATACTGAAGCAGAAATCGGAACAAGACCGGGCTTCGAAAAAGTCCTGACTGAAAAGCTCTTTATTAAGAGAAAAATCAATCAGTCTGAGAGATTACAACAGGCAATCGAAAACGGTGTGCCGGATGACGATAACTTAAAGAAATTTGTATTTGATGATGCAGCCAACCTGTTTGAAGGTGTTGTTGCTAGAGCAAATGTCATGAAAGGCCAATTTCTTAGCACAGGTGTTGTAAAAATTAAAGAAAACAATGTGGATATGGGCATTGATTATGGTGTTCCGTCCGATGCAAAAGTAGAAATGACAGACTGGTCTAAACCAGATGCAGATATCATGGGTGATATCCAGAAGATGGTCGCTATTGCAGAAGATAATGGATTTGTGGTAAACAAAGCCCTGACATCACTTAAAATGATTAATTACATGAGAAATAACACTGCAATGCAGACCGCAGTCTTAGGAGCAGCTAACAAACGTCTTCTGACCAAACAGGAACTCGCTAATCTGCTTATGCAGGAATACGGAATCACAATTGATCGTTGCGACGAGAAATTCAGATTCAGAAAAGCGGATGGTTCTCTCAAAACAGGAAGATACTTCAAAGAAGATGTATTCACACTGTATGAAGCAGAGCCGAACGGTTCATTTGGTACTGGACTCTGGGGCGTAACACGAGAGGAACTTGAATACAGACAGTTTATTCAGAAAGAGAATCGTTCTTTCGTAACACTGTCCATGTGGGCTACACAAGACCCAGTTGCAGTTTGGACTAAAGCGTCAGGCATGTTTGTTCCGGTAGCGGCAAAAGCTAATGGTGGTATCGTAATCGGCACCAAAGCGGGGGAATAAACGGGCATAGTCTTGATGAGAACAGCCAGTCACCATCTGTAGCAAGTAAACACAAGTATACAGAAAGCGAGCTGTCAAGCATGACAGTGGTTCAGCTGAAACAGCTTGCAAGTGACAATGGCTATGCCCTGACATCGACAAATAAGGCTGGTATTATCTCTGAAATTTTATCTCAGCAAGGGTAGGTGATCTTAAATGGACGAACGGCTTGTAAATGATCTGAAAGAATATCTATCCGATGATGTGGAAACTGACGGCATGATTTCTTTGTCTGTAAAACGTGCAATTCGTTCGTTTAAAAAGAAGCGTAACTATCCGTCTGGATATACAGATGAAAAAATCAATACCGATATGGAATATTGTTATGATTGCATATTTGATTTGGCTCTCTATTTCCTTGTGAAACAGGGGGCCGAGTTCCAAGAATCGCACTCTGAAAATTCAGTAAGTCGAAAATGGGAATCCGAAACGGAAATATATATCAATCATGGCGTTTTTCCGTTTGCAGGAAGTTTGATTTAATAAGATGGTTGGGTCACGTGGCACAGTATTTTTGTCCTCCCGGAGTGCCGCTGGGTTGCTTATATTCAGTAGGGAAAAGCAAATGTTAAGGGAGTGAAGAAAGGAACTGGCGATGGGATGTGAACACGAATGTTTTAATGAACACCGCATAGCAGAATTAGAAGATAATCTTCGGAAGATGCAAGAAAGACAATCCGACCGCCATAAAGAGTTTTATGAGCGTATCGGGGAACTGGAAAGAAAAACGGCATTAAGTGAAAACGACTTGAATCATATCAAGTCAACTGTAGATGAGATGAATAACAATATAAAAACTCTCATGGCAGTTCCAGGAAAGCGCTATGATACAATTATTGTATGTGTTATTACGGCAATTGTCGGCGCGATTATCGGATTTATGTTAAACGGCATTCTTCCAGTTTGATTCCACTTGTAAGGGAGGACGGTGGAAATATGAATTATACAGACTTTTCAGAAGATGAAAGAAAATTTTACTTAAAAGAAGCAGGATTCGATTCCAGAGAAGAAAAACTGTTTCGTTTACGGGTTTATGGCGAGAAAACACTATGGGAAGCAGCTGAACTTATGGGGTATAGTCCAAGAACCATAGACCGAATTAACAAAAGAATAAAGAAGAAAATTTCCAAAGTTGCCCCGATGTACTGTCGGGGCTTTTCTTTGTATTGTGGCGAAAACGTGGCGAAATAGTGACGTTCAAAAACAGAGTTCCTTCCTATATAATATAATCATAGGAGAAAACACAATGATTATGTTAAGGAACCCTTACGAGGGTATATGGGAAAAGCATCGTTCCATAGATGATATGGATATGATTCTTGAATCCCGGACAGGAGGAACAGATTATGGCAGGTTATCCGTATTATCCGCAACAGCCAATGATAAACAACCCATACGGTCAAATACAACCGTATCAGGACAGGCTGGCACAATTGCAGAATAATTACCAACAGGCAATGCCTTATGGTCAAATGCAGATGCAACAGTTACAGCCAATTCCACAATCCCCTATGCTTCAAGGACAAATGGTGGATGGGATTGATACTGTAAAGGCTAAAGATGTGGATATGTCCGGCAATCCTGTTTACTATCCAAAAACAGACGGAACTGAAATTTACAGAAAACAGCTTCAATCCGATGGAAGGAGCAGGATTTTTGTTTACCGACTCGTAAATCCAGATGAACAGCAATCTAAGCAAGATGAAAAGCAGATTGACATTGAAGCAATGTTTAATCAGCTTCGGAATGATGTTTGTTCGGAGATTTCTGAAATAAAGAATATGTTTCCGACGCAGATGCCGGGGACACCAGAGCCTAAGCAGAACGGAGGTAGGCAGAGATGACATTCAATCCAAACGCCATGATGAAAAAGCAATTTGAGAAAATGATTTCTCAGAGGTTCGGAAGTGTTGACAACATGATGAACGATATGAGTAAATTTGCAGGAAATAATCCAACATTGAAGAATGCGTTGGATTTATATAAAAAAGGTGACGCAAGTCAACTGCATCAAATTCAACAGAATGTTTTTGAAGAAAAGCATTTATCTCCAGATGGAATTATCCAGAAATTCCTTGGATTATAACACTTCCCCATAATTGGGTGATTCAGAATCGCTACAATTTGGGACGACAGCCGCGG